>Ga0315280_10000961_pt1 | contig 51613 bp, 56 predicted proteins | sample YL17G06_40_MG_FD_203697 | JGI IMG/M metagenome (GOLD analysis project Ga0315280, IMG submission 203697) | Sediment microbial communities from Yellowstone Lake, YNP, Wyoming, USA - YL17G06_40 | ecosystem: Environmental > Aquatic > Freshwater > Lake > Sediment | place: USA: Wyoming | collected... | reverse complement strand
ACTTGATAATCGGGTATATCGAGCGCTTAAACGGTCTGGGATAATAGTGATAGGACAAATCCTAGAAAAGCAGATGGATGAACTTCTTGCACTTAGCAATTTTGGTCCAAGATCTCACGAACATTTAGTTGAAAGGTTAGAAGAATTTGGTTTTTTGCCTAAACCAGAAGAAGAGCAAGAAGGAAAAGGGCCCAGTGCAACCGAGGAGGCCCCCACGGGCAGAAGGCGTCTCTTTGAGGAGCTTTAATACATAGCCCGATTTTCTTTAACATCCTCGCAATTTTTCTTAATTTAAGTTAAAATTATTCCCGATATGCAACCTCCTCCTGAGCCTGAAGAATTTGAAGAAAAATTAAAGAAAAAGGGCCGCATCCAAAAACTTGAGCCCAAAGTTCATAAAATCGCCAAAGAAGAAGGCCGAGGACTAAAAGAGCTATGGAGAAAAATCGTGGCGAAATCTCAAAGGCTACAGAAAAAATAAGTTGTAAGGAAATAACATGCTTGGTGTATTAGGAAAATTTTTAGATTCCAATGAGAAAGAATTGGCAAGGCTTGAGCCAGATATTAAAAGGATAAATTTACTTGAGCCGGGGGTTAAAAAACTCTCTGACGAAGGTCTCTTGGCCAAAACGGCAGAGTTTAAGCTCGCCCTGCAAGGAGAAAAAACTTTAGATGACATTTTGCCGGAAGCTTTTGCCTGTGTTCGTGAGGCAGCAAGAAGGACAATAGGTGAGCGGCATTTTGATGTTCAGCTTATGGCCGCCATTGTCTTGCATCAAGGCAAAATTGCTGAGCAGAAAACCGGTGAAGGAAAAACGCTTTCTGCCACAGCCGCAATCTATTTGAATGCCTTAACGGGTCGAGGCGTCCATCTTGCTACAGTCAATGATTATCTGGCCAGGCGTGATTGCGGTTGGATGGGTCCAATTTATCATGCTTTGGGACTATCCTGTGCTGCTATCATGCACGAGGTAGCATTTATTTTCGACCCCGCTTTTGAAAGTGATGAGACTGACTGGCGTTTAAAGCATTTGCGGCCAATCCCCAAAAAAGAAGCATACGAGGCAGATATCACTTATGGCACAAATACCGAGTTTGGTTTTGATTATTTGAGGGACAATATGGTTTGGGATTTATCTCAGGCCGTACAACGTGGTCATCATTTTGTCATAGTCGACGAGGCTGATTCAATTTTAATTGATGAGGCAAGGACTCCACTTATAATTTCAGCGCCAGCCGAGGAAGCAACCGAGAAATATTATCAGTTCGCCCATCTTGTTGGTGAACTTTCTTCAGATACCGATTACGTAATTGATGAGAAGTTAAAAACAGCATCTTTAACCGAGCACGGAATTTTAAAAGTTGAAAAAAAGCTAGGCGTTCCCAATCTTTATGAAAAAGATTTTGCTGCCATCCATCATATTGAGCAGGCCTTACGTGCCCGCACTCTTTTTCATAGAGATACAGATTATGTTGTCAAAGATGGAGAGATTATTATTGTCGATGAATTTACTGGTCGACTCCTTCAAGGCAGGCGGTATTCCGAGGGTTTGCATCAGGCAATCGAGGCGAAAGAAAATGTAGAGGTTCAGAAAGAGTCTAAAACCTTGGCCACAATTTCCTTTCAAAATTATTTCCGTTTGTTTGAAAAAATTGCTGGGATGACAGGTACAGCAGCAACTGAAGCTGAAGAATTTGCAAAAATTTACAACGTGGAAGTTATTATTGTTCCAACTAACGAACCGATGATAAGGAAAGATCACTCTGACGCAGTCTATAAAACTGCCAAGGCTAAATATCAGGCAGTAGCAAAAGAGGTTGAAGAATTGAACAAAAAAGGCCAACCAGTTCTTATTGGTACAACCTCAATTGAAAAAAACGAGCTTTTATCAAGACTTCTTTCCCATAAGAAAATTCCCCATCAGATTTTAAACGCCAAAAACCACTTAAAAGAAGCAGAAATCATAGCTCAAGCTGGTTCAAAAGGCGCAGTAACTTTAGCAACGAATATTGCTGGGCGAGGCGTTGATATTAATTTAGGTGGTGCCCCATCCAAGGATGAGACAGGTAAGCCAAAGATTGGAACAAAAGAATGGGAAGACTGGGAAAAACATCATAAAGAAGTGGTAGGCCTAGGAGGACTTCATATAATTGGTACAGAAAGGCATGAGTCAAGAAGAATCGACAATCAGTTGCGAGGAAGATCTGGTCGTCAAGGTGATCCCGGATCAAGCCGATTTTATGTCTCATTGGAGGATGACATAATGCGCCTTTTTGGCGGTGATCAAGTGGCAAGGATCATGACTGCCTTAAAACTTCCCGAAGATACACCGATTGAGCACCCGATGGTTTCCAAAGCAATCGAAAATGCCCAAGTTAAAGTTGAAGGTCATAACTTTGATATTAGAAAACATCTTGTTGAGTATGATGATGTTGCCACAAGACACAGAGAGATTGTTTATGGTTTAAGAAAAAAGATTTTAGAATCGGCTAAAAATGAAGAAGATACAAGTTTAAAAGAAGAAATTTTGGAAAAGTTGCGCAATGAAATTAAAAATTTGGTCGCTCTTGAAGCACCCCAAGGCTATACTGATGAAGAATGTCGACAAATTATTAAGGAATTTTCAACAATGATTCCCTTTGATGAGAATTCCCAGAATCAGTTGGCCCAAGAAATTAAAAAACTAGGCCAACCAGAAAAAATCTCTGAATTTTTAATTGGCTTGGCCGAAAAACTTTATCAACAAAGGGAAGAACAATTTGGGCCACAAGTTGCAAGGCAAGTAGAACGTCTGGTCATGCTTTCAGTTGTTGATACTCTTTGGACTGAACATATCGACACTCTAGATGATCTGCGTGAAGGGATTGGCCTTCGTGGCTATGGCCAAAGAGATCCTTTGGTTGAGTATAAGGCTGAGTCTTTCAATTTGTTTGAGAAATTGATGGCTGGTATTGATTATGAGATAACTAGGAGAATATTCAAAATCCAGGTTCAGATGCAACCCCAGGAGCAACAACCGGTTCAAAGCGTGCCTTTAACAGCTGATGGTAGCACAACTTCCACCAATCCTTCGGCAATCGGTGACTCTCAAACCCAAAACAAAAAAAAGCTCGGTCGTAATGATCCCTGTTGGTGTGGGTCCGGAAAGAAATGGAAGAAATGTCACTATCCTCAATTAGGTTGACGGATTAATGTTATATAACCCGGTGTTTTAGTTACTTGATCTTCCAGCTTTACAATTTTTCCTTCAGTCTATTATTTCTGTGCATTAGTATTTTTGGATATTTAAGGCTCATGTGATATACTATAAGCCAAAAATATTCACCCATGAGTAAAGAACACATTACCGAAGAAAAAGGGAGATTTAACGTTGTCGAAGCTCCTGATGCAATTGAAAGATACAACAAGTTGAAAGCCTTAGGGGAGAGCCTGATAGGAGTTAGTGAGACATTGAGGAGAGGAATAGTTGCAGAGGAAGATGTGGCACGGGCGAGAGAATTTTTAGCAAAAGGGGCACGCGAGACAAATCCGCCAGTATGGGCGAATTATTGGGAACATATTTTAATTGCTCCAGAATTAGGTAGGAGAATTGCAACTGCTGTTCAACGAGCAGGACTTGCAATCAATCCTTTAGAGATTGAATTCATGCTCTGGCTTCATGACATAGGAAGATTGGTGACTCCTGCAGAATATTTAAGAAATGATTTAATTGGCGATAGACTCTTGCGTGGATGCGGTGTTACCAATAGACTACTTAAGAATTCTCCTCCAATAGCGGAATTGATGGCTGTGGCAGAAAGGTTAAAGTTTAGTTTCCAAGAGCAGTTGACTTCAGAACAGGAGAAAGAAGCTCAAAAATATTTTGATTCTCTAAGTCCAGCCCAAAGGATAACTAACTATGCCGATAATTTTGGGAAAAGAGGCCCCAACGGGCTTTTTAATTTAAATGTTTTTGTAACATACCTCACATTGCAAGAAGGAAGATACGATCAAGAAAGCCAGTGGGCTTCCGTGAAGTGGGCAATACCGAGAAGGCAAGCTGGTGCAGTTTTACAGGCTCATGTGATTGGTAAGACACTCGATTGGTTTCAAGAGATTGGGGTGGACCTTAAGGATATTCAAAATGAGTTAAAAGATTATGGACCTAAAATTGTTGTTATAGCGCGACATGGAGAATTAAATAATCCCACAGGGATTGTTTATAACAGGGATAGTGTCATGCAGGAGGAAGATATTATTCATCTTAGTGATGAAGGGAGAAGGCAAATGCAGGAATTGGCAGATTTGTTGCAAAAAAGAAGGTTCAAATGCACAAGAATACTTACAAGTCCTGAGATAAGGACCCGGGAAGCATGTGAAGAAATGCGAAACCAATTAGGAATAGGAGATTTTCGTGTTGATGAGGGTCTTGATGATGCTTATGCTCCTGGTCCGTACCAGGAGAAGATGGCTATGAAAAAATTGGCAGAAATCGGGGGCGATGTTTATGAGGAATCAAGATGGGGAAAGTATGGTCATGAGAAACCCAGAGAAATAGTAGAGAGGATGGGAAGGGCTTTTTGGCAGATGGTTAAAGATTTAAAGACAGGGGTGGCAGGAATTCTTGTATCTCACGGTGACCCTATTGCTTGGCTTGCAAATTCGCTAGTATCGGGGGAAGTTCCTTCACCCCAAGAATTACGAGAATTAATTTATCCTGCTAAAGGCGAGGCTCTAGTTGCAGTAATCGGTCCTCAAGATGAATTGTTTACGATGTATTTGCTTAACGGAGATGATGTTTTAAAAAAGGGAAAGATTTATTAATAGGCTTTTAAATCTCCACACCCCAGTAGTTTTTATTGCGAGTGTTATGTTATAAATTAAATCTATGAATCAAAATCAGTTTCTCCATGAAATAGCGATTACAGCTATTGTTATAAAAGATAATAAATATCTCATTATCAGGCGATCCAAAAATAAAAAAAGATTTCCTGGAAGGTGGACCGTACCTGGAGGAAAACTCGAGACGAGTGATTATACCATTTTGCCTCGTGATACCAAAAACTATTGGTACAATGTTTTGGAAAAGACATTAAAACGAGAAGTTGCAGAAGAAGTCGGGATAAAAATTGGAAATATTGAATACGTTACCAGTTTAGCCACGGTACATAAAGATGGTAATCCTTCATTAGTTATTTCCTGTATGGCGGATTACATTTCAGGCAAAGTTACTCTTCAAGAAGATGAATCAGATGATTTTGCTTGGGTAAGTTTAAAAGAAGCCAAAAAATATGATCTGATTGATGGGATTTATGATGAATTGGTTATGACAGAACAAAAAAGAAAAGGCAAAAAGACAGAATGGAGAAGGTTTTAAAGTCTTAAATTCTTTGCGATCTAACGGGTGTTTTGGATTTTGGATGACCAAAAAAGAATTATTAGAAAAAGAAGCTGAAAAGATTAAGAGATGTAGGAAGTGTAAAAAGGGGAAGATAGGGAAAGCAGTCCCAGGAGGAGGGAGTCCTGACGCCAAGATTTTTTTCGTTGGTGAGGCGCCCGGGAGAGAGGAAGCAAAAACAGGCAGGCCATTTGTCGGAAGATCAGGGCAGTTATTGACTCAACTTCTTTTGAGGATTGGGATTGAGAGAGAGGATGTTTTCATTACCAGCCCGGTTAAATACCTCCCCAAACAAGGTACTCCGAGCAGCTTCGAGATTGCTCACGGAAGAACACATCTCCTAAGACAGATTGAGATTATAAACCCCAAACTGATTGTCCTTTTAGGACAAGTTGCCGCAAAAGCACTACTTGATAATTTAGTAAAAATCACCGAAGGTCATGGAAAAGTTTTTAAACAAAATGATAAGCTGTTTTTTCTTACTTTCCACCCCGCAGCCGCCATCCGTTTTCCTAAAACAAAAGAACGGATAATAGAGGATTTTGAAAAGCTTAAAAGACTAATTAGACTTAAAAAGATCTGAAAGTAAAATTCTGCCTTGGTTGAAAAGTTCGACTTTTTGTTTGAAAACTTCTTGATTCGGGTAAGATCTTGCTGTTTTATACAAAATTGCACTAGCTACCACTTTATAGGGGAAAAGTTCAGTTTCATCGCTTAGAGTAGGTACAACAAAAAGTTTAACCTGGGGATTTTGCAACAGCTTGTGAATATCAAGGCCATCTTTTGTCACATAAGCCCGCCAGACATATTTTGCCCGATCAAGCTTGTCTAACTTTTCAGCTTCTGCCAGATTAAATGCATCTTTTTCTCCAATTGATGAAAGATAAATTTTTAAAGCCTCAGAAACATTTTGAGGACCGGCATGATGAGCCCAGACTGCGAGGCCGATATCGGAAAAAAGCTTTAAATTGTTGTTAAAATTCAAAAGGGCGGCTGAAGTATTTTTTTCTGGGATTAATCTCTCATCATTCCCTTCTTCGACTACAAGCCCTAAACCTTGAGCCGTTCTTTTCGTCAGCTGGAAAATTCCAGCTGCACCTGATGGAGATATTTCTGCTTCAGAACCCCCATTTTCTAAAAGAGCAAGACCAAAGATTATTTCTGGTTGGATTTTGTAGTTTTCTGCTTGAGTTCTAATTTCAGCTTCATTTTTTTGGACGACTTTTAGGGAGGGAAGAAATTGAGGTTTTGCCACGATCAGTCGGATTTGTTCTCTTGTTATATTTTCAGCCTGTTTTAGCTCATCCGTTGTCAAATTATGAAAAACTGCTTTTGTTTCTTCCTTTGATAGAAGTATGATTGATTGGTCGTTTTTTTGTTCAACGGGCGTAAATTTTAATAATGCAAAAGCTGTAATTGCTGAGGCACCTGAGATTACGGCAGCAAGGATTAAGATTTTTAGATAATTTTCTTTCAAAAACCCTACGAATTTTTGCATCCTGTAAATTCTACCATACCGATTCTAGTTTGTTTTTCGGGATCAAAAAATGCAAAAATTAAAAAAGATGAGTCAACTTTTCTTTTGGTTGGTAGTTACCCTTTTGGCCCTACGACCGACCCAGGACCCCGATTTTGGCTGGCATCTTAAAGTTGGAGAGTATATTTTAAAAACAGGCCAGATTCCTCGTCACGATTTATTTTCTTTTTCCTTACCCGGCTATCCTTATGTTTATCATTCATGGCTTTCTGATATTTTGATTGCTAAGAGCTTTCGTCTTTTTGGACTTTGGGGCCCAACCCTTCTTTTTCTTTTAGTTTTTGTCGCATCCATCTTTTTTATCTATCAGAGCCTGCCGAAAGAATTGAAAGAAAACCTAATTGTCCGGCTCACTCTATTATTTTTTGTTCCAATCTCCGCTGCTCTGGTTGGAGCTCGGATTAGGGTTTTTAGTTTCTTGGCTCTTTCAATCCTCTATTTCTTTTTGAAAGATTTTATTGAAAAAAAGAACAAATTTATTTTCTTCACTCCGATTTTATTTTTGATTTGGGCCAATCTTCATGGGGGTTTCATTTTAGGAGTCATTTTTTTGACTTTTGCAATTTTGATTTTATTTTTCCAGGCGGTTCTTGGTAAATCACATCTTGCCCCAAAAGATTTCTTGACCCTTTTTTCAATCTGGTTTTTCTCGCTTATTACCCCTCTTTTCAACCCATATTTTATTGGCGTCTATAGACAAGCTTTTCAGATGGGTACAAACAGCCTAAGTTACAGGATTAATGCAGATTGGCAGCCAATTTTAACTTCCGGCCCTCAATTTTTTTATGGTATTCTTATTGCTTTGATAATTTTTTTCTTTTTATCCCTTATTGTTTTTTCAAAAGCAAAAATTGACTCTTTTGAAAAAATTCTTTTTTTGGCTTTTTCTCTTTTAACTTTTATAAGTGGTCGATTTTTACTTGTTCTTTTGGTTATTTTAATCCCTCAGGCTGCAAACCTTTTGGCGGGGATAAGGAAAAATTTTAATTTTGGAAAAGTGGTAGCAACTATCCCTTTTAGAGTTTCAATTTTGGTTCTAATTTTTACTTTCTTGGGGGTAATTGTCGGAAATATCCTTAATTTATTTGCCTTTTATTCTTCAGATAAAAATTATGCAAGATTAACAAAACCGCCATATCCATTTGCGGCCGTAGAATTTTTAAAGAATCAGAAAGCATCTTTAAAAATCCTTAATGATTTTAACTGGGGAGGATATTTAATTTGGCAGATGCCGGAAAGAAAGGTTTTTTCCTATGGAGCAATGGATAATTTTTTTGTCAATGGCCACTCTTTTGCCCAAGATTATTTAGAGATTGTCAATCTAGGGCCAAGATGGAGGATGCTTCTTGAAGATTACAAAATCGAGGGAGTTTTTGTCTCCAAAACTTGGCCAGTCATCCAGGGTCTTTCAATTTTGCCAGATTGGCGCCTGGTTTTTGAAGATGAACAGAGTGTAATCTTTTTTAAGGTAATTTGAGCCTAAACATAGTATAATATTAAGACAAAATGGAAGAGCAAAAAGAAAAATTAAAAGATTTAGAAAAAAGTTTGGAAGACCTTGCCCTCCGTCTTGATCTCGAGGGAAAAACAAAGCGCATTCGAGAACTTGAGGCAAAAAGTACAAAACCAGGTTTTTGGCAAGAAGAAGGTGCCCAAGAGTTAATGAGGGAGCTTGCTGTCTTAAAAGAAGAGTTAGAAATATTCAAGGAACTCCGGCAAAAAATAAAAGAGAATCTGGCCTTTTTGGATCTTTTGGAAAAAGAGGCAAGGACACGGGAAGAAAAAGAGGAAGCGATAAAAGAGATTGAAAAAGAAACAGAAAAGATTGAAAAAACTTTTGCAGATTTGGAGAATAAGCTTTTTCTTTCTGGTCCTCATGATTCTTCTGATGCTATTCTTTCGATCCATTCCGGTCAAGGCGGTACTGAAGCGATGGATTGGGTGGCAATGCTTGAAAGAATGTATCTGAAATATTTTGAACAAAAAGGCTGGCAGACAAGGATTTTAGATGAGTCACCAGGAGAGGAAGCTGGTTTTAAAACCGTCACTATTCAAGTGCAGGGACCTTATGTCTATGGTCTCTTAAAAGGAGAGGCAGGCGTCCATCGACTTGTGCGCCAGTCGCCGTTTAATGCCGATAATCTTCGTCAAACTTCTTTTGCTTTGGTCGAAGTCTTACCTATTATTCCCCAAGAAGTTAAAGTGGAAATAGATCCGGCCGATTTAGAGTTTGAGGCTTTTCGTTCCTCAGGTCATGGTGGCCAAAACGTCAATAAAGTTTCAACCGCCGTCCGTCTTAGACACAAACCGACCGGCATAACCGTAGCCTGTCAAGCAGAGCGCTATCAGGCAAAAAATCGGGAAATTGCCCTAAAAATTTTAGAAACCAAATTGTGGCGCTTGGAGCAAGAAAAGTTAAGAGTTAAGAAAGAAGAATTGAAAGGAGAACACAAACTTGCTGGTTGGGGCAACCAAATTCGTTCTTATGTCTTACATCCTTATCATATGATAAAAGATTTAAGAACCGGGTATGAGACTCAAGATACCGATGCTGTTTTGAATGGTAAGATTGAAGAATTTATTCAAGCGGAATTAAAAATTGGTTCTTCTGTGATATAATTTCTCCAAAGGAGAAATTACGTTGCGAACGAAATGAGGGAGACATAATTTTTCCAAGGGAGAAACTGAAAAGAGTTAATTTTGTATAATATAACAGTATGGAAGAAGAAACAGTCCAAAAACAAAAAGGGATAGAACCAAATAAATGGAGAGGCCGGCTGGGTCTGATTTTGGTTTCGCTTTTTATAGTTTTGGCCGGTGCGTACAGCGGCTTTTATCTTGCTCTGCCAAAGCTAAGTCAATCGAGTCTTTCTGGCAAGGTTTCCGGCCAGAATGATAATATTCCTCCACCACCAGAGCAGGATGTTAAAACCTTCCGTGACCGGGCAGAAGGAGTGATTGAAAAAAATGATGCCAAAGACCCTTATGCCCAAGGCACCCACAAATTGAAAAGAGAGGGAGGTTCCAGTCAAACAGCTTATCTTGTCTCCTCAGTCGTTGATCTAGATGCCTACGTCGGTAAAAAGGTTGAGGTTTGGGGTGAAACACAGGCCTCAACCAAAGTAGGTTGGCTGATGGACGTTGGCAAAGTCAATATTTTGCAGTAATTTCCGCCGACTGTTTCTTCCAATAAGATCTTTGATGATTAAATTTGAAAAAGTAACAAAGAAATTTCCCGACGGAACAATTGCTCTTTCTGATATTGATTTTGAGGTAAAAGATAAAGAATTTGTTTTTGTCATCGGCCCTTCGGGCGCTGGAAAAACTACCCTGCTTCGTCTTATTACTCACGATTTATTGCCGACTTCAGGTTCTATCGTGGTTGACAAGTTTAATCTCAAAAAGATTCCCGCTTCCCATATCCCCCAGTTGCGGAGAAAAATTGGCATAATTTTTCAAGACTACAAATTGTTAGTTGACCGAACACTTTGGGAAAATGTAGCTCTAACTTTGGAGGTGATGGGTAGGACCGAAAAAGAAATAGTCCAAGAAATAAGTGAGGTTTTAGAAAGGGTGGGACTTTCCGGTAAAGAAAATTTTTTCCCCCAGCAGCTTTCCGGCGGAGAATCACAAAGGACAACAATTGCTAGAGCCTTAGCCGGTCAACCAGACATAATCTTGGCTGATGAACCAACAGCCGATTTGGATCCGGCTACTGCCTGGGGAATCATTTCTCTTTTGGACGAAATAAATAAAGCCGGTACAATTATCTTGATGGCTACCCACAATGCTGAAGTTGTCAATACACTTTCGCGTCGCGTAATTTATCTTGATCGAGGTAAAATTGTAGAAGATAAAGAAAAAGGCAAATATGGCACTTATTAAACAGACAGCAAAAAACTTAAGGCGCAGCCCTTATCAGGCTTTAACAGCACTCGTCATTGTCATACTGACATTTTTTTTAACTTCCCGATTTGTCCTTTTAACCTTTGGAGCTCAAAGAATGCTTGCCTTTTTTGAGTCAAGACCGCAGGTCTCAATTTTCTTTAAAGATAGTGCCAAAGAAGAAGACATTAAAAAAATTCAACAAGAATTGGAAGCTACAGGTAAAGTTGCCCAGGTTAAATATATTTCAAAAGAAGAAGCCCTTTCGATTTACAGAGAGCAAAATAAGGAGGATCCGACACTTTTGGAGCTTGTTACTGCCGACATTCTTCCCGCTTCTCTTGAAGTTTCAGCAAAAGACCCAAAGTATCTTAGCGATATAGCTGAAATTGCCAAAACCAAAGGAGAAGTCGAGGAGGTAGTTTTCCAGAAAGAGGTAGTTGACCAATTAAAATCTTGGACCAATTCAATAAGAACTGAGGGACTTGTGACGATAGGTTCCCTCGGACTTGTTTCTTTGGTTATCATCCTTTCGATTATTGCAATGAGGATTTCTGCTCGCCGAGAAGAAATTAACATAATGCAACTTGTTGGTGCCACACCTTGGTATATTCGAGCGCCATTTGTTTTAGAGGGCGTATTTTACGGTTTCGTCGGTAGTTTCATTGGAAGCGCGATTGGTTTTGTAGTATTTTTCTTTTCCCCATATTTTCAAAATTCCATTTTTAATCCACTTTTCGGTTTGCCAGTCAATCCGTTTACACCAGTCATATTAATTATTGTTTTTGTTATCCTCGTTTTTGTTGGAGCGGCACTTGGAATCTTGGGTAGTTTTCTTGCCGTCTTTCGTTATCTTCGCTAACATCAAAGTATGGGCAAGGTTTTCCGCTTTAGTATTTTTGCCTTGTTATTTTTTTTGATTTCATGTCAGGTTGCTTTTCCTACCTTTTCTAGTCCAACATTAACGCCGACCGAGAGTCCCACCCCAACCCCAACCATAGCGCCTACACCAATACCTACTCCTACACCCGAACCTGGCCCAAACCTTGAAGAGATTGAAAAAAGGGTGGCTGAAATTCAGCAAGAAGAATCCAAGATTCAAGGTGAGTTGGCAAGACTCGTTAAAGAAAAGCGGACTTTAACCTCGCAAATTTCAATTCTTGATAACCAAATCAGGCTAACCTCATTACAAATCGAGCAGACTCAGAAAGAACTGGATAGGCTTGAAGAAGAAATCAGACGACTAACTCAAACTCTGGGTAAGTTAAAAGTTGATTTAGCAAAAGTTGAACAGGTTTTAACTGAGAGAATTCGGGCAACTTATAAAAAAGGTAACTTAAGCGTGATAGAGCTTCTTGTTTCATCTTCAAGTTTTTCCGATTTTTTCAATCGCTTTAAATATCTCCAAATCATTCAGGCGGCTGACAGAAGAAGTTTATATCAGACGCAACAAGCAAAAGCCGTCTATACCAATCAAAAAGAACAAGCCGAGAAAAAAGAGCAAGAAGTCGCCGCTTTAAAGAAAAAACTTGACAGTCAAAATCAATCTTTAAAAATTCAGAAAGGAGACAAAGAAAGACTTCTTGCTCTAACTCGCAATGATGAGAAGCGCTTCCAGGGAATGCTTTTGCAACTCCAGGCCGAATTAGAATCAATCACCAGAGCTTTAGGCAATGTTGGAGTCAAAATCGGTCCAGTTGAAAAGGGTGGCCAAATTGCAGCGGTTGGTAATAATGGTTGCTCGACTGGGCCTCATCTACACTTTGAAGTTTTTGAAAATGCCAAAGTTGAAGGAGGTAGAGTTTTAGGTAATAGAGTTGATCCCAAACCATATCTGGATTCTGGGAGACTTGGCAAACCACTTTTAAGCTACAACGGCCTTGAGTGGCCAGAAGGAAATATCACAACGAGATATGGAGAAGTTTATTTCTTAGGTGTCCATACTGGTCTTGATATGGCTGATGATTTAGGTACACCGATTTATGCGGCAGATAAGGGGATTGCTTATTTTATTTCAGATTCCAAGTCTTGTTATTTAACCAAAACTGTAGGAAGAGGTATCGTAGTTGATCACCAAAACGGCATCGTAACTCTCTACTGGCACGTTTTATGATTCTGGGCTTCAGGCCAAATGCCAATTTTTCCATCCATAAAAGCGCACGCACTAATTGGGTGACTCATTGTTTTAAATAAAGGTCCTTTAAGGAGAAATCTTGCAATTTCATTTTCATTTCTTCCCCAGATTTCAAATAATGCGCCCGATAAATAATCAAAATGATTAGTTGCTACTAACTTGAAAGATTTAGGTTTAAGCTCTATCTTTTCAATCTCAATACCTCTTGGTGTTGCGACCCCCAAGTAGCCAGTGGTGCCAGCTAATATCCCAACTATTCTTGGTGTCAAATGCTCATCCTGTTCGGGTCCCAATTCTTTTAATACCTTCTCTATTGCTTTGACTGGGTGTTGATTGTTTTGCACGAGGGAGAAGATTTCTTCAATATGTGTTCCATTTGCCACAATAACCCTTGAACCAACTTTTTGGAGGCATTTGTAGATAAGATATGGATTTTTTGAGTTCTCTTCTTCAAACCCTTTACATGACACAACACGGACACTTTCTCCATCCGCCACCATTTCCCGGTTAGGAAAAGAGCTCGAGCTTAGTCTATAGCCAATAAAAGGTTTTTCGGTCATGCCAACGATAACCACCCGACCACAGTAAATTTTCGGTTCTTGCTCTTTCGTTCCTGAGTTTTTCCTCAGCTCTTTCATTATCTTTTGAATTATATCAACAATTTTCCAGTTATGATTTTTGGTTTTAACCATGAAATTGCAAGAGTAAGCTTTCTTGTTGACATGGGGCTAAGGAAATTCTTAAACTTGAGCCATCTTGAGAATAAAAATTCTTCTTGGAATAATCTTTTTATTTTTGCAATTCCTGCTTCTCCCCAAAAATATTTTTGCGGCCATGACTTTTGCTTCTGCACCATCTCAGATTACTGAAGTGCAAGAATTTGAAGTCGATGTTAATATAACGAGCCTAACTCAAGATACACCATACTTTCTTAGGGCGGTCTTTTATCAACCAAGTACCACCAATTATTTTGGTTATACTTGGAATGGTTCTGATTGGTATAATGGGACACCCAGCCCGATTGATCACATAAAATTTTTGAGTATCCAACGAGACTCTTCTGGAAATTGGTCAGGGAAATTAAAGGTTAAACCTGATCCCACAAGTGGAAAATATGCTGGTCCAGGTTTATATGAATTTAAAATTGGTCGCTACACCTCAGCTGGTAGTCTCTCATGGAGTAGCACAGTTACTCAGATCCAGATTATTCAATCAGCTCAAACTCCAACTTCAGCCCCAGCTTCTACAAAGCCTCCGGCACAAAACTCTGGCGCCGTTGAGCTTTCAGAATTCATGCCAAATCCGGAAGATGGTAAAGAATGGGTTGAAGTTCATAATCCTAGTGGACAGGCGGCCGACATTTCAGGATATAAAATTGATGATATTGAAGGAGGTTCTTCGCCATTTACAATTCCTCCAAACACACTAGTTAACCCTGGGGCTTATTTTGTTTTTTATTTTGAGCAGGCAAGATTCAATAATGACGGGGATACGGTCAGAATTTTGGATCCTTCAGGCCAAGTAAAAGATAGCTACACTTATTCTGATTCTCAAAAAGGAATTTCCTTTGCCAAAGACACAAGCGGCAACTGGTCCGAGACTCAAACTCCAACTCCAGGATCAGTAAATCAAATCACAATTCCTCAAGTTGAGAGCACTGGCACCGCAGCAAAAAGTTCGGGGAAAACCAGTTCCAAATCGGAGGGACAAACACCTAAATCAGAAAGCAAAGAGCCGGGCAAATCTGGATCAACAGCAAAGACAACAAGTACAGGCCAAGTTCTTTCCTTGACAGAGGCTACCTTGCCTGCAATCTTTTCTGCAACGACATCTGGTTCGCCCCAAGCCACAGATGAAGCTGCGGTCAAATCCTCCAATGTCAATTTTTTGGGAGTTTTCTTCTTAATGTTGGCCGGAGGGATTCTTTTGGGAAGCGCAGTTTTTAGATTTTGGAGAAGAAGAAAGTGAAGCTTTGTTTAAAAAAACTTTTCTATTATTGGTTGCCAGTTTTTATCTGGGCGGCTTTAATTTTCTTTCTTTCCTCAAAACCAGGGCTTAAAGTTGCGACCGGAGTCTGGGATTTTTTAACGAGGAAACCGGCTCACATTTTGGAATATTTTATTCTTACCCTTCTTTTGATTAGGGCATCGATGTCTGGTTTGTTTAAAAAAACTGACGCCTCTTTTGTTTTGGGTCTTTCTTTCTTGCTTAGCCTTTTTTATGCGGGGTTTGATGAAGTTCATCAAACTTTTGTTCCTTTGCGCGAGGGGAAAATTTCCGATATACTATTTGACTCGGTCGGTTCTTTTTTTGCAATTTTTCTAGGATGGAGACTGTTTCAGAATCACCAGAACAAACCAGAAAAATAGCCCGAGATTTGGCAAAGAAATTACGACAGGGAGATGTCGTCTGTCTTTTTGGCGATTTAGGAACCGGAAAAACAGTTTTCGTTCAAGGTTTAGCTGCAGGTCTGGGTATTAAAAAAAGAGTCTTGTCTCCTTCATTTCTCACAATGAGAGAATATAATAAATTAGTCCACCTAGACTTCTATCATCAAACTGATGACAATATCAAAGGCCTGGATCTTCAGGAAGTTTTTGCTTCTGGCAAAATAGTGGTGGTTGAATGGGCTGATAGAATTAGAAAATTTTTGCCCAAGAAAAGATTGGATATCTTTTTTAATTTTTTAGATGAGCAAACTAGGAAAATCCAAATTGTTCAAAAAAACAGCTGAAGTTGGTAAAGATCTAGAAAGGGTAATAGAAATTCTAAAAGCTGGAGGAATTGCCATTATTCCTTCTGATACTGTTTTTATTCCAGCTTGTCGGATTGATAAGATAGATGCCATAAGGAAACTTTACAAAATAAAAAAGAGGCCAAAAAATCAACCGACGCTTGTGCTGGTTAATAGTATATCGATGGCAAAAAAGTATGTAAAGATTACAAAAAGCGCCAACGAATTAATCAAAAAATTTTGGCCAGGACCTCTAACCATAATTTTTACAGCTAAAAATAGCGTTCCAAAAAATATTCAGGGCAAAGGTGGGACTCTAGGAGTCAGATATCCAAACTATTCTTTTATTTTAAAAATTATCAAAAAAGTTGGAGTTCCAATTTTGGCACCTTCCGCCAACTTTAAAGGCAAACCACCACCAAAAAAATTTGCAGATTTAGATGAAGAGTTTATCAAAAGGGTCGATTATGTTTTTGAAGGTAAATGTAAAATTGGTCAAGAATCGACAGTTGTTGACGCCACAGTTATCCCACCAAAAGTCATAAGAGAAGGCGCAGTAAAATTAAATTTATAGGAAATGATTTTGGCAATTGATACATCAGAAACTTTAAAGACGAGGGTTTTTTTAAAAGATAATACCGGGAAAATAAAAGATAAATTGATAGAAGAGAGAAAACCGGGGTCGCAGGTTCTTTTAGGGATGATTATAAAAATCTTGAAAAAAAATAAGCTTGAGCCAAAGGATTTAGCTGGCATTGAGGTAAATTGTGGCCCCGGGTCGTATACTGGACTTAGGGTTGGGATTTCTGTTGCCAATACCTTGGGTCATTTTTTAAAAATTCCAATTAACAGGAAAAAAGTCGGCGAGCTCGTTTTGCCAAAATATGAGTAGGAGGAAAATCTGAAAATTTTTGTAACCGGCGGAGCTGGATTTATCGGTTCCCATGTAACTAAATTTTTATTGGACAGGGGTCATACTGTCACGGTTTATGACGATTTATCCCGTGGGCATCAAGAATTGGTCGATAGAAGAGCAAAGTTTGTTCAAGGCAGCACTAATAATAAAGAAGCGTTGCTTAAGGAATTGCCCCACCATGATGCAGTAATCCATATGGCCGGTTTTATTGAGGTAGGAGAATCATTTAAAGATCCTCAAAGTTTTTTTCAAAATAATTTAGGCGGTGGAGTATCACTTCTTGAAGCGATGCGCGCATTAGGCGTCCCAAAAATAATTTTTTCTTCAACAGCTGCCATTTACAAACCAAAGGAAAGGCCGCTTGAAGAGGATGATCCCAAAGAGCCGCAAAATCCCTATGGTGCAACAAAACTTTCTTTTGAAAATTTCTTGGCCGCCTATTTTTACTCTTATAAATTAGAAAGCGTTTCCTTAAGGTATTTCAACGCTTATGGTCCGGGCGAACATCATAAGCCAGAAACTCACGCAATTCCTAATTTCATTAGGGCCACCTTAAAAAAAGAACCGGTACCCTTATATTGGCAAGGTGAACAAGTCAGAGATTATATTTTTATTGACGATTTAGTAGAGGCCCACGTAAAAGCTTTAGACCTTTCCGGTTATCAATATTTAAATTTAGGGACTGGCCAAGGGACAAAAACACTCGATCTTTTGAAAATAATTTTTGAGCTTGTCGGTCATGATGCCCCTATTTCTGATTTAGGAAGAAGAGAAGGGGATGCATCCTATCTTGTTGCTTCTTACAAAAAAGCAAAAGAAGTATTGGGTTGGGAGCCAAAGACTCCACTTTCTGAAGGGTTGAGAAAAACAATCGAATACTTTGCTAAATTTGACAAGGTGAAGTAGAATTTAAGTCGCCCCTTTTTGTTTCCTGCCCCGGGTATATTATGAGATTTCTTGTTGCTTTCCTGCCATTGCTTTTTTTAATTTTCTTCACAAATTTGGTGCAAGCAGATTCATCAAAAATGGAAATCTTTAAAGATGCCAATTATTCTTCTTCCTCTTCAAATTTTTCAGTTGGAGACCAAATCTATGTCAAAGTAGAAAGCGAAAATCCTGGGGACACAAAGAAAGAACTTAAGCTTCGCGATAATACTTATAAGGAAATTTCTACATTTAACTTTTCTCGCGAGGGTTTTGCGCCATATACATATAAGGTAAGTTTTTCTGCACCAAGCTCCGTCGGATATTATTCTTTGGAGGCAACGATTGAAAGTGCAGGATCAGTTGACAAATTAGTTCAGACAATCCAGGTGGGAGAGTCGTCAAATGCCCAAATCAAGACTAACATCAGGACTCAAGTTAATACCGGGTCAAAAGTTAGTGGTGCTGTTACTCCTACGCCTCAACCCAAAAAAGGAGAAATTTTAGCAACAGAGGGTGCAAGAATTGAGACTACCCCAACGCCCGTGTCATTACCAACCCCTTCACCTTCGCCAACTGGCGGACCCACACCAAAACCGCTCTTCTTCCGTTTCTTGGGAGCGATTGGGAATTTCTTTTTTTCTGGCTTTAAATTCTTTTTTAGATTTTGAAACGAAGCTATTGGGAAATTAGTGAGGTTTAACTTGCACTCTTGCCAAGAATCAGAGCACTACAGGTTTGCGATAGCAAATACCTGTAGTGAGAAATTCTTGCAAGCCGAAATTTTAATTGGAGGCTTGACAAATTCAAAAAATGCCTATACTATAGTGTGCCAGATTAACAATTATTAGTTTTCTTCTGCCTAATTAAATTCATAAATTTTTTCTGCCCCCAGAAAATAATGGAATTGCCAAAGCTTGAGGTTTCCACTTTAGCATTCGGGGAGCTATTCAAAAAGTTTCTTCCTGGCCAAACAGGAATCTCAGATCCAGCAACTAATAAGAATATCGGAAAAAGATCACCCTTTGAAAAAATTAGATCGGATTTCTTCTTGCGGAATAAAAAAACCCTTCTTAAACTTTTAGTTTCTGTTGTAATAATCCTGGCCGTCGTCTTTTTGCTTTTGAGAGTAGGTGGCCGAAGTTCGGAAACTTTTACAGGCTCCAATGTATCTCCTCAAAAATCAATCAATTTGTCAAAGACGTTCCAATTTGCCGGCAGTACTGAAAACGGTAGGCCAACCGAAAACTTCGTGAATTTGACTTTAACAACTGCTGAAACAACAAAACAAATTTTAATTCAGGGCAAACCGGCGACAGCCAAAAATGGAAAGATTTTCTTGATCATCAATCTTGAGATTGATAACCCTCACAACCAAAAATTATCCATCTCTCCGGTCGACCTAATTCGTCTTGTTGACAAAGGTGGTAAAAAGTTTGCTCCGGATGTCCACAACAATCAGGTTTCTGTCGAGCCAATTTCAGTCAAAAAGACAAGGGTAGGCTTTGTGATTGACCAAGGAACTTCCGGTTGGAAGTTGCAGATTGGTGAAGTGTCAGGCGCCAAAGAAACAATTGATCTGCCGATATAGTTTTATGATCAAAACACGAGTGCAAATTGATGATTTTTCAACTAGGCGGCCATCGAAGCAGCTGATTTCAGAATTGAGGCGTGCATTAAAAAATATTAAAGGCTACGGTTCGGTCGAGATCATCATTCAGGACTATAAGGTGGTACAGATCACTGAAAGGAATATCAAAAAAACCATTCAGAATAATCAAGCTAATTTGAGGGCTTGACAAGCCAAACTTAGGCGTGCTATTTTAAATATAATCTTGCCAAATCATATTTCAAAAACAAATTCTAGCTGCCCTATATATAATTTGAAAAAGATAATTCTGCCCAAACCGATAAAAAAGAATATAGAGACGGTAATTGAATACATAATCTTGGACCTGTAATTATTCCTGCCCAATAACATAGAAATATTTGCCGACCGCAAACGGAGGCTTTTTCTCCAGTTTAACTGGAGAACGAGCCTCCGTTTTGCGTTAAGGACAAAGTATGAAGGATGAAGTACAAAGTATGAATTTTCTAAATTCAAACTTAATCCTTTGTACTTAATACTTAAAACTTAACAGAGGAAGGAGGTGAGAAAAAGAAATGCAGAAAACACTTTATAAGGCAGGAACCGCAATTGCTACCGCCGCATTACTTCTTGGGAGCATTTCACCATTTGCTTTGGCTGGCGTTGATGTTGAGATCTCAGGCAACGGAGCATCGTCTAATAACGATGCGAACGTATCTGTTTCAAACTCAACGGGTGTCGTGCAATCAAACACTGCTGACATTCAAAATAATGTTAGTGTGATGGCCAACTCTGGTGGAAACGATGCTAACTACAACACCGGCGGTGACGTTTCAGTCACAACTGGTAATGCCAGCTCTGACATCACCGTAAATAACACAGCAAATTCTAATGCTGCTAGTGTTAATGGTTGTTGCCCAGGTAGTGTTGAAGTTAAGGTGTCTGGGAATGGCTACGATTCTGACAATACAGCCAATGTTGGAGTTGTTACATCAGCTACAGTTGTTCAACGCAACAGTGCTAATGTTGAAAATGATGTTCACAGCTTTCTCAACACAGGTTGGAACGACGCCAACTGGAACACCGGCGGTAATGTAGAGATTGGTACCGGTAACGCTAAAGGCGACGTTGATCTTTCAACAAAGGTCAACAAGAATGTCGCTGAAATTTCCGGCAATGGTAGTGGCGCATTGGAAGTTTTAATTTCCGGCAACGGTGCAAAAACTGACAATGATGCTAAAGTTACCGTTACGTCAGCCAGCCAAATTGAGCAGACAAATTTCGCAGACATCTTGAATGATGTTCTAATGTTTGCCAACTCTGGTAAAAACGACGCCAACTGGAACACCGGCGGTAATGTAGAGATTGGTACCGGTAACGCCGAAGCTGATGTTGACGTTGAAAACCTGGCTAACTTCAATGCAGCAGAGATTGATGACTGTGGGTGTATAGTTTCAGGATCTGTCAAAGTCAAAGATAATGGCTATGATTCTGACAATACAGCCAATGTTGTATTGGCATCGCTCAATTGGGCCATACAAAAAAACAATCTTGACTGCGGCGATGGAATGGACGCGTGTGCCAGCGTATTTGTCAAGTCAGATACCGGTAAAAACGACGCTAACTACAACACCGAAGGTGGCGAACCAGAAGTTTCTACTGGCAGTGCCGGTGGTGATGTAGAGATTAACAACACAGCCAACCAGAACGTCGTCGGAGATGTTGACTTGGGAGATATAGTTATTCCCCCTTTCGACTTTGATGGCGGCAGTCTTTCTGGATTGCTAGTGTTACTATTTGGCCTTTTCAGTTAACCGGTAAGGCCTAAACTTTTCCTAACTGGTCCTCCCGGACAGAAATCGGGAGGGCCAGGGGAAAAGTAAAAATGAATTATTTAGTTACTTAAGTTAGTCAGTCGTTTAAAAAAATAATAGGAGAAAAAATTTGAGAAGAATAATTAGAAAATTTGCAATTAGGAGTACAATTTTATTGTTAGCGCTTTTATTGGCGCTTTCTTCTGTTGGTGCAAATTATGCACTGGCTCAAACTGCTCCAACACCCCCCTCAGCACCGACGCCTCCAGCAGCACCAACCCCACCATCTACTCCCACACCACCAGCGGCAAATAGTGATCAAACACAATCTGCCTCGACTGGTGATCCGCAGGCTTCAAATATTGGAAATGGCGCAAATTCTGAGAACAATTCAACTGCAACCAACCAAAATGATACAAATATTAATAGTAACAATAATGCCAGTGTTGATAACAATGTTGATTTGCAAGCAGATACTGGTCACAATTCATCTTCCAGAAATACTGGTGGCACAAGTTCTGTGACGACTGGCGACGCTACGATTGATGGGGTTATTTCAACCGATGTCAATGGAACCATTGTTTTTGGCGGTGGTGGTTCAAGCGGTTCAACATCAGCAACAAATTCCGAAAATGGAGCAGGCTCAACTAACAATGCTGGCGCCTCAAATTCAAATACAACCACCACTAATATCGACAATGACTCAGTTATAGCAAACGATGTAACGGGTTTAGCCAATACCGGTGAAAACGATGCCTCAAGAAATGTTGGTGATTCAGTTATTATCACGGGTGATGCCAATTTATCCACAACTGTTTTAACTGGTGCAAATTCCGTTGCCTTTAACGCTTACCAATTTGATGTTAATGGTAATCAGACAGGAGACATAATTTTAGGAGAGAATCCGGCAAATTGTGTCAATTGCGGTTCGGGTGCTGGAGTTTCAGCTACCAATTCTGGTAATGGTGCAGACTCAACAAATACCGCAAATGCAACCAATTCTAATACGACAAATGAAACTGTTACCAATGATGGTGATATTGTTAATAACATCAATTTGACTGCAAATTCTGGAGGAAACACTGCAGACAGAAATACGGGTGGTGATTCAACAATCACAACTGGTGATGCAAATGTGGCAGCCAATGTTGTAAATACTCTAAATAGTGCTGTTTCTGGAGTGATTAACACAGTCAATATTTTTGGTAATCTAGTTGGAGATATAATTTTGCCACAGACTCAGGCCTCTTCTGATTGTTCTTCCGGTCAAAATGTGACTGCAACAAATTCCGGCAATGGTGCAGACTCGACAAATACTGCGACTGCAACTTCAACCAACAACTCGACGACAACCCAGACCAACAATGCAACAATTAATAATAACCTTAACCTTTCCGGAAATACCGGCGGCAACGAAGCAAACTTTAACACCGCCGGCGATTCAGTCATAGATTCAGGTGCAGTAACAATCAATGCTAGTACTTTGAATGTCGCTAACATGAACGTTTCGGGCAGTCCTTGTGACCAACCAATTTATCTTGTTTTAGTCAATAAGCTGGGTCAATGGGTTGGCCAAATTGTTGGAGCACCAGAAGGTTCTTATTATTACGGTAGTGATGGAACAATCTTTCTTGTCGGGCCAAATGGTGAGCTAATTGCAACAAATTCTGGCAACGGTGCAGGCTCGACAAATACTGCAAATGCAACCTCAACTAATAATACCAATGTTAATCAAACCAACACTGGTTCTGTTACAAATAATATAAATATTCAAGCCAATACTGGCGATAATTCCACTTCACGAAACACAAACGGTGATAATTCAATAAAAACTGGCGACGCCAATATACTTGTCAATCTAGTCAACTTTATGAATTCCAATTTCTCGGGCAGGAAAGTTGTGGTGACCTTGGTTAATGTCTTTGGCTCATGGTTGGGAAATTTCCTTCCTCCCGGATTTCAACCCGAAGGTCAACCTTTAGCCGATAACAACAATCCTCCTTTCGATAATGGCGGCAATAATGACGGTAACAACAGTGACAATAATAGCCAATCCTCAAGCTCGGACGAGAGCGATTCTTCGGGATTATCTGCTGGGTCCTCAACTCAAGATGAGGAAAATCAAACAACAAATCAAAATGTTATTGCTCAAAGTGGCAATGGAATAACAAGAGTTTTGGGTTTTGGCCCAATATTAAATATAAAAAGAGTTACAGATGACGGCTTGATTCAGGTGCCCCAAAATTCATCTGGAAGCCAGACAGCAGGCTCATCAATTAACTGGAAACTTTTGCTTTTGATAATACCGGTACTTTTGTTTTACGGTTTGACAAGAAGATTCGTTTTTGTAAAGAAGCCGCAGATCAAAAGTTAAGAAATTCTGCCTAAAGACTGCCCCCGAAAAATGAAGAAGATAATTGCTATTTCTATTTTCATCTTTATAACTTCACTCCTTTTAGTCAAAGGAGCCCTGGCCCAAACTATTAATGTCGAAGTTTCAGGCAATGGCGAGGGCTCTCAAAATACAACAAATGTAACTGTTCAGCAAGACACAATAATTACCCAAAACAACCAATCTGATATTGCCAATAATGTCTCCGTCAACACGAATACTGGTTCCAATAATGCATCGGAAAATTCTGGCAATTCTCAAATAAATACTGGTGACTCAAATACTAATCTTGGTATTTCGAACCAGGCCAATAACTCGGTGGTTAATTTAGGAGATTGCAACCAGTGTCAGAATAATATCAACATCGAAAATTCAGGCAACGGCGCAAATTCCCAAAACTCAATCAATACCGATATCACAAACCAGACCGAGATCAGCGTCCTAAATGATGCCAAAATTATAAACGATGTCAATGTTAATGGGAACACCGGTTGGAATGAAGCTTCGAGAAATAATGGCGATGTGGTAATAAAGACGGGAGATATCTTTGTCAAAGGCAACCTGGGAAACAAGGCAAATTATTCAGAAATTATAGTTGATCCTTGGACTGGCCAGAAAATCAAAATTTTAAATACGAGCAATGGTTCAAATTCTATTAACGATTTAAACGTTTCAATCTTGGAGTCTCTAAATATCACAAAGATTGATCGGGAAGTGATTGAAAATTTAATTGATGTTATTCTAAACACTGGTGGAAACATTGCTAACGGAAACAATGGTTCGGTTTCAATTGAGACTGGCGATATCAATGTTGATTTTTCTGTTGTTAATGATGTAAATAAAGATTTTATAAAAGTTGAGTGCTGCAAAGAGAAACCACCGGAAGGTGGCCCACCCCCTGAGCCACCAATTTCCCCTCCGCCACAACCTGCAGCGCCACCTCCTGCACAACCCGGTCCTTCTGCCCCGGGACCTTCTGAAGCGGGACCAGGACCTTCCGGCCCCGGACAAGTTTTGGCTCTTGCCGCTCTGCCAGTAACCGGACCGTCAAATTTTCTTTTCTTGGTACTATTTTGGCTTGTACTTTTTGCATCAGGAGTTTTCCTGAGGTACAGAGGTGAAAGGTCTCCTCCGGTTTTCTCTTCACTTTAAATAAAATTTTGCCATCTTTTGCAATTGGCTCCAAGAACTTTCAAAAATTATGGCAAGATTAATTTCCTAAAGATACACCTTTGTCTTCAAAGACCTAAGCAAGAGATGGAAAAAGATAAAAACACTTTTGGCAGTCGCAAGCTGTCTTGATATTTTTTTGTATTTTTTTATTTCTGATTGTATTCTATTTTAAATTCATTTTCCCCCTTGACAGATCTTTTAAAGATTTTTAAAATCGGTGAAGATTTAGTTTTTTAGCCGACCGCAAACGGAGGCAATAGTTACAGACCAACCGAGTCTGACTCGGGACTGCCTTAGGGCTTAACTATTGCCTCTCTTTTTAAGCTGCCCTCTACGGTCCATTTAAACTGCCCTTATGAGAAATAACCTGCCCGCCCCCGATTTTATCGGGGGACAAAACAACGAAAATAAAAAGCCCCAAATCCTCCGCCACCCGGCGGATTTGGATCAGGGGCTTTTTTCGTGGTTCAAAATAGCAAACTAAAAATTAACAATGAAAGGGGGTGAAATAAATGAAAAGAATCCTAATTAGTCTAATGACTATCTCTATCGTTGCAGTTGTTGGTTTTGCCGCCACAAAAGCCTATTTCTCCGACACCGAAACCAGCAGTGGGAACAAAATCACCGCTGGAACCATCGACATCGCTGTTGATGGACAGAATCCTTGGTCAAAAACATATTCCGAAGCACTAAAGGATATGAAACCCAGCCAAGTTAAATGGGTAGAGTACGTGGTTAAAAATGTTGGTGCGAACCCAGTTGTGGTCTGGAAACAGATCCACGTTACTGGTACAAGCACTGGTATCGAAACCGAGCCTGAATGTACGGATCAGAAAGGAGTGTGGGACAATACCGCTAAAGCCTGTGATTGGGATGGCAGCGGCACTATGATGGTAGATATAAACGATCTCAATAACGTTACCACCTACGATATGAAGGTAAATGATACGGTTCTTATCGACGGGGCCTGGAATGTCACAATGGGTAATATCGATGCTGTGTGGGTTCCTCTAGGTAAGCTAGATAAGAACCAAGAGATGACCGTTAGGCAGAGTTACCACATAATGGCTAATGCTGGCAATGCATATCAAGGCGACACAATGACCTTTGATATTAACATTTATGCAGAGCAGCTACTAGGAACTGGACCTGGATAAACAGCTAATGGTCTTGTCTTAGAGAACAAGGACGCGAACTGGAATCCTATCATCGATGGTAGATGGGGACTGTTGACTTGGGACGCATCTCGCGCCTTCAACTTCAACGGTCATGGGCTTACTGGAGATACAAATTACAGTCTGATCTACTACCCCGAGCCGCAGACTACTTGGCCGTGGCCTGTCACAGTTATCACTAGCGGTACAGCGGTTAGTGGTGGGACACTTACCCTTACGGGTACTTTGCCAGCGTCACTTAGCAATGCCAAGATCTGGCTTGTTGAAAGTAGCGATCTTAGTGGAACGAGTATGTCCGGTTGGATTCCTTCGAACTACCTTTTCGAGTCTAATCTGATCAATACGCTATAGACATAAATTAGAGAAGAAAATGGTAGGTAAGGTACGGGTGTAAAACCCGCACCTGCAAGGCCATATGTAGAAAGACGTAACAAATCATGAAACAAAAGCTAAAGTTTGCTTTAAATTTAGCTTATATGTTGGCGGTTGTTTTCTTGATTATTTTTGGAACAGCCACTGTATTATCCGCTTTTGCCGGACCGGGAAGTTTTCGGCTTTATGTCGTTCAATCCGGCTCAATGAGTCCGGCTTTAAAATTAGGATCGGTGGTGCTTGTTGAGCCGATAAGTTGGGTGAAAGGAATAATTTCACCCCTACCAACACCAATTTTTGAGAAGGGCGATATCATTACCTTTCTTTCTGGAAAAGATCCGCTTACCCATAGGGTCGTAGGCATAGAAGAGTCTAATGGACAATTTGTTTATCAGACAAAAGGTGATGCTAACAAAGCACCAGATCGTCAAAAGGTTTATGAGAAACAAATTTTAGGGAAGGTCATTTTTTCAGTTCCTTATTTAGGTTATGGGGTTTCTTTCGCCAAAACCCAAATGGGATATATTTTCCTGATTGTTATTCCGATTACTTTGATTATTTACAGTGAAATCTTAAACATCAATACAGAAGTAAGAAGGATTATTGCTGAAAGAAGAAAAAGGATAACACTAGCATGAGACTTTCAGTTTTCAAGCTTATACTTTTATTTTCTATTGTATCTACTGTAGGACTCCTAGGAATAAGAGCTACTAATTCCTTTCTTTCTGACACCGAGACAAGCACTAATAATGTATTTACCGCCTCTGAGTCATTTTGCACAGAGATTGGAGAAGTTTGGGCGGCAAGCGTTTTTTCTCCCAGTCAAGGGAAAAGGAAAGATGGCACGTCTGTACTTCCCGAAAGAAGCAATCCGAATAGTGTTTTAGGGGTACCAGACGGTGTTGGTTCTCCTGCATCTGGTTTCTTTAGTTTGGGATTTGGTGGCAATATCACAGTTGAATTTTCATTACCTGTTGAAAACGGAGAAGGTGTTGATTTGTCTTTCCATGAAATTACAAATGGAAGGAACACCTACCCGTTAGAAAAAGCAAAAGTTGAGGTAAGTGCAAACAATTCCAACTGGTTTGAACTAACACCTGAAGTTTCAAGTGAGCCAGGTGGCGATGGGGTTGTTCTTCTTGATGTCGCAAGCAATGCTTCAGCACCGTCTTCTATTAAGTTTGTAAGAATCACTGATACTACAGATTCGGCAATTCACTCAAATGATGCTGATGGATATGATCTTGATGCGATCGATGGAGTTTATGGGTGTTTGAAGTAAACACATGAACAGAAAATTGAAATTCAAACTAATTCGGATCGGTATTTTGGGCTTGGTAGTTGGGCTACTTTTGGTATTTAACCCGGTTCACCTCAATCTTAATCAGTCGACTGTTCGGGCAGTTGGGGATTTAGAGATCGATTGGGGAGTACCTGATGGTCAGCCGATTTTTGAAATTTTCAATATGATGCCAGGACAGAGCGAAGAGCGTCAAGTTAAAGTAACAAACAATGGAAGTTCGATAAGACCTGTTGGGGTAAGAGGAGTAGAAAAACCTGGTGGCATAGGAAGTCTTAAGGATGTTTTAGAAATTACCATTTCGCAAAACGGGACAGACCTTTATGGGGGTACAACCGGTACAAAGACCGTTTCCCAATTTTTTACCGACAGCGCAGGTCCTGACGGGATCTTCCTACTAAACCTTAATCTCTCAATCACCAAAACTTTAAATTTCCAGGTGACACTACCAACCAGTGCAGGCAATGAATTTAAAAACACTTCAATAATTTTTGACATTATTATTGGTATTTCAGTTGCAGTTCCTGCCGAGTGTCAAAATATTGAATTTTCTGGTGATCCAATTTTTGGCACTTCAAAAGGCGACCGAATTATAGGTACTTCGGGAAATGATCTAATTTTTGGTTTCGAGGGTGGTGACTTTATTGATGGAAAGAATGGAGACGACTGCATTATTGGTGGGCAAGGAGGAGATTTCTTAAAAGGTGGGAATGGTAATGATGTTATTTTTGGCAATGAAGGAGGGGACAGTTTGAATGGCGAGAACGGCAAGGATCTATTAATTGGAGGAGAGGGTTCGGACTCGCTTAAAGGTGGCAACGGTGACGACATCTTAAATGGCAATGACGGTGATGATTCCTTAGACGGACAAAACGGTAATGACTCACTTGATGGCGGAAGTGGCAGCGACGGCTTAAAAGGTGGAAGAGGTGATGACAGTTTGCTAGGAGGACCTGGTTCAGATTCTGCTGATGGACAACAAGGTTTTGATAATTGTGATGCAGAAAGCGAAAGAAATTGCGAGATTTAAAAGACCCTCCTTCGCCCCGACGAATCGGGGCTACGGAAGGGCGAGGAAGGAGGTGATTAGAAAATGAAGAAAGTTTTAGTTGGATCAGCTCTTGGTCTTGCTTTGGCTTTGACCTTGAGCATTTCCGTTGCTTTAGCTGATGAGAACACTGCCAAAAATGTTGACAACGGTGCAGGTTCGGAAAATACTGCGATTGCCGGTTCTTTGGACGTAGCAGTTATTGCTCAAAGCAATGAGGCCAATATCGGCAATCTAGTTGTTACCGATGCCAATACAGGTGGAAACACAGCAAATGGTAACACTGGAGGAAATGTCCTAATTGACGCAGATGACGCGACAGCCAACGCTACCGTTGTCAACAAGGCCAACTCCAATGTTGCCAATATCTCTTGCGGTTGTGAGACAGATACTAACAAAGCAGTAAATGACCACAACGGCGCAGGGTCAGAGAATCTTGCGGCAGCAGTAAGTGTTGACATTGCTGCTATTTTGCAGAGTAATACTGCAAATGTTGGTAACGCAGTGATTACTGGCGCTAACACAGGGGACAATAAGGCCAATTGGAACACTGGAGGTACGACAACAGTTAAGACCGGAAAAGCAACAGCAAACGCAAAGGTAAAGACGAAGGTAAACAAGAATAAAGCAACAATTGGTCCTTAACCGTAAAGGTTAGACTTCGTTAGAAGCCACCCTTGACTGCAAACAGAGAGGGTGGCTTTTGTTTAACTATAATAAGATCAAAGATAATCCTTAAGAATTCACCTATTAAATTAATATCCCATAATTCTTGAGATCGTATCTCGGAAAAAAAGTTAGTTGGGAGTTTTCTGAGTTACTTGTTTTAAGTTAACTTCAAGTGGTAATTCAGCTACTACCTTGGCTTCCTCAGTACCTTCCTCCTTGATTTTTACTCTGAAAATATAATCTCCAGCCATAGTTATCACAAATCCACTTATTTTTACTCTTGAGCGAAGTCTTCTCATTCCAACAGGAATCTCGATGGCTTGCTGGAAGCTTTTTTCTTTCTTACCTTCTGGATTTTCAATTTCAATTTCAATATTCGCTTTTGCTTCCTTTTCCTTATCTTCCTTTAACCACATACTTACTACTTCATACTCGATAGGAATATTTATCTGTTTAGGCACGGGATGATTGGTCGAAACTGATACATCAACAGCCAATTGTTCGAATATGTCATAGATGCTTATGTTATTTGTGTCGCTATCTATAACAGAGCGGCGACACAATACTGACCAAATATGTTTAAGCATAGTTACCACACCTCTTGATGAGCAAAAAGATTTTTGCTTGAGCTTTTACCTGTGTAAGAATAGTCACCAAATTTTTCTCTTAACTGTTTGTGTTCAAATTTACTTTTTGCATTTGTGCTTTTGTAATTAACTTCAATGTCAACCCTATTCATAAAGCCAAATCTAGGGGGTAGGAGAATGGTATTAAAGGCTTTAGCGATTTTTTGCAGAAAACTCAAACTTGGAAGATACTTTCCACTTTCAGCTCTAGCAATACCAGATTGTTTAGTCCCCATCATTTTTGCAAGTTTTTCTTGCGTTACTCCCTTAATAATCCTTGCCTCAATGAGCATCTGACCGATTTCAAATGCAAGGTCAAATTTCTGGAATTCCTTTTTAAACTCTGGTTTTTTAAGCAATTCTTTTTTAAAATCTTCAAGTTTCATAAAATCACCTACCTTAATTTACTGCTAAAGCTAATTGGTAATCTAAATCCCTCGCTCTCTTAACAGCTGTATCAATTTCCCTTTGCGGCGTGTGCGGACTTTTCTTTACAAATATATGTAATAGCCAGCAAACAGCCTTCCGAATGACACAGAATATGCGGTAGCATACCTTGTCAAAATCTATAATCATTTCGTAAATATCATAGCCGTGTAACTTTTTCATTGTTCCTGAATGTGTAAGAAAATTGACCCCATATTTTTTGAGCAGCTCAAGTTGGCGATACACTTTCTTAACTGCTTTTGGGGGTATTCCCATTATGAATTCTCCCACGTAGTTTCTTCCGCTGGATGAACAATAAAATTCAACTTCCATTTCTTATGAAAATAACAATTTTGTTATATTTTAGAAAAAAAGGCAAGTTATGTCAAGACCCTAAATCATTTCAGGAGTCGTTAGGTATTCAACCCTTAAATAATTGAATAACTCATAGTCTTCTAGGACTATTCTTAGCTTCAGTGACATTTTCCTACTCATTGATAAAACTTGACATTTTAGGTTTTTAGTATTAAACTATCGGATGAAAAATAGCCACTGCCTAAAATCTTGGGGCAGTGGTTTTTTAGTGCATGAAATATCTTGTAGTTAATTTTACTAAGTCGAAAATTATCCCGGAAGAGACTTTTTAGCCTTCCGGGATTTTTAGTACTTAAAACTTATTACTTATTACTTAACACTTACAAAGGAAGGGGGTGAATAAATGAAAAGAATTGCATTAAGTTTAGTTAGTATTGTTGCAGCTCTGGCAGTTGTTGCCGGTGTGACAACTGCTATTTTCTCCGACTCAAAGTCAATTGTTGGAAATAGTGTGGCAACCGGAACGCTCAAGCTTACTTTGAACAAGAGTGCAGGTAAACCTTGGGCGGTTTCTGGTATGAAGCCGGGAGATGTAACTGGTTGGGAATACATGGATATTTTCAATGGTCCTTATCCACCACAACCAGGCCAATTGCCATTTGAAGCCTATTTCCGACTAGAGAATCCAGTTGGAGATATTCCACTCTACAATGCTTTAGAAATTGATCTTTTTGATTCGGGTTGGGATTCTACCTGCGGCAATGGTGATGATGTTTCTGTCTATTCTGGTCTGCTTACTGGTGTTACTGGTAGTAGTTTGAGAACTCAGACCAGTGACAACGACCCAAATTCAGGTGGCACACCTGGTAACGATGATATTCGACCAGGTTCGAGCCAGAGACTTTGCCAAAGACTAAGACTGCCTTTGTCTGTCGGCAATACTCTTCAGGGTAAGAGTGTTACTTTTGAAGAGTGGGTTGATGCAGAGCAGAATAACGACTAAGTACGAAGGTTTTTCGGGCCGCCATTTTTTTTGACGGCCCTATAAAGCCTTGGTAAAGGCAAAAATAGCATGAAGAAGGCAAAATTGATCTTAAATGGATTAAAACATACTCTTTGGCCAATCATTCAAGTTGGTTTCTTTTTGGCCATAATTTTGATCGCTATGCTTATTATTTCCCAAAGATTTTCCCTCGGCGGTCATAAATTTTTGATTGTTTCTTCAGGCAGTATGCAGCCGGCGATTCACGCTGGATCTTTGGTTCTCATCTCGCCAATAAAAGAAGTCGCAAGTCCAGTGGGCGAAAACACCAAAGAACTTCAGGTTGGTGATGTTATCACATATAAGAATCAGACTAATCCAAATCTTCTCGTAACTCATCGAATAAAAAGCATTGTCAAAGAAAATAATCAAATTTTAATAGAAACCAAAGGTGATGCAAATAATGCTCCTGATGTCGAAAAAGTTCGATTTGAAAATGTGGTGGGAAAAGTGCTTTTTGCTGTTCCATTTTTGGGCTTCCCAGTAGCTTTTGCCAAAACAATTCCCGGTTACATTTTGATGATTATTATTCCGGCTTTGGCAATCATCCTTTCTGAAGTTTGGGTGATAAAAAAGGAAATCGAAAAATATTATGCCAGAAAATTTGCTGCAAGAATTTCTGCAGAAGAAGCACCAAAACAAAGGAGATTTTTCAAAAGGCTTGGAAAAAGTTTAGTAGCTTTTTTAATCTTCTTCTCAATAGGTTTTTTGGTTTTAGGGACAACGAAGGCGCTGTTTTCAGATCAGGCAAAAATTGAAGGCAATAGTGTCAGTACCTGGGTTGGAGAAAATAACGACGGCGGAGGCAATAATGATGGTGACGGTAATGGAAATAACGGCAATAGCCCGAACCAAATTACAATTTGCCACCATACAAATAGCGAAACTAACCCCTGGGTAGAAATGACAATTTCTGAGAATGCCTGGCCAGCCCATAAACAACACGGTGATACGCAAGGACCTTGTCCAACTCTAGGGCTGACGCTGGCTTCAAGCTCAGGACCGACTGATACGGAAGGAGAAGGTGAAGAGAACGGAAACGGTAATCTAACACCAACACCTACCCCAACGGTTACTCCCACACCTACCCCTGGACCTGATGGCAACGGGGATGGGAACGGCAACAGCAATCAAGGTGGCAACAATAACCAAGACGAGGGCAATCAGGGTGGAGGGCAAGCAAATGGTGACGGCGACCAAAATCCTCTCTAGAATCGGCCTTCTTTCTCTATCACTGGGGATGGCATTGTCCTTTTTTCTGCCATCTTCGTTTGCTTTAACTAATACAGTTGGTTCACTTGAATTCACTTATGACAATGACCCAATTTTTGCTGAAGCTAACTTAGTCCCTTCAAGTGCGGTCGCAAAAACAGTAACGGTAAAAAATATCGGCGGTTCGCAAGTCAATATTGGGATCCAAGGCACAGAAACGCAAGACCCTTCCAATCTTTCAGATAAAATAACTTTTGCAATAAAATTAGACGGCAGTGATATTTACGGTGGAGGCGGGACAAAAACTCTTTCTAATTTTTTCAATGAAGGAGAAATTCAGTTAGCTGCACTTGGTTCTGGGGAGTCAAAAACTTTTCAACTTTCAACGACTTTGGATTCGAATTTGGGAAATGAATATCAGGGCAAAGAAACAAAGTTTGATTTAACAATCGGTTCACTTACCCAGGCTGCTACAACTTCGACTACTTCCACTACTTCAACAAGTCAGACGAGTGGTCCAAGTGTTTTGGCCGCCCAAACGACCGGAGAAGTTTTAGGTATTTCAACCCTGCCTTCAACAGGTTTGCCGTTTTATATAATTTTTGCACTTATTCTTCTTTTGACTCTGGGACTTTTGTTAAGAAGGGTTAGCAAAAGATTTGCTTCTTAATCTTCTGCGAATTTAGTCTAGCAGGTTTTTAGGGAGTTGCGCTTGTGGTTGCTGTTGGCTTGGGCGTTGCGGAAGGTGTGGCAGTTGCTGAGGGGGTTGCAGTAGCAGAAGGCGTTGCCGATTTAGCCGCCAGTCTGCCAAATAGACCAATCGCTTTGCCCGGAATTACATGAACTTTTTTGGCAACCAGAATATCACCTGACCAATCGCCAACTGCGGCAATTCGATCTCCAACTTGAATGTCTCCTACAGTTGGCAAGGACAGGCCTTTCATTTTTATGATGGTCGTACCAATTACTTGGACTTTGTAGCGAGGATTGTCTTTGATTGGATGGGAGACGGTTAAAATATTGCCATTGATTTCTCGAACCAAGCCATAAACCGCCCTTCGTGCAGGTTTTGTTAAAGCCGAAATTGCAGCTGCGCTTGTTGCAGGTTTAACCAAAATAAGTCGGGCGGAGATCGAGGCTAGGTTGACGCTCGGTGTTGCGATAGTTGCTATTTGGTCATTCTTCTTAAGTTGTCCAAGATTAAGTTTGACGCCACTCGGTTTTTCAATTATTGCTGTGCTTGTAGCAGTATTGATTTCAATCTTTTTTCCTTGACTTTTGACTTCAATCTTTCCCGGCTTAATATCTTCTATTCTTCCAACAGTAACCTCCACTGTTTGTTTTTTGATTTGTCCTGGCGCCTCTTGTTTACTCAAAACTTGCTGAGAGGCCAAGACAATAGCTGGCAGGAAAACCATAGAAACTGCAAACATTAAACTGAAGGTAACAAATCTACTCTTCATAATTCTTTCTCAGTTACATAAACTACTGACCTTGTTTCACTTGTTTCTTCAGCATCCTGACCAAAGGCAGTAACTGTGATTTCATTTGGCCCTTCATCCAAAGTTAAAGTACCAGAAAAGTCACCATTCTCATCGCTTTCAAAAGTTTCTTCTTGGGTATCTGTATAGGCAGTGACAAGACTTGCGGAATTTGTTTTGCCTGAGACTTTGATTTGGGCCGAGGTTGTCGCTTCTTGATCTTTTGGCGTTGCAAGGACTAGCGTTGCTTTGGGAAGTTCGACTGTGACTGGCGCTTGCTCAGGTTTTGGTCTTGAAGCCAGCCAAAAATAGAATAACGTGCCAATTGCCGCTATAAGAACAACGATTAAAAGAACAAGAAAGGCGCTTCTTTTTGATGAGGGAGCCGGTTGAGGTGCAGACGTTGCTGGTTGCACAATTGTCGGTTGTTCAGGAGGTGGTTGTATTGGCGTCTCTTGCGGAGGAGAGCTTGGCTGATTGTCCGCCGGCTGGCGGATTTGCTGCGGTTCTTCTGGCATCTTTGTTAGAATACTTTAGAAAAAATAATCTGTCAAGATCCTGAATTGCTAGAGAAGGTTATTTTTTAAAGAAGAAAGCCTCATGTAGAATCCTTTTGTATGGATGGAACGAAGTTTGAGTTTTTCCGTATCATAGTGGTGGAGCCATTCGTGGATTATAGTATTCAAAAAAGTTTTTGGGGCGAGTGTTTGGCCTCTTACAGCGGTCAAATTTTGGATGTAAATGTATTTTGATTTTGGTCGGTAATATCCATACTGTTTAAAAACTGTTCGGCCATTTCTTTTCTTGTGCCACTGGTGGGTATCAGATATTTTAAGGGCGACAGGGGAAATTTTTGCATCGCAGGATAGGGCATTTAATAATTTTTCTCCCAAAGATTGCCTTTCTTTATAATCTGAGGAATTCAAAAGTTTTTTAGTCAAAACACTTGTTTTTTCGGACGGCACAAAATCAATTGAGAGGATCGAATTACTTTTTTCATAATTACTTCTTCTTATTATTCGGAAAATCATTTTAAGATCAAAAACGCGCCCAAAAGCATTAAAATTGCAACCGCTATTCGCCACACAAGATTTTTTTCTCTTAAAATTGTTCCACCGACTAACGAAGAAACAAGAGTATGTAACCGGAAAGTTGGAGTCAGTAGTGCTAAGGGTACAAGAGTGATCGATTTAAACCACAACAAGGCTTGGAACAGAAAAAGGACAGCAATTGGCAGAATAAGTCTGCCACCGGCAGCAAAACCTGTTTTTAAATCAGAAAGACCACCATAAAAACCAAAAGTTAAAAATAGCAAAAAGACTGCGGAATAGAAGATGACAATAAAAAAATAAGTTAGGATTGGGACTTGCATTAGCAACCATTTATCTAATAAAAATGCAACAGAATAAAAGATTATAGAGAAAAAGAGAAATTGATGGGACCCTGCGGAGAAATTTTTGACAAAAATTTTTATTGGATTGAGTAAATTATTAAAATTTCCAGCTTCGAGAGCATAAGCACCGCAAATTAGTAAAATAATTCCGAAAGCTTGAGCAAGAGTAATTCTTTCGGCAAAAATGATAAATGCTGCAATAACTGTGATAACTGTACTCAAATTCATCATCGGTACGACCTGAGAAACATCAAGATGCCGTAATGACTTGGCAAAAAAGAGTGCTGCCAAAGACGTGCTAACTGCTGGCAAAATAATCAAGACCCATAGGATTGGCTCGATTGCAAAATTAATTTTTCCTAAAAATAACAATGGTAGAGCAAAAATAAATATCAACAGAGAAAGCAAAGTTAAATATTGAAGAGCATGCTCTTTCTTTAGAGTGAACTTCTCTAAAATAGTGGCGGTGGAAGTAACTAAAATTAAGGCAATTACAATTATTTGCCAAGGCATACTTCAATTATAATCTTACCTGAAATCCAGTCTAGCGGGTTAAGGAGTCAAGAAGCAAAAAAGTGGCAGCAACCAAACTTTGAACCTGATATAATTTTTTTAGTGATTCATTATTTTATTCCTCATCATAAAAATAATTTTCGGGCTCTGGCTCTTCAGATTCCTTTTTTAGTCTTTTATCCTCTGTTTCTTTCATTCCTTCTAATTTTTATTTCGCAATTTGGCACAATTCGGCCTGGAGTTTTGGGAATCTTTTCCAAAATCAATATCCAAGAAGTAATTGAGGCGACAAATAAGGTAAGGGCCCAAAATGGTGAGCCAACCTTTAAGACCAATGACGCACTGAATGCGGCTGCCAATCAAAAAGCTCAAGATATGGTACAAAGTGGCTATTGGGCTCACATTTCGCCAACTGGCAAGACGCCCTGGGATTTTATCAAAGAGAATGGCTATTTTTATTCTGTTGCTGGGGAGAATTTGGCTCGTGATTTTTATGACGTCTCTTCAATGATTTCGGCCTGGATGGCTTCACCGAGTCACAGGGAAAATATATTGAATAAAGAATTTTCAGAAATAGGGGTGGGTATGGCCCAAGGTAGTGTCGCAGGTCGTGAAACTATTTTTGTTGTCCAAATGTTTGCCACACCCACTCCCGGCGCCCAACTTGCCCAAACCAAACCGGCCGAGACAAAACCTGCACCAGAAGTTGCAGCCTTACCCAAGACGATAAGTCAGAAGTTGGAGCTGGAAGGAAAAGAAACCCCTCAAGAGAAGACGCCTGTTCAAATCCAAATCCAAACCAAAGGAGCGGGGGAGGTAATAGATGTCCAAGAATTGGCTGCTAAAAGTCCTTTGCTTGATTACTTTACCGTGCAAAAATCACTCGCCTTGGCTGTTATAACTTTTCTTTTAATTCTCTTCTTTTTCGATTTTGCCTTTGCCGCAAGGCTAAAACTGGCAAGACCAGTAGGCCACCCAGCTGCCCATTTTACCTTTTTGCTTTTAGCGCTTTTCTTTGTTTGGTATACTAATTCGGGATTAATTCTTTAGACTATGAAAAAAGAATTGGCGTATGAGTTATTTCATAATTTTGTCTTGATTTTGTTTTTTGGGTTTGCTTTTTGGGCTTTTTATCTGCTAAGATACCAAAAAATTCTTCAGTTTTTGGTTGTTGCGGTTGTAGCAGCGTTTTATCTTTTATGGGGAATTGGTTATCATTGGGCAAGAAAAACTTTGGCGCCAGCCATTTTTTTTGAATATTTTATTCTTGCTTTAACAGTATTTTTAATCGGTCTGTTTTTGCTATTCTTAAGCTAATATTATATCAGCCCTGCTCCGCACAACAGGTTGTGCCGAGCTTCCTGATATTTTTTACAAAATAGTTTATTGTAATTACAAAATTTAAGGTAATTTGCAAAAAATAGGCAAGGCCTGTTTTTCGCTAATCGCTCAAAATGAAAGGTGCAATTTTAGCAGGTGGTTTAGGAACAAGGCTTTATCCTTTAACCCATGCCACCCACAAACATATGTTGCCGGTTTATGATAAACCGATGATCTATTATCCCATTCAGACCTTGGTTAGTGCCGGAGTCAAAGAAATAATGGTTATTTGTTCTGGTCCCCATGCTGGCGATACTTTAAGAGTTTTGCAGAACGGTAAAGAGTTTGGAATTGGCCATTTGGAATATACGTATCAGCAAGATCCAGAGGGCGGTATTGCCGATGCCATAAGATATTGCGAAGATTTTGCTGACGGTGGTCCTTTGACGGTAATCCTGGGAGATAATACAACAGATGCCAATATTAGAAAGGAAGTTTCCGGCTTTTCCAAAGGAGCTTTAATATTTTTGAAAAAAGTTCATGACCCGGCACGTTACGGCGTACCCGTTTTTGATTCTAAAAATCCCAAAAAGATAATAAACATTGAGGAGAAGCCAAAAAAACCGGCTTCAAATTTTGCCGTCACCGGCCTTTATATTTATGACAATACCGTCTTCGACAAAATTAGAAAGATTAAACCATCGCCCCGTGGTCAGCTTGAGGTTACAGACATAAACAATCTCTATCTTAAAGACGGAAAACTGCAATGGGCCGAGCTTAAGGGTTTTTGGTCAGACGCCGGCAGTTTTGAAAGTCTTTATTTGGTCAATACTTATTGGGCAAGAAAACACAAGAGGAAAGCTTATTGGGAGGGGCTTCTTTCCAACTCTAAATCATAAGTCATGAAACTTCTAGTAACTGGCGGGGCCGGATTTATCGGCTCCAACTTTATCCATTATTGGCTAAAAAATCACCCAGATGATCAAGTTGTTAATCTCGACAAACTAACCTACGCTGGCAATTTGGCAAATTTATCTTCGGTGCAAGATAATCCTAATTATAAATTTATTAAAGGCGATATCTGTGATGGCAAAATTGTTAATAAAATCATGAAAGGAGTTGATGTTGTTGTCCATTTTGCGGCCGAGTCGCACGTTGACCGTTCAATTTTGGGACCGGCAATCTTTATCCAGACAAATGTTGTCGGAACCCAAGTTCTTTTGGACGCAGCATTAGAGGCAAAGGTTAAGCGCTTCCACCATGTCTCGACCGATGAAATTTTTGGTGCGCTTACTCTTGAGGATAAAAAAAAGTTTACCGAAAAAACCCCTTACAATCCAAGGAGTCCTTATGCTGCCTCAAAAGCAGCGGCTGATCATTTAGTTCGGGCTTATCACCACACTTACGGTTTGCCAATCACAATTTCTAACTGTTCTAACAATTTTGGTCCCTATCAATTTCCAGAGAAAATTATTTCTTTGGCAATCACCAATGTTTTGGAAGGCAAGAAAATTCCTATTTATGGCGATGGACTTTATGTGCGTGACTGGATTTATGTGGAGGATCATTGTCTGGGGATCAAGTTAATTTTAGAAAAAGGAAAAGTAGGCGAGACTTATTTAATTGGTGCAGATAACGAGATGGCAAATATTGATCTAGCAAAGACAATTTTAAAAATTTTGGACAAAGACGAATCATTTATTGAGTATGTTAAAGACAGACCAGGCCACGATCGAAGATACGCAATCGACGCAACAAAAATCAAAAAAGAGCTTGGCTTTAGACCAAAATATAATTTTGAAGAAGCATTAAGATTGACGATCGAATGGTACCAAAAGAACCAATCCTGGTGGCGAAAGATTAAAACAGGGGAGTATTTAAAATACTACAAAGAACAATATGGGAAAATCTGAATTGCCAATTATCACTTTGGGAAATCGTAAAAATTTAATTGAAGGAGTTACCTTACACAAACTCAAAGTTAACCGGGACGATCGGGGAATATTAGTTGAAACCTTAAAATCCGACTGGAGGGATATCTTTGATCCTCAAATTCGGCCATTTGCCATGAATTATTATTCTATCACCAAACCTGGTGTGGCAAGGGATGAGGACCTTTGGCATGTTCATCAAAAGCAAGAAGATCGCTTTTTGACAATTTTGGGAAATACAATTGTTGCTGTTTATGACGCAAGGAAAGGTTCAAGAACTTTTGGAGTTTTGAATTTGTTTAGACAAGGCGAAGAAAATGGTGACGATGGGCAATATGTTCTTTTAATACCAAGAGGTACTTATCACGGCTTTCTGGTTTACGGCGCTAAAAGTGCAGTTTTATTAAACTTCCCGACTCGACTCTATAATCCTTCCGACGAGGGTCGAGTTTCCCACAGCCAAGCAAGAGTCAAACTTTCTGACGGAAGGCCGTTTTCGTGGAATTTGGTCCGTCAAAGTCTTTAATTATGGAGGATGAAGAATACAGTAGAATAAATACAGTCTTGGTGATCCCAGCCAATGTTGCAAAAAAAGCGATAGAAGAAAGTCAAAAGATTGCTAAAAAATATGAAACTTTTTTTACTTTAGATGGGAAAAATTTTTTCCCTCATATTACCCTTTACTCACCAGAATTTCCTCTAAAAAATTTTAGGCAAATTCTAAAGATAATTAAACAAATTACTATTTCTCATAAGCAATTTGAGATCAAGTTTGGTGGACTTCGGATAAATCAGGGATTTATCGGCATCAATGTGTTAAGATCACCGATTTTGGATTCTCTGCATAAAGAGATCGTACTAGGACTGAATTCGTTAAGGGAAGGACATATAAGAAATGACCTATTGGTTAGAACCCAGGAAGATCTCCAACTAGAATTTTCAGATGAACAAAAACAATGTATTAAAAATTACGGAGTTCCCGGCGCTTTAGAACTTTTTCATCCACACCTGACATTGACTAGATTAATTAATAATGATGAGGTTGAAAAAGCCGCTGGTCTTATAGACTGGTCGGTAAAACAGTTTACAACACGATCCATTGCAGCTTGTAAAATGGGCAAACACGGCACTTGCGTGGAGCTGATTGAAAAGTTTTATTTCAGTCAATGAAACAAAAAATTTTAGTTGTCGGTTCTTCTTCGATGGTGGGTTCGCGGGTTATAGAACTCCTTGCGACCCATTTTTCTTTTTCTGGCGCTGACAGAAAAAATATTTTTCCTGAAGGCGTTTTGTCAGATTTTTATGAAATTGACATCACAAATAAAAAACAAATTCTTGAAATTGTTAAGAAATCAGGATGTTTGTGGGTTTGGCATTTTGCTGCTTATACCGATGTTGATGGAGCAGAAAAGCAAAGGGGGGACGAAAATGGAACTTGCTGGCAGGTCAATGCTATTGGAACCCAAAATTTAGTTTCTGCTTGTCAAGAATTTGGTAAAAAAATACTTTATATTTCGACAGACTTTGTTTTTGACGGGGAATCCGGCCCGTATAGTGAAAAGGACAAACCGGCTCAAAATCCTGACGATGTTTCTTGGTATGGTTGGTCAAAACTGGCAGGAGAAAAAATAGTTTTGGCAGCCAAAATTTCCTATCTTTTAATTCGGATCTCTTACCCATTTCGCGCCTTTTTTCCCCAAAAAACTGATTTTTTAAGAAATATTTTGGAAAGGTACAAAAAGGGTGATACTTATCCTTTCTTTGATGATCAAAAATTTACACCAACATTTATCGATGATTTAGCACATGCTATAAAGTTTCTAATCAAAAAAAACGAATTTGGAATCTACAATGTGGCATGTCAAAATCTGACAACTCCATTTAAATTTGCCCAAAGACTGCTCGGACTTTTTTTCCAAGCTGAGGACAAGGTAGAAAAAGAAAGCATCAAAAAATTTTTGGCCGAAGGTGGAAAAACGCCAAGGCCTATAAATGGAGGATTAAGAGTTGATAAATTGGTAAGCTTAGGTTTTAATTTAAGAACTTGGGAAGAAGCCCAAGATGAAGTTTTCAGACAACAAAAAGAGCAAGGATTGATCTAGGATGACCATTTCAATTGTTGGTACAGGTTATGTTGGTCTTGTTACAGGAGCAGTTTACGCTGACTTCGGCCATAGGGTTTTTTGTATTGATGTTGATGCGACAAAAATTAAAAATTTAAGAAAAGGGAAAGTTTCTTTTTTCGAGCCAGGCCTTGAGGAGCTTGTAAGTCGAGGGATTTCTTCTGGTAGACTTTGCTTTACTTGCAATTTTAAGACCAGCATTCCCAACTCCAGAGTTGTTTTTATTTGCGTTGGGACTCCTCCTTTGGAAGATGGTTCAGTTGATTTGCGGCAGTTATATGCAGCAACAGAGTCAGTGGCCAAGAATCTAAAAGGCCAGACAGTAATTGTTGTAAAAAGCACAGTTCCAATTGGAATTGAAGTTGAACTGGAAAAAATTATTCATAAAAATTCCAAAAATCATTTTGAGATTGTAGCAGTACCCGAGTTTTTAAGAGAAGGTTCGGCGATTGAAGATACCTTACATTCTGACAGAATTGTGATTGGAGCAAAAAATCAAAAAGGGAAAGCGGTTGATCTTATCTTAGAGCTTCATAAGCATTTTTCAGGCGAAAGAATAATTTGTGACCTGAGAAGTGCTCAACTTATTAAATATGCAGCCAATTCCTTGCTGGCAACCAAAGTTTCCTTTGCTAATGCAGTAGCCCAACTTTCTGAAAAAATTGGAGCTGAGGCGGAGAAAGTCCTGCATGGCGTCGGTTTGGATAAAAGAATTGGCAGGACTTATCTTTATCCCGGCGTTGGCTATGGCGGTTCTTGCTTGCCAAAGGACGTTTTGGCTTTTGTTGATGTGGCGGAAAAATTTGGCTATGATTTTGGTTTGTTAAAAGAGGTTGATAGAGTAAATCAAGAACAAATTGAAAATTTTGTAAAGAAAATTCGGGAAGCCTTGGATGGTTCGGTTGAAGGCAAAAAGATCGGAATTCTAGGACTGTCATTTAAGCCTGATACCGACGATGTTCGAGAGGCTCCAGCATTAAAAATTATTAATTTACTTCTTGAACAGAAAGCAGAAGTTGTCGCCTATGATCCTGTCGCAATACCTAGTGTCAAGAGAGTCTTTCCTCACCAAATTGGATATGCTCAAGATCCTTATGAAGTAGCAAAAGGTGCAGATTGTTTGGCAATAATTACTGAATGGAACGAGTTTCGCGACTTAGACTTATCAAAAATTAAAGAACTGATGAAAACGCCAATAATTGCTGACGGAAGGAATATTTACGATCCGCAAAAAGTAAAAGAACAAGGCTTCAAATATTTTGGAATTGGCCGTTGAAAATCCTTATGTCTAAAAAGGTCCTCATTTCAGGAATCGCTGGATTTGCAGGCAGTCATTTGGCTGAATTTTTATTGGCAAAAAATTTCGCTGTTTTTGGCACAGTATTAGAAAAAAATAATCCTAATATTTCTCACCTGGAAGGAAAGATAAATCTTGAAGTTTGTGATCTTTTAGAAAAAAATAAAGTTTTCAAAACCATTGAAAAAATTAAACCGGATCTTATTTTCCATTTGGCCGGCTTTACCATCCCAAGGCTTTCTTTTGGGGAACCAGAGGAAGCATTTAAAATCAACGTCTTTGGACAGATTAATATTTTTGAGGCGGTAAGAAATCTAAAACTTTCGACAAAAGTTTTGATAGTTGGCTCATCAGAAGAATACGGAATAGTTAAAGATCCAAAAAAGCCAGTAAATGAAAATGAGCCATTAAATCCGGTTAGTCCCTATGCAGTTTCTAAGGTTGCTCAGGATTTTTGCGGTCTTGCCTATTTTCATACTTACAAAATGCCAATTTTAAGAATTCGCCCTTTTCCTCATCTTGGACCAAGATTGGATGAGAGATTGGCCGTATCATCCTTTGCTAAACAGATTGCCCAAATTGAGAAGGGGATTCAAGAAAGAGTTATAAGAGTCGGAAATTTGAAAGCAAAAAGAGACTTTACCGATGTCCGTGATATGGTTTATGCTTATTTTTTGGCGAGCCTTAAATGCAAACCTGGCGAAGTTTATAATATTGGTTCCGGCAAATCTTATTCACTTTTGCAAACGCTTGATATTTTGTTATCATTATCGAAGGTAAAAATAAAAGTTGAATCAGACCAAGGTCGGTTTCGGCCAGTTGATGTACCGGAAATTATCTGTGATGCAGAAAAGTTTAGAAAGCTGACTGGTTGGGAGCCTAAGATTAAAATCGAGCAGACCTTAGAAGATACTTTAAATTATTGGAGGGAGAAAGTTTGAAAAAAGCACTAATTACAGGAATTACTGGCCAGGATGGTTCTTACCTGGCTGAATTTCTGCTGGAAAAGGGCTATAAAGTTTATGGATTAACGCGCAGGACCTCGACTCCAAATTATGAGAGAATCAAACACATCGTCTCCGAAATTGAGCTTATTCCTGCAGATCTGTTAGACCAGCATTCTCTAACTTCAGCTGTAAAAGATGCCCAGCCTGATGAAGTTTATAATTTAGCTGCCCAATCTTTTGTGACTGTTTCTTGGCATCAACCGGTTTTAACTGGCGAGTTTACTGCTTTAGGAGTGACCAGAATGCTTGAGGCAGTGAAGTTAGTTAAACCTGATACCAAGTTTTATCAGGCTTCATCATCCGAGATGTTTGGTGCAGCTGTTGAGGTCCCTCAAAATGAGAAGACACCTTTTCATCCTCGTTCACCATATGCAGTTGCCAAGGTCTATGGTCATTGGATAACGGTTAATTATAGGGAGTCTTTTGATATGTTTTGTGTTTCGGGAATTCTTTTTAACCATGAAAGTCCAAGGCGTGGTTTAGAATTCGTTACTCGAAAGGTTACCAACGCAGTAGCAAGAATCAAATTGGGTTTGCAGGACAAACTTCACCTTGGCAATTTGGACGCACGACGCGATTGGGGTTATGCTCCTGACTATGTTCGTGCCATGTGGCTGATGTTACAGCAGGGTAAAGCGGAAGAATATGTAATTGGGACAGGCGAGGATCATTCTGTCAGAGAACTGGTTACAGAGGCATTTTCTCATGTCGGAATAAAAAAGTGGGATAAATATGTAGTGGTTGAGAAAAGTCTATTTCGGCCAGCAGACGTAGTCCACTTAGTAGCTGATTATTCAAAGGCAAAAAAAATGCTTGGATGGCAACCTAAAGTTAAATTTAAGGAACTTGTAAAAATTATGGTTGAAGCAGACCTGGAACTTGAATCAAGAAATACCACTGACCGTAAAAAATGACTGCAAGGAAAGCCGTCGTCGTCATCCCCACCTACAACGAAAAAGAAAATATCGTCCCCCTGATTGAAAAAATTCTTGAAAATCAAAAAAAATTTAAGAATTTGGATCTTGAGGTTTTGGTCTCTGATAGTCACTCCCCTGATGGTACGAAGGATTTGGTAGAAAAGAGATTCCAAAAAGACCCACATGTTCATACTTTGGATGTGATTGAACGAGGCATTGGAGTTGGTCTAATCAAGGGCTTTGACTTTGCAACAGAAGTCCTCAAAGCAGATATTTTAGTTTCGATGGATGCTGATTTTTCCCATAATCCAAAAGATCTGCCTAAGTTACTTTTGCCTTTGGGACCAAAGTTTAATTTGGTCATTGGCTCAAGATTTAGCAAAGGTGGAGAAAATAGACTTTCTTTTATCCGCCGAAAATTTTCATTTTGGGCCAATTTTCTATCTCGATTACTACTTGGCGAGTGGAGAATCCATGAATGGACAACATCTTTCAAGGCTTTTACAGCCGATCTTTATAAATCTATCAACAAGGATAATATTCCTTGGAAAGCCAAGAGTTTTGTCTTTCAGACAGCTTTCTCACATGAACTGATCAGATCAGGAGCAAAAGTTCATGAAGTGCCGATCGTTTTGGAAGATCGTAAAGCTGGCAAAACTAAAATGCAAACTTTTAGATATATTTTTGAGCTTTTGAAATTTTTGCTTACGATTCGTTATCGAAAAAATACGATTCTTGTCAAATTTTTGATTGTTGGAACAATCGGCTTTATTGTCTATTCGATTTTGATGTGGCTGTTTTACGATTCGCCATTTTTGCCTTTTATGCCGGCCAAAAACACTGCTTGGGGGTTTTGGCGATTTTCTCATAAAGATCTGCGCCTTTTTATCTCATCAGTAGTTTCAATTGAAGCATCAGTTATTTCAAATTTTTTATGGCATGAGAACTGGACTTTTAAAGAAAGGTTAAAGGAGGGCAGACTTGTAACAAGGTTTTTTCAATTCCATATAGTTTCAATCGGTTCTCCTTTGATTCAGTTGGCATCGGTCAATACTCTTACTCCTTACTTTGGTTTTCCTTGGTTAGTATCAAGCGCAATTGGGGTTTTGATCGGTTTGATTTGGAACTATCTTTGGAACACAAGGGTGGTTTGGCGAGGAGCCAAACGTTTTTAGCCCTAGATATTGATGCTCCAGATAAACGGTAGGACCTGGTATAATTTCGGCCACTATGGACCTTGCTGAAAGATGGAATCAAAGTCACGCTGAAATACCCAAAGACAGAAGTGTCTCCCGATATGCAACGGAGAGGGAGGAAAAATTCCCCGATAATTCATTGGTTCTTGATTTGGGAGGAGGAACGGGAGCTGATGCTCTATTCTTTCTAAAAAAAGGCCATAGGGTTATTTTGGTTGACATATCAAATTACGCTCTAAAATTAGCATCAGAAAAAGCATCAGGAAGCGGCTTTAATCTCGACATCAGACAAGCCGATATCGGAGAAAGCCCAATTCCCCTAGAGGATGGTTTGATTGATGTTGTCTATTCTCGTTTAACCTTGCACTATTTTAATAGACAGCAAACTGTAGATATTATTAGGGAAGTTATGCGCGTAATGAAAGCGGGAGGAAGAGCTTTCATAACCATCAAATCGCCCAAAGACGATAAAGAAATGGCATTTTTGAAAAGAACTGCGGAAGAGATGGAAGACGGTGTTTTTAAAGATAGAGGTGAAATTAAAAGTAGATTTACAAGAGAACAATGGGAACAAATCCTGCGAGAGGCAGGAGTATTAAACTTTACAGTGGCTGAATATAAAGAGGACCTAAGCGGGAGGACGGACGAAGTTAAGTCGGGCAGCAAAGAATTCCTACTTAATGAAATCCAATTTACGAAAGACTAAGACTATATAAAACTCGTGGATACTTTCATGGATAAAGTGACTTTGGTTTATGGAGATATTACTACTCAAAAAGTTGATGCCATTGTCAATGCTGCAAATAAAACCCTACTTGGTGGGGGCGGTGTTGATGGTGCTATACATCGGGCTGCCGGTCCACAACTTCAAGAAGAGTGTCGGGGATTAGGCGGATGCAAAACGGGAGAGGCAAAGATTACAAAAGGTTATAATTTGCCTGCAAAGTTTGTTATTCATACAGTTGGTCCAATTTATGGCCATGAAGAGGGGAGAGAGAAAGAATTGCTGGCAGCTTGTTACAAAAACAGTCTTGATTTGGCAAAACAATACAATATAAAAACTATTGTTTTTCCAGCCATTTCAACTGGAGTTTACGGATATCCGAAAGAGGAAGCAGCAAAGATAGTTTATGAAACTCTTAAAAATTATTTAGAGAAAGACGACTTTTTTGAGGAAATACGGCTAGTTTTCTATTCGGATTCTGACTTAGAGTTATACCAAAAGTATTTCAATAATTGAAAGGGAGAATAATCCGCAATCGGGGCCTTGATCGGTTTGATTTGGAATTATCTCTGGAATACAAGAGTAGTTTGGCGGGGAAGAGAAGCTCAAGCTTGACTTTTCCCATTGGGTTATAGTAGTTTGACTTAAACTGCCCAAAAGGCAGTTTTTGTAAAGGAGGTGAATTAATGCCAAAAGAAATTTCCCATGAGCGAAGCGTAATCGTTGCAGCTGATGTAGAACCACAAAAATATCCCGACTTAGTAGTTGCAACTTGCAAAGTTGATAAGATCGGTGGTTATAAGGTGGGTGCGGCCTTGGGGCTATCAATGGGCTTGCCAAGACTGGTAGAACAGACGCGAGAAATCGCCGGTGATACATGGATGGTTTATGACCATCAGAAGGCAGGGACTGATATTCCAGACACTAGCAAAGAGATTCTGGATGTTGTTGCAAAATCAGGGGTCGATGCAGTTATTCTTTTTCCGCTTTCAGGTCCGGAAACGGCGGCAAAATGGATTGAGGTTGCTCAGGATAAAGGCTTGATGGTTTTAGTTGGAGGACACATGACTCACCCGAAGTTTTTGAGAAGCGAAGGTGGATATATAGATGATAATGCACCAGTTGAGATTTATACTCTGGTAGCAGAACTGGGGGTAAGAAATTTTGTTGTACCTGGAAATAAACCAGAGTTTGTAAAAAAATACAAAGGCCTTTTGGACGAGTTGTTAGGAGAGGGCCAGTATACTTTGTATGCTCCTGGATTTATTACGCAAGGTGGGGATATTGCGGAGACCGGGCAAGTTGCAGGTAAACTGTGGCACGCAATTGTTGGTGGTGCGATTTATAAAGAGGAAGATATGAGTGCAGCGGCAAGAAGAGTGGTATCTAAATTAAGCTAATGTTTTATTCTTCTTAGCCCTAACCAGCAAGATAAGAAGTTACTTGGTCAAATTGGGCCTGGTCAATTTGACCAATTCTTAAACCATATTGAAGCAATTGGGAAAGTTTGAAAGCAGCACGAAGTTTATAACCAGCTTTGGCAAGCTGTTCAACTCCGCCTTGTTCACGGTCCACTAAGACAAAGAGATCTACGACTTCATAGCCTAAATCCTCTGCCGCTTTTATTGCCTCAAGCTTAGTATCTGCTTTGGTGACAAGGTCATCGATTAAGCGGGCTTTCTTTCCTCGTTCTTGTGTCGCCAGACCGGGGACAATCCTGCGGCTCGAATCCGTTTGCTCTTTTTTAAAAATATCTACTAATTCAATGCCAGAAAATTTGGAATAGACCCGGGCAATAGGAACTCCGGCGGTTGGGATTCCGGCACAAAAGTCAGGAGTCTCTTCATCTTCCATTTCAGCAAGAACTTTACCGATTTGATCCAGGACTTCTTCTGGCAGATTGCGAAGATTAATATAAATTGGCGACAAAGGAGCTTCGGGTTTCTGTTCATGTAATTTCAGGACAAATTCGCCGGGGTCTTGAGAGAAATCAATAGGACTGGTGTCGCGGATAATTTCATCAAATTCAAAGGTTTCGTTTGGCAACTGCCGACGCCTTCTAACTTTAGCTTGAATTTTTGTCTCAAATAAAAGATCAGCCAGTCTTTCTTGGTTTTCTGTTAAGCCCTCGGGGTGAATTTCTGAATAATTTGAAGTTTCAATCATATTTTTGTTCCTTTTGGGATTTCAGGACTTGTCATTTACAAAAAAGCTGCTTGGGAGCAGCTCAAATCTAAAATAATCCCATAAGAAAGAAATGTCAAGGAGAGATTTTATCTAAACTGCCCGAAATCAGCAATCGGAGCAGTGTTGCCGAGTAAAAAGTTTTGGGCAAAGAGGTAAATTGGAATTAGCAAAATTAAAAGGACTATTTTAAACTCGCGCGATGTTAGCCAATTTTCCATTGCGATTATAACAAAAGCATAGGTAGGAATAAGATAACGGGTAATATCTAAGTGGACGACGAAAAAAGAAGCTAAGAGAAAAAGAGAAACAAAAATTGCCATATCATAAAGTTTTTTCTTAAACAACAAAGCTGCTCCTGTTGCCACAATAAGATAAATAAAAATTACATGTTCAAGCCAAAAAGTTCCAACCCAAAATTGGTTTTTGTTAAAAATCGACCACAGCGGCCAAAAAAGATGGATATTGTCACCGGAATGGAAATAGGCAAAAAAGTCACCATATTGAGTTTTGTAAAGAAAGAATAGGCCAAAAATCGCAATCGGTGCCAAAATTTGCGTAAGGCCTTTCCAAGGAAAAACTTGAATAGGTTTTCTAATTGAACTTGCCAGCCACGGGCCAAAAGTCGACAAAATTACAGCCAACCATAAAATTGCTCCAGGCGATCTCACTAAAACCGTCGCAGCAATCGTAAGACCAGCCAAGAGATGCCAATTTTTTCTGATTAGGTAAAAAGTAGCCAAGATCAAAAAGATAAAAAGTGGTTCCGGTGCTCCAACTGATCTGACAACCGTCCATCTTGCAGGAAGAGCCAGAAAAACTAAAGAAAGCCACAGAGGACTTGAAGTTAATTGAAAATCACGGACCAAAAGATAAAACATCCAAGTTGCAAGAATGGTGAACAATACCGTTACAAAAAGCATACTGTTTAAAAAGCCAAAAATTGGGCCAAAAAACCAAATAAATAAAGGATAAAGAGGAAAGTGAGAGGCAAAATAGATTGGTGAAAGACCAAGGCTTGAGAAATTTTGGGCCAAAAGTTTAGGATCATACCATGTTTTGGCAACTGCGATATAATTTAGGCCATCAAAATTCTGCCAGATAGTAAACATGCCGTTTGTAGGGTAGGAAAGTCCCCAAAAAGTCTTAAAACGTAGGAAAAAAGGTGCCCAAATGAGAAGTGTCGAACCCACCGTTGCGAGAGCAATTAATGCTAAATCTTTAATCGTTTTTTGATTCACTTTCGCAACTTATGATAAACTGCAAAGTGTAAAAATGTCAAAAATTCCCGCAATCTCCGTTTTTTTCCCGGCTTACAATGAAGAAAAAAATATCAAAAGTACAGTTGAGAAAGCTCTGGCTATTTTGCCCAAGATCGCCGAAAAATATGAGGTTATTGTCGTAAACGACGGATCAACAGATAACACAATGAAAATTATCCAAGACATTTCCGAAAAAAATACAGAAGTTAGATTAATAAGCCATGAGATAAACAAGGGATATGGGGCAAGTTTGAAGACCGGTTTTTATTCGAGCGTGAATCCCTTAATTTGTTTTACCGATTCCGATGGCCAATTTGATTTTTCCGAAATTGAAAATTTTTTGCCCCAATTGGAACAAGCCGATTTAGTGGTCGGTTATCGCAAAAAAAGGACAGAAGGTTTAGTAAGGAGAACCAATGCCATGGCTTGGACCTCCCTTATCGGAATTTTGTTTGGACTGAAGGTCAGGGACTTGGATTGTGGCTTTAAAGTTGTTAAGAAAAAAGTGATCGATAAAATTCCAAAACTTGAGTCAGGGGGAGCAATGATTTCAGCTGAACTTTTGGTTAAAGCAAAGAAAATGGGTTTTAAAATAGCTGAGGCTCCTGTTACCCATTATTCTCGAAAAGCCGGAGTCCAGACCGGGGCAAATTTAAAAGTAATTGCAAGAGCATTTGCAGAACTTATCAGACTTTATCCTAAATTACAGAAACTTCATGCTTAAAAAATTGGTTTTTTTTGTCAAGGAAAATAAAATTGAATTTTTGTTGATCTTGGTGATTTTGGCAACCGCATTTTTTTTAAGGCTTTATAGAATTTCAGAATACATGACTTTTTTGGGAGATGAAGGAAGAGACGTTTTAGTGGTTAAAAAACTAATTACGCAAGGAGATTTAATTTTTATCGGACCGACCACCTCGATTGGCAATATGTATCTTGGCCCCTTGTATTACTATCTGATGGCACCATTTCTTTTAATCTGGCGCCTTTCTCCAATTGGGCCGGCCGTGATGGTGGCTCTCCTTGGTGTAATAAGTGTTTTCTTAGTTTATTTAGTTGGTAAGATCTTTTTTTCATCGGCAGTGGGAATTTTTGCTTCAACTCTTTACGCCATATCACCAGCCATAATTATTGAGTCCCGTTCTTCATGGAATCCCAGCCCGATGCCATTTTTTGCCCTTCTTTTGATCTTGTCACTTTACAAGTTAGTTAAAACAAAAAAACCAGTTTGGCTTCTTTTAACCGGCGGTGCTTTGGCTTTTGCTCTTCAGATGCATTATTTAGGAATCTTGCTTACTCCAGTTATCATTATCTTTTGGTTTTGGTATCTTGTAATCATACGCCATACGCCATCTGCCACTCGCAATCTCTTTCGCTGGTCTCTTGTCTCAGCTTTCTTATTTTTTGTCTTGATGTCTCCACTTTTAATTTTTGATCTTAATCCTGCCCATCATTTTTTGAATTTTGCAGCTTTTAAAAAATTCTTTTTAGAAAGCGCAGCAACTGAAAAACGTCTAGCGATGGTTAATCTAAACCCAATAAATGCATTTCCTCGTGTAATTCCGCTCTATACAAGTTTTTTTGAGAGATTTATTACAGCAAAAA
>Ga0315280_10000960_pt1 | contig 51619 bp, 45 predicted proteins | sample YL17G06_40_MG_FD_203697 | JGI IMG/M metagenome (GOLD analysis project Ga0315280, IMG submission 203697) | Sediment microbial communities from Yellowstone Lake, YNP, Wyoming, USA - YL17G06_40 | ecosystem: Environmental > Aquatic > Freshwater > Lake > Sediment | place: USA: Wyoming | collected... | reverse complement strand
ACCGATAATACCTGCCTTCAGTGTATACATGATCTTGCGCTCCTACTATCCGTCAAGCCCTCGAAAATCCTTATCCCTGATAACCAAACCGCTGTCCAAACTGCGATAAGTAGGAAACTCACGCTAGTTCAAATTAGCCCAAATAAAGGGGCATTTGTAACCCAGCTTAACGAAAAGGATCTCAAAGACATTTACGAACTGCGCAAATTATTAGAAGTGCATGCTATTCGAATTGCATGTAGTCGTGTGACCCAAGAGGACCTAGAAGAACTAAAAGCCGTCATTAAGGAGATGGAGAGAAGGTTAGAGCTAAAAGATTACATTGGCTATCTAAAATCCTCGCATGAATTCCATGAGTGCTTTATTAAAAAGTGTGAGAACGAAAGATTGTTCAATTTATTTAGAGTTCTAAGGAACAGCATATTAGCGATTCAAATTTTCGCCTATTCATATCCGGAACGCAGCTCTGATTCTTTGGAAGAGCACAAAAAAATTTTATCTGCCCTGTTGAAGAGAAATCCTGATAACGCCGAGGAGTATCTAATTAAACACTTAGAATACGGATATGAAAGAGCAAGAAAATTTCTTAAGAAGTGAAGAGTAACTTCCCACTTGAAGCATTTGGTTTAAGTGTAAAAGAACAAGATATTGATGACAAATCTCAATATGTTTTTAAATCGTTTTGATCCCCAATTATTTAGGTTCATTAAGGAAGAGGAGAGGAGGCAAAAACACACGCTTGATCTTATCGCCTCTGAAAACTATGCGAGTCGGGTAACACTGGAAGTCCAAGCCTCGATAACGGCAAATAAGCTAGCCGAGGGATATATCGGTGGAAGAGAATGCGCGGGCTGCGAGGTCATTGACAAGATCGAAAAGCTGACTATCGAACGCGCGAAAGTACTTTTCGGGGCCGAACATGTAAATGTCCAATGCCCTACAGCCACTCAAGCGAATGTCGCGGTTTACACTGCGCTGTTGAAACCGGGAGATACTGTTCTTGCGCCAAGGCTTAGCCATGGAGGTCACTTCAGCCATGGAAGTCCCCGTCATGTATCAGGAAAGACCTACAATTTTTTTCACTACGGAGTGTCCCGCCTAACAGAGCAGATAGATTTTGAGGCTGTTGAAAGGATAACTCTGGAGAAGAGACCTAAACTCATTATCGCGGGTATGAGTGCTTATTCGAGAATTATCGATTTTTCTGAATTTAGAAAGGTGGCGAATAAAGTTGGAGCCTATCTAATGGCTGATATAGCCCATATAGTTGGACTGGTCATTGCAGGGTTGCATCCAGATCCAATCCCTTATGCGGATGTGATAACCAGTTCAACCCACAAGACTTTTAGGGGGCCAAGAGGAGGTGGTATTATTTTATGTAAGAAAAAGTTTGCGAAGGCTATTGATGAAGCAGTGTTTCCAGGTACCCAGGGGGCACCTTTAATGAACCTTATTGCTTCGAGAGCTGTTCTTTTCAAAGAAGCAATATCTCCAAAATTTAAGCGATATCAAAGACAAGTCGTAGAGAATGCTAAGGTCCTGGCAGCGGTATTAGCGTCACAGGGAATAAGGATTGTTAGTGGTGGAACTAACACCCATTTGATGCTAATCGATTTAACACAGCAAGGTCTCAACGGAAAAGAAGCTGAAAGACTCCTGTATTCCATTGGTATTGCTACAAACAAGAACCTCATCCCGTTCGACAACAAACCTCCTAATATAACGAGCGGTTTGCGCTTGGGAACCCCCGCGCTGACAACTCGAGGAATGAAGCAAAAAGAGATGGAGGAAATTGGGAACCTTGTGTCCAAGGTATTGTTAAACCCGAGGAAACAGTTATTGCTGAAAGATATTCGAAAGAGAGTATTATCAATTGCTAGGAAATTTCCGTTATTCAGTAGTGAGTGGGAATGATACAGATTGCCCACCCTTTAGTGGATTGTGATCGGAGTGCAATCTAATTCTATATAGAAAGGAGAAGAGAAAATGAAAATCAAAAATGCGACGGCAGTTGAAGGATTCGGAGGGTTCTTTTGGGATGACCAGGGAGCAATTAAAAAAGGGGCGAAGAGAAATGGCTTTACCTATTTTGGTGAACCTATAACTCCAGGATTTTATGCAATGAGGCAACCGAGTGAGGCTGTTTCGATAATGTTGATATTAGAAGACGATAGTATTGCCTTAGGTGATTGTTGTTCCGTTCAGTATTCTGCGAGATCTGGACGAGACCCTGTTTTCAGATCGCACATTTACCACCCGTTTATTACAAAAAAAATTCTTCCTAATTTGATTGGCAAAGAGATAACAACTTTTAAAAAAATGGCAGAAGAGTTCGATTCAATTAAGATTGATGGGAAGCCTCTTCATTACGGAATTCGATACGGAGTGACACAGGCTTTTCTTGATGCGGTCGCTAAATCCAAAAAGCTAACGATGACCGAAATTATCTCAAAGGAATATGGTACAACGATTGCCGAAAAACCTGTGCCTATCTTCAGTCAAACAGGTGACGACTGGTATGATGCGGTAGATAGAGCCATTTTGAGAAGAAGTAACGTTTTCCCCCATGCACTCATCAATAGTCCGGAAAGATGTGAAAAATTAGCTGATTATATTAAATGGACGCGAAATCGGTTGAAGGAGCTGTCAGATGATAAATATCGTCCATACCTTCATTATGATGTTTATGCCACACTCGGTATGAAGTATGATAACGATATTCCTAAAATGGTTAAACATCTCAAGATGTGGGAGGAAAACGCAAAACCTTATAAGCTTATCATAGAAGAACCCTTCGATATGAAATCTAGAGATGGGAACATTGAAATGACAAACAAACTTATTACAGCAAAGAAAGAAGCGGGAGTTGACGTGATTATTTGCGCAGACGAGTGGTGCAATACTTTGGAAGATATCAAAGCTTTTGTTGATAACAAGGCTGCTGAAATGATTCAAATTAAAAATCCAGATCTTGGAAGTGTAACTAACATTATTGAGTCTGTACTGTATTGCCAAAAAAATGGTGTTCTCCCCTATTTAGGTGGCAGTTGTTGTGAGACCGACGTTTCTGCTAGAGTTACATGGCATATTGCTTTGGCAACTCAACCGTTTGAAACTTTAGGTAAACCAGGTATGGGAGTTGACGAAAGCTACCAAGCTGGGATGAACGAGATGAACCGGACATTGGCTTTGATCAGATCCAGGAAGAAATAGGTTGGTCAGTATACGAAATGCATAAAGAAAGGAGGTGGTAAATTTAAAAATTCTAAAAGAGTTTACTAATCCTGAATTGCAATTTTTGAAAGGAGGAAGAAAATGGGAAAAATTAAAATAATCGTTCTTATATTGGTTTGTTTAAGCCTCTTTTTAAATTATCATCCGGTTAATGCACAAGAGTCAAAATTAGATGAAGTTTTGAAGCGGGGTTCCATCATTATTGGCGTTACGAGTTCTGCGCCTCCCTTCGGGTTTATTGACGAAAAGACCGGAGAATTGGTAGGATTTGATATTGACATTGGCAAGCTTCTAGCGAAAGCACTCTTCAAGGATGAAACCAAAGTGGAATTTGTTAAGCAAACTTTCGAGGCCAGATGGCCAAACGTCCAATCTGGGAAAGTTGACTGTGGTATACAAGTTACGACTATCTATCCTGAAAGGCTCTTGAGAGTTGCTTTCACGAGGAGATATATGGATTCAGGTATTGGGATGATTGTCCGGCAGGACTCTCCAATAAAGCAGTTGAAGGATTTGAACAACCCAAAATACACATTAGCAAACCTGAATAACCCTCAAATGGCAGAAAGGGCCGAACGGTTTGTTCCCAAGGCGAAATTGCTAACATTTGCAACATTCAGTGATATGTTCCTAGCCCTTCAAACTCGTCGAGCCGATGCTGCACAGATGGACCTCCCAATACTTAAGTGGTATCGCAAACAGTTCGCAGGAAAGATCAGAATATTGCCTGAATTGGTTAGTGAGTTATCGAACAACGCAATTTTCCTAAGAATGGGGGATTTTAAATGGTGGTACACGTTGGACGCCCTTGTTTGTGAGATGCAAGAAGGCGTATTATACAGCGACTATAAGGCCCTCTATCAAAAGTGGTTTGGAGAGGATCCTCCGCCTCAACGGTTTTATTTGAAAAAATAGTATTGCTTTCCGATTATCTGGAGATGTTAGCCTTGTTGAGGCTAACATCTCCAGATAATTTCTTTATTCTAAAGATTAACAAACATGCCAACATTTCATTTTGATTATCTAATTATAGAAAGAAACCTGCCTCTCTTCTTGAAAGGGTTAATCGTTACTATCGAAATCTCAGCAGTGGCAAGTGTAGCAACGCTTATATGGGGCCTTATCCTCTTATTTTTTAGAATTTCCAAAAGAAAAATATTTTATTGGCCTGCGATGGGATATATAGAGTTTGTCCGAAACGTCCCCGTCCTAATTCAGATGTACATAATTTATTTCGGATTGCCTTCATTGGGACTTACGTTTTCATCTTTTGTGTGCGGTGCCATGGCATTAACCATTCAAAATGGTGGATATATGGCCGAAATCTTTCGAGGAGCAGTTGAATCCATCAGCACCTCTCAATATGAAAGCGGATTTGCGCTAGGAATGCGAAGGTTCTTAGTGATGAGAAAGATCATTTTGCCTCAAGCCTTAAAAAGTGCTATTCCCTCTATGATAAGTCAGTTCATTTTATTGCTTAAAGACAGCTCTTTAGCATCTTCAATTGCGGTGGTAGAGCTTACCCATATTGGAAAGTTATTAACTGAAAGAAGTGCTGCGACTTATGAAGTCTTTATCACTATTGCTATCATCTATATTGTGGTTAGTTCCATAATGTCACTTGCGTTAGACTACTACGAAAGAAAAGTGAGAGTTTTACGTTGACATAAAAAAGGTAAGATTAAGATGTTTTCCCTTTTCGTAGGAACTTTCCCTCATTTGGCAAAAGGAGCAGTAAATACTCTATATTTCTCTGCGGTATGCCTTATCCTGGGTTTAGTTATCGGAATCCTATCGGGAATATTAAGTGTAATTCCGAGCAAGATTATTCGTGGTATTATTTTTGCTTACATTTATTTGATAAGGGGTATTCCACTTTTAGTCCTACTATTTTTGACGTATTATATGTTGCCACTTTTTGGTATTGATTTAAATGCAGGAATTGCGGCCGCAGCTTCTATCTCAATTTATACTGGAGCTTTTATTAGCGAAATCATTAGAGCCGCGATCAATTCGCTTCCGGGGGGCCAAACAGATGCCGCAAAAAGCTTGGGAATGGAATACTGGCTTTATATGAGGAAAGTTATCGTCCCGCAGGCTCTCAGGCAGTCCCTCCCCCCCATTGTGAATATAGCTCTCATGTGTATTAAATTTACCGCATTGATTTCTATTATCAGTGTAAATGATCTGACATTAGCAGGAAAAGAGATGTCCGAGGTTACACTAAAGCCTTTTCATATCTATGCTGAAGTAGCTCTGATCTATTTTATTTTTTGTTTTTCGCTGTCTCGTCTTGGATTATACCTTGAAAAGAGGCTTCATTATGTGCATTAAGAGCAAGGAGAATCTATGGAACCAATAATCAAGGTTGTTAATGTGAACAAAAGCTTTGGTAACTTGCATGTTCTCAAAGATGTTAGTTTTACTGTGGAGCGTGGCGAGGCAGTGGTAGTAATAGGTACAAGCGGTTGTGGCAAAACTACTCTTCTCAGGTGCTTAAATTTCTTGAATGAGTACGACAGTGGAGAGATTTATATTGATGGAGAGTTGCTAGGTTATAAAAAGGTGAATGGTAAATTACATCGTCGGTCTGAAGAAGAAATCGCAAAGAGTCGTGAGGAAGTAGGAATTGTTTTTCAGAGTTTTAACTTATTCCCTCATATGACAGTCTTGGAGAATATTATTCTTTCACCGACCTATGTTAGGAAGATAGAAAAGAAGAAAGCAATTGAAACAGCTAAGGAACTCCTTGATAGGGTTGGTCTTTTAGATAAATTAGATGAACATCCCGTTAGGCTATCCGGAGGGCAACAACAGAGAGTAGCCATTGCAAGAGCACTAGCAATGCAACCGAAAATTATGCTATTCGACGAAGTGACCTCAGCTCTGGACCCAGAATTGGTAGGTGAGGTGTTGGCGGTTATGAAGCAGTTGGCCAAGTCCGGGATGACGATGGTTATTGTAACCCATGAAATGCATTTCGCGAAGGACGTTGCAAATCGAATCATTTTTATGGATGATGGTCGCATCGTGGAACAAGGGAGCCCGAAGGAGGTTCTATCTACGCCAAAAAGCGGAAGATTGCAGGCTTTTTTGAAAAGATTCACCGAGGATTATTTCTTATAAGATTGCATCTTTCAGTCTATTCGAGCGGGAAATCCTATTTTTGTATGGAGCGTCGCTTTTTCTAGGTTTCATTCATTAATTTTAATGGAGTGGGGGATAACAATGAATGAGAAAGAGCTTTTGGTAATGTGTGCAGAATACACCCTAAGAACACCAGAATATAATCAACCTCCGATATTCCGGAAAGGGAAGGGGCAATATCTATGGGATGTGAATGGAAAAGAATATCTGGATATGGGTTCTGGACAAATGTGTGCTACGTTAGGTCACAATCACCCTCGGATTGTGGAAGCAATTAAGAAGAGCTGTGAAGAGCTTCTCCATTCCAGCAGTGTACATCCTCCTGAAAAGAGTATCGAACTAGCTGTCCGGCTCGGACGCTTGGTGTTTCCTCCACTTAAAGCATCCATGTTTTTGAGTACTGGAAGCGAAGCCAATGAGGTGGCACTAAGCATTGCTAAAAAATATACAGAGGGATATGAAGCAGCATCCTTCCATATTAGTTACCACGGCAGGACGGCAATGGCTAGAACCATTTCACCTTCCCTGACCCACAAAGGCTATGGTCCACTCATTCCTGGGATTTTCACTATGCCCGGGCCTTATTGCTATCGCTGTCCTATAAAACTAACTTTTCCAGATTGTGAAACTGTGTGTCTCAATGTGGGATTCGAGATGCTAGACAGATGGGCTATGGGTCCTGTAGCAGCGGTTTTTGCAGAGCCCATTTTCGGGGCTGCAGGTGTGATAGATGCGCCACCAGGATACTTCAAACTCCTAAAAAAGAAGTGTGAAGAACGCGGAATTCTCTTAATCTTCGATGAGATGCAGACGGGGTTTGGACGTTGTGGGGCAATGTTTGCTTACGAAGAGGAGGGAATGGTCCCCGATATTTTAACTTTGTCTAAAACTGTGGGAGGGGGGATCACTATCAGCTCACTTACCACTAGTGCTGAAATCAAACAGACCGTCATGGATCGCGGATTCTTCCACAGCTCCACTCACGCGTTTGATCCGCTACCTGCCTATGTAGCTCTTGCTGTCATTGACGCAATCGAAAAAGATAACCTGGTACAAAAATCTAAAGAAAAAGGTAATTATCTGAAAGCAGGTCTCCAGAAGTTGGCTAAAAAACATTTAATCATTGGTGATGTTAGGGGAAGGGGTTTGCTTCAGGGTATTGAGTTAGTGAAGGACAGGGGCACAAAGGAGCCGGCGGAGAAAGAGACGCACATGGTCTACCGCCACTGTATAGAAAAAGGATTAATGCTTCGAACTGTGGGGATGCCAATTTCCCACTGCACGTTAAACTTTTGTCCTTCATTTTATGTTACTCAGGAAGAGATTGAAACGAGCTTAAATATTCTAGACGAAGTATTATCCGAAGTTGAGAAAAAGATTTATGCATAATCCTCAAAAATATGGAAATCTAGTTGAAAATATTTAGGGTTCCTTTAAAAATTAACTTTTTTTGTGCAAATATTTATACATGTGTTATGTAACGGTCTGCAGTGAATTCACGATAAAAAATTCTCTCAGACAAGGCAAATTCGTTTTAAACAACCGGACAAAGCGGGCGACACGCTGGCGAAACTTCTAAAAGTGGGAAGTAACACGACTATTTCGTGAAGCCTAAATAGGGCGCAGAGCAGAAGTAATCTATGCAAAAAGAGGCGTCCACTCCAATCGATCAGATAATTCCTACACATCCTGCCTGGATGGAAATGGATCTTACTGCACTTAAGGCTAATTTTTATGAAATCCGACGCCGTGTCGGACCAGAGATAAAAATCATAGCCTCGCTTAAGGGGGATGCTTACGGTCATGGTGTTGTAGAGATAACTCGAGTCCTCAACAACTTGGGAGTATATGCGGTAGCTACAGGATCATTCAAAGACGCGGTTGCCATTCGTGACGCCGGAATCAAAATAAAAATCCAGATGTTTGCTGGCAATCTGCCAAAAGGTATAAACGAGTTATTGCACTATGATTTAATGCCAACTGTCTATAATATGACTACCGCTCAAGCTATATCAAAGGTGGCTAAGGCATTGGTACCGATTTATATTAAAATCGACGCTGGTCTAGGTCGGCTAGGAGTGCCAATAGATGAGGCAGAGTCCTTTGTTAAGGAGGTTGCCGCACTCCCAAACATTTTCATAGAGGGTATTTATACCCACCTGCCATTCCGTGATGCAGCAGGACAGAATTGGGCGCGATCGCGTATTGAGCTTTTTGATGATCTTATAACAAATCTTACGAAAACAGGTTTAAAGATTCCTGTGACACAGTCGCTAGCCAGTTCTGGGATAGCGAGTGGTTTGAAAAGTCAATGCAATGCTGTCTGTACAGGGCATTTGCTTTATGGAGGACTTTCACGTGTGACTCCCGACCTTGGCGATCTTTCAGTCTTTAAACCGGTGCTTACGGCAATTAAGAGCCGCCTCATTCATGTTGAATATCATTCGGATGAAAAAGCCATAGGCACGGGAGGTAGTCAGATTATTAAAAAAGGTACGACAACTGGGGTTATCCCGGTAGGGTTGTATGATGGATACCGGAGGCCGGCTGAAGGGAAAACGGCGGCGATGTTAATGCGAGGGCAACGTATGTCAGTGCTTAATGTCACGCTGGAATACACAACACTCAATCTTACAGGCATCAGTAATCCTGAAATAGGTGAGGAGGTAGTGTTGCTTGGGCAAAGTGGAGAGGAAAGAATTTCCCTGGAAGAAATTGGAGCCTGGCAGAACGGGGGTCCGCTCGATGTGTTGATGTCATTTGAAAGACGTCTTCCTTGCATTTATCTCAGCGTTAAGGCTAACTGACATATTCAGAAGGATGGTGACCTGCCCCCAGTTATTGTACCACACTCAGAGTTAGACTTGGCATAATGGCCTCTGGTGCTGGCGGCCTGTAGCCCAAAGCACTATGAGGTCGAATCCGGGGAGAACGGTTCGGCAAGGTGGAGGATGAACGAGTAAGCCTTAGGTGTAATTTTAGAAAAGTCTGTAGAATAGAGAAATGACTCTATCGGTTTAGATTACGGCTGCATGGACATCCGTGCAGCGTCGAACTACAAAAACTCTCGTCCATTGGTAATTACCCTTCGAGTCTCCCGATACCCCACCAGAACCTTGGGAGAATATGTCAAAAAATGGATGTTAGAACAAGGGTTATTTCATAAGGAATTTGCCAAGATAATCGGCGGGAATGAGATGAGGATTGTCACTTGGGAGGAGGGAATCTGTTCGAACACCAGCACCAAGCTTGGAAAGCTAAGTCGAATCCATCGCAGGAAGGCTTTCGCCCGACTCCCGAACCCGCGGATATCTTGCCAAGATGTGCTATTTCCAAAAGGCTTCGGTATGAAAAACAAATCGAAGCCCTTCATTTGTTCTGTTTATTATCACTCGAAATGTTGATAGAAGGGTAGAAATTGAAAAACAAGCCTTCAGGAAGAAATCCTTTTTTTCCGAGATCATGCCGGGCAAAAGGTCGATTTGAAACGTTCGCCTACGAATCTTCAATTGGAATAGCATCCGAGGATTGAAGAGGGATGAAAGCAAGCATAATGAAGGATGAAAGATAAAAAAGGCAGAGCCATTTTCGGTCCTGCCCTTGGTCTTTTGGAAACCGAATATTTCATATCCTTTTAAACCTTACGCCTCTCTACAAACCTGTTCCGCTCAATGAGATCTCGAGTGTCAGTGTATCGGGATCATTCGAACCTATCATCAAGGTGGCTGTCTCTAATCCCGCAGATTTCGGCGTAAATAAGACCTTCAGACTGTAACTCTTTTTGGCCTTGATGGTGATACTACTACTTCCCTGGATACTAAAATCTGTCCCCTCTAACCCTGAAAACGTTATTACCAGATCTCGTGAACCATTGTTCGTAATCTTTAATGTCTTGGTTCCTTTCTTCCCTACCTTGACACTCTTGAAATCAAGGGCAGTTTGAGCAACTGAAATATGGGGTGTCTTCAACGCAAAACTCGCTGTCACAGTTACTGCGGCATCCACTGTGACCGTGCATGTCTTTGTCCCCGAACAACCCCCACCCGACCATCCCGTAAACGTTGAGTTTGCATCTGTCTTGGCCGTTAGTTTCACTTTCTGAACCTTTGTATAAGTCTCACTGCAATCAGAACCGCAATTGATGCCTGCCGGACTACTGGTTACTGTACCATTCCCTGTCCCTGCCTTCAATACGGTGAGGGTATAGAGAATCTGCTCCACCTTCGTCGTCTTTGGCAGGGAGATGATCATATTTTCATTCATCGCATACACCGTGATTGTGTACGTCCCCGTGGCCGTAAAGCCGTCATACGTCCCCTCATACTTCCTGCTCTGCTCATCCCATGTAAGATCAAAGGTCGGAAGCTCTGTGATCGGGTTGTCCGTGGGATTTGTAAAGTCAGGGCTGTGTACAATGGCCCACACCCTCGTTATTCTCCCTGTTGTTACTACCTCTGCTGTTATTGTAGCAGAGGTCTGACCATTCAGTACCTGATCCTGACTGATGGTACTGATGGAGGGAATATCTCCAGCTATGATGAACCCCTTACCAATGTTTTTATCCCTTGCCACATCCCCATCTGTTTTCTCATTGCCGATACCGTTGCCATTATCGTCTATCTCAGGATTCTGACTCTTCCCTGCACCCACCGCTACTCCTATCACGTCCTTCCCCACCACATAGGCATCATAGATCTTTGCACCCCCAAAGATCTGACTCCAAAAGGGGTAGGAAAAGGACAATGCCCCCTGGCTCAAAAAATAGGCAGGTTCCGCAGGGGACGTACTGGTGATGAGGATTCTGTGCTTTCCTGACGGCGGCACAAGCTTTGATACAAAGCTTCCTGATTCACAGGCATCGTAGATGATGGTGACGAGCCCCTGTATCGACTCCTGTAGTTCATTCAACCATAAAGCAAGATCTTCGGCTCTGAGGATCTCTGTCTCTGACATCCTGAATGTCTCATCCCCTCCATGGCCTGTCAGGTAGAGCACAAGACTCTCCGCATCCTTTGCCCACTGGGTGATTGCATTCTGAAGGTTGCTGTTCGTTGCATCTCCATCCACATCAGGGATGCCATCACCGTTGAGATCGAGATTTATGTCTGAAGAGAGATAATAAATCGTGTCATTGGTGTATCCCTGATAGGTCAGTACACGATACGCAAAGTTCGCATTCATCTCGGTTGCGTCCCAGAGGTTGTTCCCCTTATAGGGACCACTCCCAGCTACCACGATAGCCTTTATGGTATTATTACTTGGAACAGAGGATGCTTGCTTGAATACCTGGATACGATTGTTACCGGAATCAGAAACATAAATCTTGCCCTCTGAACTTACTGCAATTCCCATTGGAAAAGAAAATTCACCCGGGTTACTGCCAAGGCTTCCCCATTTGGTGACAAACTCCCCATTGGATGTAAACTTCTGGATGCGCTGATTGTATGTGTCAGCAACATAGACGTAGCCGTTGCTATCAACGGCTATACCTTGTGGGGTATTAAACTGCCCATCTGCACTGCTCCTACTCCCCCATTTGCCGACAAACTCTCCATTGAATGTAAACTTCTGGATGCGATGATTCTCTGTGTCAGCAACATAGACATTACCGCTGCTGCCAACGGCTATGTCCGCAGGCTTATTAAACTGGCCGTCTCCATCGCCCGCACTTCCCCATTTGGTCATAAATTGGCCGTTTGAAGTAAACTTCTGGATGCGGTGATTTTCTGTATCAGCAACATAGACATTACCGCTCGCGTCTATGGCTATGCCAGAAGGGGTCTTAAATTCTCCATCTCCGCTGCCAAAACTCCCCCATTTAGCAATAAATTGCCCTTTTGGCGTAAACTTCTGGATGCGGGTATTATAGTCAGAGATATAGATATTACCACTTCCGTCTATGGCAATGTCATAAGGAAGTGCAAATTCTCCATCTCCGAGACCGCTACTTCCCCATTTAGCAATGAACTGGCCATTCGACGTAAATTTCTGGATACGGTCATTCCAAGTATCGGTGACATAGACGTTACCGCTACCGTCTATGGCTATCCCAGAAGGCTCATTAAACCGACCGTCTCCGCTGCCCCCACTTCCCCATTTAGTAATGAACTGTCCTTCTGCCATGAACTTCTGGATGCGGTTATTGTATGTGTCAGCGACGTAGACATTGCTATTGCTGTCTATGGCTATACCCCCAGGCAATAAAAATTGACCGTCTCCGTTGCCAAAACTTCCCCACTTTATGATAAATTGCCCATCGGATGTAAACTTCTGAATGCGGTCATTGAATGTGTCGGCCACATAGACATTGCCACTGCCGTCTATAACTATCCCCCCAGGCGACGAAAACTGACCGATCCCTTTGCCACTACTTCCCCATTTAGCAATGAACTGGCCATTCGACGTAAATTTCTGGATGCGGTCATTATATGTATCAGCGACATAGACGTTGCCGTTACCATCTATGGCGATGCCTTGTGGCTTATTAAACTGCCCGTCTCCACTGCCTTCACTTCCCCATTTGGCGACAAATTCTCCATTGCTTTTAAACTTCTGGATACGGTGATTCCATGTGTCGGTGACATAGACATGGCCGCTGCTGTCTATAGCCACGCCGAAAGGAATCATAAACTCTCCATCTCCGCTGCCAAAACTTCCAAAGTTAGTCACAAATTCTCCATTCGACGTAAATTTTTGGATGCGGTGATTGAATGAGTCAGCGACATAGACATTGCTATTGTTGTCTATAGCTATACCCCCAGGCCCTAAAAATTGATCGTCTCTGTCCCCACTACTTCCCCATTTAGTTATAAACTGACCGGTCGATGTAAATTTTTGGATGCGATTATTGCCTCTGTCAGCGACATAGACGTTACCGTTGTTATCCAGGACTATGCCAAGAGGGGTATTGAAATACCACGGTTGTTCTAATACAGGCCACATCCTTTCAAATTCATAGATTTCCTCTGAAAAGGCAATAAACGGGAAGGAGATGATATAGAGCAAAATAAAGAAAATGCCAGTGAGTGCTTTTGCCATCGCTGCAAACCCTAAGATGCTCACAAGAACTCCTTTTTTCTTCACTTATTGGTCAGAGCAAAATTGATGGTTTCTGTCTTTTTTGAGTGGGCCACTTTGAGTAATATCTATATCAAAAGACGGTGGATTCGTCAAACAGGTACTTCGATAAGGTGAAGACCTGAAAGATAGGCACTCAGAATCATCAATTACGGGTGGAAATCTTGCATGATGAGGTAAAATTGAAAAATTACGCCTTCAGGAAGAAGTCATTGCCAAGCTTGACCCTATTTGTAGATTCACATCCTTGTTTCAAAAAAATCTATTCGTAAGTCCTCCCTTGAAAGACAGGGCAAGGTCCTAAATCTAACACCAGTACAGTGCGAGGGTGAGCAGGGAGGCGTTAAGGTGTCATTCTCCCATAAGCGGGAATCCAGACTTGTCCTTGCGAAAACAGGGAACCAGCAATGAAAGACCGTGGATCCCCCGCATCAGGTGCGGGGCAAGCTCTGCTTCCGCAGAAATGACAAGATAAAGAAGCGTTGGTGCATTCTCATTTATTGGGGGGATATAAGATATCGTCGGAAATAAATGCCGACGCTAAATTAAGGAGAGGTTGTAAAGATCCTTCTTTGGGGATATATTGACTTTGATGAAAGCCGGAAGACGGTACCGGATTTGCCTGGCCGGGATCTGCGGCCTTCTCCTCCTCGTCTGTTATACCGGAGCCTTCTCTGCCAACCATCTCTGTTGCCCAGAGGATCCTGAACTTTCTTATCTTCTCAATCCAAAATCCTCCCAGAAGTTTCAATACCTGGTTCGGTATGAAACCTTTTTTTCGAAAGCCCTGGGGAAGGAGAAAGGGTTTTTTGTCATCCTGCCAGAAGATTTTGATCAAAATCCGAAAGCCAGATATCCCATCCTCTTCCTTCTTCATGGATATAACTTTAATCGGAGGGGGTTTTGGTGGAGAGTCCAGTCTCCGGAAAAGGCAAGAAAGATCCTGTGCGAAGTGAAGGAGGAAGAATATCACTGGCTCCTTCATGAGGATATTGCTGTTATTGCCTATGCGATGATGGATTCGAAGAATCGGACTTATCGAGATTTAGAAAAGTCCTTGAAAGAGCGTTTTGAAGAGCTTTCGAAATACGGTGGCCTTGGCATAGAAGATTACACCCCTGAGGAGATTGTCCAATCGATCGTTTCTCATAATCTTCATTCTAAAGGGAATTTGGATGATCTGTTTCATCCCATTCAGAAAATGGTCATCGTCCTTCCTGATGGGGACAATGGGTTCTACACAGATGAGAACGAGGGAAGGGCACTTTTCCCCGAAACGAAGAGTCGGAAGGCTTGTGATGATTTCAATCCGGGAGAAACCCTGAACTATTCGCTCTTTCCCTTCCTCTCTATGAAGCCAGGGGCCTTGGGGAAGCATGAATCCTATTTTCTTGAATTCCTCCAATACATTGATTCTCAGTCTTCATACCGTGAAAGGGTTCTTCAGAGAAGAGCTGTGGGCGGCATATCCATGGGCGGATTCGGTGGGATGAAGCTGGGTCTGAAATACCCTCATCTTTTCCAGTCCGTCAGCAGCCAGAGTGGGCTTCTTGACATTGGACTTCTTCAAGATAAGTTGATGCTGAAGATGGTTTTGCCTGAATTCTTAGAGGTATTTGGTCACTTGGAACCTAAGAAACTTCCTTCAACCTCCTCCCTCGATCTGAAATATATCCAGGCCAACAATCCTTTGACTCTGATCAGGAAGTTTGGGCTCGGCCGTTTGCCCAATTGGATCTATTTTGATTATGGGGAGAACGAAGGGTTTAAAGGGATTACAGAAGGGAATCGAAATTTTGAGAAGGCATTAAAGGAAGGAAGTCATCAAGTTTCTGCCCAGCCTTTTAATGGGAGGTCTGCACATCATTACCAATTCTGGCGCAGCCGATCAGGGGTGATCCTTCGACACCATTCAGATATACTTACTAAGGAGTCCATAATTGAATAGACATATTGCTCAGAAAATCTCCCCTCGCCCTGTGGAGTAGGATTCCCCACTCCACGGGGCGAGCCCCTCTTTGCCAAAGAGGGGTAATTCCTCCCTTTTGTAAAGGGAGGGGAGGAGGGATTTAGTTTCCGGTGTCTATACAATTAGCTTGAAAATAGCATTTTAAAATCCCTCCCAGCCTCCCTTTGCCAAAGGGAGGAGATGATTATCCCCCTTAGAAAAAGGGGGGCGAGGGGGGATTTTCATGGTTCGAGGGTGCCCTCCGGGCATGGGGTATTATGGACTAATAAGTAGAAGATTAAGAGTGAAAAGTAAAAAGCAAAATGTGAAAAGAGAAGGGGATTACTGTTCCAACAGCAAACGGCTCAACTTCTCTCTGTCGATTCCCAGACGCTCCCAGGTTTCGATGTAGACCGGTTTTCCTTTTTCGTCGTAAGGATCGATCAGGGTTTTTCGCAAAAAGAAGGGTGATTTTTTTGAATGGCAGTCTTTGCAGCCCCTCGCACCAATGACATTCTCACCTGACATCACATTGTGGCTGAGAGAGAAGTCAAGGGTTTCAGCCTGCCCTGTACCATCACGGTTCAGGGCCTGATCGTGTTTGATCTTTTCCACCTCTCCTTTCTTATCCAAATGATAGAGGAATCCCCCTTTGATCAAAACCGGATGATTGGCCACAGGATTTCCAAATCTATCTTTTCCCTTCAGTGACTTTAAAAAGGCTTTGATCTCGTCGAGGGAATTGATTTCTGGGGTCCCATCCCTGTCATCATCTTTAAGAGGAGGTTTTTTCAACTCCCGTATCTTCCAAAGAAAGATGGGTTTCACCACATGGGTCTTTTCGTCTAGGTCTCCCCAGTAGATGACGATCAGAGACTTGACCGGAACAATTCTCCCCTTAAATTCCCTGATGGTAGGGTACCAGGCATTTAGGTTTGCTCCGGGCACCGATTTTTTAGGATCGAGAGGGTCACTGGAGAGAAATTTTGAGGTGTCGTAGATCATGGTCGCTCCGGTGGAGGCATGGTCATAGACGAGGTCTGCCGAGGCAGTCAGAAATGTAAGGTGACAGGTCTGACAGGCGATCCTTTTCATATGACGGGGGGAGAAGGGGTGTTTGTATCTTGGCGCTTTTCTGTCTTTTCCTTTGTAATGGCAGTCCTCGCAAGAATTCATGGTGTTGGCAAGATCATCCCGTACCGTCTCCTGCAGGGTACCCCCTTTAGCGAAGTTGTGATCCCTGTCGCCTGGATGGCAAGAGATACAGGTAAACTCCTTGGCTTTGTGGATATCCGTCTCGGGACTCCACTGACGGCCCCCTCTTTTTCCGTCAGCGGCAGAATGGCAGGACCAACAATTCTCATCGGGAGGTTTTCGGACGATCTGGAGATGGAGGTTTTCAAAATCCGCAATCTCTTTTTTAGAATAGTCTATATTTACCTCAATCACTTTTGGATTTTCAGACCCATCCTGAGAGAGTTTCACCGCGGCCCACCCCGCTCCTACGGTGGGTCCATACTTGAAGAAACGTCCCCTTAAAGCGGCCCCACGTTCTTTCCATTGATAGTCTTTCAAGTGGCAGATAAGACAATCGGCCTCACTCAAGCCACTTCTGTCCCATGGGGCTCCGTAATGAGCATCACCCATGGTGAAAGATGTGTAGTCACCATCGAGTGTGGGATCATCGCCCGAGAGTTCGTAGCCAAATTTTTTTGTCTCCTCATTGTAGTAAAGGTTTCCTTTACGATCATATTCACCAAACCCACCTCCAGGATGGCAGGCCCCGCAATTCTGGACGATAAAGAATGAAGATTTATCAATTTCAGAGGGATTTCGATTGACCTTCTTCGCCAACTGGCTCGCATCAGAAGAAGCCAGTCAATGTTTCCCATACATTCCAGAGAAGAGCTTCCAGGGGTATTTCTGATCGAAGGTATCGCTCACCACAATTTTTCCAGTCCCATCGGTTCGACCTTGTTGGAAGTGGTAACCATTGGTGATTCGATCGTATTCGTGACAGGTCCCACAGGTTTTCTTAGGACTGTAAGGTGCTTGGCTATCGATGGTAAGGGGATTTCCATCAAATCCCTTCAGGATAATCTTTTCGTGCGAAAAAACCTGGGAGGTAATGGAAGTAGGATAAAGCAGACAGAATGAGATTAAGATCAAAATCACTAAAGGGATGGCTACACTCGTTTTCAAGGATTTTTCTCCTCTCAACATTTCATCACAAAATTAATATCTCGGACCCCACCCCAGCAAACCTCCTAACTTTATAATTTAAACGGGGTAGGGAAGGCAGGGACTGATTTTCATCTTAGGACAATCTATCATTCATATCAAGATAAAATTGGGTTGAGATTGCGTGCAAATGAAAAGGTAGGAAAATGAGCGGAGATAGAATATAATGGTTCTCATTTACAAAGGAGTCCATAATTGAGAAGACATATTCTCCGGAAAATCTCCCCCCACCCCTCTTTGCCAAAGAGGGGAATTTCCTCCCTTTGCAAAGGGAGGTGAGGAGGGATTTAGTCTCTAATGTCTGAACAACAATGGGCTGATCAGCAGTAGGCATAAACATATCTTTCATTCAGAGGTTATTGTGATGGCTAATTTTATTGTGATCGGAACATGGAACACAAAATTTGACGAACTCGAATTCGTTTGTGAAGAAATTAAGAAAAGGTCCCATTATCCTATCAAACTGAACTTATCTACAAAAAGAATGACAGGGACACGGGATGTTGCCATCCGTCATGAAATTTCCCTTGCGAAGGCAAGATTAAAGCAAATGGTTAGAAAGGTGCACGTCTCAGGCGCGATTTCTATCGGTGGAGGAACAAATCTTTTTATGGCGACAAAATTGATGGAAGATATTCCTTTATTTGTTCCGAAGATTATCGTTTCAACGATGATTGTCAATAGTATCCACAATTTTAGACCCTATAAAGACATAATCTATATTCAATCTCCTTGTGATTTCGGTATTTTTAACCCGTTGACAAAATCCATCCTAACTAATTGTGTAACTATTTTAACCTCCATCGATGAGGGGCTCCCCAGCCTCGACAAACCCTCCATTGCCATCACCGGCTTCGGTATCACAGATGGATGCTTCAAGGCGGTAAAGACTTTTTGGGCCAAAAAACATTTTCATCTCGTTCCATTCCATTCTATCGGAGAAAATACGATGGCCATGGCAGAACTCATCCACATGGGTTTTTTTAAGGGGATATTAGACCTCACCTTACACGATGTGATGGATCATATTGCTGGAGGGGCCTATGGGAAGATAGACAAAAATAGGCTTTATGCCTATCTCTCAAAGGACTTGCCAGCCGTCATCGCCCCTGGAGGCTTAGATACCATTGCATTTCCAGATGGTCACCCCTCCCTTCCCCTTTTTAAAAAAAGGAAAAGATACCATCACGATTTTAGGTGGGGGATCAAAGCTAAAAAAGAGGAGTTGATAAAAGCTGCAAAATGGATAGGAAATATTCTGGAAGAGGCCCGTCCTAAAAAATCAATTTTTTTGATCCCTCTCCAGGGGTGGTCTTATCCTGGAGAGCCAGGAAAGGCATTCTACGACCCGGAACTGATCGGTCTCTTTGAAAGGTGGATAAAAAAATTCTATCGAGAAGACTCTGTGATCGAAGTTGACCTGTCCATCAACGACCCTCAATTTGGGAGGGTGGCCTGTGAGCATTTATACCATCTGATGATGGATCAAATATAATGTTGGCTCATCGTGGGAGTGTGTGGGTAAAAACCTCATGAAGATGTAGTCATAATCCTTATTATCCCCCTTTGGTAATCCTTTTCCTGTCATAGACAGGCAAAGGGGGATGGAGGGGGATTTTAAGAACAAATGCTTTCTTATGATAAAAAGTTGAAAACATTGTCGCAGCACCTCAGAAAAAATATGACAGATGCTGAAAACATGTTGTGGTTAAAATTGAGACGAAAGCAATTGAAGGGGCATCAGTTTTACCGCCAAAAGATTATCGGGAAGCATATCGTTGATTTTTACTGTCCGAAGGCGAACCTTGTGATAGAGCTTGATGGCGGACAGCACTATTCTGAGACTGGTCAGGCAAAGGACAGGACAAGGGACGATGTTCTTAGGGAAATGGAAATAAAAGTTCTCAGGTTTTCCGATAGGGATGTCTTTGAGAATATTGGTGAAGTGATGGAAGAGATATGGAGTTGCTTATGATTTATAAAATCTCCCCTCACCCCTCTTTGCCAAAGAGGGGGAAGACTTTGCCAAAGAGGGGAAGAAAAAAGGCAGAAATGACCCACTCGATTACGCGAAGAGCCATAATGTTATTCCTGGAGCCTATAACCTATCCTTTTTTTCTTAATAAGATCTCTTTTCGAGCTATCTCTTTCCCGGTCGGTGTTAGAAACCAATGGCCAATGATGGCTTCTAAAAAAACAAGATATTCTCGACGGGGAATATGGAACCGATCCAAATCAATGGTCATACCCTTTCGAGAATAACGGGTCAGTTTATCCGCATCCTTGACAATTCGGTCATTCCAAGAGAGTGGTCTTTTTCTCGAATCGTGTCCTTGGATGATTTGACAGATCTCTTTTACGTTTGCAGGAGGATAATTTAATTTCTCCAAAATGGCTCTTGCTATTTTTGCTCCTTCAACTTCATGAACTTTTACCAATTTAGGATTGGATGGGTTTGGGCCAAAAGCGGTCAGGTGAAGATGTTCGGGGATGGCATTCCAACCCACATCATGGAGAAGGACGGCAGGGATGACAATTCCTTCTTCCCCTTTTTCAGATTTTAAAAGTTTTAAGGCATACCGGAGTGCAATCTTAGTGTGGATGAGATTCTTTCGAGTGTGAAGAAAGGGTTTGGCCTTTTCAAAAATCTCTTGATGGATCGGCTTTATAGCCATAATATCCAAATCATATATCTTCAATCCGCACTCTGCAATCCGAAATTCAGAACCCCTTCATCATCTTTTCCATAAGATAAGGGAGTTCGATACGGCCAGTTGGAGCGAGGATTCGACTGCTATAATCCGTAACGTAGGTAGACGTGAGGTGATTTGTGATCCGTTTATATTCATCACTTTCAAGGGCCTTGGCAATATCAACAATACTTGTCGCGGTTCCTTCTGCAACGATATAAGGACCAGGTCCCACTACGACCTGCCATCCCCCTGTCATTTTTATACCCAGTTCTTCCATGCCCGGGAGATGATCCTTTGTGATAAACTCCGAGTATTCTTTCTCTTTTCCAGGGATGATATTAAAATATTGGTTAAATTTCCATACCCTTAATTGAATCGTATATTTATTTATTTTCACCCTGCCTGTGGGCTTAAGAATCCTGCTACAATAGTTGAAGACATAACACTGGACTTGGGCCGTTACCTTTTCATACTCCTCTGTTTCCATGGCCTTTTGGAGTTTTTGTAACGAATCTACTGTCCCCACTGAGATGACCCTGGGACCTTCCCCTACGACCACATAAAATCCTCCTACCGGATTGATACCGATCTTTTTCATGGTAGGAATGTAGTGATTGATGGCAAATTTTGTGTATTCTTTTTCTTTCCCGGGGATGATGTCCCAGTGTTGATTAAATAGAAAGATCATCTCTCCCTCCCAGTGGGTTAAAATATTCGAAGGATGATGGGATCAGAGCTGGCGGTCACCTCATAGGATTTTAGCAAGGGTTCCTCGGCATACATGTCCTTGAATTTCGCAACCAGTTTTTCGTAGTCTCCGCTCTTCTCATAGGCCTCGACATCTGCCTTGGTATCCCATGCGGTGATAGAAATCCCTTCGTCTTTATTGTCTAAAGACTCAAGGAGATGGACGAAGCGAATTCCCTTATGGCCTTTGTGAGCTAAAACGACCTCCTTGTTGTAGGTCTCGCGCAACTCCTGCATTTTGCCTATTTTTAATTTGAAAAATGTCATTCGGACATACATAGATTACCTCCAAATAACTGGGTAAAAAGGTTTAATGTCTAAGGGTTACGGTATAGATGCCCGTTTCGTTTTTGGGCCACGTGATTTGTCGCTTTTAGACGTAACCCTTTGACCCTTAACGTAACGGGCTTCTTTGCCTAAACACAAAAGTTTCGTCTATGAACCATTACCTCCTAAAAAGGGAGGACATCATATCGATAATGATATCCGTATTGCTCTGTTTTGGTTTCCCCGCACTTGTCACGGGCCGGGTCTGGACAAGAAAAACATTCTCAGGGAAGGGGAGATCGACATCGATGGCCCACTCCAAATCCTGGGCCGATTGATAATGGACTTCTGAAATTTTGCCCAGCCGAACGATTTCGACCAACTCTTCGTCATTTAAGCAGAGTTGATTCTGCTTTTCAGGAGAGGGCGGCGAGCAAACCACCTTGTTTCCCTCCAATTGATAACAGACTATTTTCTGAGCGACACTCTTCTCCAGAATTTCGGACGATTGCTTGTCCACGAGGAAGTGATCCGGGGAAACCTCTCCTTTGACGACGCTTTCGCCTAATCCCCAGTTGCCCTCCACGACAATCTTATTCTCATCTCCGATGACCGGATCAATCGTGAACATCACTCCAGCACATTTGGCATTGACCATCTTCTGGACTCCAACACTGATGGTCACTTTATCATGAGGCCACCCGATCTGATTTCGATAAGCGATGGCACGATCCGTAAACAGACTTGCCCAGCATTTCAATATGTGTTGGATGACTTCCTCCTCACCTCTCACCCAGAGGTAAGATTCATGCTGTCCGGCGAAGCTGGCCGTTTTCAGGTCCTCAGAGGTGGCACTGGACCGGACAGCCACGGGGAGATCCGCGACTCCACAGGATTTGCACAATTTTTTATAAGCCTCTTTGATCTCCTTGACAATCCCTTTGGGGATCGGGGTTGATTCAACCAGATCTCGAACCTGACGTCCCGCTTCCTCCAGGGCTTTGATGTCCTCAAAGGGGATTTGAGAGAGGGTTCTCACAATCTCGTTTCGAACCCTCCCTCTGTCTATAAACGTGTCGAAGGCGTGCGTGGTGACAGCAAATCCAGGAGGAACTCGAAGGCCCAGTTGAAACATCTCCCCTAAGTTGGCATTTTTACCACCCACTTGAGAAAAGTCTTTGCTCGAACACTTCTTGAACCAGATGATATTCTGTGTCGGTTTTTTTGAAGGCATATTATTTGTCCAGGATGTAAACGGCCCCCAAGTTTCCGTCCACTCGAATCTTTTGTCCTGACTTGATCACCTGAGTGCCGGTGAAGACATTCATCACCACAGGGATACCATACTCCCTTCCAACAATAGCGGCATGGGAGAGGCTCGCCCCTCTATCCACCACGACCCCGCTGATCATACTAAAAACGGGCGTCCAGGCTGGAGAGGTGCTCATCGCTACAAGAATATCTCCTTTCTGGATGGTCGGTAAGTCTTCATCCCTGAGGACCACTCGAGCAATCCCTTCCGCCATGCCTGAAGATCCGCAGGTTCCCAAAAGGTCTGCCTTGAGTTCAGGCTTCGGCACAGGCATGCTACCCACCACCACCTTGAGGGCGATGGGATCAAGAGATTGGACCAATCCTCCGATCGCCTGCTCCAAAGTAAACCCCTCTTTAAAGATGGCAGGGGGATTACCCCTCTGGTTCCATTCTTCCCATTCTTTCCGTCGACGTTGGACGATGGGTTTGAGATTGAGTTTGTCCGGATTAATTCCCGCCTTTCTCACCTCATCGGGCATGAGGAAGAAAATATCTTCAGGTTTATTAATCGCACCGTATTTAGCGAATCTATTTCCCAATGCCATACAGGATCTTCTCATCAACGCATGGGTGTAGAGATCGAGATAATGGTTGTGTTCCTCACTGAAGCGGCTGCAATTCTGAGCCACCTTCATCAACATGGAGAACCAACCCTTCTGCTCGGGAGCAATCTTAGCCAAGACCTCTTTTTCCGCATCTTTCCTTTCCTTTTCAATCTTCTTGCGGTCTTGATCTAAGTCGAATTCCCCGCCTTTCTTAAGGTACATCTTCACCGTTTCGAAACCGGGAGTAGGATCCTCTTGCCAGGTGGGAACATTAATCTCAGCCATTCGTTCCATTCTCCAACCGGCTTCTTTTTCAAGGAAATTATTAAACTCTTTTAAATAGGTTTTCCCTTTGTCACTTCCCCCCAGTTTGGCTCCTATCTGCTTTGATGGCGTCTCCATAAAGAGACCGTTGAGCCCCATATCTTTAGCCTTCTTTGAGAACTCCCAGAGTCTACGGTCCACTCGAAAACTTTCGTTGTCAAAGCCGGCCACCAATTTATGGAAAGTGGGATGGGTATCATCGATTTTGAGCAACTGTTGACAGAGCTGTTCAAAGAGGACGTAAGGGGTATAAGTTCCGTACATCATATGCATGTGGATCTCCCACATCCTTCGACAGGTATCGATCACTTCCTCGAAATTCTCGAGAAGTTTGATATTCGAAGCGGTGTTGACATCGAGGGCCTTTAGATTATCATATCTTTTTAGTATTTCCTTAACGTAACCGCCCCAAAGACCATCATAATTCTCCACAAAGGGACGGATCGCTTCTCTAAACTTCTTCTCCCTTTCGGCTTTCTCTTGGTCGGACGTGACCATGAGAAGGCATAGATAGCCACCTCCATCTTTAAAGCGCCAGTCCCATCCTTTAACAGTGGGAAGGGAAAGGGTTTCAGCGCCGTACTGCATTCCGTGTCTGCAGAAGTTGATCCAGAACCACCCGAACATCGGTGTCCAGGGCGGGACAGAGTGGGTGGCGTCGAGAAACCAAGCTGGCGATTGCTCTAAATCATACTTCTCATCAAACTCAAATCCTGGGACCACATCATAAATTTTCATTTTTCACCTCCTGTATGAGTTTTGTACACCTCTTAAAAAATCCTCCGCTTCCCTACCATCCGATGTATTGACTGTGAAGGTCATCCTTCCATACACACCTCCTCCTTTCACCCGGCCATATTCATGACCCTCCTCTTTCAAGAACGTATCACTGTGATGACGTCGCTTTCATCTCGTCCTGCCAACGCAAATATATCGACAGGATTTATAGAAATCAAGTAATACTTTAGCGCTTTGAAAATCCCTCCCTACCTCCCTTTTCCAAAGGGAGGAGATATTAGCTTCCCCCTTTGAAAAAGGGGGATAGAGGGGGATTTTATAGTGATTCTTTTATTTTTTTTGGCTTTTGAAATTCATTTTTCAAAAGGCTAAATTGATACGAAATCAAGTTATTTCTCAAGTTTTACGACGAAGTTTCCGATAGTGGCTCCTATCTTCGTTGCGATTGGCCTGCATTTCACCTTCAGCATAAAGATTGTCGTTTTCCCCTTCGTCTCACCTTGCAAGGCCTCGTAATTTCCCGTACCTTTAGCGATGAGAAGGTCGCTGTTCTTGAAGGAATCTGTAAGAGAGGGCGTGGGCCCATTCGGTACAAAGAACCCCTTTACGGTGGATATGTTATCAACTAACTGATCCAGAGTAAAGAAGAAAATATCTTTCATCGTCGCATCTTCGAAGAAAGGGTCTTCTTTTACAATCAGGGTTACCTTTGGACCCATTTCCTTAAGTTTGGCGATTAAGAGAGAATCGAACCCTATCTCCCCAGCATTATCTGCCATATAGAGGATGCGATTGGCTTTTTGTGCAGCTTTAAAGACATCACCCATTACCGTTGGCAATGGGCCTTTTCCTTCTAAGATATGAATGACCTCTTGGAATTTGAAAACTTCAGACGGTACACCCATCGGAGCGACGTTGCTCACCGATGCCAGGCAGCACGCCCTCACAAACTTCTCCTGAGGTGTTTGTCCCTTCTCTATAAAATTCCTTGCGGCGGATAATAATTCCTTTGCAACTTGATTACTTCTGAGCTTAAATCCTTCAAAATGCTGGGCAGAGTTGAATATGAATTCGTCAATGGCAGCAGTTATCTTGTTAGATATCAAACCTACATTAGCCTTCGTGTAGACCTCCTGGGAGAGCATGCCTAAAACAGATCGGCTCAATTGGAAACGTCTCTCTTCGCTGATCAGGAGTCCTGCTCTCTCATAAACCCAATTCCATATACATGGAGCGCACTCTAAGTCAGGTTTCAAAAAGGTTCTCTTTTCTCCCACCCCGCCCTGAAGCTGTGAAAAAATTGCTTCCGTCAACCTTTGTCCCGAAAGGACGAGTGGATTTCCAAAGCTTTAGAATGCGCTCGTTGAGGTTAAGGGTCACCCGCCACAGGAATAAAGATATTTCGTTAAACGAGCTTACGGCACAGTGGTTCAATTTCCAAAGGTTGCGCTCTAAAGCTTCTCCAATCCACCCGTCCTTTCCGTTTCAACCATGTGCCCGATTTTTTCACACCTTCCCTCCCCCCAGGGGGGAAGTCGCCGACGCTGCCTACTCCGCCGAAGTAGCTCCAGCTACGTAGGCCGGGCCATAGCCTTGGTGACGGTGAGGTGAAGGTGGGGTGTAAGGCTACAGCGATTGCTTGATCTTTTCGGGCGTGATCGGCAAATCTCGGACCCGGACACCACAGGCGTTGTAGATGGCGTTTGCAATGGCTGGTGCAGTCGGGACATCTGCATACTCTGCGGTGCCCGAAGCACCAAAGGGTCCTTTCTTCCTGGGGATATGGAGTGTGATCACTTCCATCTCAGGCATGTCTTTCGCTCTCGGGACCCTAAATTTAGCGAAGCTATCGGTCTTCGTGTACACGAACTCTTCCGTGAGGGCATATCCAAGCCCCATATAGATGCCGCCATGGAGCTGACCCTCCACATTTTGGATATTGATCACCGTTCCAAGGTCATGCACGGATATGATCTTGAGGACATCCACCTTTCCTGTCTTCACCTCCACAGCTACTTCAGCCATCTGGATTCCAAAGGAATAGGTTTCCCATGGGACACCCTGACCGGTCTTGGGGTCGGGCCTTGAAGTCACGGGCTTATTCACTGCTTTGTAAAGAGTGGGTAAGCCATTTGCCTTCATCCCGCCGTACGTCTTAACACCATTTTCATCCATGGCCCTTTTCAATTCTTCCACGGCCATCTGAACAGCTCTTCCTGAGACGTAGGTTTGGCGGCTTCCAGCAGAGAAGTTCCCATCCGGTGTGATCTCGGTATCCGTAGTAAAGACTTTAACCTTTTCCAGAGGGAATCCCATGGTCTCTGCAGCGACCTGCCAAAACATCGTATCCGTCCCCTGTCCCATGTCCGATGCCGCGATCCAAATCTGCAAAGTGTCACCAGGAAGAAGTTCTGCCCATGCCTCGGATTGATCCGGGGCACTTCGGCCCGGACCGAACCAGACCCCTCCTAAACCCACCCCCCGTTTGATTTCGTTGGTTGTGTTTGCCTTCGCCTCTTTGAGTGCCTTCTCATAAAGAGGCCTTAGTGTTTTCATACACTCTTGAAAACCAATCGCGTGATCTAATACCTGGCCGCAGATCGTTGTATCCCCCCTCACAAAACCATTTTTCATCCTGAGTGCTAAGGGATCTATTTTCAGTTCCGATGCCAGCTCATCGAGGATCGACTCAATCGCAAAAGCGACTTGGGGTACGCCAAAGCCTCTCATGGCCCCCTTGAAAGCTGTATTGGTATAAACGGCCTTTCCATAAACATGCGCATTCGGAAAATGATAAGGTCCTTGGGAATGGATGACACCCCGCTGTGTCACACTGTTACTGAATGATTTATAGGCTCCACCGTCTGCAGTGAGGTCGAAATTCAATGCCATCAAGGTTCCGTCCTTTTTGGCCCCCACTTTCACCTCCATAAAGAAGGGGTGACGTTTCGGGGTAGCGGCAAAGGTCTCACTTCTCGTATAGATAAGCTTGACCGGCCTTTTCAGCTTTAAGGCAGCCAGGCCGAGTATTCCGCCCACTGAGACATCTAACTTCCCTCCAAAAGCTCCTCCTGTAGAGGTTTGAATGACCCGAACCTTATCCAGACTAAGTCCTATGGCCTCTGCAATCGTCTTTCGGTGGGCATGGATGTTCTGGCTTGCGGACATAACGATCAATTGTCCTTTCTCATCGATATAGGCCACGCCGGCGTCGTTTTCCAAATAGGCATGTTCAACGGTTTGCGTGGTGTAAGTTTTCTCAACAACCACCTCCGACTCTAAAAACCCCTTCTCTACATCACCATGGATAATCGGTTGTTCGAAAAAGACGTTGGGCCGATCGTCATGGACCCTTACGGCACCTTCTTTCAATGCCTCCTCTGGTGTAAGGACGGGTTCCAGAGGTTCATAGGTCACTTCGATCTTTTCGAGGGCAGAAGAAGCTATTTCTTCAGAGGTGGCTACTACAGCAGCCACTGGGTCGCCAACGAATCGAACCTTATTCCCACAAAGTATGGGTTGATCATCTCCAGCCATCTTCAGGATATTAGTCCCTTTCACATCTTCAGCGGTGAGCACGGCTAACACACCAGGTATGGCCTCGGCTTCGATCTTATCGATATGTAAGATCTTGGCATAGTGATGAGGACTTCTCAGGACCTTGATGTGGGCACATCCTTCCACAGCTAAGTCAGCAGCATAGAGGGTGGTCCCTGTTGCCTTTTCGAGTGCATCAGGTCGGGTTACAGGTTGGCCAATTGTCCCCCTTCCAGCCAGTTTTAATTCAATCGATTTTTTCTCCCCACGTAGATAAGAAGCTCCAAGCTCTATCGCCTCAAAGATCTTTTGGTAGCCGGTACAACGGCAGATATGAGGTTGAAGTCCCTTCTTTATTTCGTCCCTTGAGGGGTTAAGATTTTTGTCCAAAATGGATTTGGCTCGAACGATCATCCCAGGGGTACAAAAACCACATTGGATCGCCCCAGCCTTCGCAAAGGCCAATTGAAGGGGGTGTGCGTTCTTAAGAGTCCCAATGCCCTCGATGGTCGTGATCTCTTTGCCCTGTGCTTTAGCCACTGGAACCCTACAGGCGAGAACCACTTCGCCATCGATCAGCACAGCGCAGCTGCCGCAATGGCCTGCAGAACACCCTTCCTTGGTCCCAGTCAACCTGAGATCCTCTCGAATCACTTTCAACAAACTCTTTTGAGGATCGACAATGACCTTCCTTGGGACTCCATTTACCACGAAATTGATTTCTTGCATGTGATGAGGCCTCCTGTTGACAAAAATCCCATTTTCGCCGAAAAATCCGAGATCCGAATATCGAAATCTTCACCCTGTTAAGTAATTCTGTTAGAGATTAATGACCCCACTTTTCCGGAAGAACCATAAAAATAAAACCAGAGGTAACTCATCCCGTACTTAACAGGGCGGGCAAATTCAAAATCCAAATGACCGAATTTCTTAAACATGTTCTATCGATCCGTTTGAAATTTTGCTAATGAGTGCCTGTTTATAAAGTCTGTTAATCCGTCATGCCGGACTTGATCCGGCATCCAGAGGCTCTTGAAAAGACTGGATTCCGGCTTTCGCCGGAATGACAACTTTTTCTAAACACCGTAGTTTATGGACAGACATTAATTAGAGATTGTTTCGAGTTTCGAATTTCGTGCTTTGGATTTAGAATCCGCCGTTGAGAAATAATTCTGTGACCACTTTGCTTACAATTTCTTTTAAGCGAGTGAAGGCGATGAATAGGTTTAGTGCATCGCCCTTCCACCATCCACCAAAATGGTTTGCCCCGTTATGAAATCGCTTTCATCCGATGCAAGGAAGATGACCGCTCCGAGAAGATCATTGGGTTGCTCCAGTCTTCTTAAAGGGGTTTTGGAAACATCGTATTTTGTGACGTCGGCGAGATGACGGCTTGCTTCCGTATCCGTAAATCCGGGTGCGACCGCATTGATGTTGATGTTGTGCGGCCCTAATTCAATGGCAAGGGCGCGGGTTAAACCGACCACCCCTCCTTTGGAAGAGACATAGTGAATAAAACCATGAGACCCTGTGAAGAAGACTTCGGAAGAGAGGTTGACAATCTTCCCCCTGCCCTGTTGTTTCATATAAGGGAATACGGCCCTCGTGCAGAGCCAGGGGCCTTTGACGTTCACGGCCATCACCTGATCCCATTCGTTGGGATCGACCTCGGTGAATGATCTTCGGACCAATCCGTCGTAGATGGCTGCGCAATTGACCAAGATGTCGATCTTACCGAAGACCTTAACTGTGTCCTCAGCCATCTTGAGGGCATCCTTTTCAATGGAGACATCGGCCTGGAGAGTTTTCGCCACGCCGCCAGAGGCTTCAATCTCTTTTACGGTCTTCTCAAGATTGGTAAGATCCTTACGGGTGACCGCCATGATCTTTGCCCCTTCTTTCGCCATTCCTACTGCGAATTCCCTTCCGAGGCCCTTGGCAGCCCCTGTCACAATGGCCACTTTATCTTTGAGTCTCATCTGTCTCCCTTTCTACGAGTTCCAATTGATCATTGCTAATTAAAGTCTGTTTATAAATGTTTTTTTCTGTCATGCCGGACTTGATCCGGCATCCAGAGGCCCTCGAAAACACTGGATTCCGGCTTTCGCCGGAAAGACGAATTTTTATAAAAACCGTAGTTTATGGACAGACACTAATTAATCATTGATCATTTTGCATTGGTCAGTTAATGGGTGTTTCCTCTTTTGTGGATCTCCATTGGTCATTGCTAATTGCTAATTGATCATTTCCCATTGTTTCTTTAATAGGCTCTTCCTTTTATCTCCCAGAGCTTCTCCAATTTGAAGTCTTCTGCAATGACCTTGAAGCAGTTATAGCTGGAGCCTCGAGCAATGCCACCTCCGGAATGCATGTTGGAGGAGCAGATATACATATTCTTGAGAAAGGGGATACGATAATTGGAGAGGTCGGGAATGGGCCTGAATCGGTCCGCTTGGGAAGCAAACATAGCTCCCTCCGCCCACCCCCCTTCCAACATGTCGATGTTTCGCATGACCGTATCATAAGGGGTGGTGATGAAGGCTTCGATCACATTGTCACGGGTCATGTTGGGGGCATAGATCTGCCACTGTTTCAACATCAAGTCCTCCACCTCTTTCTTCATCTTAAGCCATTGTCTCTCCGAAAAAAGATGTAAAGGAGGAGCGAATTCTTCAACCAGGATAGTGTGTTTTCCTGCTGGGGCTCGAGTCTTATCCCAAATGGTATCTGGTGCAGCAAGCATATACCATTTTTCGGGAAACCCTTTTGTAAAGATGTCCGCCTGATATTTCCAGGAAATGTATTCAGGATCTTTCTCTCCCATGTAAAGCCGGGGTTGGCTGGCGATATCCGGATTGAAGGAAACTGCCTTATATTTGGGGAGTTCATGCATGGCCATATTGCCCCAGTAAATCTGAGAGCGGTCATACCGAATGTTTCGAATGCGTCGAGCTACCTTTGGGGTCACAAAATTTTCTCCCAGGAGCCTGAAGATCGTTTGAGGCATTCCTAAATCGCTGACCACCAACTGTTTTACTTCAACCTCTGTTCCATTCGAAAGTCTGACACCTTTGGCGCTTCCGTTCTCAACGAGAACTTTATCGACCTCCGTCTCGACACAGAACTCCCCTCCCATGGCACTGAAGGCTCTCTGGAGGGCATGGGTGATGGTGTGGGTTCCACCAATCACAATAGAGACAGATTCTAAAGAAAGGGTGAGGGCGATGACATGAACAAAAACATAGAGGCCGATCACATCGCCGGGGAAACAGCCGGTGGAGGTTTCAATGGCCCTCATAAAGAGACACTGGAGTTCAGGGCTTTCAAAAAGGTCTTTGGCTATCTGGGAGCCTGTCATGAATTGATAAACGGGATCAATTCCATCCACAGGATCATCGCAGAGCCTTTCAAGGGCATTCTTGACTCCCCAGGGGGTTGGGGGACTATAGCGATATTCCCGAAATGCGGCCCTCCACTTCCTCTGATATTTTCCAAGGATCTCGAGATAGGTCTCCGCATCGGTTTTTGAGAAACGGGCAATCTCGTTATAGGTCTTCTTCACATTTTCATTTGAGAGCTCCTCTTTTCCCGTCAAAGGATCGATGACCTTCCAGGCCGAATAGCCGACAAAGCAGGTCCCGTCCGGATAGACCATCCCTTCATTCTGGTCCGGAAAGATGTATTTTAGACCATATTCCCTCAGGTTGAAGTCGGTGTAAACAGGATGGGTCCAGACGCGGGTGAAGTGGGCGCATGTATTCTGGATAAATCCGGGCAGGGGAAGCTCTTCACCGCAGGCACCTCCCCCTAATTCATGTTGACGTTCGCAAACCAATGTTTTGAGCCCCGCGTGTTGCAGGTAGCAGGCAATGATCGTTCCGTGGTGTCCTCCGCCAATGACAATCGCATCATAACTTGTATCCGGCATGGGGTTTCCTCCTTTTCTATGTCTTCTTTTTCATCATCAACGAAACGGCGTAATAGAGGATAGAGGGTTTAAAGAGGAGCTTGATGAAGTTCCTCAGGTCCGCTCCTTCCAGGGTAGCTGTAATCACCCAATGGATGGGTTCTGAAGACTCGATCTTCAATTTCAAGGCTTCCCCTCCATCTGGATCTTTGAAAAGCTGAGTAAAGGCCGCGACCATCGTCGTCTGGCCCAAACCTGTCGAATTGACTTTCATCTTTTACCTCCTATAACAAACCGTTTGCCTTTGCCTTCGTCACGATCTCAGGTTCTTTCCACCATTTTTTAATTCCGAGATCCTGGGCGATTCGATTGGCCGCATTATATCCTGCGCCATAGGTGACCAGGCCTCCAGGGAAGGTGGAAGCACCGCACAGATAAAGGTTTTTGACTGGCGTAGCATATTGTGAACATAATTCGTTAGGTCTCAAAAATCCCATCTGAAGAGGATAGTAACCTCCCTGTTTAATCGATCCCTCCACCATATCTGCGAACTTGTTTTCGATATCGAGGGGAGAGGCGATGTAGGTCCAGAGGATATTATCCTCACTCATGTTGGGTGCGTATTTCTTGAGCTTGTCGATGAGTCCTTTGGCATGTTCTTGACGGATCTTATACCATCTCTCAGGGCCCCCTTCCTTCAAACGGTAAGGGGCATGTTCTGAAATCAAGGCCGTATGCCTTCCTGGGGGGGCCTCTGAGGGGTCGAAGAGTGTTGGAAAGCAACAGTTGAACCCGGATGGCTTCAGCTCTCCATTTTTTAACGCCTTAAAATGATCGATCAGATTCTCCTCCGTCTCAAATCCGACAACATAAATAAAGGCTTTATTCAAATCAGGGTTCGAAGCTGCGGCAGCAAATTGGGGCGCGTTAAAAAGAGCAAGGTGGACATCGAAGAGGGACCATTTCTCCCATTTCCAGTCCTTCGTCCGGGTAACAAGATCTTTTGGAAGATCCTTCTCCCCGATGTATTTCAAGAAGGTTTGATAAGGATCGATGCTGGAGGCGACAAATTTCGTGGCCTCATAAACCGTTCCGTCGTCTAATTCAATACCTTTTGCGGTCCCATTTTCGACAATAATTCTTTTGATGATCTGGCTTCCAAGGATCATCCCTCCATTTCGGTAAAGGAATTTGGACATCAGGTTGGCCATGTGATGGGAGCCTCCCACACAGAGCCGGTAATTGGCGGCCCGATTGACCATGAGGGGAACGAGGTAGCCAAGTCCTTCCAGGTCGTAATCCAACCCCCACATACATGTGACATACATCATCAGTGTCCTAACTTGATTATTTTCAAAAATCCCATGGATGATATCGATCGGTTTCTTTTCGGAGAGGGCGCTGATCTCTTGCCCCATGGGTTTGGAGTGGAGTTTAATCACCTGTTCAATGGCCGGTTTGGCCATATCGTAGGTTGCAGGTCCGAGAAATGCGTCCACATATTCCTTAAAACGTTTATAGGTATCCCGGTAAGCGTCTGCATCTTTCTTTGAGAATTGGGCGAATGAGGCACAGGTTTTTTCAAGATCCGAGTAGATACAGAGACTTCTGCCATCGGCGAAAGGCATGGCCATGACGAGGTCCGGATGAATATATTGGAGGTCATAGGTTTTATCCAATTCGAGGTCAGAAAATACCGGAGCATAATCCACCATAGGATGGTAGATCGCATGGGTATTGTGGATGAAGCCCGGGATGGTGATCATCTCCGAGCAGAGGCCTCCTCCCATTTCGTACCTCTTCTCTAAGATCAGAATTTTGAGCCCTGCTTTGGCCAGGTAACAACCTAAAGTGAGTCCGTTCGGTCCACCACCAATGATAATGCCGTCATATTGGGGCATAGTTCTCTCTCCTTTCCAAGGATATTTTCGGTCTTTGAAAAGTGGATGTGACATCATTTTATTGATATGGATTGACAAGTCAATGCAAATATTTTTATAATACCATAAATAAAATTTATAGCTTTCAGAAATTATCTTTTATTTCAGTAGGTTTGGATTTATTGATTTTGTGAATTTCTCATTCCATCCTTCGTTTTTAGGGGACTTCAAGGGGTGGGTGAGGCCGTCAGCAATCAAGGGGGTTCCTTTGAATCTTAAGCAATTGGAGGCTTTTTATTTAGTCGTAAAAAGGGGAAGCTTCACGAAGGCGGCAGAGGAACTGAATGTGACTCAGCCTGCTGTGACGATGCAGGTCAAATCTTTGGAGAGATCATTAAACTTGAAGCTCATTCAACAATTAGGGAAAAGGGTTCAATTAAGCGAAGCCGGGGAACTCCTCTATCAATATGCAGGAAAGATTTTTGATCTTGCAGATGAAGCAAATGAGAAGATGAGAGATTTCAAAAAATTGATGAGAGGAACCCTTAAAATTGGAACAACGAAAAACTATGCCCGCTACATTATGCCCTCTCTGCTCTCTGAGTTTCAGAGGAGATTCCCACGTACCAAAGTCATCTTAGATGAAGGCAATTCCGAGAATATGGCCAGAAGTGTTCTCGAGATGGAGAATGAGCTGGCTCTTATCTCCCAGCTCAACCTCGATCGAAAGATCAAATCCCTCTTTTTCTCTACGGTAGAATTTGTTCTGGTTGCCTCACCCGAGCACAGGTTCTCGGAGAGGAAGAGTATCTCGCTGAGAGAGTTGAATGGCGAACCGGTCATTTTGAGGGAGAAGGGATCTGGTTCAAGAGCGGCCATTCTAAGGAAATTTCAGGAATATGGGATTTGGCCATCGGTGATCATTGAAGCGAGTAGCTTGGATTTTATTGTAGGGTACGTGAAACAGAACAAAGGGGTTTCCTTCATGTTTGAACCCGATATCAAAGAGGAATTGGAGAAGGGGACCTTAAAAGTGATCCTTATCGAAGAGGGGAACATTATTTTCTTTACGGATATCATTTACCACGGTGAGAAATCTCTATCACCTCCAGCCCAGGCTTTCATGAAGATGGTGGGAGAATTAAAGGGGGCGTTGAGCCTGCCGAGTGCCATCACCACTCAATGATTATCTTATGGGAAGAATTTAAATCGATCACAATGATTCCTTAATTTAAATAATTCAACTATGTCCCCGTCCCCCAAGAGAAAAAGGATACTTCTTCATGTCGATCCATAGATTTGAAAACAAGATTCCAAAAATCGCCAAGACCTCCTATGTCCATCCTCAGGCAGTAATCATCGGTGATGTAGAGATAGCCGACGACTGCTTTATCGGGGCAGGCGCCGTACTGCGTGGTGATTTTGGGAAAATAAGCATTGGTCGTGGAACGAGCATTCAAGAAAATTGTGTCATCCATGTAGGAGGAGAAGGGATGGTCTCAATCGGTAGCAATGTTATCATTGCCCACGGGGCCATTCTTCATGATACCACGATAAAACCTTATGTTTTAGTAGGCATGGGTTCGATTCTGATGACCGGGGTTTTCTGTGAGGATCATGTTATGATCGCCGCAGGGTCTATAGTGAAAGAGAACTTTCATATTCCTTCGAATGTAGTAGTTGCCGGAAACCCAGCAAGAATCGTTAAATCCTTATCGGATGACCAAAGAAAACGAATTTATCAAGGAGTGAAGACCTATCAGGATCTGGTGAAGCGATACAAAAAATCTAAAAGTAAATAATCGAATAAATGACTCGTTCTCCTCGTCCATTCCGTATCTCTCAGCCACTTCTCTCAACCTGACAGCATGCGGAGGGCTCGTTTGACCCATCCTCCGAATCTACCGTACAACAGGCTGAAGAACTTTTTCGCTTCAGTTTGGAGTTGATCACCGCAGCCGCACAGCCTACCCCTGAACGCACGCTGAGAGCTTCGGCAGGACAATTTCTGGCACAGGCGCCACATTCCATGCAGGCGTCACGATTTGCGATCTCAATCTTACCGTTTGTCAGGCTTAAGACGGCATGGGGACAGACTAACAGACACATCCCGCAACCCGCACACGCTTTCTGGTCAAGCTTTAATGTGACGACATCTTTAAGATAGATCAATTGACCCATGATTCGAACCCCTTATGCAATGAAGTTTGATCCGACCCAGAGAATGAGACCTATAGTCCCCGCACCAATCTCCAGGGGTAGGGCCCAGCGCATTTCTTTCTTTACCCCGGAGAGAGAGGTATAAGTTGATGCTCCTGTGAAATTCATCGCCAGATAAGCCGAGATAGCAGGTATTAAGAAGAGCCAGGCCAGTATTTCGAGACGGCCTGGCCCTGTGATCCAATGACCCCATACAAAGGCCACAAGGATTCCAGCGGTTAAGAATCCTGGGATAAGGCCTTTGAGTGAAAAGGCCCGACCTGGTAACCACGGCAGCAATAAAGGTGTTAAAACAGCTCCAGACAGAATGGCCGTCAGGATAGCCAAGGCAGAGAAAAGGCTCTGGTTTAAGGCATTTGACCAGCCCTCTCCTGATCTTCCAAGAAAAGTTAGGATAAAAAGGATGGGAATAATAATAATACCCGCTTTGAGAGCTTGGATAAGCTCAATCGGAATGAGGACCAAACGCTCCCAGGTCGTAAAGGTCTTGAACCTCATTTCTGGTGTTGCTTTATTCCCGGCGTCCAGAAAAGTCGGCAGATCCTTTGCTCGGATGGGCCCATAAATGACCTTGAACCCGGATAACTTTTTAACATGGTGAGCTGCAACTCCTGGACCAGACAGCTGGGGCAGAATCAATTCCCGATGGGAGACGATCCGGTTGAGGCCGTTCGATTCAATACGGGCAACAAGCTCCAATGTCCCAAAGGTTCCCTTGCCTGCAGCACACCAGACATTTATGCCTCTGGTGTCCAGGACCAGTATCCACACATCCCGGTCCGGTAATACTTGGCGCAGCTTGTCAAAGCTCATCTTGTAATTGGCTGTGACCAAGACCGGGGACTGCTCATCGGGCCTCCCCAAAGCATAAAGACCGGGCTCGATGGTGTAATGCATGCGGCCTATCCCCCAGCGAGCTTTAAAAGTTCCTAAACGGTCTGCCCATGCCAGAGATGATGAAACCTGAGGCAAAAGGCCAACCGGGGTGGGGATCGAGCCCATCACAAAGGGTTGTTTCACACTTGGAAGGCTCAACTGAGCCTTTCCGCCTTGGGCTTGGGCTCAACAGCTTGTGGTTTTAGAATGACCATTCTGTTGTTCTGATGAGTAACATTTTGTTTCATCCATAAGAATTTCCCTGTTTTGAAGAATCACAAGAAGCGCTTTCCAGAATATGGGTTGGATATCAACTTGTGGTCATGTCTTTCATCATTGGGCCGAGGAAATCCTTCACACGTTCTGCAAGATACTCCGCCTTTATCAGATAGATACAACAGATCTCTCCACCTTTATCCCAACTGACAATAGCCAATTTATCCCCTGCTTTGATGTTTGCCTTATCTCTCAATTCTTTAGGAAGGACCATCTGCCCCCGTTCATCGATGCTGATGATCGATTCGACTTTACAACAACCTATTTCCTTACTCGTGGGGGAGCAGAAAGAGCCCCTTTGATTTTTTTTAGACATTTGACCGCCTCCAGTGACAGTGATTTCTGATAAAAATAAATAATCAGAATTATCAGTTAATGCTGATTTTAATCCGACAGAAAGCATTTGTCAAGTGCTCAGGGAATTGAAGGGATTTTATCCTCACCCTCTGCACCACGTGATCATATCAATAAACAAGGCCTGCCCCCCTGTTTTAATCCTTGATATTCAGCTAACGTTTCATTAGGGCTTGGGTAAATCAGAATGAGATCTATTCGAAGAGCCGGCAGCAATTGTTTCCATGAACCGGAGTTTGATCCACACCGGATCTTTGGGTGGACGGGCAGGGGCGGGGCTATTATCTATCTTGGCCACCACCAGCCAAGGGCCTGGTTCTTTCAGCCAGATCTCCAATCCAGCCTTGAATTCACGCATATGGGTTACCGTTGCTAAGTGCTGGAGGCCAATCCCCCGGCCCATAGCCGCCAAATCAGTTACTGTGGCGGTGGCAGTTGGCTGCCCCCCGGTCAACTGATATTGGGCATTGTCCCACACGATATGCAAGAGGTTGGACGGGGCCAAGCGGGCAATGGTCACGAGTGCGCCCGGGTTCATTAGCGTACCACCATCGCCGTCCAGGACGATAATCTGTTTTTCAGGTTGGACCAGGGCCAACCCCAATCCGATGGAGGGAGCCAACCCCAGGCTATTCCAAATATAGAAATGCTGGGGCCTATCGCCAGTGGCTGCCAGATCGAACTTGGCGTTTCCGGGTCCAGCTACAATGAGGGCTTGTGGCACCCGGACCACCAAGTACTGCGTTGCCTCAAGCCGGTTAATAACCCCCTTTTTCCCTATACCTCGTCTTTCAATTCTCATCCCTTGTCCCTCATTTTTCCTGTTTCCATCCCACCATCTCTGTCGAAAGGAAGAGGGCTACTGGCCGCTGAGCAGCATAGGCGGTTTTTATGGCTCCGTCCATCAGGCTGGACACCTCGTCAGTGCGACGCAAGGTAAAGTGCGGTATACCCAGGGCGTCCAGCACGGGTCGAGCTGCGTGACCCATCGCAATTTGGGCAGGATTGAACTCGCCAAGCTCGCCACGTTGGCTGATGAGCATCAGGAAAGGGATCTGGTAAGGGATGGCCAGCGATGCCAGGCCATTAATGCTATTGCCTAGACCCGAGACCTGCATCATCAGTAGACCTCGTCGGCCAGCCAAATAGGCCCCGGTTAACACACCCACTCCCTCTTCCTCACGCGTCAGGGGTACCACGGTGAAGAATGGATCAGCCTCAGCCCGTGCGATGAGAGAAGCCAGCACGATGTCGGGGACGTGGCACACTACCTCCAAATTGTTTTCTTTCAACCTATCAAAGACAATGTCTGTCCAGATCATGAGGTATTCCTTCAATATAAATAATTATACGATAAAGTTTGAGAATTTATCTCTAACATTTTGCCCCCTCACCCCCTCCCTCTCCCCCGTTGGGGGGAGGAGAAGGGTGAGGGGAAATCTCAAATATATTACGTTGAAAATAACCCCTTTTCCCCCCGTTAGAAATAATGCCCCGCTGGAATTTCTAACGGGGTTTACCTTTTTCATAGAGTTTGAGAAATCGATTCACGGTCTCCCCGGCAAATTCACGGGTATTGAGGTGAAGGTCGAGCTCAATGATAGGGATTCTTGAATTGATATGTCCTTTTAATTCATGAATGAAAGCCTGATCAGCCTCTGGATCATAGAGAGGCATTCCTTCCCTGTCCAATGAAGACCAGCCCTTTAATGGAATCAGAATGGCGACTGGTCCTTTTGACTGATTTAATTTCCTGGCAACCTCTCTTGCAATCTCTCTTAACTCCTGGGGGGTGGTGCGAGCTTGGACCCTGAACGCATCAGGAATGAAAAGCTTCCTATTTTTTATTCCTCTTGAAACCCACAGAGGATCCCCTCGATCCCCTCTCTCCAATGGCCCACAACTGAGCATATCGAACCCACAAGGAGCAATGATCTGAGGAATTCCCATCTCTCCGGCCTTCTCTAAACGTTTGGGGCCTGCCGCTCGGTTTCCTCCTAAAAGTTCTTCTCCCACACCCGCAGGGACGATATCCATCACCCCTTGGAAGAGCCCCTCTCCGATCAACTCCTCCATTGCCCTGTCACCCGTGCCCTGGGCATGGAAAGGGATTACTTCAACCCCCTTTTTTTCTAAGAGACGTCTGATGTGAAAGCAGCATTCTTCCGAGAACTTAAATTCCGTTAAGGCGATCAAATCTTTTTTTTGAGTGTCTCTGGAAAGAGAGTGGGGGCCGCCTCCCATTTCGACCATTCCACAGATCGCCCCGGCACCTCTTTTCAGTACATCCTTGACCAGTGGATTAAATCCCGCAATGTCTACCACCGAATGGAGAATGGCCAGGTCCTTTGTGCCAAAGTATCCTCCGGCATACGCTGGCATGGCAGCTGTGCTGGAGAGCATCACCTTGGCGATGCCAAAGGGAAGAGACTTCATGATGGTAGTGGCCATGGCTGTATTGCTCGCACCTCCGAAGGAGATGATTCCATCGAGTTCGCCCTTTTCTAAAAGACTTTTGACCTTTTTAATGGCACCTTCAATCATCATGGCGGAAGCCTTCCCCGTATCCTTCATCTTCTTAATCTCTTCAATCTTCTCCCCCCCGGCCTCGGCCACTTCTTTTGCTGATATGTCCGGATGGATGGAGGCCTCGCCGCCTGTGTTGGCGTCCAAAAGGATAACCCGATGTCCTCTTTCTTGGATCAGCGCTTTCAAAAAGGCTGCCTCCGGTCCCTTTGTATCCAGGGTCGACACAATGACGATCGTTTTTTGCATTGATGAAATTCCTCCATTGGGTTCCGTTTGGAGTTATGTTAAGATAATTTGTCAAGGCGATCAAGACAAAACCTTTTATTGAAATCGAATCCTAAAATTTTCTCCTGTGGAGGGGATAAAGAGAGATGCTGAAACGAGCCTGACTTCCGTCAGTCCGAGGTTCAGCATGACAGTCACAGGTTGACCATTTTTTGTCATCCCGAACCAGGTCCTGAATTTAATTTAGGATCTAAGATTTCGGGATCTCGTTTTAGAATGAGTTATGCTCTAAAGGCTGTACATCGATGGCGATCTTTGTTCTGAGACAAGTATGGGAAAAATTTTTCTTGATAAGAGGGTATGGAGAAATTCCAGAGATAACTGGGTCAGTTTTGAGAGCGATCCGAAACTGAGGGTCACGAAGAGGAATATTTACGGCCGTTGCGTCCCTTGCATCACCAGCCTCTATCAACAATTGCAAGAAGGGAAAGAAGAGATTGAATTGAAGGAGGCTTACCAATGCTGGAAGGTGGTTGCTGTTCTGAAGGATAAAGAAGAATGTCTGGAGGTATTAAGAGAATACGAGGAGAACTTTCTTGGCGATCACTATGTGAAAGGGAAATTTGGGTCAAGCCTGCCCACAAAACCCACCAAGGTTCTCATGTTCCACATCGAAGAAGAAGGAGAGAGAGATCGGATTCTAAAAGAACTCGAGGCTTGCGCCCAGAAGGTGAATCCCGCAGCAAAAGTTTTCTATCAAAGGGCCTGTACCAACCTTTACTATGAGCTTCTGGGAGATTGGAAAAATTGGAAGGAAGTGACACAGATAAAGAACCCTGATGTCCGGTCCATTCTAATGGAGAGGATCAAGAAACTGCTTTATTGGGGAAAAGAGACTTAAAAGACCTCGCCTTTTAAAAAGTGAAGATCCCCATTCTCGGAATGGATACATCCGCTTGGAAGGCAGAATACCTCTAATCTCCAAAACATACACCCAAATCACGAGCTGTAAGTATCGTATCGCAGTCCAATGGGACCGACTTCATCCGCCGGGTTGCCTGGGACAATGGAACATACCGGACCGTAGGTGGATCGAGAGCAACCATTACGTCCGTTTCCCCTTCTTCCAATGCTCTTACAGCAGCAGCACCAAATCGAAGTGCAATAAGACGATCAAAAGTTGTTGGAGTTCCGCCCCTCAAGAGATGTCCCAATACAATCACACGCGTTTCTTTTGATAGAAGGGATTCAAGTTGCATGGCGACCGTTTCGCCAATTCCTCCTAAACGTTCTGCTCGGCCAATTTCTTTTTCGATTACGGATACGTTGCCACCTACGGGCTTTGCACCTTCGGCAACCACCACAATAGAATATTTTCGTCCATATTGCCCACCTTCTTTGATTTTTGATGCAACCTTTTCAATATCATATGGGATTTCGGGAATCAAAATAACATCCGCACTGCCAGATACACCGCAGTTAAGTGCTATCCATCCGGCATATCGCCCCATCACTTCGATAACCATTATTCGTTGATGTGCCTCTGCAGTGGAATGCAAACGATCCAAACACTCCGTTGCGAATGACACGGCCGTATCAAAACCAAAGGTAATGACCGTTTCCTCAAGATCATTATCAATTGTCTTTGGCACTCCGACGACTCGCAAACCTTTCGTAGCGAGAATATGGGCTATGGTCAGTGATCCATCTCCTCCGATAGCAATAAAAGCATCAATATGGTTTTCTCTGAATGCAGTGATGACCTCATCAGAGCGATCTTTTTCATAAGTTTTTCCTTCACTGTCCACCATCGGATACTTAATAGGATTCCCTCGATTCGTAGTACCTAAAATAGTACCTCCAAGGTGAGTAATATTTTTGACTGTTTCAGGAGTCAGTTGAACTAAACCGCCTTCAGGATATAGCTCAGATAAGAATAAACCGTTGTATCCATCGCGGATGCCATAACATTCCCAACCCCGGTTTAAAGCCGCAAATACAATTGCTCGGATGACAGCGTTTAGCCCTGGTGCATCACCCCCACCGGTATTCACCGCAATTCTTTTGATTTGTTTCATTGCCATTTTTGCTCCTCCATTAGAAAATAAATTTGTCCCGCCAGAAATTTCCAACCCTCACTTTTTGTCCCTCAGAGAAAATTTACCGGTCTCTTTGCATTGATGGCTAAACCCTCAAATTTTGCAACCAAAATTAGCTTACCCTTTCGAGTCTTTTAGGATCAATCTTTTCTTCAATTATTATATAGGAATCTTAATATTTTAGGGAATAAATTTCTTAATGCAAACGGAATAAATAAAATTACATCACCCCCACCCTCGCCCTTCCCCCTTCCCCCTTGAGGGGGAGGGTGGGGGTGGGGGGTATTATGAATTAATGCGTTTGTATTGGTTACCGAAAAGAGAGTAGAGGCACTAAGAATTCACCGGGATGTTTTAACGTTTCTGGAGAGGATACAGCAATCAATGAGGAATTTTATATTTAATCCGAAGGACATCGCATATCATAGAATACGACTGTTTCCTATTCAGAAATTCGTATTGTAGAGTACACCAACTAAATAATATCGCCATCACCTGAGGGTTGAGGGTTATCAGTAGAAATCAAGGACTCTTTGCCAAAATGTCTGTTTGTAGGAGGAAGAAAGCGATAGGTCTACCTCCCTCTCCCACCATACACCTCCGAATGCCTCTCATGCTCCTGCCAATTCTTCGTATACAGCAAAGCCAGTCTGTAAATTCCATTGCTGAAGATTGCACGGCCTTACATAAGAGTGTCTGCAGGATCAAATTCAGACCTCCACAGCTTAACCAATCACCTTTACATTGGCAGCTTGAGGACCTTTGGGACCTTGAGTGACTTCACATTCAACTCCGTCCCCCTCTTTGAGGGATTTAAATCCTTCACTCTGAATGGCAGAAAAGTGAACGAATACGTCCTTTCCGTCTTCCGTTGTTATGAATCCATATCCCTTCTTCTCATTGAACCACTTAACTTTACCTTTCATTTGTAACCTCCAGTGATATATGATTCTGAATCAAAAGATTCTTTTTCTATTCATCTCCCTATTTACCCACCCTCACCATCTCCAAAAACTCATCCTTGGTGAATATCCCCCTTTCAACAAGCAGTCTGGTGAGGACCTCTTGTTGGACTACCTGGGATAAAAGGAGTTCTTCAAATGAAACGATTTCTTTCGGGTCAATAGCTATGGCCATGGAAGCCTCCAACAACTACGGTGAAAGTTAAACTTTATCGCATCCAAGATATTTAAATAGGCCAGCGATATAGTTCCCCCACGTTGGAATCAATTTATCAATGTCATATGAAAGTAGAGTTATTTCCCCTTTGTGAATCTTATTGTGCACTTCTTCCAACTTCTGATATTTCAAGGGCCATGTTACTTTCCCTGTTTGATTAATCACATAAATAATTTTCCGCTTTTCGTCAATTTCGACTATTCGCAACAGGTTAAGGCCATCCGCTGCCCAAAATTCATTTTTATTTTCCTTCATTCCCTTTATTTTTTCCCAGTTAAAGGAACACTTCGATAAAATCTCTATTATTTCCACAATAATTCCCTCTCGTTCTCCTTGGTCTTCCTATAAACCCTCTACCTTCCTCTACCAGCATATACCTCCGAATGCTGAGCGTGCTCCTGCCAGTTCCTAATGTATCGTTCAGCCAATTTTCTATCCCTGCGATACGAATCTTCTACAAGCATCTTTTCTCCCCATATCCTTACGAAGGTAAAACAGAAGAAAATGGCTAAGATTATGAAGAGGCAAAAAAACATAATGGGTTTCCGGAGTTGTCTCAGCTCCATTGGAGAGTCCTTATACTTTCCGCTGCTAATATCCGTGAGGTGTGATGATAAGTTTTGTTATTAGCATGAGGTTCTTTTGTTCTTATTTATTCTCCTGAATCGAGATCAATTCAATCTCAAAAATCAAGGTCGCATTTGGCCCGATTTGACCTCCAACACCACGTTCACTATAACCTAGGCTCGGAGGGATAAATACCAACCACTTCGCACCTTCCTGCATTAGGGTTAAAGCCTCGGTCAAGCCCGGAATGACTTCTTTGACTCTAAGAGTCTCTGGCTGCCCACGGAGGTAGGAGTTGTAAAACTCGGTCCCATCGATCAGGGTAGCCCGATAGTGAACCGTCACCGTATCCTCCAACTTAGGTTTTCTCCCGACACTTGGCTTGATCACCTTATACCCCAAACCACTCGGCAAAGTTACTATGCCCTCCTTTTTCTTATCCTCCGCAAGGAAAGCTTCCGCTTCCCTCTTGTTTTTCTCTGCAAGTGCCTGTTGCTTTGCTATCAGCTCCTTTTGGAAAGCAGCCATCGTTTCACTAACTTCCTGTTCAGTCAACAGGGGTTTGCCCCCAAGAAATGCGTCCTTTATTCCTCTTGCAAGAATATCCGCATCAATGTCAGCCGACTGGGTTTTCAGGTTTCTCCCAATATCCATCCCAATGATATAGCTTATCTTTTCCTTCGGATTCTTTAGTGTCGGAGTTTGTTCCGCACTAAGCTGGCTTGCCAATAACACACCCGACAAAACGACTACTACTAACTTTATTTTCATTTCAACTCCTTCCTTCTCGTAACATCGACTCAAACAAAAGTTTTCTTTGTAATCATCCTAAACTCAAAGATTTGATTCTCACGTAGCTCGCTGAAGGCAAAGGAGTGGTAGAGGGCAATGCTACTCCCCTGTTCCATCAAGCAAGTAGAACTCATAAGCTATCATATTCAAATTTCCACTGTTTTTTAAATTCCCCTCTATTTGGAAAAGACTCCTGCCATCCCAGCCGCGTCGACCCTCCCCTCGATCTCCCTTGGGTCGATTGAGTAAAGCCCCCTCCGTTTCATCCGATCAAAGTAAATTGACCCGGAGAAGGTGTATTTATAGGCCAGACCCTCCTCGGTCTCCATCTGAGTACGAACATAGGCTATTGCATCACCAACCGCAAGGGAGGTAGGAAGCAAAAGAGGTCTCTGTCTTTTGATATGCCTGACGGCGTTGTAGCCGGCCAATGTTCCTGTGATGATAGCTTCCGTATGTCCCACCCACAACCCAGCCTTCTCTCCTGCACAGAAAAGGAAAAGGTTCTCCACTCCTTTCACTTTCAGAGCATCATCTCTTGGAGCCATGCCGATATACCGGATGGAGTTGCCAAGTCCTCCTGCATAGGGATCCTCATATCGAGCATTTTCGAACCCTTGGATTCGACGCAATGCCTCCAAAGGGAAAAAGGGAGTCATCAGCTTGGCATGGCCGGTATCTAAAAGAACGAGACTGTTTTCAAATTCTGGAAGGGCATATTGTTGGCAGGCTTTAATGGAGAGTTTCCCTTTCCATTCCTCTGATGGAGGAAGCGGAATGATTGCCACACCTTTCTCTCCAAGGACCTCAACGATCTCTCGTGAAAGGGATTGCTTAAGGAGTTTGCATGAACCACTCATCGAGCCAATCTGTTTTCCTTTCCTTCCGACCAATTCCTCAATTCCCGCTTTCGCAGTCGGGCTGACGCGTCCACCGAAAGAAGGACAGCGGAGGATACACATGACGCAGCCATTTCCGTACTTGGTACAGTTGGCCGGAGGCCCTGCCGTTCCGGTTGTGTCGATGAAAACATCCCCTTCGAAACGATCCCCTTCCTCTCCCTGTTTCCCAATTACGGCCTTGATGCGGGCCCCCTCCATCTCTACATCCTCGATGCGGGTGAGAAGATGAATATTCACTTCCCTTTCAAGAAGGAATTTTCTGACTAAGGGTTCCATGGTCGCCACATTGTAGAGGGAAGCGTGACGATGCCCGGGAAAGTCAATTTCTTGATGGAGGGCATTTTGGTTGGCCAGTTGAAAGAGTTCGCCACGCGACATGGCGACCATCTCTTCGGTGGCCGTGAAACGACCATTGTTTCGCATAATTCCCCCAACCAAACCGGTCCCTAATAGCATGTCCGTTCGTTCAAGAAGAAGAACCTCAGCACCCTGTTTGCAGGCTGAGAGAGAGGCCGCGCAACCTGACCATCCACCTCCCACAATGATTACCTTCATAATAGGGTCCCTTCCGTCCGAGGTCTGAAATCTTTTCTTCTTACTCTATGGAAGAAATATACTACGTGACAATTTATCGTTTCTTAATCATTATATCAAGAAGTACTTTTACAACACATTTGATGGCAAGAGAAGAACCTACGTTTACACCTAACTATGTGTCGCAATGATAACCGCTCGGATTATCCTGTTGATTACCACTGAAAGGTTGCATGGTGGGATGAAATTTAAAAATCACGACTACAGGAAGAACCCCTCGCTTTCCAAGGAAAATTTCGTTCTCCTGCCAGATTTATCGCTTTCACCTACAAAGGGTGAGGATTATACATTTAAAAAATTTACGATTACTGGTCGAAATGTGCATGATTAAGTGAAGAGTGACTTCTTGCAAGGCCCGACTTTCACTTCAGCCCAGCCTTACGCAGGGCGTTAGCGACTTTATCTGTTTCCGATTGATCCTTATATGGAAGCATCTTTGCAAGGGAATCCAGCGAGAACTTTGGATTAATCCTGAGAACTTCTGCAGCTTCAGCACGGGCGTCCTTCTCTCGGCCCATCATACTGTATGTAGCCGCCAGACCAATATGGGAAGTAATGCTATCAGGCGCAAGCTGAAGTGCCTTCTTATATGCTGAAACCGCCTCCTCGAACCGCCCCTCATCCCGGAGGGGGTGGCCGAATTGTCAATATAAACCCGCTGGATTAAAGGGGTTGAGTCGGATTGCTTTTTGGAATAACTGAATGGCTTCCTCTGGCCTGCCTGCATAGCATAGACTCGCCGCATAATTTAAAAGTTCAGACGTCCCACCGGGGTTGAGGGCCACACCCCTTTCCCCTTCAGCAATCGCCTTGTCATACTCCCTTTTAGCAGTATAGAGCGAACACAATAAACCGTGGGGACCGGCTAAGGAATCATCCATGGCAAGGGCTTTTTGGGCCAGTTCGATAGCTTTCTCAAGAGTCTCCTGAGGGGACTTCGTGTTGCCCAGCCAATAATCGTTCTGGTAGACCCAACCGAGGTAAACATAACCGAGTGGGGCCTCTGGACACATAGCAATGGCTTCCTCTACCATCCGCCGGGCCAAGTTGGTATCCTGGATATTAAAACGTTGAATGTAACCACTCGCTTCCATTAACTTTAAATAGCAATCGAGACCTTGCTTTCCTCTGTAATATTTTTCGGCATATTTTTGGGACATTGAAACTTCTCCCCCCATTGTCAACTTCACTCGTACACCGTTCAAGATCTTGATGGTGATTTCATCCTGCAGGGCAAATATGTCTTTCAGATCACGGTCGTAACGCTCTGCCCAAAGGTGATTCCCCGTGAGTGCATCAATCAACTGGGCGGTGATCCGAACACGGTCCCCAGACCTCTGAAAGCTCCCCTCCAGCACATACCGGACACCCAGCTCTTCGCTTACCTGCTTGACCTTCACCGGCTTTCCCTTGTAAGTGAAGGTCGAATTTCGGGCGATCACAAACAGCCTTGGTACCTTGGAAAGGGCAGTGATGATTGCCTCGGTCATCCCGTCGCAAAGGAATTCCTGCTTTGGGTCCCCGCTCATGTTTGCAAAGGGCAACACAGCAATAGAAGGCACATCGGGCAAGGGGAAGGCCATCTTCTCCTTGGAGGCTACCTCTGTCTTAGAAGGAGAGGAACGAAGGACAAACTGATAAAGGGTTACGGCTCCAGCTATTACAACGACGGCTATTATAGCCAAAGCAGCCTTGGATAACCGTTTCTGTGCAGGCTTTTTCTCCTTACCCAATTTGGAGGGAGCAGCCTCCGGCTCAATCTGCGCACGGTACACCCGAACCGGCCTGGCAATGTTCTTCACCTCGTGCTCCCCCAAATACTCGTACCTCAAGGGCAGCTTGTTCTCAATCTGCTCGTAGGCGCTCCCCGAGATACAGATCCCGCCCGCCTCGGCCAACCCCTCCAGCCGCGCCGCAATGTTCACCCCATCCCCGTAGATTCTTTCTCCTTCTTCAATCACATCCCCAAGGTTAATCCCGATCCGAAACTCCATCCTCCGGTTCTCAGGCAGCAGGGCGTTCTTCGCCCTCAGCACCTGCTGGATCTCCACCGCAGACTGCACTGCATCCACCACGCTGCCGAACTCAGCCATTAGATTATCCCCTGTCGCATCCACCACCCGACCCCGGTGCTGCTGGATGAGGTTTCCCATGACGTCTTTATATCCCTTCAGTGTCCGAACGGTCCATTCTTCATCCTCCCCCATGAGACGGCTGTACCCCTTCACATCGGCACTGAGGATGGCAGTAAGTTTGCGTTTAAGTTCTTGGGTGGTCATGGAGTCCTCCTCTAAAGTTTTATAAATGGAAGGATAGGAACAACTTTTTATGAGATTTTGGCTTTAGAATGGTTTATGCGCCTCCAGGGAAGCAAAAACCCCTCGGAGGCTTCGTATCGGCACCTTTTGGAAATCCCATTTCATTTCCAACTCCAAAAGGTTGAGGTTGGGTTGTTAAATTGTTTTTTACGCAGACTAACCGAGGGATTCATTATTCATTTACCTATCAAAAAGTGCTGTATTTGTCAATTGAATAATAGGCTCGTGAAAATTGTCTTGTCTAAAATTTTACACCCTTTGCAAAAGGGAGTCGGTGCGATGAGTTCAGTCGCCTAAAAATCTGGCGGATAATCAATTAAAACATCAAACACATCTTGTTAAGATTATCGATTATAGATTCGAAATCTGCACTATTAGGCGAAAATGCTCTGGCAACGATTACAGGAAGAAGTCACCACAACAAGTTAAAAAAGCGACAGATCTGACCTCGTCCCTTTTTCTGAAATTTCCTGAAGTTTGTTTCAGGGCAAATTATTATCTACCCCTGCAAATGGTCTCTTTTCAAATTTTCTTCATGATTTACCCCGTTAGAAAGCCCCGCCATTTATGGCGGGGATGTAAAAGGAAATGTTCATTCATTATTGAGGGCGGGGTTAAAGCCCCGTCCTTTCTAACGGGGTTTACCTGCTCTACAAGGAATACTCTCAACCCAACGACTGAAGCGCTTGTATAGATTGATTCCATAGCATCCATGACAGGCGTCATTGAAAACTGAATCAATAAGAGTAATAATTACAGCTAAAAATAGTTGCTGCTTTCACGGAGGGATCAATGCTTTCAAAAAAGATGGGGCGGCGGAATTTCATGAAGAAGATGTCTTCGGCTATTTTGGGAGTGGTTGGAAGTCATTTTTGGAGTGGTCTCCCATTCGCCAACGCAGAAAAGAAACCAAACCTTGAATATCGAACCCTGGGCAGGACGGGATTGAAAATAACAGCGGTGAGCATGGGTGTGATGAATTGTAGTGACCCAGCCGTGCTCCAGCGGGCCTTTGATCTTGGGATCAATTTTTATGACACTGCAGACTGCTACATGCGGGGTAAGAATGAAGAGATGGTAGGCAAGGTTTTTCAAGGAAGGCGGGAGAAGGTCTTTATTCAGACGAAGGTTCACGACCATGACGAAAAGAAGATGCGTCAATCTGTGGAGAGAAGTCTCCGCCGACTCCAAACGGATTATATCGACGTCCTCGTTTGGCACGGCCTCCACTCCACCGAGGAGGTTTCGAGTGATCGACTCTTCGAATTCATGTCGAAGATGAAGAAAGAGGGTAAGGCCCGCTTTACCGGTTTTTCCGCACATAGGAACATGGCCTCTCTTTTAAAAGAGGCAGCAAAATCGAATTTTCATGATGTGGCTCTGGTTTCTTACAATTTTACCCATTCAAAAGGTTTGAAAGAGGCAGTGTCTCTGGCAGCGAAATCGGGGATCGGCATTGTGGCGATGAAGACACAAGCAGGGGGTTACAAGAAAGAGAGGATGGGAGGGTTCACCCCTCATCAGGCCGCCCTCAAATACATATTGATGGACCAGAATGTATCCGCGGCCGTTCCAGGAGTGACCACCATTGAGCAGATCGAAGAATGTGTTGGCGCCATGGGGACTTCAACTTCGAAGGGAGACGTGAATGATCTGAAAAATTATCAGTCTTTTCTCCAGGGGAGAATTTGTACGATGTGTGGTGAATGCACTGGAGAATGCCCTTATGGGGTTGTTTATCAAGATTTCCTGAGGATGGTAATGTATCATGACGGGTACAAGAATGATAATCTTGTAAAAGAGGTGTTAGAAAAGTCAATTCCATTACAGAACATTCAACGATGTTCTGAGTGCTCCTCCTGTTCCATTATTTGCGGGAGAGGGGTTGACATTAAGGGACAAATACAGAGAATTCAAAGTTCGGAGCTCGGAGTTTAGAGTTCGGAGATTTTAAGCTAACATGAGTCCTAAGAGAATGATTCTTCTATTTGTTTTTATATTGGTCTTTTGGAGAACCGATCTCTGTATGGGTGAAACCGCTATGGGGTCCCTCGTCCCGAGGACAGACCTCCCCGAAGGTTGGGCCTTGATCGATGGCCCTCACATTTATTCGAAAAAAACACTCTTTGAACATATCGATGGTCAGGCAGAGCTCTATTTCAAGTATGGATTTCAAAAGTCGGTTTTTGCAATTTATCAAAATAAGAAGAGCCCTGAGAATCAGATCGAATTGGACCTCTACGATATGGGAAATGTACTTCAGGCCTTTGGGATATTTTCAAGATTTAGATATGAGGATCGTCCAGCAGGGATTGGGTTGGACTCCTGCCTCGATGATCGCTCTGGCCTTTTCTATAAGGGCAGGTATTTTGTCATGGTCTATGCCACAGAATCAAATCTTTCGACCCTAAAAGAATTTGCGATGATCGTCTCGTTGAAGATTTCAGACCCTTCACTCGCACCCAAAGAGATAAGTTATTTCCCCAAGAACGGACTCAAACCGGGTTCAATACAATATTTTCCCGAAGGGGTTTTAGGGCATCAATTTTTGAAAAGGGGATTCCAAGGGACCTATATTAAGAAGGATGAGGCTAAGGAAAAAACAAAGGTTGAGGTTAAGGATAAGGTTAAGGCTGAAGGTAAAGCAAACGGCGAGGCTAAAGAATTTCGTCTCTTCTTGGCCGTTTTTGAAAATCCTCAAGATGCAACGAATGCCTTAAGAACTTACAAAGATTATCTTTTCAAAAGGGGAAAGATCCACCCGAACCCGCCAATTGGATTTGGACCTCATTCCTTTAGCGCTGAAGATCCATATCAAGGTCAGATCACCGTTACGCAGAAGGGGATTTATCTTTTAGGGGCTATAGGTTTTAAAGAAGCGAAGGATGGGGAGGACCGTCTGTCAGAAATCTGGAAAGAAGCAAAATGAGAAAATGTTAAGCTTAATATCTTTAGTTTGAAGGGAGGTTTCCAATGAGTATGCCGAGCAAAGCTTATGAGTTCTTGTAGGTGCCCTGTCTGCTATATAACAGGTAGGAAGTCCTATTTGGGTAAAGGTTAGCCACCAGCCCAACACTTATTCCCCATTT
>Ga0315280_10000959_pt1 | contig 51718 bp, 37 predicted proteins | sample YL17G06_40_MG_FD_203697 | JGI IMG/M metagenome (GOLD analysis project Ga0315280, IMG submission 203697) | Sediment microbial communities from Yellowstone Lake, YNP, Wyoming, USA - YL17G06_40 | ecosystem: Environmental > Aquatic > Freshwater > Lake > Sediment | place: USA: Wyoming | collected... | reverse complement strand
AGGGATTGAAAAAAAGGGCGGAATCTATTATCATACCGGGGCGGTTGGGAAGTCGTCCAACGGCAGGACTCATGACTCTGGATCATGCAATCAAGGTTCGAATCCTTGCTTCCCAGCCAATCCGATCCCGCGATTTTATCCAGTGTGGTTGACAGGGTTTGATGAATCCTAAAAAAAGGGCGCCGCGACAATTTCTGTTCGTCTTGGTCATCGTCTTAGCGCTCCTTCAATTTGGATGTCAATCCCGACCGACGCTTCCGACAAAAAATGGGGAACCCTTCAGGTTTGTTTTCGCCACGGATGTCCATCTCGAACCGGATCCGCTCTCCATGGAAAGGTTTGATCAGGCCATCGCCGCCATCAACGGCCTGAAACCGAAACCCCAATTTGTGATCATGGGGGGAGACCTGATCGAGAATTCGTATACCCTGGATCTTGAGAGCGCCGATCGATTGTATCGTCTCTACCAAGACGCTTGTCTGAAATTTGGAATGCCCGTCCATCCCATCGTCGGCAACAATGAGATCATCGGCTGGTCCAAAGCAAGCCGGGTGGCTTCCTCTCGTCCGGAATATGGAAAAGGCATGTTTCGTCAACGCCTGGGTCAGGGGGCCACCTACAGCTCTTTTGACCACGGCCAATGGCACTTTATCTTATTGGACTCGATCGAGAGGAATGAAGACCCAAGCTTGAGGAGCGATACAAAGGGAATGATCGATGAGGACCAGTTGAAATGGCTGTCGGAGGACCTGGAAAAAACGGGAAAGACAAGGCCCGTCTGTATCGCCCTCCATATCCCGCTCTCCTCGATTTTTTATCAGACGCATCTCGACACGCTGGCGGCGCCGGCTCAATTTATGATGGTGAATAATGGAACGGCCGTGATTCGTTTGTTGGCCAAGTACAACGTCAAGATTGTCTTGCAGGGACATGTCCATATTGTCGAGGAGCTCAGATACAAGAACACGACGTATATCACAGGGGGCTCTCTGAGCAACGCCAGGAAGGATCCGAACTTTGAACATCCGGATGGGTTTGTCGTCGTCGACGTAAAGGGTGACGAATTCCGCTGGAAATATGCAGCCTATCCTTGGACGAGCAAATAGTGACGAGCCATCGGCTTTAAAACGTCGGAAAATAAGGAGGACACGATGAACAAGCATTCCCCGGCACGTTGGATTTCAATAACAACTCTCATCTTTTGTTTTGCCCTGCAGGTCGCCGCCCAAGAAACCGTCGACCTTCAGATCATCCAACGCATCCGCAGAGAGGGACTCGAGTATTCCAGAGTGATGGACACCATGAGCTATTTGTGCGATGTGTATGGTCCGCGCCTGTCCGAATCCCCTCAATATCGCAAGGCGGGTGAATGGGCCGTGAAGACCTTCAAAGAACTCGGCCTGGAAAACGCGAAGATGGAACCGTATGGGACATTTGGCCGCGGTTGGGAGCTCCAAAAATTTTACGGGGCCATGACCGCACCCCAATACATGCCGTTGATCGCCTATCCAAAAGCGTGGACATCCGGGACGAACGGCGTCGTGAAAGGCAACGCCGTCCTTCTGGATGTGAAAAAGCCGGACGATCTGAATAAATACAAGGGCAAAATCAAAGGGGCCATCGTCCTGACCCAGGGCGAGCAAGAGGTGAATTTGGGGTTTGATCCCGACGCCAGAAGGGAGACGGAGGACGACCTCAAAAGACTGGCCACGGCACCCGAGCCCGGGGTAAAACCGGCCATGGCCAACCGCATGGCAGACATGATCGCTCGTCAACAGCTTCAGCAGGCGGTCACCAAATTCGTGAAAGACGAAGGGGCGGCGGTCCTGCTCGAGCCCAGCCGGGGCAAGGACGGGACCATTTTTGTCCAAGGCGGCGGATCCTACTTTAAAACCGCCGAGAAGCCCCTGCCGGCGGTCGTTGTCTCGGCCGAGCAATACAATCGGATGGTTCGCATCCTTCAAAAGGACATTCCGGTCGCCATGGAAATCGAAATTCAGGCCAATTTTGTCGAAGATGATTCCCAAGGTTACAACGTCGTAGCCGAAATTCCGGGGACCGATAAAAAGCTGAAAGAGGAAATCGTCATGCTGGGCGGACATTTCGATACCTGGCATTCCGGAACGGGCGCCACGGATGACGGGGCCGGCTGCGGCGTAGCCATGGAGGCCGTCCGTATCTTGAAAGCGATCGGCGTCAAACCCAGGCGCACGATTCGGATCGCATTATGGGACGCCGAGGAACAAGGATTCGTCGGATCGCGCGGGTACGTGAACGCTCATTTCTTCGATCGGGCGAAAAAAGAAAAGAAGCCGGAATATGATAAGTTCGCGGCGTACTTCAACTTTGACAATGGAAGCGGAAAGATTCGCGGCATCTATGCCCAGGGCAACAACGCCGTGGTCCCCCTCTTTGAAGAGTGGCTCAAACCCTTTCATGATCTGGGGGCGGCAACGGTCACCATTCGCAACACGGGCGGCACGGACCACCTCTCCTTCGATGCGGTCGGTTTGCCGGGATTCCAGTTCATTCAAGATGAATTGGATTACGGCTCGCGGACGCATCATTCGAACATGGATGTTTACGACCACCTCTCGAGAAGCGATTTGATGCAGGCGGCGACGATCATGGCCGCGTTTGTCTACCAGACCGCCATGCGCAACGAGAAGTTGCCCAGAAAATATTTCGACCCGAACGAACAGAGACCGCCCAGAGCCAATTTTTAAATCGGCTGTTACCGGCCATGTCGACAAAGCGGGAAGACCCGACTCGTTTTCCGATGGGGGCGATTTCGCACCATAGGGTTTGGTTCTCCCTCATTCTATGGATCAGCCTGGGTACGGTTGTCCCTTGGATTTCGGCGACAACGCCCGCCGGCCAAAAAGACACCCCGGCCGTTTTGAAAAAAATCTATGACGAAGTGAAAGAGCTGGGTCCCTACCCTTCCCAAGCCTTCATCCAACACGAATTCTTCGCCGGCGCGCCCGACGACGACGACACGAACAAGGACCAGCATGTGGTTGTTCTCATCCAGACCGTCGACGGCTTGGAAAAAATGAAGATCCAGGTGACCTACCTGGAGAGAACCAAAGAGAACCGCAATGTCAAATATGCCAGGGAGATGAAAAATATCTCTTGCCTGGTCGCCGCCGGCGGGGTCGAAATCCAGAGCACCGATTACACGAACCGAGAGATGGACAAACTGGTTCCGGACATTCTGCAGGCCATCCTGAACAAAAAAAAATTGCTCAAACTCAAATAGAGAGCGATTCGGAGTTGACGGGAAATCCGAATTTAGTGTCTACTAGGAATATCTTGCAGGAAGAACAGAAGAAAAAAGGCGGGGCCAAGGAAGGGGAAATCTGGGCCTTCGGCGGCGGCAAGGGCGGCACGGGCAAAACCTTCATCGCCAGCTGCGTGGGAACGTCCCTGGCCAAGAGAGGCAGCCAAACCGTCCTGGTGGACATGGATATCGGCGGCGCCAACCTCCATTCCTTCATGGGCCTCAACCGGCCGCAAAAATCTCTGACGAATTTTTTCGAGGTCGGTATTCCGCTCTCGGACCTGGCTGTCCGGACGGAGGTGGAGAACCTGACCTTGATCACGGGCGACATTCATTCGCTCACCTCCGACACGATCAAATTCACCCAGACGCTGAAGCTCTTCCGGCAGCTCATGAAGCTCAACGCCCAGAACGTCGTCATCGACCTGGGCGCCGGCAGCCACCTCAACACGCTCGACACCTTTCTCGTGGCCGACAAAATGATCGTGGTCCTGGTTCCCGAAATGATCGCCGTCGAAAATATGTACCACTTCGTCAAGAATACGCTCTTCCGGAAAGTCAAAAAAACCCTTAAGGACTACGGCTTTCGAGAAATCGCCCAGCACGTCTGGGACCGGCGTCAGAGCTACGGGATCAAGAACCTCAAGGAGCTTATGGATTATCTGAAAGAGAGCTTTCCCTATCTGGGCACGATCCTAGACCAAGAGCTGGCCGGCTTCAAGATTTCGATCGTCATGAACATGGTCAGGACCGACCAAGACATCATTCTGGGCGCATCCGTCAAGAGCGTCCTGATGAAATACCTGGGCATTCCGATCCAGTTCGCCGGCATCATCGAACACAACGATGCGGTCTGGAAATCGGTGCGCGAGCAGAAGCCGTTCATGCTCAACTATCTTTCCTCAAGCTGCGCCAAGTCCATCGAAGTCCTCGTCGACAATTTGATGCAGGGAACAGAGGTCGCCATCACCGGGGGATTCTGATGCCGTGGGAGGAGCTCAAGAGATATTTCGACATTCTGGAATTGAACCCCTCGGCCTCTCTGCGGGACGTCCAGAATGCCTATTGGCGGTTGAAAAAGCTCTATGCCGAAGAGTCCGTAGCTCTGGTACCGCTGGCCGATGAGTTCCCCGAGAAAATGCGAAAAAAGGTCCTCCGCCAGGTGGAGGACGCTTACGCCAGGCTCCAGGCCGCCCTCAAGAGCGAGCTTCCCAAATCGATTTCCATTTTTCCGGCGGAGCCTTCGGCCGAAAAGGCTCCTGAAGAAAAACCCATCGAGCCCACCACTTTCAGCGGGCCCGCCCTCAGAGAGGTTCGGGAGAGGCTGGGGATCAGACTGGACGACATCTCCAAGCTGATCAAGCTGCGGGTGGAGCTCCTCAAAAACATCGAGGAGGAAAAATTCGATGCCCTTCCGGAAGCCGGCTATCTCAAAGGCCAGCTGAAAAGCCTGGCCGGCTGCCTGCTCTTGAACCCTGACAAAGTCGCTGAGGATTATCTCAAGCGCTACCAGGAGCGGAAATCGAAGTAGCGCCGATCATCGATTCGCCGGCAAAAAAAATCCCCCCCTCCCCCCCTTCGCAAGGGGGTACTAGGGGGATTGGCGCTAGTCGTAAGGATCGGCGCTTTCAATATTTCTTGTGATTGTGCCTCTCTCCTGCCGTATCCACGACCCGACCTTCGGAAGAATAATCGAGATAACCCAATTTCTGCATGTAATCGCGCACGAGGTTGTACTCGAAGAGCCCGGTGTCACCGCCCGAGAAAGGCTCCAAGCCCTTGGCCTTCAGAAAGTTGAAAAGCTGTTCATTGAGAGCCACCCAGTAGAGGCCTTCCGGGTCAATGGGCTGGCCATTGACTCTGACGGAGGCCAGATCGAGCCGGCTGAATTCACCGATATTTTGAGCCGGCGGCTTTGAGGAATCGTATTTGAACCTCAGCCCGGACACCTGCAGCGAAAAGTCCGTGGTGTATTCGACATAGGTGACAGAATATTCCAGACCGGCCAGGATCTGAGCACCGGCCAACAAGACGCTGTTGATTTTGAATCCCAAGCCGGAGGCGGGGTCATACCCGTAGGGAACCGCTCGCATGACATCATTGCCGACGACTTTGCCCTTGTAGACCTTATCGGCGATATAGCCGAGAGCCTCCATGCCGATATCGGCCTGGAATCCCGCCCCTTTGACGCCTTTTTTCAAGGCATCCGCAATGAGGTTTCCCAGCGGAGTGTCACGGTTCGAACTGTCGGATTCCCACGTTTTTTCCAGGGTTTCGGCAGCCGTCCCCACATGTTTGGTATAGACAGGGCCGAAGCGCGGGTCGGAGACGATTCCGTCGCTAAGGGCGGCTAGAGCGGGAAGGAGCGCCGGATCTTCGGTCACATCCTCATCGATCGGATGAAGCCTGTATTTTTCAAGCTGCACCCGGTCGCCCTTCAGGCTCACCTTGAGTTCGCCCAAATACATGCCGAAGGCGCCGGCCTGGACGATGATCTTGCCGCCGTCCCGCAGCGGCTGAGACAACGCATCATGGGAGTGGCCGCCGACAATGATGTCAATTCCGGGGACCTGAGAAAGGCCCTGGACGTCAGGGGCGGTTCCTAAATGGGATAGACAGATGACCAACCGGCAGCCTTCACTTTTGAGCTGATTGGCCGCCGCACCCGCCGCGGTGAATGGATCCGTCAAAAGGCCGGCCACTTCAGGAGAGTAATTCTGCGGATCCGTAGTGACAACGCCGAACAGACCGATTTTCAGGCTCCCCACCTTCTTCACCAGATAAGGCTTGACAAATTTCTTGAGATCCGGATATGTGGACAGATCGATGTTCGCACAGAGGACGGGAAGGGCGATCGGCGAATTGCCTGCCAACTGGCCGCTGAGGACGCCTAACAAGACATCCAGCCCAAGGTCCAACTCGTGATTTCCCAGGCCCATGGCGTCATACATGCCCTGCATGAAGTTCAGCTCGGGATAGCCAAGGTACTTGTTGAACTCAAATGTGCCGACAAATACATCGCCCGCATTGAGAGCCAGGACATTCTGATTGCGGGATTTGATCTCCTTCATGAGCATAGACATGCGCGCGATGCCGCCGATGCTGTCGTGCGGGCCGAACGGAAAGAGCGCAGAGTGGGTATCATTGGTATGGAGGATCGTCAGACTGGTCTGGGCCGAGCTGAGCCGCGGCAGGGAAAGGCCGAGGGCCACAATGAAAAGGATTCGAAAAAATTTTTGAATCATAAAAAACCTCCTTCGAGATATTTTGGGATTCGGCTTATTCATGCTTACATAATAAGCGGGCAGGGAAGAGAAGTTGTCAAAAACTTGTCAAGATTTTGTCAAGAGTTTGTTAAGAAATTTGGGAAGGAATGAGGAAAAAGGCGACGGTTCTGTTTTTCTTGAAAGAGCACCGTCCCCTTGTTTTTCCTTTTTATTTCAGCTCGCGGCCGTCCCAACAATACGTGCAAATCTTATCTTTGGGCAGGCCGATGGCTTCCACCAAATCGTCCAGGAGTTGATATTTAAGGGTTGTCAGGTTGAGCCGCTTCCGGATTTTTTCTTCCATGGCCTGATATTTCTCCGCTCCCGGATGCGTGTATTCCGAATAATCCTTAACGCTTTCTCCCTCGAGCTCGCGAATGGCCCGCCGCGCCGCCAGGTCCAGCTCCGACCGCGACACCGAAAAATTCAAAAACTTGCAGCCGTAGACCAGCGGCGGGCAGGCCGGCCGCATATGGACTTCCAGAGCGCCGAAATCATAGAGCCGCCGGATCGTATCCTGGAGCTGGGTGCCCCGGACGATGGAGTCTTCGCAGAACAAAAACCGTTTCCCCTGAATCAGCTCGCGGATGGGAATGAGCTTCATTCTCGCCACCAGGTCCCGGACATCCTGGTTCTGAGGCATGAAGCTGCGGGCCCAGGTCGGCGTGTATTTGACGAAGGGCCTTTTGAAAGGAATCCTTGCTTCGGCGGCATATCCCAGGCCATGGCCGACTCCCGAATCCGGAATCCCCGCTACAAAATCAATATCAATCGGGTTGCGCCTGGCCAGCGCGGCGCCGCAGCGGTTCCTCGCCCATTCGACATTGATCCCTTGGTAGTTCGAGGCCGGATAACCATAGTAAACCCAGAGGAACCCGCAGATCTGGAGCTTCGGCCCGGGCGCTTTTCGCTGCTCATACCCTTCCGGCGTGATAAAAACGATCTCGCCCGGGCCCAGATATTTGTCCGCCTCAAAGCCCAGGTTGGGAAAGGCGCACGTCTCCAGGGTGACGGCCACGCTGCCCTCTTTTTTGCCGATGATCACCGGGGTCCGACCGTATTTGTCCCGGGCGGCATAGATCCCCTTGTCGGTCAAGATCAGGACCGAACACGAACCCTCGATGGAGTCCTGCAAATGCTGGATTCCATCATCGAAGCTCATTTCCTCATTGATGAGAGCGGCGGCCAGCTCGGTCGGACTGATCTCGCCGCTCGACATCTCGGCAAAATGAAGGTGCCTCTTGCGGAACGCCTCCCGGGCCAGCGCGTCGCTGTTCTTGATGGCGCCCACGGTGACGATGGCATAGTTTCCCAGGTGCGACCGGATGAGGACCGGCTGGTCGTCATTATCGCTGATCACGCCGATGCCGACCCAGGAATGCATCGCGGCCAAGTCGGGATCGAACTTGGTCCGAAACTGGGAATTCTCGATGTTGTGGATGACGCGGACGATGCCGTCGTTGCGAATGACCGCCAGCCCGCCCCGCCGGGTGCCCAGGTGCGAATGATAGTCGGTCCCATAAAACAGGTCGGCGACACAATCATCATACGAAGCGACGCCGAAAAATCCGCCCATGTGGTTCTCGATAAAAAAGTCTTCTGGAAATCAGGATTATTCTCTATCGGGGACCGTTATAATGTCAAGGCGTTGGTTGAAGAATAGACCCATCGTGAAAAATGTCCTGTTAGGGCTCCTTCCGAAAAACCATGGTCGTGTAGTTTTCGAGGAACCTGTCCCGCATAAGGTCGAGTCCTGTTTTGATGAAGGCGGTCCTCAATTCATAGTTAAAATCATAATGGATGCCGGACAACACCAGAAGGCCGCCGGGCTGGAGACATTTCGCCAGATCCGAAACGAGGCTCACAAGGACTTCCCCGTAGAGGTTGGCCAGGATGATATCAAAGCGCTCGCCCTTCCCGGTTTCTTTTGGAAATCGTCCGCGGCCTTCAATCGTTCTCCAATCGGAGGATGGGAATAGAACAGGGCCCTTGAGGCTTCCCAAGAAGCGCTATTTGCCCACCGGTTCCGCATGGACCAGGACGTAGTCGACGCCGGGGATCCCTCGTTTCAAGCGTTCCTCGATGCGGCTGGAGAGATCATGGACCTGGATGATGGAAAGGTCTTTTTCGAAATGACAGTGAAGGGAGACCGAGAATTTGTCGCCTTTCCGGCGGACCAGGACATTGTGGCAGCGGGCCGGCCCGGCAATTTCGTCGGTGATTTTTTTGACCTTCTCCACGAGCACGCCCTCATGGGATGTAACGTCCTGGCCTTCGCCCATGCCCGTGCCGCGGGATTCGATGTGGGTGTTCACCTGGGTGATTTCGGGCATATCCTCCCGCAGGTCTTTTTCGATATGGCTGGCCATATCGTGGGCCTGCTGAAGCGACAGATGGTTGTCCACCTCGAGGTGAAGGTCCACATAGACCCGGCCCCTGTTTTCGTGCATGCTGATGTTATGCACCGGCATTTGATTTCTGTAGGCGATGGCCCGAATCCGTTTGGCCATGGTCTCGCGCTCCATTTCCCTCGGGTCCGTATGGACGACGACATCGGCGCCGGGGGCGATCTCCTGCACCCGGGACTCGACCGATTCGGCGATGGCGTGGGTGCGCTCAAAGGACAGGTTGCGGTCGACCTCGACGGTCATGTCGACGAAGTAGCTGGCGCCCGAACGCCTCATCCGGACCTGGCCGACATTCAGCACGCCTTCGACCTCGCCCGCCATCTCGGAAATCTTCTGGGGCAGACCGTCCGGAGCCCTGTCCAAAAGGACATCCACGGTCCGTTTGCCAAGCTTATAGCTGACAAAAATGACGATAAAGGCCACGCCAAGGGCCGCCACGGCATCGGCCTTCTGAAGGACGTGCCCATATTGAGGAAGGACATTTTGCCCCAGCCAGACGAGCACCAGCCCGCCGATGACCACGGTAGAGCTCCAGACATCCGTCGAAAAATGAAGGGCGTCGGCCTCGAGCGCCTGGCTGTGATGTTTGCGGGCAACGCCGTAAAGCATACGGGATCGAGTGACATCGACCGCGATGGATACGGCCATAACCAGGAACGCCCAGAGGCTGGGGTTGATATGGACGGACCGAAAGAAAATCCGTTGAACCGCCTCGTAAATAATCCAGGCGCAGGTGATAAACAGCAGGACGGTTTCGATCAGGGCGGAAAAGTTTTCAATCTTGCCGTGGCCATAGGGATGTTCGTGGTCGGCGGGCTTATCGGAGACCTGGACGGCCAGCCAAGTGACAAATGCGGCCACCAGGTCCAGCCCGGAATGGGCGGCTTCAGCCAATATCCCCAAGCTTCCTGTGAGGATGCCCACGACCGATTTCATAGCCGTCAGGAAAAGGGCGGCGAGGATCGAGTTGCCGGCGGCGGCCTTTTTTTCTTTTTCGGCAGAAACGATCTCTCCTGGGGCATCAGATGACATGAAAAGGCCTCCGAACGAATTTCGATTTTAACACAGCGCCCGGAGAACAACAACTTGTTCTACCGATGAAGCCCCAAAAAAGTTCCCGCGGTTTGTTTGTATCGCCTTGAAACGGGAAATGATCCTATAATCCAAAGACGAAGAGGCCGTTTTTCGGCACAGGCCAACTCCGAAAAACCGAATCATGGATGAACCCCGCGAGGTTAATTCAAAATTGACATTCCCTGCCGCAAGGCGCTATGATTTTGCGAACCACCATGATTCAAATCCCAGCGAAGGAGCATATCATGAAAAAGGTCCTTATCATTTCCATCACCGTCTTCTGCATTTTCGCCTTCGTCATCCCCGGTTTGGCGGGAGGGCGCAATGGATATTACCGATACCCGGCCATCTATAAGGACGTGATCGTTTTCACATCGGAAGGCGACCTTTGGTCGGTGAATATCAAAGGCGGCCTCGCCCAGCGCCTGACGACCCATCCCGGGATGGAGAGCTTTCCGGTGATTTCTCCCGACGGAATAACCATCGCCTTTTCTGCTCAATACGAAGGGCCGACAGAGGTCTACACGATGCCGCTCACCGGCGGACTTCCCGTCCGGCGGACGTTCTCCGGCCAAACCTCGACAGTCGTGGGTTGGACACCCGACGGCAAAATCCTCTACGGCAGCCAAAAATATTCGACGCTTCCCAACACCCAGCTCGTATCCCTCGACCCCCAAACCGGGTCCGAGACGATCCTTCCCCTCAGCCAGGCAGCGGATGGAAATTTTGACCCGTCGGGCCAAACAATCTTCTTCACCCGCCTCCCCTTCCAGGGGAGCTGCACGAAGCGCTACAAAGGCGGAACCGCTCAGAACCTCTGGAAATATACGAAGGGAAGCGACGAAGCCGTCCCCCTGACCGCCGATTATCCGGGCACAAGCAAGAACTCCATGTTCTGGCAGGGTCGAATCTATTTTGTCTCCGACCGCGACGGAAACATGAACCTTTGGTCGATGGACCCCAACGGCCGCAGCCTCACGCAGCACACCTCCCACCAGGGTTTTGACGTGAGCTCGCCCTCGCTCTATGATGGAAAGATCGTTTACCAGCTCGTGGCCGACCTCCGCGTTTACGACATCGCCTCGCAAGCCGACCGCGGAATTGACATCACCCTGCCCTCCGACTTCGACCAGATGCGGGAGAAATGGATTACAAAACCTCTGGATTATCTGACCGCGGCGAATATATCTCCCACGGGCGACCGCGTCGCTCTCACCTCGCGTGGAAACGTTTTTGTGGCTCCGGTCGGCGACGGCCGCTGGATCCGTGTCAGCCGCAAGGAAGGAGTCCGCAGCCGCAGCGCCCGCTTTTTCCCGGACGGAAAAACGCTGCTGGTCCTCTCGGACGAGAACGGAGAATGGGAATTTCATCGCTTCCCGGCCAACGGACTCGGCCCGGGTGAGCAGCTAACAACCGGCGCAAAAGTCATTCGATTCGACGGCATCCCCTCGCCGGACGGACGCTGGATTGCATTCGCCGACAAAGACAATCAACTCTGGCTCCATAACCTCGAGAAAAAGTCCCTCAATCGGGTGGCCGTTTCTGAGACCGACATGTTCGATGACCTCACCTGGTCTCCTGACAGCCGCTGGCTCGCCTATGTTCAGAGAGCCAGCAACCAATTCACTCAGATCATGCTCTTGAACGTGGAAACGGGACAGACGACCGAATTGACCGACGACCGCGTCGATTCGCATAACCCGGCTTGGAGCCCGGACGGGAAATGGCTCTACTTCCTCTCCGACCGCTATTTCCAGAGCGCCGTCGGCAGCCCCTGGGGCGCGCGTCAGCCCGAGCCTTATTTCGACAAGACGACCAAGATCTATGCGATCGCCCTGACGGCCCGGGAGACGTTTCCTTTTGACCCGTCCAACGAGTTGAAAAATGAGTCGAAGGAGTCCAAAGAAGAGACCCCAACGCCCGCCAAGCCCGACAAATCCGCCGATCTATCCGAAAAAAAGATTGACAAAGAACGCGCGCCGAAAGTGACGGTCGATCTCCCGGGAATCCAGGACCGGGTTTTCGAAGTCCCTCTCCCGCCGGGCGTCTATTCGGGACTCACCCTCAACGAAAAAATCCTCTTTTTCGTCGACCAAGAAAGCCGCGCCGCCGGCCGGAGCAAGCTTCAGGCCGTCGAAATCAAGAATAAAAACATCCAGGCCAAAACCCTCATCGAGGATGTTCGCAATTTCACTCTCTCCGCGGACGGCAAGAAGATCCTCGTCCAGAAGGGCCCGGATCTTTACGTGATCGAAGCCTCCGCCGCGGCGCCACCGGCGCTCGCGGAAAAGAAAGTCGATCTTTCCAAATGGACCTTTTCCATCGAGCCGCGGCAGGAATGGAATCAGATGTTCATCGATGCCTGGCGGATGGAGCGGGATTATTTCTACGATCGGAACCTCCACAACGTCGATTACAACGGGCTGCTCAAACGGCACCTTCCTTTCGTGGAGCGAGTCAGCGACCGCTACGAGCTCAACGACCTGATCGCCCATCTTGTCGGAGAGCTTTCGGCGCTCCACACGTTCGTCCGCGGCGGCGACCTGCGGCAGAGCCCTGAAAACGTGACCCCCGGGTGCCTCGGGGCCCGTTTGCTTCGGGACGAAGCGAAGGGTGGCTATAGGATCGATCACATCTTCCGGTCCGATCCCGAGTACCCCGAACGATGCTCTCCCCTGGCCAAACCGATGATCAACATCCGCGAAGGAGACGTGATCACGTCGATCAACGGGACGCCGATCCTGAGCGTGGCCGATCCATCCCTCCTCCTGCGGAATACCGCCGGCCGGCAGGTCCTTCTCGAGGTCAAGCCGGCACCGGGAGGACAGGCTGTGAAAGCGATTGTCTATCCCATCACGGTGGGAGCCGAATCCGATCTACGATACGCCGAATGGGAGTACACACGGCGCCTGGAGGCCGAAAAAATGGGGAAGGGCGATATCGGATATGTCCACCTGCGGGCCATGGGAGGGAATAACTACACCGAATGGGTCAAGAATTTCTATCCGGTGTTCAACCGCAAAGGATTGATTATCGACGTCCGTCATAACCGGGGCGGGAATATCGACTCCTGGGTCCTGGAGAAGCTTCTGCGGAGAGCTTGGTTCTACTGGCAGCCGCGGGTCGGAAATCCCACCTGGAACATGCAGTACGCCTTCAGAGGACATATGGTCGTCCTGTGCAATGAGTACACGGCTTCGGACGGAGAAGCTTTCAGCGAGGGATTCCGGCGTCTTGGATTGGGGAAGGTCATCGGGACGCGCACCTGGGGCGGAGAGATCTGGCTGAGCTCGAGCAACGTCCTCGTCGACCGGGGATTGGCCTCGGCGGCGGAAACCGGGGTCTATGGGCCGGAGGGATCATGGCTTATTGAAGGACACGGCGTCGTTCCAGACATGATCGTCGACAATTTGCCCCATGCCGCGTTCCTGGGGAAGGATGCTCAACTCGAAGCGGCTGTGAAATATCTCCAAGAGAAAATCCGGAAGGAGCCGGTCGAAATCCCAAAGCACCCACCCTATCCGGATAAGAAGAAGTGATGAATTGAGGAATTCGGCGGGCTAAGACAGGGCTTTCAGGCTCCGTGGCTGCGGATCAGGAGCCGTGTCTGCGAATCTTCGCTATGAAGGCCCGGTTCTTTTTCATGTTGGCAGCGCCACGGGGATTCGAACCCCGGTCTGATGGCTGAGAACCACCTGTCCTGGGCCTCTAGACGATGGCGCCGTGGTGGCTAAAATAGCAAATATCTCCCTGTAGTGTCAACTTAAAGATACCGGGACGACCGGCTGGCCTGGCCGCCTGTGGGCACGCGTCGAAGATAAAATGGTTGACACCGAGATCTCCTTGGATAGAATTCATACGGAGTCATGACATGAGATTCAAGGCCGTGATTTTCGACCTGGACGGGACGCTGCTCGATACAATCGAGGACCTCACCGATTCCATGAATGCCGCGCTCGCCGGGCTAGGATATCCTGGACGCAGCATCGAGGAATGCAAGCAGCTCGTCGGAGACGGCCTGGCCACATTCGTCGAGCGAGTCCTTCCGCCCGAAGCCCGCGACAATCCAGCCATTGCCGCGCGCCTCACGGAACGGATGCGGACCGAATACAAACGCCGCAGCGCCGTAAAAACGAAGCCATATGAGGGGATCGCGGAGCTCCTTAATGCTCTGACCGAACGGGCCATGGCCATGGCCGTCCTGTCCAACAAGCCGCATGACTCAACCATAGAGATCGTAAAAAAATATTTTCCGCGATGGACGTTTCAGGCTGTCTTCGGCGCCCGGGAGGGCGTCCCGATAAAACCCGATCCCGCGGCCGCTCTGGAGATCGCACAAATCCTGAACGTTGCGCCGGCTGGAATTCTCTATTTAGGCGACACGAACACGGATATGTGGACAGCCGATGCGGCCGGGATGTTTGCCGTCGGCGCGCTCTGGGGATTCCGCACGGCCGCGGAGTTGAAAGAGGCCGGCGCCAAGACCCTCATCCAACATCCGCTGGATCTGCTGCCCTTTCTCGATTAAAAAACGCTTTCTTCCAATTCGTGTGCGCAGGAAAGGGAACCGATCCGGATACGACCGAAGCGACCATGGAGGGTTTAGCCTTCCCGAGCCTTCATTCGAGGGCAGCCGGCTCGGAAGAAGCCGGCCGGCAAAGTTGTCTGAGCTTCCCGGCGAACGTCCGTAAAATAGAGGCCGGGAAGCGAGTTCTGAGCCGCCGAGAAGGAGGACTCGGGAACGGCGTGAAAAACCCGACTGGGGAGCGAGGCCGTTTCAGGATCGGTTCCCAGCCGATTTTTTTCTTACTTGCGGCGCTCCCGAACAGCGAAGACCGGGCAGGGAGCCGTCCTGATCACCTTCTCAGCCACAGAGCCGACCACGAGGTGATGCCATCCGGATAGCCCGTGGGTGGAGATGACGATCAGATCCGTCTTTTCTTCTTCGGCGAGGCGGATAATTTCCTTGGCCGCACTGCCATGCCCGATGATTGCGCGCACCTTCAGAGTTTTGGGAAGGCGCTTTTTGATAATCTCATTGAGCTGCTGTTCTGCATCTTTGTGGAGGATCCGCTCGTATTCGGGTATTGTGAACGAAATATTGGGATCAGTGGCCTGGTGGGGCAGAAGAGGAAGCACGTATACGACGCTGAGTTCGGCCTGAAACAGGGAGGCCAGCTCACCGGCATATTCAAGCCCTTGATAAGAAGGCTCGCTGAAATCCGTCGAGCAAAGAATTTTTTTAATGGTCAACATATCGTCTTCCTTTCATTGGTGGAATCTTGGATGCGGCAACAGGGGAACTTTAACATAGAGAAAAAATCAAAGTCAATTTATTTGGCCGTCACGGCCCGCAGGCAGATTATCGTCTTGCGGCCTGGATCATTTTGGCGGCGGTCTCGCCGCCGTTCAGCCGCCAGAGCATCGGCTGCGGCCGATCCAAGCCCTCCGTATATTCGGGCGTGTTCTCCCAATGGCAGTTGAGGATCAGGCTGTAATCCGAAAAATGCTGCCAGCGGCGCCTCGGCAAGTGCATCACCATGTGAATATGATTGGCCGGCATGCCGACCTTGGCATCCCTTGAGGGAATGTGGTCGAATGTCAAAAACGTGTGCGGCCAGGAGTAATCCGAGGCGTGGCAGACCCTCTCCGCAAACGCCGGCGGAAGCTCCTGGCTCTCCGCCTCATCCTGGACCATGGTGAACATGCCGGAGAGGTCGGAATAAGCCAGCCGGCCCACCAGGCCTTTGATCCCCTTTGGGGAGACGAACCCGACCGAAAACCCCAGACCGGGGAAGTAATACGCAACGGCCTTGAATAAATAATGTTTCTTCGCATAATCCAAAGAAGCGCTTCCGGAATTGTTGCCGTCAATGAAGCCCCGCAGCATCCATGGTTCATTTTTAAGGCGGTTGAGGTCGAGCTTGAGCTCTTTGGCGTTTTTCTCGATCTCCCAGGGCTCATAGACTTTGCGGAAATCCATGAACAGCGTCGGCTCGCCCCCTGACAGATAGCAATAGGCGATCATCGTCAAAAGGCCCTGGATATCGTTTTCTGTGGCGAACGGAATGACAGCCTTCTTTCCGGTGTGGTCTTCGCTCGAATTGAAAAGAGCTTCGGCGATATCGGCCGTCGCCAGAGGAACGCCGCGCCTATCCGATCCCCAGGCAAGCTGGCCCGTCCAGCCCCCGCCGATGGCGTTGATGTCCTTTAGATAATTCCTGATGATCAGGTACAGGGCCAGACCCTCATCCAATTTTTTCTTGTCCTCGGCGCTGAGGGCGGGCGGCCTGACAGCGCGGGTGTAAACGGGCGTTTTGCGCCGCACGATTTCTTCGGTATTGTTGAAAATGCGGTTCTTGAACTTGACGTTGAAGACCCAGTCGCGGAGGGCTTTGAGCTCGTCGGGGTCATAACCGCCTTTTCTTTGAAGCATGTCGGCGAAAATCTTCATCGATTCGCGAGTGGACTCCAGGCCGAAAAAGCGCCGCGCCCCGTGGACGTGATTCAGGGCCGTCTCCATCTGCATGGAATCCGTATCCACGGCTAAATATCTTTTTCCGCGGAGGGCCGCCGTGGCCAAAACCCCATAGGCCAAGTCCACAATCTCCGCTTTCGTTTGGGGATCAAACTCCGGGTTCATGCCGGTCTGGGGCATGTTTCCAATGACCATGGGGCAAAGGCGTCCGGTCTGGGCATAGGCGCCGACAAGAGCATCGATGCCGACGACGCCGGGCTTCGGGGCGTTGTTTCCCCCAACGCAAGCGATGGGCATGCTCACAGGAAAATGGGCCGTCAGGGCCATAGCGGACTTACCCGGGAAAAACCAGGTGTCGGGAACGATAAAGAGAGCTTCCACCCCGGCTTCTTTCAATTCCAAAGCTCCGGAATCCGCGCTCTTCTCGCTATCAACGAGATGCGAGCAATAAAAGATATTAGGATGCGCGCCGTCGGGCAGATGAAGCTTTTCGGACAGCCACCGGGCAGTCATGGTCCCGATATTGTAGGCCCTTTGCCTGGAATCTTTATCGATTCGGGGGTCGCAGGGGACAAATACGCCCAAGGTCGTCATGCCCGCTTGTCTCTTTTTTACGAAAGGCATGTCTCCATCCTTTCCGATTTTAAATATATTCGATGGTGGCCGGCGGCTTAGGCGTCAGCTCATACGCCACGCGCGTGACCTGCGGCATCTCCTTGATGATCCTCTTGGTGATCTTTTCCAAGACCGTCCAGGGGATCCTGGTCGGCTTGGCAGTCAGGGCGTCCTTGCTATCCACAGACCGAATGACGATGATGTCCCCGAATTTTCGCCTCCCTTTTTCCACGCCGGTCCCCCGGTCACTGAGAAGAACGGCAAAAGCCTGGAACGGCTTGAGCCGGGCAATTTCTTCCTCGACGATTTGCGTCGCTTTGCGGACCACGGCGACCCTCGGCCGAGTCACCTCTCCCACGACCCGCGTGGCGAGGCCCGGGCCGGGGAAGGGCATCCGGCTGTAGATCTCCCGGGGAAGGCCGAGGGCCTTGGCCACGACCCTCACTTGATCCTTAAACAAATCTTTGAGCGGCTCGATAACTTTGAATCCGTATCCCTTCTCCGGATCGATCCCGATCTGTTCCAGGATGTTGTGCTGGGTCTTGACGCCGCCTTTTGTTTCGAGGATATCGGCCTTGATCGTGCCCTGGAGGAGAAACCGGGCCTGGCCCTTGAACACTTCGCGGCCGAAGACAGAATAGAACATGTGACGAAAAGCCTTGCGTTTCTCTTCGGGATCGGCCTTGCCTTTCAGCGCGGCGAAAAATTCCCGCTGGGCTTTGACGACCTCGACTCGAATCCCCAGGTCGCGGAAGATCTCGCGCACCCTCTCCGGCTCCTGCTCCCGCATCAGACCGTCATCGATAAAGATGCACTTGAGATTGGCGCCGATGGCCCGCGCCGCCAGGACCGTGCAGGTGGAGCTGTCCACGCCGCCCGAAAGAGCCGAAATGACCTTCTGACGGCCGGTGGTCCTTTGGATTTCCGCGGTTTTTCGCTCGATAAATGCTTTGACGTTCACTCGCTCTCCCCTTTCATGAGAATTTTCTTGTTGCCCTGCGTCCATCACCCGTAAAGGTGAAAAGATTAATCCAAAATTACCCTCTTTGTCCACCTTTGAAGGCGATTGAACTTGCGAAATTTATCTGCCACTATTTCAATGCATGAACAAATTTGGGAAGGATGTAGAAAATAAAGGGAGGGCCTCATCCAAGGCGAAATTGGTTGATAAGGGGAGATAGAGGCGCGAGTTTCTTCTCCCGGCCCTCCTTAGAATCAATCTTGAAGATAAGAAACACATCAATTAACACAATATCTTGGGTCTCTCTGCGGAAAAATACGATATATGGATGGATTTGTCAAGAAATTTTTAAAAAAAATTCCTCATCAATCTAGCCGGTGGACGGACTCAATTCCGGCCGAGACGGCCCTCCCGGCTTTTGATCCGACGGTGGAAGAAAGACTCTATTTCATAAACAGACGTTTTATAGCCGGGTGAACCTTTTGACGTAGCCTTTGACTTCCCGGGCGCCCAAGAGCAAGCAGACCGCATAGAAGACGGCCAGGCCGGCCGAGCCGCTCAGGGTCACATTCACCAGCTTGACCAAGAGCCGGATCAGCCCGGAAGCCCCCAGCCCGGCAAGGCTTTTGGACAATAGTCCATGAAAAATTCCCCCCGCCAATCCTCCCAGCAGCGCTCCCGCAATAAGCCTTAAGGTGTAGGCCGCGAGCGGCCGGCTGTCAAAGGCCCCGATTTTTTTCGGCAGCATGAAGTAAAGAATAAGGATATTGGCGACGGCCGAGATCGTGGCGGACAACGGAAAGGCGCTGGTGCCGAGAGGATGCATCAAGGTCAGGTTGAGAATGATATTGATCCCGACCGCGGCGAAGCTGGCCAGCATGGGCAGTTTGGGGTCCTTGTGGGCGTAAAATACGGCGGCCACGTTGCGCAGGGCGGAAATGAACGGGACCCCGATCATATACAGGACGAGAATCCTGGCCACCGGCACGGCATCCGCCGCGCTGAATTTTCCATGCTCATAAATGAGGCTGGTAATCGGAGACGAGAGAAAGGCGATCACGGCAGACGTGGGGATGGTCAAGAAAAGAACCATTTTCAAGGAATCAAAAAACGTCGTCCGCATCTCCTCGAGTTTTCCTTCGCTGACGAATCGCGAGAACGTCGGAAGGGATACGGTCATCACGGCGATGCCGAACAATCCCAAAGGAAGGTGCATGATCCGGTAAGCATAGTTCAGCCACGTCAGACTCCGTTCTTCCAAGAGCGAGATGAGCTGGGTGTTGACAAAGACATTGATCCGCGACCCCGACAGCCCAATGGCGACGGGGATGAACAAAGCCATGACTTTCCGGAATTCGGGATCCTTGAAATTGAGGTAGAGCGTGTACCGGAATCCTTTTTGGATCAGCCGCGGGACCTGGATCAGAAGCTGCATCAGCCCGCCGACCGTGACGCCCACGGCCATGGCGAATATGGGGTCGCGGCCTTTTTTCGTGTAATACGCGAAAAGGATGATCGGGGTCAAGATGGAAAAAACATTAAAAAATGCCGGCGCCAGAGAAGGAATAAAAAACGCGCCTTCCGTGTTGAGGAAGCTCATGGCCCAAGCGCCGAGAGCGATAAACAGCAAGAAGGGAAACATGACGGCCGTGAGCTTGCCCGTGAGGGCGATCTTTCCGGGGACATTTCCGAAGCCAAAGGCAATGAACTTGGCCAGGTAGGGAGAAAATAATATCCCGGCAACGGTGACGATGCCCACGACCAGCAGGAGCGTATTCAGGATGTTCGAAGCGAGGAGGTTTTCCGCATCTTTTCCTTTTTTTTTCTGAGAGGCGAGGACGGGGACAAATGCGGAAGAAAGGGCGTTTTCGGCAAAAAGGTCGCGCAACAGGTTGGGAATGCGGAAGGCCGCTTGATAGGCGTCCGTGGAAAGGCTGGAGCCGTACAGGTGGGCAAAAACTTGTTCCCGAACCAAGCCCAGCACCCGGCTGATGGCCGTGCCGATCGTGAAAGCCCGGACTCCTTTTGCGATATCCGCCATGGTCTCTTCTTCTCGAAAAAAGGCTTATAGCACAGGAATCTGGAGATGTCAAAAATACGACAATTTTGTCAAGGCCGATGAAAAATATCTATAAATAGGACAGCGATTTTTTAAAATCACGTCCTCAAACGTCGAAGCTGGAATGTCGGCTTTTTATTTATTCCGCATAGGCCAGAGCTTTAGCGTCTCGATGGCGTGATGGCCGAGGCGAAACTTGAGGCAGAATCTCTGTGCCGGGACGGCCCTCCCCTCCTCCTCGATCATATTGACGAGCTCGGCCTTATCCATCGGCGCAAAACAGTTCAGCTGGAAATCCGCGTCCTTTCCTTCGATGTCAACCAAGCGCACAATCACGGAGTCGTCATCCTCGCATTTTTTGATCGTGCTGACGAGGACGTTTCCGGCGGAAACTGAAAAGAAGCTTTTCTCTTGGGGCAGAGTGGCGTCATGGTTAGAAGCAGGGTTGACGACCGGGACCAGGAGATGGTTCGCCTGAATGCCCAGCTTGTAGCCTTTTTGCCAGCCCGGGTCATGAGAAAAAATGGAAAAGCGATAGGCGTGGTCGCCCTCCTGGAGGTACCAGTTGCCTTCCCCGTGGCAGCTCCGCCGCGAGGCGAGCAAGACGGCCTGGAGAACAGGATAGCCGGCCGGGTTTGTGGTCGGGTCCTGATAATCGTTCACGGCCACACTTGTGCTCATGGTGACGCCGAATCGACCGCCGCCGGCGCTGAGAAAATTTTGTACCTCCCTCGGCCGGATCTGTGAGCACGGCTCATCATAGACCAGGTTCCCGTAGGCCGATCCCCCCGTCCCGGGAATCTCGCTCTTGCCGACCTCGATGATCCCCATGGGAACTTCATAGGCCACCCGGCCTCCCGGAGCCGCCACCGGCAGCGCCATCCGGAATTCGCGGTACGGCGAGCCGTCCCAATCAAGAATCGTTACCTCGCAGTCGATCCGCTTGATCTCGTTATAGACGATGATTTTCTCCTTGATCGTACAGTTGAAAAGCGGCTGTTTCATGCTGAAAACGGTTTTGACCGGTCCTGATTCCGCGGGCTCGAACATCCACCGCGTTTTATGGGCGCTGAGCTTATCAAAGCCGTCCATGGTCGGGTGCTGGACGCGGCCGAACTCTCCCGCCCCGCTCCCCACGGACTGCATGGTGAAGATCTCGAAGCCCAGAAATTTTTGGGTATCGAGGATTTCGCTCTTCAGCTCTTTGTCAAAGACGCTCTTCACGCCGCCGGGCGCAAGAGCGATTTTATAGAAGCTATTTTCATAGGAATCGACGGGCGGCGGCGGGGAGGGATGGGCAGGCTCGGCCGTCCTCTCCTCCGCGAGATACCAGGTCTTGTAGCCGACGGGGGGAACGTTGCGAGCGATAAATTCGACGCGGATGACATCCGGGGCTTGATCGGGAAGCGCGGGCAGAATTTGATTGGGAGCGATCGTTCCCTGTGAGTCCCGGATGGAAAAGGGAGCCGGGGGTTTCTTGACGGTGAATGTGAGGGGATCCGTGCGCAGCCAGGATAAGGCATTAAAAACCACAACGGGAATTCCCTTGGCGGCGGAGATGTTGATATGTGAAGAAATGGCTTCAAGGGCGACCGCCATCATCTCCCGGCCCTTATCTCGGGCAAACTCATATTTTTTTCTGAACAGGCGGTCGGTGATCTGGCCCTCTTTTCCGCCCCAGCCATGGTCGGGATAGATCGCCGCCAGCCAGGCCTCCTCCATGGTCGGGCCGGGGTAATTCCTAAAGCTTCGCTCCAAGAGTGCGCGAACCGTGCTGAAGATTTCGGCGGCGGGGAGCAACGCTCCGGCCTCACGGTGGGCGGAAATCGCCCAATGATGGGTGGGACCGTCGATATAAAGCCACAAATTGGGGCGTTCCCCCATGATCCGGTCGAACGAGGGATCGTTCCTGGAGAGACCGTCAAAAAACTGCCTCGCCGAGGAATATTGCATTGTCGAGGTCGGGGTCCCAGCGCTCCCCCCGTGCAAGCCGTTCCACAGGTTGATCAGCCCGCCGAAATCCGTCGGCCGCGAAAAATCCACGGAATTCAACAGCGGGAATTCCGGAGGGATTTTCCGCGCCTGGTAATAATCGCTCCATTGGGCCTGCTTTTCTGCAATGGCTTTCACACCGTCGGCCGCTTGGCTGTTCAACATGGACGCAGAATTGCCATAATGTCCGGGCGAATAGGCCAACACGGAGGAGCCGTCGGGGCTCAGCCAGCGGTAAAATCCTTCATGAAAGCGGCTGATGACCATGTAAGGAATGCCGGCCTTGCTCAAAATCTGCTGCATTTGGAGCGCCCGGCCGGGAACATCCGGGTTGAAATAGACCGCAGCGTCGCAGCCGGGGAAATTCTTTTTAATCCATTTCCGGCCGAAATAGGTCTGACGCACGAGCTGTTCCCCCGAAAGCAGCGACTCATAGGGCTGGTTGAACGTCGCTCCCCACTCCATCCGGCCGTTTTTCGTATATTGCAGAATGGCGTTCTTCCGGTCGGGGTGCCGCTCGATGTATTCCATCAGGTTCAGCATATTCTCCATGACAAAACAGTAGTCCGGATTCTTGGCCATCATCTCCAGGGCGGGCGTAATGCACCGCAGGTCGCGGTATTCTATGCATTTCTGGGGACTATCCATCCAGGCGATATCCTGATGGCTGGAGGAGATGATGCGGAGCCTCCCGTCGTTGTCGAAAACCGTTTTTGGCGCGGCGGCCTGGTCGCGTGGATTTTCCTTGGTTCCTGCCACCAGTGCGGCAAAAAAAACGAAAACAAAAAAGAATGCCGTTAATTTTTTGGGCATGTCTTCCTCATTTTTACCAGGTAGATTTTTATTTGTTTAAGATCGAGAGGTCGGGCGACAACAGCCGCCGGATGTTCGGGTCGTTCATATTTTCCGGCGTGGCCAGGAACACACCGGTGTCGATGTTTTTTTCATAAGGTTCTTTCTTTAAATAGGCCGCGGCCGTGCGCACGCTTTGGTATCCCATCCGGAACGGATCTTGAAGGACAAGCCCGAAAATCTCCTTCTTTTCGAGGGCTTCGATGAGCTTTTTGGAGGAATCGAACCCGACATGGATGACCTTTCCGGCCAGGCCGTGGTCCTGGAGCGCCCGTAGGCATCCGAAGGTCGAGGATTCGTTGGGCGTGAAGATAGCCTCGACATCGCTATACCTGGCCAGCAGGTTTTCGCTCGTCTGATAGGCTGTTTCGGTGCCGACGCCCGCGTATTGATTGTCCGAGAGAATCCGGATTCCCGGAAACTCGGAACGGATCGTCTGCAAAAATCCTTCTTCTCGCTTGGTCGTGCCCTCCACGCCTTCCTTCAACCGAATCAGAATCAGCTTCCCTTTGCCTTTCATCAGCGAGCCGATATAATTGCCGGCGATCATCCCGCCCTTATAATTATCCGTCGCGATAAAGGCCACGTGATAGTCGCCCTGCAGGGCTGAATTGAAAATGATGGTCGGAATGCCGAGCTTCTTGGCCTCGACGACGGGACGGACCAGAGCTCGATCATCCATGGGCGTGAGGACGAGGGCATCGATGCCGGCGTTTGTCAGAGTCTCGACAACCTGGATTTGTTCGTTCCGATCGTCCTCCTTCAGAGGGCCCTTCCAGATGATCTCGATTCCCAGCTCTTGGGCCGCCGTCAAAGCGCCGGCATGGATGGCTTTCCAGAATTCGTGGGTCGTCCCCATCGGAATCACGGCCAGCGTCAGATGCTTTTTTGGCTGTCCCGCGGCGCGGCCCGACCCCTTGCAGCCGCTCATCAGGATTCCCAGATTAAGCGCAATAAAAACAAGCATCCATAAAACGACGGAACGGCTGGCTTCGAATCTCAATCCCGGTTTTTTATCTTGAATCGCAAATGACATAAGGGAATCGCTTATTCATTAACACAGGTCTGGCCTGAAGTCAAAGACCTCCGGCCGCATAACTTTTTTATGATTTTTATGAGTTTCCCTCCAAGAGTATCCGACAGGCCCCATGATTCCTTCAGCAATACTCGAGCGATAACGTCTCCAGAAAAACATTTGCCCTTTGGCAACGCGGTGAATATAATGCCTGTGCGGCGCACAACACGGATCGGCGTGCAAGAACAAAAAGAAACCAAGACAAAAACCGGCGGCTTCCGGTGGACGGTCTGCGCCCTTCTCTTCTTCGCCACGACGATCAACTACATCGACCGCCAGGTCCTGGGCATCCTGGCCCCCCATCTTCAGAAGGTCATCGGCTGGAGCGAAATTGAGTATGGCTACATTGTAGCAGCCTTCCAAACGGCCTACGCCCTCGGGCTGCTTCTATTCGGCCGCTTCATCGACAGATTCGGAACAAGAATCGGTTATGCGCTCTCGATCGCCGTCTGGAGTGTGGCCGCCATGGCCCATGCCGCAGTCCGGAGCGCGTTTGGGTTCGGTGCGGCCCGCTTTATGCTGGGCCTTGGCGAAGCCGGCAACTTTCCGTCCGCGATCAAGACCATCGCCGAGTGGTTTCCGAGAAAAGAACGGGCGTTGGCCACGGGTATTTTCAATGCCGGCTGCAACGTGGGCGCCGTGATCGCACCCGCCGTCGTCCCCTGGCTGACACTTAAATTCGGCTGGCCGGCGGCGTTTTTTGCCACAGGCTCCATCGGGTTCGTCTGGGTTATTTTCTGGCTTCTGATCTACGATGTCCCCGAAAAAAAGAAGGCTCTCCGAGAGAGAGAGCTCGCCCACATCCTGAGCGATCCTCCGGAGCCTGAGCCCGAGAAGATCGAATGGCTAGCACTTCTAAAATACAAACAGACTTGGGCCATCGTCCTGGGCAAGTTTCTGACCGACCCGATCTGGTGGTTCTATCTCTACTGGCTGCCCAAGTTTCTCAACACCCGGTTCGGCTTGACGCTCGCCGGGTTGGGACCGCCGCTCGTCGCCGTGTACATCATAGCTGATGTCGGCAGCATCGGCGGCGGATGGATGTCGTCAGCGCTCATCAAGAGAGGATGGACGGTCAACAGGAGCCGTAAAACGGCCATGCTGATCTGCGCGCTATGCGTTGTCCCGATCACCATCGTTTCGGCCGCGCCGAGTGTGGTCAGCGCGGTCCTGATTTTCGGTTTGGCAGCGGCCGCCCACCAGGCCTGGTCGGCCAACATCTTTACGTTTGCCTCCGATATGTTCCCCAAAAAGGCAGTCGGGTCGGTGACAGGACTCGGAGGGATGGCGGGTTCAGTGGGCGGGATGCTTTTTTCCACCTTGGCCGGCCACGTGCTAGAACGGACGGGAAGCTATTTCATTCTATCGGTTATCGCCGGATCGGTGTATCTCACCGCCCTGGGCGTTATCCAGCTTCTGGCACCAAAATTAAAGCCTGTTAAATTTTAAAATCTATGTCGAGGATGTACTCCCCGCGGCTTCGGGGGGAAGCCCATTATCGTGCGGTTCCAAAGGAGTATCCTCCTTGGAAGGAAGAGTATCCCCCTGACGATTCATCGTCAAATGCTCCTGGGAAGGATGGCAGGGAGCGGAGCGACCGTTGGAAGGAAACCCTAGAAAAGGGTTTCCTTCCAAAAGTATCCGCAGTTCCCCTCCAAAGTCGTCTTTGTTATAATGAGGGCCATGGAAGTCATCATCCAGCCTGATGCGCAGCAGGCCAGCTTGGTCGGAGCGAAAATCATCGCCAGGTTTGTTCGGGAAAAACCTCAAGCCGTCTTGGGCTTCGCCACGGGAAAAACGCCCCTCGCTCTCTATCAATTTCTAGTCCAAATGCACCGCCGGGAAGGGCTCGATTTTAGCCGGGCGATTGCTTTCAACCTCGATGAATACATCGGCCTGGATCCTTCGCACCCGGCATCCTTTCACAGCTACATGTGGAAATACGTATTCAGCCACATCAATATCCATAAAGACAAGATCCATATTCCGAATGGGCTGGCATCCGATATTCCCGCCACCTGCCGCGAATTCGAGGAGACGATCAAGGCCGCGGGCGGAATCGACATTCAGATCCTCGGGATCGGCGGGGACGGCCACATCGGGTTCAATGAGCCGTCATCCTCGTTGACATCAAGAACCCGGATCAAGACGCTGACCGCCGAGACGCGCAAAGACCATGCGGCCGATTTCGGCGGCGAGGCGAATGTCCCCTATCATGTCATCACCATGGGCCTGGGAACGATCATGGAAAGCCGGGTATGCCTGCTCATGGCGTTCGGTAAGAAAAAAGCTCAGCCGATCGCCCAGGCGATCGAGGGACCGATCACAGCTATGGTCCCGGCCTCGGTCCTTCAGCTCCACCAAAAGGCCGTCATCATCCTCGACGAGGACGCAGCGGCCAGTCTAAAAAAAGCCGACTACTACAGGTGGGTTTATGCCCATAAGCCCGACTGGCAAAAATATTAGGGGTCAAACCTACTCATTACGCATCTCCCCCCTGATGAATACTGCGTAACGAGTAGGTTTGACCCCGGTCATCAATACCATCATAAAATTGTGGAGCATGATGGGGATCTTGTCGGGCATCCGGCCGCTCAAGGCAGCCGCGATCCGTTCATAGCCTGTCATGAATCAATCCGAAGAAAGAATTTTGAAAACCACAACCCGTCCATCCAGGTTCGATGCGGCGAATAGATTGTCCTTGATATGTTGGATCGTGTGGACTCCGGCCGTTCCTAAAAAGAGAAGGGGTGACATTTGGCCGTTATGATCAATCCGGTAGACAAATCCGTTTTGCGCGCCAAAAATGACGCTGCCCTTCCATTCGATGGGCTCCACAGCCATGATATCGCCAATGCCGTGGGAAGGGACGATCTTATGGACGAGGCTCCCGCTTTCCGTCTCCAAGATGTTAAATTCATCGACCCGGCCATTGGCTGCCGCAGCCTAAACCAAACCGTCAAAAACAGCGGGACGGCTGACAAATGGCTGCTTGCCTTTTTGAAACAGGAATTTATCATCCCCCCACGTTTTCCTGAAGCCGGCCAGACCGTATCCGATCCAGTGGGAATCGTGATTTCCCGGAATGATGGAATAGGGGCAGTGGAGCCGGTCCAATATCTTTTTGGCCTCGGCAAATTCAGAATCGCGGCCCTTCTCCGTGATGTCGCCGGTGTGGATGACAAATTCGATCTCTTTCAATCCGTTGATCCTGGCGACGACGGCTTCGAGCTCCGCCGCGGCGCCGCCCGCCCCGATATGGGTGTCCGTGATCACGGCAAACCGTGTTTCCTGCGGAAGCGCAACTGACCACGCCAGAAGGGCTAAGAAAAGGACAGAGGCTGTTCGCCAGCGCGGCCTGGGCATAGATGAATCCTTTCCTAAGCTACTCGATTTGCTAATTAGGTTTCAAGAAATTTTTGTATGATCGCTGAAGCATCTCAAATTCCGCACCCATCACTCCTATCGCAAAAAAATAGAAGCTGGCGATGATCTTTTTCTTCGGTTACCCGACCGGCCGGAGACGGACAAGGACCACGCCGTGACGGGCGACGACGGCCTGAAACTCGTCCTTATAGGCGCCGATGTCGCTCTGCCGCCAAAGGTCGCGGACCTGTTGTTTGCCGTTGATGCCGAGATCCGCCCATTTGGCCGTAACCACAGAAACGGTATGGCCGCGGTTGAACAATCCCACGGCCAGCGAGCCGTCTTCCATTTCTCTTGTCCAGACCTCCAAATCGCCTTCTTTCGCCACCCGCCGCCCCGGCTTCCCCAGCGGGTCCTGGTCGACGTCGAGGACTTCGTCATTGGTGAGCAGGCTGAGCGTAAAATCGTCCAGCCGTGTGATGTCGCCGCTGAAGATCAGCGGCGCGGCCAGCAGGCACCAGAGCGAGACATGCGTGTACTGTTCGCTGGGCGTTAAGGGCGAAGGAGCGGTCTGCCCTTTCCAGTTGCTCAAATAGCCCAGCAGCAAATAATCGGGGTCATTCCAGGCGCCAGGGCCGCCGAATTTATGAAGCTCATTTTTTGCATAAACATCGAAGCCGTCGCGGAACAGCGCTTGGGGGATGCCCTCGAACGAACCGCCCAGGTCGCCCGCGGTGCGCCAGCTGTTGCCTCCGACCTCCCTCCCCCATTCCCAGACATTGCCCATGCCGTATTGGCAAAGGTTGACCACGATGTCCCGCTTTTGCTTTTTGAGGATGCCGCTGATGAAACGATAGGGCTTCTGGAACTCTTCGCGGCTCTTGCCCTTGGCGACGTCTCCGTACGAGCACCAGTCATATTTAAGGAAATCAAACCCCCATTCGACAAAGCGCTCGACGTCGAGTTCCTCGTGCTGGTAAGCGGCGACATGCCCGGCGCAGGTGGCCGGGGCCGGCCCCGGCGAGGTATAAATGCCGGCCTTGAGGCCTTTGGAATGAATGTCGTCGGTCAGGGCTTTCATGTCCGGAAAACGTTTATTGGCATTGACTTTGCCTTTGGCATCGCGCGCCTCGCCCTGAAGCGTAGCGTCGTTCGAGCCGGGCTTGACCGCCCAGCAGTCATCGATATTCACGTACATGTAACCGTGGTTGATCAGGCCGCTCGAGACCATGGCCTCGGCGGCATCACGCATGATCTTATCCGTGACGTGGTTCTCCCAGACATACCAGCTGTTCCAGCCCATGTGCGGCGTGAGGGCGAGTGTTTCGCCGCAGACGACCTTGAACTTTCGCTCGGCCGTGCCATGCTTATTCGAGGCTTTGAAGGTGACGGTATATTCGCCGGGCGCGTCCAATCGGCCTGATATGCGGCCCGAATCGGGATCGACAGCCAGGCCGGCCGGAAGGCCTTCAACCGCGAACGTCATCGGCCTTTCTCCGGCGGCAGGGATTGTGAACAGGAACGGCGAGCCGGGCCTGACGCCGAAGATCTTCGCGCCGTTAATGCGCGGCTCCGGCCCGGGCTTGGGTGTTAGAATGACCGCGTCTCCTTTAAAGTTTGGGAAAGCATGGGTGGAAGCCGTTATCGTAGAAAGAAAAATAAACGCCAAAATGATTTTCTTTTCTGTTTTTCTGCCATGCATCTTAATGGACTCCTTTCATGAGATATCTAAACTTGCCCCGGTGCGGCTGGCGCCGAACCGGAGCTGGTCGGCGACAGAACCTGCACCACTTCACACACGCCGATGACCATATTATTAATTTTCGATCCGGAAGACATAGGCATACATGTGCTCCGGAGCAACTTTTTTAATAAATACATTCTTTGGCGGCTGCGGCAAAGTCAACAAGATGCTCCACGGGCGTTTCAAAAAAATGATCGGAGGCCGAACAGATATAGCCTCCGTCCCGGCCGACCGTCTCAAACAGCTTGGATACGGCCTTCCGGATCTGCTCTTTCGTCCCGATGGTTAAGATGTTGTGCTGGTCTACTCCGCCGATCATGGCCAACCTGTTGCCGATTTTTTTCTTGAATTCCCAGGGCTCCTGGTTGCCGCCGATGCTGGGCGGCGCCAGTGTTTCGGAGACATCGCAATGGTTTTCGACGATCAGGTCCTCGATCCCCAACGTCCCTCCGCATGTATGGTAGGTGACCTTAAAGCCAAGCTCATGAAGAGCATCGTGCATGATCCGGTCGTAGGGAAGGCAGAATTCCGTGTGCAATTTTGGAGAAATGAGCGTCGAAGACGCCGACCCCCCGCCCGTTTCGATCAGGTCGAACCTGGCGCCTTTCATGGACTCGATGAACTGCATTTTCTTGTCCAGGAGAATGCCCAGAAGCTCATGCACCCAGGCCGGCTTGTCGAAGGTGGCCATGATAAGGGCGTTGATGTCATAAAGGCAGGCGGCATGCTGCCAGCAGCCCGCCTGGTCGCCCCAGACGAACCCGCGGAGAATGCCTTTGTCGCCGACATCGTCATAAGCCTTTGTGACAAGCTTCATATCCAGACGCGGCACGGGCATGTATTTTTTGATCAGGCTGATATCGCTGTCACGCTTGATGAGATACTCCGCAATCCAGGTCGTCTTCCGGTCGCCCTCGGTCTTGTACGTGAGGACGCCTTCAGGCGTCCCGATCGTGTGATGGACAACACGATGGTCGGGATCGTCGCTCACGATTTTGGCGACATCATTCCAGGCAGACGTGTTGAGCTTCGTAAAATCCGCATCCGCGAACCAGAACTGGGCCATGGACTCGAAATACTGGATCTGAGCGTCCAGGCCGGTTTCCCGGAAAGCCTCGAGCTCGCTCATCCCGCTCATATGCGTATCCAGGTGATATTTCTGCCATTGGTGGATTGAGACCGGAAGCCGGTCCGGCTTTTCCTTATGAATGGCCGTCATCATCCTGTCTTTGGAGGTCATGGCTGATCTCCTTTCCCCAATATTTCGAGCGATAAGCACTTCTCCATTTCGGCCCGCACCACGAATTTTTATTGAAATTCCCCGGCACGTCAATAGGAATTATATTGGGGAGGCTCACGAAAAATAGACATGGCATTGCGCTGGAGAAAAAATATGCGTACAATGATATTTATCGCCAGAGTGAGCCCTGAGAATTAAGGAGGGGAATATGGAAAGCATCATCTATGTCGTCGTCGGGGTCATCGTCGTTATCTTTTTCAGCGGAATCAGGATCGTCCGGCCGACGCACCGGGGGCTGATCGAACGACTGGGCAAGTACAATAGGTTCGCCCGCTCCGGTTTTAATTGGATCATTCCGGTCATCGACAGGATGTTCCAGATCAACGTCACCGAGGTCATGGTCGACGCCCAACCCCAGGAAATCATCACCAACGACAATTTGAATGCCCGGGTCGACGCCCAGGTCTATTTCAAGGTCAAAGACGACGAGGAAAGCGTTAAGAATTCCCAGTACAACGTCAATAATTACCAGTGGCAGATCGTCAACCTGGCCCGGACGACCCTCAGGAACATCATCGGGACGCTGACCTTGAAATCCGCCAACAGCGAACGCGGCAAGATCAACTTCGAGCTCCAAAAGACATTGAGGGAGGAAACAAGAAGTTGGGGCATCGAAATCGTCAGGACCGAGCTCAAAGAGATCGACCCGCCGAAGGACGTCCAGGAGACCATGAACAAGGTCGTCAAGGCGGAAAACGAGAAGATCGCGGCGATCGACTTTGCCACGGCGACGGAGACGGTGGCAGACGGCGCCCGGCGAGCGGAGATCAAGAAAGCCGACGGCATCAGGCAGGCCAGGATCCTCGAAGCCGAAGGAGAGGCCCAGGCCATCAAGCTGGTCAACGAGGCCGCCAATCAATATTTCATCGGCAACGCCCAGCTGTTGAGAAGGCTGGAAACGGTGGAAAAGGCCTTCGCCAATAACGCCAAGATCGTCGTTCCGTCCAACACGGAATTGATCAACGTGATCGGAGAGCTGGCCGGAGGCATCCTACCAATGGCCAAAAAGTAGCCGAATACGGAAGCGCTCCACTTATTCACGCGGAGAAAGAAGGATCAAACTTATCCTCATATTTTGTGAAATTGTCCAGCTTTTATTTTTTCTTTAAAAATTCGAGGAATTGCCGGACCTGATTGGCCTTTTCCGAATTTTCGCCGTACTTGAGGTAGCTTTCAAAGGTGGCTATAGCCTCCGCGTTGTTGCCCATGGCCAGGTAGGTTAGGCCGAGCTGATAAATGGCGTCGAGGAAATCCTTCTGGATCTCGATGGCCCGTTTATAGTACTTCAGGGCGTCTTGGTACTTGGACTGGCTGTAGAGGCTCGAGCCGATGTTGAACAGGACCATCTGGTCGCTGATTTTCTCGAAATCAACCTTGTTGTACCATTCCATGGCCTTCTCATTCTCCCCCCGGTTGGCATAGCAGTTGCCGATGAGGGTGATGATTTCGGGGTTGGTCGGTTCTTTCTCCAAGATTTTCTGGTAACACTCCTCGGCCTTGTCATATTTTTGGAGCTCGAAATAACAGTTGCCGATATTCTTGTTGATGATGGTGACGTCAGGATTTTTAGCCAGAAGTTTTTCGTAGGCCGAGGCCGCCTCCTCAAATTTTTTCTCCCCGAAAAGTTTGTTCCCCGCGTCCAGGCCGGCCTTGAGCTCATCGGAAATGACCGGGCCTTCGATCTTCCGGAGTTTGGTCGAGATAGGCGGGTTTTGAAAGTTTTCCATGATCGTTGTGCTGATTTTCTTGGGCATGTAGCCGGCCATCTCGAAGTCGATGTTCCAGCCGCCGCCGCGCACATAGTTGGCTTTCCACTCGCCCTTAGCGTCTGTTACCTCCTCGAATCCGGCCCCACCTTTTTGAGAGTAAAGTTTGACCTTCACGCCTGCCAGCGGTTTTCCGTCCTGGTCGATGACCACACCCGTCATTCGTCCCTGGCCTCTATAGCTCTGCGGATAAATGAAGACGGCCGATAAAAATAAAAGGGTCATTAGGGAAATCCCGGCTTTTTTCATCAAAATCCTCTTTTCTTATTCTACCACTTTCAAGGGAAAATAAAAAAAAGCCCCTTCCGGGTGAACCCGGAAGGGGCTTTGAACTCGTGCGAGAGAACGGCTTAGAAGGTGAACCGAACTCCGAACCTGAACACTCTAGGGTTGAGGATGCGCTGAGGCACCATGTATTTGGTGGACGTGATCAGACCGACTTTGGCCAGGGTCGTGTTGGAATTCAGGGCGTTGAAGGCGTCTGCGGCGACGACAACGGTCGTCGCTTCAGTGAGCTTGAAGACTTTCTCCACCCTGAAGTTGAGCTCTGTAAAGTTAGGAAGACGGGTGTCTCCGAATAGGCCGCCTCCGCCTACAAGCCCATACAAGTTTCTTCTCCCGATCCTGGGCATAGAGACCTGGACATAAGTCGGCAGGACATAGCCTTCCCGTGCCACAAATGTGAAACTGGCGTTGAGTCCAAAGGGGAACTGGTAGAGACCCGTGAGTTTTCCCATCCAACGGGAGTTGACAAAAACATCGCTGAAACCGGAACCGCCGCTCTGAGGAGCCTGCACTCCGCCGTCATAGTAGGCTACATTGGACGGGTTCAAATAGTCGCCGCCGTAGAAGTATTTCCAGTCCATATAGGTGAATGAGCCGTCCAGCATCCAGTTGTTGGAGAGTCTCTTTTTCAACACGAGCTCCCCTGCAATGTACCGGGTATACGAATTCTCGGAATTCGTCCTGTAGGAGGCCGAAGGATACGCGTAACGTCCGTAGTAGTCTTTGTTGATTTGGCTGCTATGTCCGGCGAGATAATAATTGGCCGCGGTTTCGATCGATCCGTCGGACATGATTCCCTTGTCCCAGGTCAAGTTATGGGACTTCTTGTAGAAAAACTCGACTCGGGCCACGAAATCGGAGATGATTTCCTTCTCGAAGGACACCGAGAGTTCATCCAGGACGGGCGCGGTATAATTGGAATCGACTTTATTGAAGGGTGTCGAGCTGAGGGGATTGGCGAGGTCGAAACCGGAATAGTAGGACCAGCCGTCAGGGTTAAGAGGATCCACGGTCGGCTCGCTCGTATTCCAGTCCGTGCCGAAAAGCTCGTTGGCTTGGAGTTTGTTGTCTCCGTTTTTATCCACCCAGCGCAGGTCGATCTCGCGCCAGCCGAGCGGGTTGATAAATCCGCCCAGGTTGTATCCGCTCTGGGAGCCATACCGGGCCAGGTTGAGCTTGAAGACGTTTTTGCCGTCGCCGGTCAGGTCATAGATCAGGCTTAGCCTGGGAGAGAGCGTATTCAAAGTCTTCGGCGGTTTGGCCTCGGTCAGAGTGATATCACCCAGATACTGGGAAAGCCACGGGGCTGCGGGCTGCTTCTCATTCTTGGCTCTGGAGTCTTCGATGTCGAAGCGGAGCCCGAGGTTCAGCGAGAATTTGCCCCAGGTCATCGTGTCCTGGGCGAACACGGCGTACTTGGCCAGCCACAAATTCAGAAGATAATCCTGGTGCAGCCAGGCTTCAACCCAACCGCCTCCGTAGTCGACAACCTCATAATTATCCTGGTACAAATCATAGGTCGAGACCGTGGACTGGACATAGTCGGCGCCGAACTTGATCTCGTGATTGGCCCCCAGGACGTCCTCAACAAACAGGTTTCCGTTGAAATTGAGGTTGGTCGTGGGCCGGACCGTTCCGTAGTCATCGACGTTGCCCCAGTGCCATTCGGACGGAGAATACGTCCGGCGCATAATGGGGCCCTGCCCAAAGGGTTGCCTTGATCCAAGAGCCGGGTGCAGATAAAAGGTGTTATGGGAATAGATCACTTTCGCGTTGAGGAAGAGGTTCCCGAACATCTGCTCGAGTTCGCCCTTGACAATGTAGGTCGGCCCGTCCTGGTTATAGAGCGTTTCCGGTGCCTGGTAAGAAGAGCCCCAGGCGGTCCTTCCGAACTTGACCTTGCTGTCGTACTCGAGGAAGCCGCTCGCCCGGGTGTTCTTGGACAGCTGGAAATCCAGCTTGGCATATCCGGACTGCAGCCAGGTGTCATCTTTGGCCCCGGAAATAGTCAAGGTGTGGAGGTCCTGGATCCCCCAGGAACCATAGAACCAGGCGTGGTCCTTGATAAGCGGTCCGCCGAAATTGGCGCCATAAAGATAGATCCTGTTGATTCCGGGCGGCTGGAATCCCTGGTTTTTGAGCTCAGTCGTGAAATTTTTGGACTGCCAGTTCTTGTCCTCGGCATCCATGTAGAAAGATCCGGAAAAGTTGTTTCCGCCCCTTTTTGTGACGAAATTGATCTGGACTCCCCCCGTCTGGGTGCGGACATCGTTGTTTCCGTAATTGATCTGCAATTCCTCGTAGCTTGCCAAGTTGAGGTAAGCAGGTGCCGCGCCGAGAGCGGAATAGTCGGTGATGTTGGCGCCGTCCACGTTCCAGGTCTGGTCGCCGCCGGAGCTTCCGTGTCCGTAGTAAGCTGACTGCTGGCCTGCGTCACTTCCGCCGACGTCTTCTCGGTCGATCATCATGCCGGGAGCCAAGGCCATCATGACCCAGGGGTTCCTGGATGTGGGCAAGGACATGATTTGATCCGACGTGACGTTGACACCCACCTGAGTTCTCTTGGCGTCGATGACCGGGGTTCTTCCCACGACCGTGACTTCCTCAGCTAGTTTGGCCTGTTCCATCCTGACATCGTAGATAACGTCTTTCCCGTAAGAAATGACCTGTTTCTCGCGGACGATTGTCTTGAAACCCAGGAGCTCGAATTTAACCGTGTAGTCGGACGCCACGGGCAGGTTGAGAAACCTGAAATTGCCCTTTTCAGAAGTGACGGTTGTCCGGGGGGGTGTTTTGGAGCCGGTCAAGGTGACGTTAACACCGGGAAGAGGATTCCCTTCCGGGTCGGTGACCGTGCCCTTGACGGCACCGTAATCCTGAGCGAAGGAGAAGGCCCCCGCGAGACACAACATAATGAGTAAACTAAAAGCTTTTTTCAATTAGCCCTCCTTTTTCCCCTCTGTGCGAGGTGTCCCATTTTTCCTTCCTTGGAGTGAAAGACTTCACTCAACCCATTCCCTTAAAAATAGACATTCTCAGGCCTGATAAACCACCTCCTTTTAATCATGTAAATTTGCCGCTACTATCTTACCAGCAACATTTATGCCAAGTCTCTTTTTGGGGCCGGATAATTATAATTCCTTATTTATCAATAAATTAAGGAACTGCATCCGGCGACCGCTCCCCGGCCAAAATCCAAATATTTGTACGTTATACAAAAATATGGATTTTCTATATGTTCTTGCAGGGAAGGCGACCGTCCCGAAAGCACCGGGCAGTTCAGTCTCTTTAAAGAAACGTCTAGCGTTTCCACATCTGGATCGCTTTTTGGGCGATCTGTCGCTGCTCCGCGCTCAACTCATTTCCATGTTGGGATAAACCCATCTCCATATTCTTCAAGGCTTCTTCCACTTTATTGTTTTTAGCAAGGACCAGGGCGTAATCAAAGTAGTACTTTCCCTTGGGCTCGAGCTCGATGGCCCGCCGCATCAATTCCTCGGCTTTCTCCGATTTCCCATACTTGGCGGTGAACAGGCCGATCTTAAAGAGCAGGCCGCTGTCCCGCTGAACGTCCTCATTCTCCAGGAGTTCTTCATAGGCCGTCATGGCCGAGGCATAGTCTTTCTGGGAGATGAGGAGTTCCGCGTATTTGATCTTCAATAGGATATTCCGAGGCTCAATCTCCAGCGCCCTGCGGAAATAGGAAATGGCCTCCGGAATCTGCTTTTTCCTGACGGATATTTCACCGAGGATGATGTAGGCGCTCGAAAACAGGGGATTGACCTTCAGGAGTTCGCGGCATTTGAGTTCGGCATCCTGGTCCTCGTTCATCTGGAAGGCGTTCAGAGCATAGAGGACATAGAAACGGTCAACCCTCGGAAAATCGGCCATAGCTCTTTTCAACACGTCCATGGCCTCTCTTTTTTGGTTCTTCTTCATCCGGATGAGATACTCCGCGTCATAGAGCGCGGGGGTCTTGACTCCGGAATACTGATTGACCAATTGCTTGAGACGCGATTCGGCCGCATCCGCGTTCCCTTCCTTGGCCTCGTCGTAGCAGGCTCTCGTCTCATTATCCAGGACAATCCCCGTCTTCGGGTCAACGGCCTTTGAGGACTTGTTGGAAGACGAGGATATATAGCCGAGAGCCTGAAGGCGCTCCCGGTCCTCCGCCGTCAATTCTCTCCGGGAATCGATGTTCCGGTCTGAGAATTCCGTGACGAGCCGCCTTAAGTCGCCGTCCAATTTCCGGACCAAGTCGTTTCTTTCCTGGACCAGATTGTGACTTTCCTCTTTGTCATAGTCCAGGTCATAGAGCTCGGGTTGAGGCAGAGAAATATATTTATGGCGGCCGGAGATGAGACCCGTCAGCGGGGCCCAGTTCATCTCTTCCTTCCCGAACATGCTTTCGATATAGAATGTTCTCTCCGTTTTATCCGGTCCGCCTTGAAGCAGGCCGACCAAGCTGAGGCCCTGGACACTTTTCGGAGTATCCAGACCGTAGAGCTCGCAGAGCGTGGGAAAGAGATCAACCAGATTCACTCTCTGTCGGACCGATCGCGCTTCCGGAAACAATCTTGGATTGTAAAAAATCAGCGGGACTTTCAGGACTTCCTCATAACAGAAGACTCCGTGTTTGAATTCCCGGTGCTCGCCAAAAGCCTCGCCGTGGTCACCGCAGATGACGATGAGCGTCTGGCCGAGGATCCCCTTATTCTCAAGGTCCTTGATGAGCTGGCCGATGGTGAAATCGACGAAGGCGACTTCCCCGGAGTACAACCCCTCGGCATCATTCTTGAACTGGGCGGCAAAATCTTGAGGAGGCGTATAGGGGGCATGCGGATCATAAAAGTGAAGCCAGGCGAAAAACTTCCGGTCGTCCCGTCTGGCAAACCACCGCCGGAATTTTCCCAACACCTCGCTCGCATTTATTTCGGAACTAAAATTGTTGTAGATTTTATGAGTGTCGAGCGTATCGTCGTAAAAATCAAAACCGTGGTTCAGGCCGAATTTGGAAAGCAAGACAAACGCACCCACAACCGCGGCAGTCTGATACCCCTGTTCTTTCATCTTCTCAGCCAGGGTCATCTGGCTGGGATTCAAAAAATAGCTGCCGTTGTTTCGGACATTATGGCCGATGGGGTACCGTCCCGTAAACATTGAGCAATGCGATGGCAGCGTTAAGGGGACCGGAGTATAGCAGTTCTCAAAAAGGATCCCCCGGCTGGCCAGGTCATCCATGACCGGTGTTCGGGCCGTCCGGCTGCCATAGGCACCCAGGTGGTCGGCGCGACAGGTATCGATGGTGATAAAGAGCAGGTTGAGTCCTGCGGCTCTCATTTCCTTTTTGGATTTCAGGACGAAGACGGCGACGACGGAGGCCGTGACCAAGACGGCAATTAAAGGGAGGACCAGACTTTTTTTCATCCGTTCACGTTCGTGCGTTTCAACCAAAATGTATCCCAAGCCTTAAATCCCTGTCAATAGCGTGCCGGGCTCTCCGTCGGTCCCCTCCTTGACATTTCATCCCCTAGCCCGCATATCAGGTTTGCCTATCGCAATGACATTCGTCCGCTGGATGTGATAAAATCTTATACGATGTCTTCCGCTGCTCACGGGTGGAAATATCTTTCATTTATGGCCCTTTTTCTAATTTTCTTTAATATTCCTGCTCTCCACGCCCAAAGCCTGAAAGATCGTCCCAACGTTCTCCTCATCACGATCGACACGCTGACTCCCGACCGGCTGAGCTGCTATGACAGCGCCGTGCTCAAAACGCCGAACATCGACGCTCTGGCGCAAAGAGGATTCCTGTTCTGGCGGGCCTTCGCCCACAATCCTTTGACTCTTCCATCCCACGCCAATATTCTCTTGGGCCTGACGCCGCTCGTCCACGGCGTTCACGACAACGCCAATTTTATTGTCCGCAAGGAATTGACAAACCTGGCTGGCTGGCTGAAGGGCCGGGGGTATGCCACGGGAGCATTCGTCGGAGCTTTTCCCCTGGATTCAAGGTTCGGGCTGACGACGGGCTTCGATGTCTACGACGATAATTACGGCAGTCAGAGCCCCAACGACCTGACCTTCGTCGAGCGAAAGGCCGAGGTCGTCATTCAGCTCGCCCTTCGCTGGCTTGCCGATCAAGGAGGTCCTTGGTTTTTATGGATCCATCTTTTCGACCCTCACCAGCCTTACGAGCCGCCGGAGCCTTTCCGAACGCAATACAAGGACTCCCCCTATAACGGTGAGGTGGCCTATGTCGATGCCGCCCTGGGGAAACTCTTCGGCTTTCTCAAGGATAAAAACCTCGGGGAGAGAACGCTGACCGTCTTCACCGCCGACCACGGCGAGTCCCTCGGGGAGCACGGCGAGATGACCCACGGCTATTTCGCCTACAACGCCACGCTCTGGGTGCCCCTGATCATCTCCTCACCGGGATGGAAGGCCGGAAGCGCAGCCCAAAATGTGTGCCATATCGATATCTTCCCGACGATCTGCGATCTTCTTGGAATCGAAGCCCCGCCGTCGCTCCAAGGCCGCTCGCTTGCGCCGCTCATGAAGGGAAAGGAACTGCCCGCCCGGCCCATTTATTTTGAAGCGCTGACCGCCTACTATAACCGGGGCTGGGCCCCCCTCAGGGGGTATATCGAAGGCCGCGAAAAATTTATGGATTCGCCGATCCCCGAGCTCTTTGATATCGAAACGGATTTTCATGAGCAGAATAACCTGGCGGCGAGCGCCGACCTTGGAACTCAACGGCAAAAATACGAACGCCTCTTGAAAACGCTCTCCGCTCCGGCCGAAGGGACCGCCCGCCAAAAATTGGACCGGGAAACCCAAGAAAAGCTTCGAAGCCTCGGTTATGTCGCATCTTACCAAGCGCCGGCCAAAAAAAATTTCACAGAAAGAGACGATTTAAAGACTCTTCTCCCCTATCATACCAAATACATGAAGGCCGTCTCGGCTTATTCCAGGGGCCAAATCGAGGAAGGGATTGCGCTGTTAAAGGATATCATCGCGGAACGGAAGGACTTCGACCTCGCTTATACGCACCTTGCCAATTTTTATAAAAAACAAAAGAGGCTCACAGACGCCGTATCGGTCCTCCTCAATGCCTATCAGAACAACCCTTCGAGTTTCCGGATCATGACAACCTACGGTATTTTTCTGGTCGACGCAGGACGTTTTGATGAAGCCATCGGGGTTCTTAAAAAAGGGCTGGCCCTCATCGATTTTGACCCCGAGGTCTGGAACTATCTGGGCGTCGCCTACTGGAGTCAAGGGAACTATGACGAGGCCCGCAAGGCCTATGAGCGCGCCTTGGCGCTGGATAGCAATTATCCCAACCTCATCAACAACCTCGGCTCGCTCCATCTTTCCCTGTTCCTAAAAACCCGGCAGCCGGATCCGCTGCGGAAGGCGTTAGATTATTTCAAGCAGGCGATCGCCTTGGACCCGCGTTACCCATCGGCCTACAACGGCCTGGGATCGGCATTGAAAATGGCCGGAGATGCGGACGGAGCCATTGAAAATTGGAAGAAGGCCGTCGAGCTGAAACCCGACTTCGGCTTTCCTCTTTATAATTTAGGGCTGACGTATCTCGCCCGGGGAGACAAAGCGCCGGCGCTGGATTATTTCATGAAATACAAAAACATGTTTTATGCCGGCCTTCCTGCCCAGGAAAAGGAAAAACTGGATGCCCTGATCCAGAGCTGCATGAAGTAACGTGCATGATCAGCTCCCCTGGCCTTATCCGTTTCTCTTGATGATACAGGAAATAGGAACATGAGCAAACGCCAAATCGGATTTCGAGGTTTTTGGATTATCCTTTTGACGGCCCTGCCGTTCCTCTTCGGTCCGTTGCTTGCTTCCGCCGGCCAGAAAAAAGAACTGCCCTCGCTCAGGGAGAAAGACCTCCCCCTGAAATACCAAGAGTGGCTGAAGCTCGTGAGCTATATCATCCTGCCCGTCGAAAAGGACGTTTTTCTCAAGCTCGGCATGGACAGGGAGCGGGATATCTTCATCGAAACGTTCTGGAAGCAGAGAGACCCGACGCCCAGCACGCCCGAGAACGAGTTCAAGATGGAGCACATCAGGCGCTTTAACTACGCCACCTCGTTTTACAGAAGAGGCACGACCCACGAGGGCTGGATGACGGACATGGGTCGGACATACATTATCCTCGGCGCTCCGGCCAACATCGAGAGGTTTGAGGGCGTCGCCGGAATTTACACCTGCCAGGCCTGGTATTATTACGGCGATGCCGCGAAAAAGCTGCCGACCTATTTCGCCCTGGTTTTTTATCAACGCGGCGGTTCGGGCGAATTCAAGCTTTATAACCCGGCTTCCGACGGGCCGGCCAGCCTCCTCGTGAATACCCAGGGGCTCGACCTCACGAACGGCGAAGCCATGTATAATAAAATCAAGGAATTGGCGCCGACCCTGGCCGGGGTCTCCATTTCCCTGATTCCGGGCGAGTATCCCTACGCGTTTCAGCCGTCGCCCCAGTCGAACATTATTCTCAAGGATATTTATGACTCCCCCCGGAAGAACATCAGCGCGGCCTACGCCACCCACTTTCTCAATTACAAAGGGTTTGTCAGCACGGAATACATGACGAATTATATCGAAAGCACGACGCGGACGGCCTTGCTCGAGGAGCCGATTCTGGGCATCCGCTTCCTTCATTTCGCCGTTTCGCCCAAGAGTTTTTCCGTCGATTTCTATGAGCCCAAAAATCAGTATTTCTGCAATTTCAAGATGGACGTGAGCCTGAAGAAAAGCGATACGACCATCTTCCAGTATTCCAAGGATTTCCCGCTCTATTTTTCGCCCGACCAGGCCGAGAATATCCGGGCCAACGGACTGTCCGTCCAGGATTCTTTTCCGGTCATCGAAGGGACGTATGAGCTGACAATTCTCCTCCAGAATTCCGTGGGAAAAGAATTTTCAATCTATGAGGGAAATGTGGCCATCCCGGGAGACGAGGGTCCTCCGCAGATTGTCGGGCCGGTCATGGGCTATAAACTCCAGGCCTCTGCGGCGGCCGTCCACGCGGCGTTCAGGACCATGGACAAACAGCTCTTCATCGATCCAAATGCAACAATCAGTCCCCGGGAAGAAGTCGCCTTCCTCGCCGATGCGATCCGCATCCCTGAAGAGCTTTGGAAGAGCGGCGAAGTGACGGTCCTCATTCGCGGGTTGAAGGGCAAGGACGCCGCGCAAAAGTCGTTCTCGATCAAGCTTTCGAGTTTCCCCAAAAGCGGAGTCATCAATATCGGGCAGGCCGTTCCTGCCGCCGATTTTCCGTCGGATTATTATGAAGTCGTCCTCCATCTCAAGAACGCCGAGGGGAAAATCCTGGATACCAAGACCTCCAATTTCGTCGTCTCCCCCCAGGTGGCCATCCCTCATCCCGTCACACTCAGCAAGGGCTTCCCGCTGGCCAATGTCTTCCTCTATTATTCCTCGCTGGCGTACCAATACGACAAGGCCGGAGAGGCCGCCAAGGCCGAGGCCTGTTTTGAAAAGTCCCTGGTGCTGAAGCCGGACTCCGTCGAGAACCTCGTCGAATTCGCCAATTTCTTGGTCCGGACCGGAAAGTACGACAGGGCGCTGGCGCTCATCGAGAAGGTTAAGGACGATGCGCGACAGAGGTTCGGCTACTATCTCATCAAGGGCAAGGCCAAGATGGGCCTGGGCCTGTATAAAGAAGCCATAGACTATTTTCTCGAGGGCAACAAAATCTATAACAGCGACACCGGGCTCCTGAATTCCCTCGGCTTCTGCTTCTATCAAACGCGACAAAAGAAGGAAGCGATTGACGCCTTCACCGCCTCGCTTCGCCTGAACCCCAGCCAGCCGGACGTCAAAGCCTTGATGGCCAAGATCGAAAAGGAGCTGAAGTAAGCGGGCTGGTCCAGCTCTTTGGTGAAGCTTTTCAGTCTCGAACTGATTCTTTCGATAAAATACAAACCGCCTGGAAATAAAGGCCTCCCTTACGAAAAATGTTACGCAAAAACAATATACAGGATGACCATGACTGCAAACAAAACCGCGGCGGCAATGCGGTAATCGAGCGCTCGGGAAGCGAGTCTGCCGCGGAGAGCTTCGAGGGGGCTTATCCAGACCAGTTTGATGCTTTCCTCCGTGTGGACGTGGGGCTTTATGAGAGAGACAATCACCAGAATCGTCGAGCAGATCACAAAGAGATAGAATGTGGCCATCATCGATGGAACGTTCCATCCCGTTTTGTCTTTGAACCAATCCAGGAAAAAGACGGCCAACCCGAGTCCGGATCCTAAAGAAAGGGTCGCATAAGCCCCCGCGGCCGATGCCTTTTTCCAGAACACGCCCCAGATGAAGACAGCCGTAATGGGGGGCGAGATGTAACAAATGACAGCGACGATCCCCTGGAAAATGCTCTGGAAATGGGAGACAAGCGGCGACCAGAGGATGGCCGCGATCATGGCGATGAACGTGACGGCCCGGCCGATGAAAGTCAGCTTTTTTTCCGGGGTATCGGGCTTCCATCGTTTATAGATATCCAGGCTGAAGAGGGTCGCGATGGAGTTCAAAGCTCCCGAGACCGTGCTCATGAGCGCCGCCAGCAGCGCCGCCGCCACAATGCCCTTGAGCCCGACCGGAAGAAGGTTGTTGATCATCACCGAATAGATATCCGCGGAATTTGCGGGCGCCGGCAATTTTCCCTGCCGGGTCAGGCCCAGGGCGATCAGCCCGGGCAGGACAAAAAGAAATACGGGAAGAATTTTGATGAATCCCGCGAACAGCGGGCCCAGCCGGGCCTGCTTCTCATCCTTGGCCCCCAGCACGCGTTGGACAATGGTCTGGTCGGCGCACCAGTACCAAAGGCCGATGATCGGATAGCCCAGGAAGACCGAATACCAGGGTAGGGTCGGCGTCTCCGCCGCCGTCCGCAAGATGGTCAGCTTGACCGGCTCCACCGAAGCCGTCAGGCCGCCCCAGCCGCCGACGGACACAAAACCGATCACCAGGACGCAGGCCGAGCCGAGGATCAGGATGATCGTCTGCACGGACTCGGTCATCACGACGGCCAGCAATCCGCCGATGATGGTATAGGCGCCCGTCAGAAGCGCCGTGAGGATGATGGAGGTGTTGATGTCGATCCCGAACATGCCTTTCAGAACCAGGGCCCCGGTGTATAGAGAGAAACCGATGTGGATGAACACGGCCGAGACGATCGAGAGCACGGCCAGCCAGTCGCGGCAGGCACGGTTATAGCGCTTTTCTAAAAAGTCCGGGAGAGTCGCGACTCTCGACCGGATGTAGAACGGCGCGAAAAAGAGCGAGAGAACGATCAGGAGGAAGGTCGCCATCCATTCGAAATTCCCATAGGCCAGCCCGTTGACATAGCCTTCCTGGGCCAGGCTGACCAGGTGGATGGTCGAAATATTCGTCGAAAAAAGTGCCAGGCCGATCACCGGCCAGCGCAGAGTGTTTCCGGCCAAAAAATATTCCGAGCTCGAGGACCGTCGTTTTTTCCGTTTGGCCCACGCCCAAAGGCCCAGCCCGACGATGCCGACGAGATAGACCGCGATCACGAGGACATCCTGCCAGGCCATATTCAGAAGGACTTTTTGATCCATCCGGCGCTCCCTGCCCGCTCCTCAATCCGAGTGAAACACTTCTTCCATCACGCTCCAGAACTCTTGAGGGCCGCGAATGGGGATGGGGATCTGGCAGGGGTTGGTTTCCTTCCACCACTTCTGGGTTGTCGGGTCGGCCGCCATTTTGGCCATGTCGGCCTGGAAATCATTTCCTGTGTATTCAAAATAGGAGAAGAGATAGTACTTTCCCTTTTCGATTTCTTTCAAATAAATCGAATAGTTCCGGATGTTGCACTCCTTGATTTTTTTGAGGACACCGGGCCAGGCCGCGGCGTGCAGCTTTTTATAGGCTTCGATTTTTCCCGGTTTGATGCCGATGACCATGCCATAGCGCTGGACCTTCGGCTGGCCGAGCACCCGTCCCAATAGAACTGCCGTCGCCAGGAATCCGGCCGCCAGGGATAAGAATTTGCGGGTTTTTGATCTTGCCATTTATTTCTCCTTGGGCAGGAATGTCTCCACGGGCCGGGCCTTGGTGATCTTGACCGCTACCGGCCAGTCCGGCCCCCAAGTGATTTCGATCGCATCCGCGGTCTTTTTTTCCGGCCCGGCCGCTTTCGTTTGAGGTTTCCGGATGAGCTGGATGGTCTGTTTTCTGTATACGGTGATATGAAGTCCCTGGGCATCTTCTTTCCATTCGCATTCGCCAGCCTGGCTCAGCAGCGAGATTTTTGTCTCCGCCGTGGTTTTCACCGATTTGAGCGTCAGCCGCCTTCCCGCCGGCCCGGGCGGCTTCGGCCCTCCGAACCCGTATTCAAGATCGGCAATGGCGTAGACCGTGCCATCGCTCGGCCGCTTGGTCAGCCAGACATCGCCCTCGTTGGCCACGACCCAGGGGCGGATGCCGCAGACGGCCTCTCCGTAGAGCATCATCCACAGGCCTAGGTCGCGCAGCCGGTCCACATCGGGGTCCGCGATCCTGCCTTCCGGCCGCGGCCCGACATTCAGCAGCATGTTCCCTCCCCTGGCCCGGATCGCGATCAGATTCTTGATGATCTCTTTGGACGTGCGGATATCCGGATTGGGCTGATAGGCCCATTGGATGCTCGTCGTCATGCAGCTTTCCCAGGCGTGATCGGACGGTTTGCCCGGGATCTCCTGCTCGGGCGTCGGGATCTCGCCCCGTCCGATGAAAATGTCCTGCTTGACGCGCCAGGCATGTTTTTTGAGCGGCTCGCACTTGCCGTCGAACCACAGCATGAAGATGTCGCCGTACCGCGTCAGAAGCTCTTCGACGTGCCCGCGCTCATAGTCGACAAAATTTTTCTTCAGCGGCCCGAACAACTCAGGGCTGGTGAAATCCGCTTCATAAAGATGGCTGAAGCGATGCCCCGTTTCATATTGGTAACGGAAGTCTCCGGGGGAATAATAGATCCCCACGAGCAGCCCTTCTTTGCGGAAGGCCTCGACCAGCATGGCCAGGATGTCTTTGCCGTAGGGAGTCTTGGTGACCTTAAAATCGCTGTAGGCCGTATCGAACATGCAAAAGCCGTCGTGGTGCTTGGCCGTGAACACGACATACTCGATACCGGCCAGCTTGGCCAGCCGGGCCCATTCCGCCGGCCTGAAATCGACGGGGTTGAAGGTATCGGCCAGGGCGTAATATTTCTTGATGTAATCATCGGACGCATTGTAGAGAGGCCAGGAAATCTCCGTCCCCATCTGCGAATTCGGGCCCCAGTGGATGAACAATCCGAGCCCGGCATCGCGGAAGACCTCGGTTTTCTGGGGGTCGTTCGACAGCCGGACCTTGTCTTCCGGCAGGAGCGTGACGCCGGTTTTCTCCGCCGGACTTTCTTTTTGTGGAGTCTTCGCGCAGCCTATAAAACAGAAAGCAAGACAAAGAAAAAGACCGCCGGCCTTAAAAAATCTGAAGCGGTTTCTAAATCTTGAAAACGTCATGGCACACTCCTTTCTTCCGCATTTTAATATCCGCCGTACGCGCGGACGGTTTCATACAAAGCCAGGACATTATCCACGGGCGTCTCCAGCAGCAGATAATCATGACTTGGAGAGACGATATAACCTCCCCCGGGCTTCATGATCTCGAGGATCTCACGGACCCTGGACCTGACGAGCCCGGGCGTTCCCTTGATTAAAATGTGGTGGGTATCGATGCAGCCATTGAGGACAATCCGGCCGCCGAAGGCTTTTTTCAACTTGGCGGGTTCCATATCACGGGCATCCGGCTGGAGCGACTGGAGCCCATCCAGGCCGATCTCGACCATGGCCGGGACAAGGGGGAAAAATCCGCCGCAGCAATGAAGCATGACCTTCAGGCCGAAATCATGGCCCAGGTCAACCAGGCGCTTCAAGGGGGGAAGAAAGAACCGCCGGAAAAGCCGTTCGCCGACGACAGGGCCGTTCTGCGTGCCGAAATCGTTTCCGATAAAAAAGATATCGATGGCACCGGCAGCCGCTTCAAAGATGCGCCGGCTGACCCGGCAATAATAATCGACGATGCGTTCGAGAAGGGTATCGACCAAAGCGGGGTCGTCGACCATGGCCGTCATAAATTTTTCCATGCCCAGGAGGTCGATCGCGTCATGGAAAAAGGGGGACCAATCGCCGCCCAGGACGGCGTATCGGCCGTTCCAGGCAAGCGTCTCGGATCGAATATAAGAGACATCCATCCAGCGGGGATCGGGCCAGGGATATTTATCGAGGTCGGCAGGAGTCTGAGCGTCCTTCAAGGGATGCTCGAGGGGCTGGCCATAACCGTACCCGTGGCGCTCGACTCCGAAGGGTGTGCGGCCTGTCGCTTGGGAAAAATAGAAATTAGAATCGGGCGAGCGGCCCGCGGGTCCCGCATATTTCGCATAGACACGGCGGAAGTCGTCGCCGACGTAGAGGAACAGGTCTTCATCAGTAGGCAGGCGGAGCAAAAGCCTGGCCAGTGATCGGAATTCGGGCGAGGCGCCGAGCCAGGCGGGCACACGGTCGGGCTGGCGATGGGCAAAGGCCGCGAGCACCCGCTCCCGGGAGGTCATAGCGGCATCATACGGAAGAACAGGTAAAAATTCAATCGGAGGAGCCCGCCCTGGACGCCGGACGTCCGGCGGATTGTCTTGACTTCCTTCGCATGTTTGCAGCCGTCGAAAATTCCCGTTAGGCTGGATTGGGGAGTCGAGTCGGGCGAATTCATTTGGGAATAGACGCGGCCCGCGGCTGATATGTTGACTTCTCGGTTTAAAAAAAATAAAATTCTTCCTGATATTCGATATATTATGTATCCTCATCTCTTTCAGTTTTACGCTATAAAGGAGGTATCATGAGGTTTCCCAAGCGTGCTTATCCTTTTTTAGTCATGGTCGTAGCTTTGGCGCTTGTCATAATCGCAGCCGGACAGACCAAAGCGCCGGCCAAAGCCGCGCCGAAGAATGTGGAAAACACCGACCCCGCGCTCCGCATGAAATGGGTCGACCAACACACGGCCATGAAGGCCCAGTCGCCTTTTAAAGACATGAAATGGCGTTTCATCGGCCCGGACATTATCGGCGGCCGGTGCGTGGACATCGCCGTGCCCAAAGGCAGCCGGAACATCATCTACATCGCCTCCGCCGTCGGCGGCCTGTGGAAGACGGAGAACACGGGCATCACCTGGGAATGCCTGACCGACGAACTTCCCACGCTATCATCGGGAGACATCGATATCTCCGAGTCCAACCCGAACATCATCTACTATGGGACGGGAGAAGCCAATATCTTTCGAGCGTCATTAGCCGGAACAGGAGTCTACAAGTCCACAGACGCCGGCAAGACCTGGGCCAGCGCGGGCCTGACCGGAACCTATACCGTCGGCCGGATCCGGATCCATCCAACGAATCCAGACATCGTCTATATCGCCGCTTCGGGTCACGAATGGACCTACAGCCCGGACCGCGGCGTTTACAAGACGACCGACGGCGGCAAGACTTGGAAGAAGGTCCTCTATATCAATGAGAAAATCGGGGCGATCGACCTGGTCATGGATCCGAAGAATCCTGACGTCCTCATCGCCTCGATGTGCCATCGTATCCGGCTGCGCTGGAGCGATCCTGTACCTGAGCCGGAGGACGGGCTGTTCAAGACGATCGACGGCGGAAAGACCTGGAAGCCCGCCAATAGCGGACTGCCCGATACCAAGTTCACCGGCCGTATCGGCCTTGACCTTTGCCTGAGCAAGCCCAATATCGTGTACGCCTATGTGGACAACCACACGCCTGTCCGCATGCCAAAAGAAGGGGAATTGGATTCCTACCTGCGGCAGAGAACGTATCCCGACATCGCCGGCGCCGAAGTCTACCGCTCCGATGACCAAGGCGAGACCTGGAAGAAGATGAGCCCAGCCGATCCTTCTATGGAGCGATTCGGCGGTACCTACGGCTGGGTGTTTGGCCAGATCCGTGTCGATCCCAGCAACGAGAATACGATCTATCTGATGGGCCTAGGGCTCGCCAAATCCAGCGATAGCGGCAAGTCCTTCGCGAGATTGAACTACGAAGGCCTCCACGGCGACCATCACGGTTTGTGGATCGATCCGAACGATTCAAACTACCTCATCAACGTCAACGACGGCGGAGCCAACGTCTCCTACGACGGCGGCAACGCCTGGCGGGATTTCCACAAGGGCATTCCCTCCATCCAGTTTTACAACGTGATGTATGATATGAAGAAACCTTTTGCCGTATACGGCTCGATCCAGGACCAGGGCACGATGCGCGGGCTCGGCGTGCAGCCGCCCCAGCAGCCGACCGGCCGCCGCTTCCGCCAACAAGGCGTGCGCTGGGAAACGGCGCCCGGCGGCGAAGGGACGATCATCGCCATAGACCCGACCAATCCCAACCTGATCTATTCTTCGTCATACTACGGGATGCTCGATCGCTCGGAGTACAAAGATGGCCAGTGGCAGACCAAGGCTATCTATCCCAAGCCCGGACCCGGAGAGTCATTCTACCGGGGCCAGTGGCTGGCGCCGACCATCCTCTCGCCGCACGATCCCAATGTCGTTTACCATGGTTTCCAGTTTGTCTTTCGCTCGAAGAACAAAGGCGATACCTGGGAAAAAATCAGTCCCGACCTGACCTATAACGATCCCAAGAATCAAGGCAAGCTTCCCTACGCGATCAATTACGCGGCGTTAACGGCCATCGACGAATCCCCTTTGAAGGCAGGAGTGCTTTACGCGGGAAGCGATGACGGCCGCGTCCATGTGACGATGGACGGAGGCGCGAAATGGATAGAGATCACGGCCGGATTGCCCTACAACAAACACGTCTGGGGTATCGTCGCCTCGAAATATGATCCTGCGACGGTCTACATTTCGCTCATCGGCCGGGAGGACGACGATTTTGTCCCTTACCTGTTTAAGTCCACCGATTACGGCAAAACCTGGGTGAATATCGGGACAAGCCTGCCGGGCTCGACAAACTCCGTCCGCGAAGATCCTAAAAAAGGTTCTGTCCTCTACTGCGGCACGGATTTGGGCCCTTATGTAACGACCGACGGCGGCAAGACCTGGAATTATTTGGGCAGCGGCATGCCGAATGTCGCCGTCTGGGACATCCAGATCCATCCTCGGGACAATATCATCGTCGCTGCGACCAACGGCCGGGGCATGTGGGTTATCGACAGCGCCGAGCCGGTGCAGAAATAGGAAGTGTCAGGAGGGACCTCGAATTTTCTAAAGGATGATCGAAGCCGTTGAGGCTCAGCTTTCATCGGATCAATACAAGCCATATTCCTCGACAAGCCGGCCGACACGCTTCACACGATCTTCAAGCCCATCCGGCGGGACCTGATCGCCGACGCCGCGCACACCTTAATAATGTGAGCACCCGTTCACGAAGTGTCATCGCTCGAGACGTCTCATCCTTACGGCCGAAATCTTGAGCCAAAAACAAGGCTATCGTTCGGGGCCGGAATATCTGCGAAGTTTTAGGCTGACGGCCTTCCGGAAACCGGTGATCGTGATATTAAAGTCGCGATCGATCTCGACCAGAGCATAGCTGTTGTTGCCAGCCCCGCTCCCTTCCACGGCGGCTTTGAGCGTGTAATAGGGAATCTGGCTCATCATGTTCAGCTGCCCCTCATGCCGGTGCCCCTGGATCACGGCCAGGAATTTGCCCGAACTCTCCAGCGCGCGCCGAACCTCGGGAGCGTTCTTGACATAGTAATCGCCTTCCCCGTCCAGCTGATGATGGATAAAGATGATCGCCGGCTTGGCCGAAGAATCCAATTCCTGCTTCAGCCAGATTAGCTCGGCGGCGGGAATATTGGCATCTTCCCAAGCAAAATGGCCACGATCATAAGAATTCCCATCGGCGCGGAAATCGGCGTCCAGGACGATGAAGCGGACGCCCCTGACACTGAAGGAATAATAGCTTTTGTCCGGCGGAATGCCGGTATTCCTGGCCGTCTTCAAAAACTGCGCTTTGGAGAGGCTGTCCACGTCGTGGTTGCCGAGGACATGGTAGCGGGGGCCGTCAAACTTCTCGAAAACGCCCTCGATCCGCTGCAGGTAGGAGAGTGTTTTGCCTTCCGTCGGGCTGATTTTATCCTGGTCCTTAAAATCGCCGAGTTCCACCAAAAAATCAGCTTTTCGATCATTCATCACTTTGATGCATTCCTCGAGCTTGACCAGGGATTCCCGGTACGAGCGGTCGGCGCTGGGATCGATATCGGCATAGTGCAGGTCCGTGATGATGCCAAACCGCAGACGAGTTGGTCTTTCACCGGGCGGAGAAATCCGCGGTGGGACGCAGGACGCGAGCAGGACGACGGCCAAACCTGCGGCGAGAACGACGGAGGCATCCAGAAAGCGCCGGCGGGTCATGGTGGTGTTTATTTGTAACACAGGAAAAACGGACGGTCAATGCCGGCGCCCGGAAGAGCCGGAATTTTCAGGATTTCAGGATGGTCTCGATTTCTTTAAAAGCTTTGGAAAGGATATCGCTGATTTGGCGAAGCTTTTCGGCTCCTGCGCGGCGCGCCGTCCGCCCGATCAGGCTGCCTAGGTCGCCGAATGTGTGCCAAATCTCGTTAAGTTCTTCATGGACCTCCCTGCGCCAGCCCCCCCACCAGTCCTCCATATGGCTCTTCATATCCCCCGTTTCTTTTTCTCGTTCGGCGAGAAAGCGGCGTCCCTCCTCGGTGATTGTGTAGATTTTTTTTCCGTCCTGCTGGGACGATGTCACATAGCCCGTTTCCTCGAGCCATTGAAGCGTCGGATAAACGGCGCCGGGGCTCGGAGTATAGAAGCCGTGAAAACGATCTTCCAGATCGCGGATGATTTCGTACCCGTGGCGGGGCTTATCTTTTAAAAGGTCCAAGATGAAATATTTGAAATCTCCCTTTTGAAACATCCGTTCTCCCCGCGGCCAGAATCCATATCTGTGTCTGCTAAACATGCCTGACTCCTTGCTTTAAGATATTACATGATATAACTAGATATATCGATATATAATTTAATTCCGGATTGCGAAGATGTCAAGCCCCTTTTGCGAAAATCTTTCAAATCATTCTTAAGGGGAAATGGCATCCTTCGTCAAAATCACTTGGCGAACGA
>Ga0315280_10000958_pt1 | contig 51720 bp, 49 predicted proteins | sample YL17G06_40_MG_FD_203697 | JGI IMG/M metagenome (GOLD analysis project Ga0315280, IMG submission 203697) | Sediment microbial communities from Yellowstone Lake, YNP, Wyoming, USA - YL17G06_40 | ecosystem: Environmental > Aquatic > Freshwater > Lake > Sediment | place: USA: Wyoming | collected... | reverse complement strand
CCTCTAGTGTACCAGTTGTCCCGCCCGGGGCAGCGCTGGGTAGCTACGTTCGGCAGAGATAACCGCTGAAAGCATATAAGCGGGAAGCTTGCCTCAAGATAAGATCTCCCACCCCTTCGGGGGCTGAAGGGCACTTGTAGACTACGAGTTTGATAGGCTGGATGTGTAAGTCCGGTGACGGATTGAGCTTACCAGTACTAATAGCCCGTGAGACTTGACCATAAAGTTTATTAAGACAAAAAAGCGCAACATAAATTGCACGGATCTAAAATCCCGGCAATCATAACGGAGGGGTCACACCCGTTCCCATTCCGAACACGGAAGTTAAGCCCTCTGGTGCCGATGGTACTGCCAGGGGAGCTTGGTGGGAGAGTAGGTCATTGCCGGGTTTTTTTTAGCCTGTCATTGCGGGCCCTCAGGGGCGAAGCAATCTCATATTTAAGGACGAATAAAGGAAGAGGGCACGGGCCCTGATCGGTCATACTCCTCTCCTTTATATCGGTCAAACTTTAAAATTTAAAAGGAGATGTGAGTATGAACATCTATGTGGGCAATTTATCCAGGGACGTGGCTGAGGCTGATTTGCGAGAAGCCTTCCAGGCTTTTGGCGAAGTGGCGACGGCGTCTGTGATCAAAGACAAGTACACCGGCGAGTCGCGTGGGTTCGGGTTCGTGGAGATGCCGAACAAGGCCGAGGCTGATGCAGCGATATCCGGTTTGAACGGCAAAGACCTGAAGGGCCGGACCATCAGTGTCAACGAGGCGAGGCCGCGAAGAGATGATCGTCGTGGCGGAGGCTTCGGCGGTCGCAGCAGCGGCGGTCGTGGCGGGTTTGGCGGCGGCGGTGGCGGACGCAGATATTAATCCGCCTGTCTGACGAATAAAAAACCCTTAGAAAATCAAGGCAGATTCCAAAGACTTTGAAGTCTGCCTTCACTTTTTTTTCGAAAGAATAAAGGAAGGGGCACAGGCCCTGACCGGTCGAATACTCCTCTCCTTTATTTGAATCAATATTTTGTGAGGGACGTCCGGGTGCCACCCGGGCGGATCCATCGTCAAAGGAGACGAGTATGAACATCTATGTAGGCAACCTTTCTTTCACCACGACCGAGAGCGACCTCAAGGAGGCCTTCCAGGCTTTCGGCGAGGTCCAGACGGCCTCGATCATCAAGGACAAGTACAGCGGTGAGTCCCGCGGTTTCGGGTTCGTCGAGATGCCGAACAAGTCGGAGGCCGAGAAAGCCATGTCGATGCTGAACGGCAAGGACCTCAAGGGCCGCAGCCTGAAGGTCAACGAGGCCAAGGCGCGCACAGACGGGCCGCGCAGCGGCGGTTTCGGCGGCGGCGGACGCAGATATTAAACCGCTGATCTAACAGCTAAAAACCTTTAAAAATCAAGGCAGATTTTAACTATGTTGAAGTCTGCCTTTTTGCTTTCCTTTCTAAATCGAGCTTGTGAGATAAGTATTTCGTTTTTTCCTGCGATGGCAGAACGTGCGTCATTGTGCCGGTTTTCCCCTCCAATCATCGTGTGGGATTGTAAATCTTGGCTCAAAAAGATGTCAAGGACGGCTTCGGAGCGCGGGGATGTGTTCCTGAAGGCGTTCAAGGCGCCAGAAGCGCCGGCTATAACTTGTGCTTTTCCAAGAAATTATCAACCTGGCGCATATATTCTTTGAAATCAGATAGAGCAATTGATAGCGCTTTGTAAACTTTTTCGTCGTCAATATCTATATATTCATGAACAAGGATATTCCTCATTCCGCCTGAACCTTTTAATTTGTTCGCCAACTCATTCGTCAGCAGCCCCGCCTCCGAAGCTTTGATAAAGGACGAAGCATAGTCTTCAGGCGGTCGCTGTCCCATTTCCACAACAACATGATTGTTGATGTCTGAGGCACACTCCACGATCAATTGAATCATCCTCTCGGCGGAAGCTTTCAGATAAAAATCAGAGAGATACTCCTCAAAGGTATGCCCGGCAATAGGCTCTAATTTGTCAAGGTACATATTCATCCGGGATAATTTTCTTTGGATTAAGTCTGCCTCAATCACGGCTCACCCCCTTTTCAATGGCACGCTTGATATAGAGCTTTTCCAGGGTTCGAAATTTTTTAGAATCCATATACCTAGCAATAGATTGGATTCTGAAGTTGGCGAAAAGTCCCTTCTTTTCTTCGTACAGAGGCTGGCCGAGTAAAGCCACGCGGTAGCTGATCATGGGTTCTGCTCCGTTTAGAAAGACCGGGTCATAATTATCACCAAAAACTCCACCTAAATCTTTCAAAATATCAAAATATTTATCTGAATCGACTTTCTCACTGCTCAAAATGCCGATATCCATGTCACTCTGAGGGGTCGCGGTTCCTGTTGCATAGGACCCGTGCAATATCAGGAGGTTAATCTTGTGTTTCTGACAGAGCTTTCTTATTTTTTCTCGGTTCATTTTGAGACTCATTGTAAATTTTCCTTTGCGGCTTTTATTATAACATACCTTCCTTGCGCTTCATCCTGGCAAATTATTTGCACTTATATGCATGGATGAGGAGAGGGTCAAAGTCCTGCCCATGATCGGGAGGCGGCGATTATGGGCCGGCTTCAGGTCCGGCCCAGATGGCGTCAACCATCGTTGAGTGGAGCCGTGTCTTCTGCATGGGTCTAGGGCTGGGAGCGAATTTTTTATTATTCCGCATCGAGATCGATGCTTATTGTCCCGGGGGACGCATTTGCCGCCGATGAGTGCCATGAGAGCCCGGGGGTGTGCCCCTGAAGGCATTCGAGGCGCAAAAAGCGCGAGAATCTCCCAGACTTATCCTTGCGGGAGAAGCTAAGATCATGAAAAATATTCGGCCGAAGTCTCGGCGGCCATCAGAAGCTCTTGCGAAGCGACCTGAGGCGGAGGAGGCTTGTCGGCGACAAAGGACAGCTTGAGGTGGTTGATGATGCGATCGACCACGGTGAAATCGGTGATAAAGGCGATGACTTTCATCGTCCCCCCGCACTTGGCGCAGGTCAAAGGATCGACCTCATACACCTTGCGGATCATGGCGGCCCAGCCCCGGCGGATCCGGGCAAACCCGCAGCGCGGGCGCGGGCCGGCTATTCGGGCATTTCAGCCGCCTGTTCGTCACGGCCAAGGCCCTGCCTTCGACCTACGACAAGAACCTTCAGGACGACAAGGTCCCACTCCATCAAGGGCTTGAGGACACGGCCCGCATTCTTTAAGTTTTTTAAATCACCCTGCATAATATCAAACCGGACATCAAGGAGATCGAGCGAAAATCCGTCCCTTTTCTCTTCGGGGCCGACCTGGCCGATCATCTGACCGTAAAAGGCGTCCCGTTCAGGAAAGCCCACGGCATAGTCGGCGCGATCGTCCGCTTTGCGGAAAAAAACGGCAAGGCGTTGAATCGACTGAGCCCTCTGGAATTACGCAAGTTTCATCCTCTGATCGGAGACGATGCAGCGGAGATTTTCGACCCCGCCCGTTCGATCCGGCTTAAAAGGACGAGCGGATCGACCCATCCGGACCAGGTCATAGCTCAAATCAAAAAAGCCAAAATTCTCTGCCGAAATTAAATTTTCGGGGGTTAAGGATGCCGCTGCCCAGATTCTTAGGGTTGGGGAGCTTAATAAGAGGACGTTTCTTGCTTGCGACCGAAGATTCTGATACTTTTATAGACGTTCCGCGGAGAACGGATGTTTCAATCATTGGCTATCTTTCAAAGAAGAGCCCCCGGACGTCGTCCTATTCTTTCATGAAGATCAACGCGCTGTTCCTGCTTATCCTATTACCTCTGGCGCTCCGCGCCCAGATCCCCGAACCCGTTTTGCCGGCCGGCGCCGGCGTCAACATCCACTTCATCACCGGACACGAAAGCGACCTCGATGGAATCGCGGCCGCGGGCTTCAGGTTCGTCCGCATGGATTTCTTTTGGGAACGCACGGAGACGAAGCGCGGCGAATACGTCTGGTCGGGCTATGAGGAATTGCTGGCGAACCTGGATAAACGCGGGTTGCGGGCGCTGTTTATTCTTGATTATTCGAACCCTCTGCACGAAGAGGCCATCGTCAGTCCGCATCCGATCACCGGGCGGCCGGTCAAGGGCCTGGCCTCGCCGCGACAACCGAAGAGCATCGCGGCGTTTGTCCGCTGGGCCGCGGCGGCCGCGCAGCATTTCTACGGGCGCCGGGTCATCTGGGAGATCTGGAACGAACCGAACGGGAATTTCTGGCGTCCGAGGCCCGACGTGCGGCAGTATACGGCGCTCGCCTTGGCCGCCGGCAAAGCCATCCGCGGAGCCGATCCGGCGGCGACGCTCATCGGGCCGGCGATTTCGGGTTTCGACCCGGCGTTCATGGAAGCGTTCCTGAGGTCGGGAGTGCTCGAATACTTGGACGGGGTAAGCGTCCATCCCTATCGCAGCGCCCCTCCGGAGACCGCCGCCGGCGAATACCGGATGCTCCGGGAACAAATCGAACGCTACGCGCCGCCCGCGAAGAAAAATAAAATTCCCATTCTCAGCGGGGAATGGGGTTACTCATCCGACGGCAAGGACGTGTCGCAGGAGAGGCAGGCGGCCTACCTCGTCCGCCAGCAGTTATTCAATCTGCTCAGCGGCGTGCCGCTTTCAATCTGGTACGACTGGAAAAACGACGGCCCCGACCCCCAGGAAAGGGAACAAAACTTCGGGACGGTCACGCCCGAGCTGGCCCTTAAACCGGCTTATCTTGCCGTCCAGACCCTGACTCGCGAGTTGGCGGGCTTCCGCATCGTGGTCCGTCACAACACCGGCCACGAGGAGGATTTCGTGCTCGTGTTGAGCGATGCCACCGGCCAAACGAAGCTTGCCGCCTGGACGATGATTGAACCGCGCTCAGTAACGCTCGAAGTGGAGTCGGGCCTACGGACATCCGTCGCGGTGACCGGCATGCTGGGCGAGAGGCGCGAAGCGAACACGCGGTCACAGAGCTTGACCTTGGAGCTTGGCCCGGAACCGCAATACGTGGGGCTCGGGCGAACCTCGCTGAAAAAATGAGGATCGGGATACTCGGCGACATCCATGGCAATATCGAAGCTCTCGAAGCCGTCCATAAGAGGGCTGTGGCTTCTGGGGTGGAAACGTTTTTTCATCTGGGCGACCTGGGAGGGTACGCCCCGTTCGTGAACGAGGTTGTCGCTTTTCTCCAGGAACATCATATCGACGGGGTCCAAGGAAATTACGACGAGGCTGTGGCCAATGACCGCGAACACTGCGGCTGCAAATATGAAGACCCCGTCCAGGAGCAGATGACAACGCTTTCGTTTGAGTGGACGAAGAAACACACGAAGCAGAAGACCAAGGAATACTTGAAGGGCCTTCGCCCGGAGCGTCATTTCCGCGTCCTCGGCAGAAAGGTCTCACTGTTTCATGCCGCGCCGCATAAAAACAATCTTTACTGGTATGAAGACCGCCCGGAGAAGTTTTTCAGGGAGATGGCCGGGAAGACCGACGCCGATATCCTGATCTACGGTCATACCCATAAGCCGTACCGGAAAGATTTCGGGGGGAAGGTCTTTATTAATGCCGGGAGCGTCGGAAAACCCAAGGACGGCGACCCCAGAGCGTGTGTCGCGATCGTGGATATCACGGCGTCGGCGGTCAGCGTGGATTTCGTGCGGGTCGATTATGATGTTGAAAAGACGGCCGCCGCGATCACGGCAAGCGGGCTGCCTTCGTATTTTGCCGAACGGCTGAGGCGGGGAGTCTGATGTTCCGGGGAAACCTTTCAACTCCCGGCTTACTTCAGGTTTAAGTCTTTACAGTCCAAGAGCATCTTCGTCAGCCGCTGATTGTGTATCCGGTCGCAGTTGCCCCGGAGTTTTGTGTTGGTTTAGGCTGTTGACAGGCGTTTAAGCTGAGTGGTATGTATTGACCGGGGACATCGTGCGGGGTTATATGGGACAATTTTCTTAACCATAGACAAAAAGGCTGGGCAGAAGGGTCTGTATACTTAGAGCGGTTTTAACCGTAAGAACATGACGCTGGACGAGCTCTATGACCGCTTTGGAGAACAATTGTATCGCTACCTGGTCTTCCGTCTGGGCTCCTGCCAGGACGCCGAAGACGTGCTACAGGAGACATTCTGCCGCTTCGCCCGGTACTCCGTGCGCTGGAAGCTCGTCAGGAATCCGCGGACGTTTGTTTTCAGATGTGTCCGCAACGAGGCCAACCGCTTTCTCAAGCGGAGACTTGAGCGGCCAAAGGACGTCTCGATGAATCCGGGGCTTCAAGATATCATTTCCTCGGTCGTCGAGGGACCCGACATAAAAGCAGAGCGTCTTCTTTCCGAATATCTATCGCGGCTGCCCGACGACCAGATGGACGTCATCGTGCTCAAAGTCTTTGGGGGCTTCACCTTTGAAGAGATCGCTCGCATATGCGGCTGTTCCATAAACACGGCCGCCAGCCGGTACCGGTACGGCATTGCCCGGCTCCGCTCGATCCTGGAGGGAAAACAATGAGAGACCCCGATCAAGACAAGGCTGAGAAATTTCTGAAGGGTTTTTCCTTGAAACCGGCGCCGCCCAGACTCAGGGCCAAGATATTAACCAGAGCCGTGCAAGAGCGGAAAGCTGCCCGGGTGATGACGCCCTTGCTCTGGAAAACCGTCCTCGGCTGTTCAATTCTTACGCTGATTTTCTCGGGGGCGGATAAAGCCATTTCGAAATCTCAGCAAAACCGGATGGATTCTCTCTTCAAAGAGCCGACGGTTTCTCGGCCCGATCAGAGGGGGCCCTGGCCGAGCGATATCCTCAATGACGTATCATTGTCTGAGATTATCGGCCGTGATCAAGCGATATTGCTCTTCGGGAGAAGCCTGGCCAAAGTCCGGCCCGATTATAAGAAAATGTCATCTTTAGCCAAAGGAGAGGAAGGCCATGAAAATGAGCAAAATCTTTATTAGAGCCCTGGTCATCCTGCTGGCAGCGGCGACGGCCGGGCTGCTCGTCCGCGCTATCTTCAATTACACCGAAGGAAAGAAGCTGGCCGAATATTTTGAGCAAGCCAAAGTGGACGGCGTGCCCCTGACTTTGCAGGAGTTGGGCCCGGCCTGCGATGATGCCGATAACGCCGCCCGCTTTTGGAAAGCAGCAGAGGCCATGATTTTGGTAAAGGACGAAGATAAGAATTTGCTGAACCGCACGATCGAAGATTTTTTCTTCGACCGCCCCCTCGATGACGGCGCCCGGGCTAGGCTCAGCAGGTTGACAGAAGAAAATCGGCAAGCCCTCGAGCTCATGAGCGAAGCGGCGGGGAAGCCCTGCTTCCGGTACGGCGACTGGAGCAAGCGGACGTATGACGCTCACGTGTCCCCAGATAGTGCCGTGAAAATGATACTCGCTGTGCGGCTTCTGGGGATAGATGCGGTTTTACGGGGTGAGGCGGGGAAAACGGAAGATGCCCTGGAACAGTGCCGCCGCGGCCTTGCTTTTGTCCAGAGAGTTCAGGATGAGCCGTTCTTAATTACCTATCTGGTCTCTATCTCCAACATGAAGACTCTCCTGGTCTGTCTCCAGCGGATCGCCTCCGGGAGGGAGATCGCTCCTGATGCGTTGTCCTCTGTGATGAAGGAAGCGGATCCCCTGCTCTGGCGGGCAGGAATGGCCCGGACTTGCCAGGGGGAACGAGTACTCGGCCGAGACGAACTCCTCGAGCTGGTTAAGGGGAACACGGAAGCCCTGAAGCTCGGGTTTGGAGACAGACTTTTTTACTGGCTGACCCGGCCCATGGCCAAGTCCGAAATCATCCGGATTCAAGCTTATTGGCTGGAGCTCGAACAGCAAGTCAGATTGCCCTACTTCCAGAACAAGGAATTTCGGGACAAGTATATCCAAAAAGTGAATTCCTTAAGCTGGTATGAAAAACTATCCGATATGCACCTCCCGGACTATTCAAGCGTTATTTTGAAAGAAGCCACGCTCGAGTCACTCATCCTGACGACGCGGATTGGCCTGGCCTGCAAGATTTATAAGCATCAACACGGCCGCTTCCCGGAAAACATCGCCGCCCTCGTTCCGGGCATCCTGACCGAGGAGCCGCTCGACCCCTTCACCGGGCGGCCGTTTATTTACCGCTCGCAGGACGGCGGATTTATCGTCTATGGCCTCGGCTCCAATGAAAAGGACGACGGAGGACGGGGAACGCTCAAAATCACCCAGCTCGTTATGGACAAGGATGACGACTGGGCCTGGAGCGAAAGAATCCGCTAAGTAGGAACAAAACATTGTCGTCCCCCCCAAGAATTAAATTTTTGCTATCGGCTCCATTCAAGTTGTATTATAATGCTGTTGAATACATGAGGAGAAAGAAGACCTTTGGGAAAAAGCAATAAGGCTTACAAGAGCGCCAAGAGAAACAGGGAGCTGCTCCGCCAGAAGAAGCAAGAGGAGAAACGGCGAAGGCGTTTGGCCAAAGACAGAAGATCCCAGGGAGGCGCCGGGTTCACTCCCAGCGAAGATGCGCCGGAATCTCAAGGCCCTGAATCTCGATAGTCAAAAAAACACAGGATTAAAGATATCCTTGTCCCAAGGGTTTCGTCCCTTGACTTTGCTCCTCGACCTGCCGCGCGTGCTTCCAAAGAAAAACTGAAGGATAGAGTTTTATTTCCCATTTTATGGTATAATTATAAACCAGAATAAAGTAAAGGAAGGGGCACGGTCCCGGATCGGTTATACTCCTCTCCTTTATTTCGTTCAAATTTAAAAGGAGAGTAGTATGAATATCTACGTAGGCAACTTATCAAGCGATGCGTCCGAAACGGATTTGCGGGAAGCCTTCCAGGCTTTCGGCGAAGTCACTTCAGCATCCATCATCAAGGACAAGTACTCGGGCGAGTCCCGGGGATTCGGTTTCGTCGAGATGCCGAACAGGGCGGAGGCCCAAGCGGCCATCGCTGGCCAGAACGGCAAAAGCTTGAAGGGCCGTACCGTCACTGTCAATGAAGCACGTCCGCGCGCGGACGGGCCGAGGACCGGCGGGTTCGGCAGCCGGCGGTATTAGTCCCGCTGGCCCAGTCTAAGAAACTATCCCAGTAGCATTTCGGGGACAAGTCACAATTCCGGGAAATGAACCGGATTTTTTAAGATTTGGTATCGTGTCCCGAGAATTGGATCACCGTGTCCTCGGAATTGCGTTTTCCCTAATCATAGTCGCACCAGGAGTCTGCTTGAAAAGCTACAATAAATATTCCTGCCCCAGGCAGAAGGCATTTTATTGACAATTTGGGGCACATTCTTAAAAGCATATAAGCTGCCCACATTTGACACCCCCGTTCACTAATTGCTATCCTTTATTTCAGGCTCAGCGAATGGCGGCGAGGACCGAGAAAGGCCTCAATGCCCGAGAGGGTGTTTAAAAAGGCCGGAATTATGGCTGAAACAAAAAAGCGAGGGCGGGCAATATTTTTTTCCGCGGCTGCAGTCTTGGTCGTGATTGCCGTCATCACCGGACTGGCGCTCCATTTCGGCCGGCCGCGGTTCCTCCGCGGGGAGAGAGGCCGTGTCTCCCCGGTCCTGAAGCCCTTTGACCTGAACGATAGAAATTTCTTTCTCGTCGATAACCGCTACCTCCTGCGCCTCGATTCCACCCAGTCGAGCCTGCGCTGGGCGTTCAGCCGTCCCGTGCGCGGTCAACTACATGTCGCCTTCTTCGCCTTTCCCAAAGGTGGACCGGTACCGCCGCTGAGATTTTTTGCAGCCGCCGTTAGCAGCCGCGGCCGTCAGAAGACGGTGATTTTCGAGACCTGGCGTAACGAGTCTGCCGACGTCATCGAGCGCCACTACGAGGTCGCTGTGTCGCTGCCCGCCGGCAGTGAGATCGAGTTCGCTGCTGTTCCCGAGACGGCCGACGATTGGTCGTCCGTCGATGCCGGCATAACCGTACCGAGAGTTGAGACGGAGAAAACCATTCCACCGCCCAGCCACTTGCTGATTATCTCGGTCGACGCTTTGCGCAGCGATTTCCTGGGGGTCTATCAGGCGTTGGCTGGCCGGCCGCCGCAACAGAGCTTTTCGCCCGAACTTGACCGCTTCGCTGAAAATGCCGTTGTCTTTCTCAACGCCCGCACCGTCCAGTCGGCCACCTGGCCGGCCCTCTCTTCAATGGCCCTGTCGGAGTATCCGCGTGTGCATAAAGTCACCCGGAACCGGGAGTTCCTCAAGACGGCCGGGGATTCCATCGCCACATTGATGCGCGGCCGTGGTTACGCCACGGTGGAGCTCGCGGCCAACGGCGAGTCGCTGAATATCCCCGGGTTCGAGGAAAAACGGAAATTTGCCCTTGACGCCGGGTTAATCGCTTTCGCCCGGAAAAAGATCGCCGAGCAGTCCGCTGCCCCCTTCTTCCACAGGTACCACCTCTGGGGCGTCCACGACCAATACGCTCCCCCGGAGTGGGTGATGAAAATTCTCGAGAAGGGGAATCCGGACTACCGTTATCGGCTTTATAACACCAATGACATGATGCTCGGAAGGGCGCCCTCTGGTCCGGCCGAAGTGGCGGCTGTCCGCCGTCTCTATGCCGGGGCCGTATTTTATGTCGATTCCCTGCTCAAATCGCTCTTCGATGACCTCAGGCGCCGCGGCTTGTGGGACGAGATGATGATCATAGTTACTGCCGACCACGGCGAAGAGCTCTACGACCATAATTCCTATTTCTATCACAATCCCTCGCTCTACGATTCGGCCATAAAAATCCCGCTCCTCATCAAGTTTCCTCACCAGCGCCGGCAGAGGGTGGTCAAAGAGAATGTCTCGCTGATCGACATTCTTCCAACCGTTTATCACTATTTCATCGGTCCGCCGGCTCCCGGCCTGTTTTCCGGCATCTCGCTGCTTGAGCTCCTGAATGGCCGGCGCGGGCCGTTCCGCGAGCGCATCCTCTTCGTCGAAACCGAGGATTCGCAGATCATCGCGGCCATCGAGGATCACTACAAGCTAATCTACAATCCCGTGGGCCTGCTGCCGCTCAATCGTCTCGGCCTGCCGTTTCCCATCAAAAAGGTGGAGTTTTACGACCTGCAGATTGATCCAGGGGAAATCCGCAACCTGTCGGACTCTGATAGTCCCGTCCTCCGCCGCCTGCTTCTGGCAGCCGACCGCTTCCTGCATACAGAGCAACAGCCGGGGGCAAACGTGGGACGGGGGAAGGTTGAACTCACCGAAGAACAGCGTCGAGAGGCCGAAGAGAGGCTGCGCAGCCTTGGATATATCCGCTGACCCGCCGCGACCCTGACTTTGAACTCGTCGCCATATAAATTTCCTTTTTTTCCTCGGGTTTTTCTGTATAATAAAAAAAAGGAGGAGACCGATGACTGAAGAAAAAGAAAAAAAAGAAAAGACCTGGACAGAAGAATTCAGAGTCACCGGGGGAGAGATCATCAACAAAATCAAAGAATTGATCCATGAGGGGAATGTCCGGAAGATAATCCTTAAAGATGAAGAAGGGAAAACGTTCCTGGAAATTCCCCTGACCCTCGGACTTGTTGGAGCACTGATCGTACCGGTATGGGCGGCCATCGGAGCCATCGCTGCGCTCGTGTCCAAGCTGACCATCATCGTTGAAAAAGTCGACGAGACAAAAAAAGAGTAGCGATATCCTCCTGTCTCTGAAAGGGCTCTTTGCGTTCATAAGTTTGCCTGGATTAAAGGATTAGGGACGTCGCTTTGCCGGGGGGCGGTCGGGCGTTGGGGGGGCCGCGCATGGTTGGGTTCTTTGCTAAAATCGGCGGCGTTCGTAATGGGATTGAAAGCTCCCTGTTTTCCTCTGGCGGATGGCTAAAATGCTCCTGACCAAGTTGCAAAATGGGTCGGCTTAGTATAGAATTTTGCCCCGTAAATTTGTCTTTGGCTGCTTGGATTTCAGCGAAACGCAAGACACGAAGGAGTTGAAGACGTTAACCACGAGACGCGGAGTAATTAAAGGAAGAATATTCTTCGGCACCCCGATGCTGGCTGTCTGGCTGGCCGCTACAGGGGCATGTTCGTTAAATAAAATAGTCATGAACAAGGTGGCCGGCGCGCTTTCCCGGCCGTCAGGGAACAATGTCTTCACCCAAGATAACGATCCCGAGCTCGTGGGTGACGCTCTGCCTTTCGCCATCAAGCTCTACGAATCTCTGCTGGCTTCCGTCCCTAACCATGAAGGCCTGCGGCTGCGCACGGGAAGCCTCTACATCATGTATGCGAACGCTTTTCTCCAAACGCCGGCCGACATGATGCCCAGGCAAGAGCTCGATCAAAAGGAGTTTATGCTCGCCCGGGCCAAGAATCTCTACCTTCGCGGCAGGGACATTCTCCTGGTCGGCCTGGAAAAAAGGAATCCCCGCTTACTTCAGCAACTCAAGGGCCGAAAATATAAAGAAGCGCTGGCATCCTTCACCAAGAAGGACATCCCTGCCCTTTACTGGGTGGCCGCCGGCTGGGTAGGAGCCTTCGGGGTCGACCCCTTTGACATGAAACTCGGGTTGACTTTGCCCCAGGCGGCCGCGATCATGGAGCGAGTCACCCAACTTGAACCCGGGTTTTCCAGCGGTGCGGTCCACAACTTTTACATTCTTTATTACGGCTCGCTTCCCGATTACATGGGCGGGGATGTGGAAAAGGCCCGCGAGCATTTCCGGATGGCCATGGCGGCATCGGGAAACCGGGACACCTCGCCGCTCATCTCGCTGGCCACAACGGTAGACGTAAAAGAACAGAATGTCGAAGAATTCAAATCCCTCCTGCAAAAGGTCCTGGAAATTGACCCTAATGCCGACCTGGACAACCGCCTGGTCAACATCCTCAACCAGAGGAAGGCGCGATGGCTTCTTGACCATTTGGATGATTATTTTCTTTTGGAGGAAACACGGTGAATTATCGACGAATGCTGACCCTCCTTGCGTTGATGCTGCTGTTCTGGGGAACTCATCTGCAGGCCGTCACGGTCATCAAGATCGGGAGCATTGCTCCCAGCCGCTCTCCCTGGGACAAAGCCTTGAATGAAGTCGCTGCGGATTGGGAAAAAATTTCCGGCGGGACGGTCGAGGTCAAGATCTATGCCGGGGGCATCGCCGGAAACGAGCTGGACATGATCCGCAAGATGCGCCTCGGAACGCTCAACGGCGCCGTTTTATCCAGCATGGGCATGATCAAAATCAATCGCGACCTGTTTGTACTCATTACCCCTTTCCTGACGAATTCGGAACAGGAATTTCAATATGTCTTTGATAAAATGAAGCCGGTCTTCCAAAAGCAGATCGAAGAACAAGGCTATAAAGTTCTCCTCTGGACCCAGGCCGGCTGGGCCTATTTTTTCACCAAGGAGAAAGTCACCTATCCGGAGGATATGAAAAAATACAAAATCTCCTTTACCGCCGACGAACCCGAAATGGAACACGCCTGGAAGCAAATGGGCTACCAAGTTGTTCCCAACGATCTCAAGGATATGATGATGGCCTTGCAGAGCGGCATGGTCACAGCCTTTTACCTGCCGCCGCTTTTGGCCGGCTCGGGTCAATATTTCGCCTTGGCTCCTCATATGCTGGACCTGCGGTTAGCTCCCCTGATCGGCGGACTGGTGCTGACCGACAAAACCTGGCAGAGCATTCCCGAGCAATACCGCGAGCCGATGGTTCAGTCCGTCCTCAAGGCGACCGAAGGCCTGCATCAAAGCACGAAGAACCTGGAGAACGATGCCATCAAAGCGATGAAGGAGAACGGGTTGATCATCGATGAACCTCCGGCCGATGCCATGGAAAAGTGGCGCGCCGCCGCCTCCAAGGGAATGGATGAGCTCACAGAAAAAGCGTTTTCCAAGGAAACCTACGACGAGGTTCTCGCTCTCATCCAGGAATTCAGGCAGAAGAGTGGCCGATAAATTCCCCCCCGTCATCCATCAGATCGAAGATTCGCTGGCCTATCTTTCCCTCTTTCTGTTGGCCCTTTTCCCTTTTATGGAGGTCATCGCCCGCGAATTCTTTCACACCGGCGTCCCCAACTCGACTGTCTATCTCCAGCATTTGGTCCTCGTCGCCACATTTATAGCCGGCGCCATTACGTCCCGCCAAAAGAGACACCTGTCGCTGGCGTTGGGCTTTCCCATCAAAGAACCGCTCAAGGGGATTCTTCATACTTTGGTCCAGGTCCTCTGTGCGGCGATGACTCTTGCTTTCGCCTGGAGCTCGTTGAGCTTCGCCCTCAATGGGTTTGAGATTACCCAGAAGATCGGTGTCTTCCCGCTGCGCCTGGTGGCGCTCGTCATGCTTGCCGGCTACCTCATCATGGGTATTCGCTTCATCGTCGGGATGGATTCCAAGAAACGGCGCGGACTCTGGCTGTTGCTGGCTGCCCTGGGCGGAAGCTTCCTGGCCTTCCCCTCTATCCTCCAGGTGGTGGCCGCGTTGTCCGCTCCGCCGCCCGCATTCCTGACGTCTCTTGAAAAACCTCTCCAGGCAGGTCTGGTCCTGGCCTCTTCTCCTTTGATTATCCTGTTAATCGTCTCGGCTTTTTTCGGGTCGCCGATTTTTGTCGTTTTGGGCGGCGTGGGTTATCTGCTTTTTGCCCACAAGGCACTTCCCTTGGAGATTATTCCCAATCAGGCTTATACCATGCTGACCGGTTATTCGATTGCCGCGATTCCTCTTTTTACAGTGACGGGCTTTCTTCTCTCGGAGAGCAAAGCGGGGGAGCGGCTGATCAAGCTTTTCAAAGCTTTCTTTTCTTGGTTTCCCGGCGGGTTGGCGGTGATGGCAGTTCTCGTTTGCGCTTTCTTCACGACCTTCACCGGAGCCTCCGGCGTGACCATCGTCGCTCTGGGCGGCCTGCTTTACTATATTTTGGTCAACGGCGGCTATAATAAAGTATTTTCAGTGGGTCTCCTGACCGCTTCAGGGAGTATCGGCCTGCTTTTCCCACCTAGCCTGCCGGTGATCATCTACGGGGTAACGTCCCAGATCAATATCAAGGAAATGTTCAAGGGAGGAATCCTCCCGGGAGTGGCCATGGTCTTGACCATGGTTATTATCGGTGTTGTTTTTGCCATAAAAACCGGCGTGGAACGCCACCCCTTTAATTTAAAGGAGACACTTCGAGCCGTCCGCGAATCCATCTGGGAACTTCTCCTGCCCATCATTATTTTTATCGGGTACTTCGGGGTTCCGGGTCCAGTCGTCAAACGGGTGGCCATCGCCGTCATCTGCGTTCTGACCGTTGAGGTCCTCCTTCGTCGAGACTCGAGAACCCGGAAGCTGCCCAATATTCTGATCACCTATATCCCGATCAGCGCGGTTTTTGTCGCCCTCTTCTATAGGCCTGCGGTCTCATGGCTTGGGATTGGAATCATTGCCGCAGCTTCAGCGATTTACGGATTTATCGTGATGCGTTTTAGTCACCTGCCTCTGGACAGCCGGAAATTTTCTTCTGATTTTATCCGGTTTGTTCTACTGGTCGTCGGCTTGTTAGCCATATTGACCGCAGCCTCCGGTGTAAGCCTAACCATTGTGGAAAGCGCCGCCGTTGCTGCGATCTACGCCCTCGTGGTCGAATTGGTGATTCATCGTGACCTGAAAATAAAAGACATGCCCAGGACTCTGGGTAAATGTCTTCCTATTATCGGTGGGGTTCTGACCATCCTGGCCCTGGCCAACGGCCTGTCCTATTACATCATTGATGCCGAGATCCCTATGAAATTGACGGCCTGGGTCCAGGCGGCGGTATCGTCCAAGTATGTTTTCCTCCTGATCCTCAACCTGGCCCTGTTGGTTGTGGGGTGCTTCCTGGATATTTATTCCGCGATTCTCGTGGTTGTCCCCTTGATCATTCCCCTGGGGAACCTTTTCCAGATCAATCCCGTCCATCTCGGGATCATCTTCCTGGCCAATTTGGAGCTGGGCTATCTCACGCCGCCGGTAGGGCTAAACCTTTATCTGGCCTCCTACCGTTTCAATGAACCGATGGTCAAAATTTATAAGGACGTCCAGGTTTTCCTGTTCCTCCGGCTGGCCACCGTCCTGCTGATTACGTATGTCCCTTTCCTGACTACCGCTCTTTTGCAGAAATAGAGCCGGTGTAATAATCGATCAGGCGCGAAATGGCCTGCTGGCAGACCAGGCAAAACTCGTCCTTGGGATTGGAGATCATCAGACAGTAGACCATGGGACGATACAGGCCTTTTGAGGAGTAGCCCGCTCCCTCGAACACACCCACTTTGTCGTCAAGATAAGAATATTGTGAACGGACCGCCTGTATCTTTTGTTCGATCTCTTTGGCTTTCTTTTCGTATTTCTCTTCTATCGACTTGATTTTTTTCTCGGGCGCCTTGTTCTGCTTCGCTGTTTCCAGCTCCCGCCTCATCATCTCCCTGGCTTTGCGCCGCTCTTCTTGGAGGCTTTCAATCTTTTCTTTTCCGTATTCAGTGGGAATGGGGATGCCGGGAGAGAGAAGGTCCTGCCATTTGACGTGGGCGGGATCGAGAAGCGCGGTGATATTCGGCTCGAGGGGTTCAACGCCTTTGGGATAGAAATCGTTGTAGGCGACATCAGCTGAATAATATTCGTCAGCCAGACCGGCGAAAGAATGGCCGAACTCGTGGATAAAAACCTGCTTGCTGGCGGAATTATCGACCGTGGTGACACAATAATCATTATAGATGCCCCCGCCGCCGTACCTCTTGCTGTTGACGAGGACTACGATGGCATCATAAGGGGCCTGAGCCGCGATCTCGCGAAGCTGGTGATTTTCCTCGATGAGCAGGTAGCGGTCCAGGTCGAAGGCGTTGAAAGAGGCATTGAGTCCGGTCTTCTTGAAGATCCCCTGGCGGGGCTCGTCCATGGCCCGTTCGGGAGAAGGCCGCAGAATCCCGGTGATGTTGAATTTTTCTCTGGCGTTCTTGTAGGGCTCGAACTCGAACAAGTAGGTGGCGAAACGGCCCACATCGGATTTGAACTTGTCTTTGTCCTCAGGCGTGTAGCCTTCAGCGACGAAGACCAGGTCCACCTTCTCATGCGGGTCGCCGTTTTTGAGCGCCTCGTAAATAAAGTCACCGGACGTGGTTGTCTCCTTGATGATATGATAATCGGCCGGGTCAATTTTTTCTGTGAAGTGGGGATGGAGCAGGTTGCTTTTATCCCGGGTTTCCAGGACAAACAAAACCGGGCGTTTGGGAAAGGGGAGGCGAACGGACCTCTCGAAGACTCGCTTGACGCCGTTCAGGGCAGGCGTTGTCGTTTTATATTCGCTGAACATGCAACTGAAGCCGCGGGAATAAATCAGGCGATTCGAGGCGATGTCATAAATTTTAACGGCATAACTGCCGTTTTCGAACGGCTCGATCAGAGAGCCTGGATTCTCCGGCCATAGTCCTTCCTGATAAATGTGATCGAGCGTGGCAAGTTCTTCTCTGGCGTTCCCGATGAGATAAAGATCAACCCGCATAGCCTTATCGATGAAGTATTCATCGAAGGCGACGCCGGTTTGACCAAAAGCGATAGCTGCGCTCAAGGCGAGCAAAATGAAGAAGACAGTCTTTTTCATCGTCTCCTCACTTTCATGTCGAGATATTATTCTATGTCGCTCTTGGCCGTTATTCAATGGGCGCCAGCGCAGGAGCCTGACTCGGGTTTTCTATTGACTTCTCTTTTCTGGGGGTCATATACTCTTTGAGGCACATTGATACAGTTCCTTCCAACGGGCTTGAGCGCCAAAGCTCGCCCCGAAGATACCGAGGAGGATTAAAATGGTCAAGAAGGGCTTTCTCCTGGTTTTAGCTGGCTTGCTGGTTGTTTGTCTGTCCTATAGTGATAAGAATATGTCGAAAGACAATATCATCGGCAGCAACGTTATCGCGCAGATCGGCATTGTCGTGAAAGACATCGAAAAGTCTTCTGAAGCCTATGCCGACTTACTAGGCGTGGATGTGCCACAGTGGGAAATGACGGACCCCGTTGAATTATCCCACACCCAATATCGCAGCCGGCCGTCAAAAGCCAGGGCAAAATTGGCCTTTTTCCAGTTAGGCAATGTCGTCATTGAGCTCATCGAACCTGTGGGTGGTCCCAGCACCTGGCAAGAATTTCTGGACGCCAAAGGGGAAGAAGTGCATCACATCGCTTTTGAGGTCAAGGGCATGGACGAGCGCATCGCCAGCTTGGAAGGCAAGGGCATTCGTTTGATTCAGCGCGGCGATTATACCGGAGGACGTTACAGCTATCTGGACGGCGCCCCTCAACTGGGAGTCATTCTGGAGCTGCTGGAGAATTTCCCAGGAAAAAAGTAGGACGAAAGGAGAAAAGATAAAGATGCAAAGAAATCGACTCTGTCTCCCTCTCTTTTTTAGTCTTTTTATGGCCCAAGCGGGCCTGGCCCAGCAGGCGAAAGTTCTGACGAACCACGTGGGCTATGAAGTCTCCGGATCGAAACATGCGGTTATTCTGGGCCACCAAGGGGATGCCTTCGATTCGTTCAAGGTTATAGAGTTGGCGACGGGAAAAGAGGTCCTTCGGGGAATCCCCAAGTCGGTCGGGCCCGTCCAGAAATGGAAGGATTGGCTCTTCTGGGCCATTGATTTCAGCGACGTCAAGCAGGAAGGAACCTATGTCATCGAATGCTCGTCGGCCAACGGGCCCGTCCGTTCCCATCCAGTTCTCGTCCAGAAAAATGTCCTGGAGAGGAACACCCTTTCCGATGTCATTTACTATTTCAAGGGCCAGAGGTGTTCCGGCCTGTGGGATAAGGCGGACAGGAACATAAGGTTTGAGGAGAAAGAAGGGACGGTCGATGTCCACGGCGGCTGGTTTGACGCCACCGGAGATTACGGGAAGCATCTTTCCCACCTTTCTTTCTCAACCTATTTCAATCCCCAGCAAATTTCACTGACCGCTTGGAGCCTTTTCAAGGCTTACCAGGAATTGGAGAGAAGGAATGACCCGAAGTTCAAACAATACCAAAAGAGGCTTCTGGATGAAGCCATGTTCGGGGCCGATTATCTCGTGCGGATTAAGAACCCGGCCGGGTCTTTTTATATCACCGTGTCGGGCCGCGGCCCGGAAAAGAAGCCCGAGGACCGTCTGATCACGCCTAAAGCAGAAAGGCACATCATCCTGACCACGGAGACAAAAGACAAATTCCGCGACTACGGCAAAGAGAAGATCAAGGGCGAAGCGGCTTTCGAGGCCGGCTACAGAGAGGGTGCAGGTCTGTGCCTAGCGGCGTTGGCCATGGCCTCGACCTATAAGGTCTCCGGTGATTATACCAGTGGCGATTATCTTAAAGCGGCTGAAGATGCGTTCTCGTACCTCGAAAAGAACAACCTCATCTTTGCCAATGACGGCAAGGAAAACATCCTTGATGACTATTGCGCGCTGCTGGCGGCGACAGAACTCTATAGGGCGACGCAGAATCCCAAGTATAAAATGGCTGCCGACAAGAGGGCGAACAGCCTGATGGCCAGGCTGACGACGAGCGGGAAGTATCAGAATTATTGGAGGGCGGATGACGGCGACCGGCCCTTCTTTCATCCCGTGGATGCCGGCTTGCCTGTCGTCAGCTTGTTGAACTATTATGAAATTGCAGATGATGCGGCTCAGAGGAAAGTCCGGGATGCCGTAAAAAAATCCCTGGATTTTGAGATCGCGGTCACCGACGAAGTAACTAATCCATTCGGCTACAGCCGGCAGCTCGTCCAGAGCAAGAACGGATCCCGCCGGACGAGCTTTTTCTTCCCGCATGATACTAAGACCGCTCCCTGGTGGCAGGGAGAGAACGCCAGGCTGGGTTCAATGGCGGCGGCGGCCCGGTTGGCCTCCAGATATTTCGGGCAGGACGGCAGTTTTCAGGCCAGGCTGCAGGCATTGGCCCGGGATCAATTGAACTGGATCCTGGGTTTGAACCCGTACAGCAGCTGCATGCTTGACGGAAAGGGAAGAAACAACCCGGCCTACATGTTTTTCGATTCCTATGAGTATACGAACGCACCGGGCGGGATCTGTAATGGGATAACGGCCGGGTATAAAGACGAGGCGGATATTGATTTCTATCTTCATTTCGCCGAGACCGGCAAGGATGATGACTGGAGATGGGCGGAACAGTGGCTGCCTCATGCCGCCTGGTATCTCTATGCTGTCTCCCTGGGAGAAGAATAGAAATTCGGCAGGCCATACTTATTTTTTGATTCTTTCTCTTGGCTAAAAGAGAGAAAAGATGTTTCTGGCCCCGAGGATCATTTGGGCAGAAATAAAATAGGAGAGGAGATTCCTAGGCCTCTTGACCAGGATAAAATGTCAATCAAAAAGCTGCTAGGGATGTTCTTTCCGGCAGCGGTGCTGGCTGTGTTGATGATGACCGCCTTTCGGCTGGCGCCAGGACAAACTTCAACGGCTGAACATGAGAAGCCCCGGATTATCTGCTTTGGGGCTCACCCTGATGACGCAGAATCCGGCGCAGCCGGCACGGCGGCGCTGTGGATAGCTCAGGGGTATCACGTCAAATTCGTGTCTGTGACGAACGGTGACATCGGCCACTGGAAGGAATCCGGGCCGGAGCTGGCGCAGCGGCGCAGAGCCGAAGTCGAACACGGGGCCAAGCTAATCGGATATGAATTCGAAATCCTCGACAACCACGACGGCGAACTGTTGCCGACCCTCGAGAACCGCAAGATTATCACCAGGCTGATCCGCGAGTGGAAGGCTGACATCGTCATCACGCATCGTCCTAACGATTATCACCCCGACCATCGCTACACCAGCGTTCTTGTCCAGGATGCGGCCTACATGGTCACCGTGCCCAAATTCTGCCCTGATGTTCCCGCCTTAAAAGTTAACCCGGTTTTTCTTTACTTTTCAGACCGTTTCGAGAAACCGTACCCGTTCCAGGCCGATATCATTGTCGGCATTGATTCCGTGATGGATAAGAAATTGGACGTGCTCCTCGGCATGGTTTCTCAGTTCTATGAAGGCGGCGTGGGCGGTTCGCCAGACCTTTTGTCCAGCGAGTCGGAAAAACAAAAGGCCAGGTGGGACACCACGAGAGCCAGGTTCATCAGCCGCCAGCACGATATCGCCGACAAATACCGCCAGAACCTCGAGGAGTGGTATGGCCGGGGCGGCGCGGCGGAAATTCAGTACGCCGAAGCGTTTGAAATTTGCGAGTACGGGCGCCGTCCTGATAAGGCAGAGATCAAAAAACTGTTCCCCTTCTTTGATTGAGTCAATTCCTTCACTTATTTTTTCCCTTAAAGATCTCTTTTTGCGGACAAAAAAAGAAATAAAGCAGGGGCCGTGTTTTTCCTATTCAGGTTTTATTCCGATCATGAGCGAAGAATCAAAAGGCGTGGCTTTTCTTGAAATCCTTGTCAGACCGGCCTCCTTCATCGTGGCGCGGACCTCTGGTTCGGTGTAAGTATCGCCGGCTTTTGTATTCACCAGCATATTCAGGGCGAAGAAGGTCCCGTAAGCAGGTTTCGTCCTGTCCTTGCTCATGATGTAATCGCTGACGATTAGCCGGCCGCCCGGAGCTAAGGCGCGGACGCACTTCTTGAAGAGCCTTAGATTCTGAGGGAGGGAGTTCATATGGATGATCGCGGAGAGGAGGATAAGGTCATAGCCCGAGCCGAAGTCGTCGCGCTCGAAATCGCCGGGGGCAAAGATGAACTGGCGAGAAAGCCCGGCTTTCCGAACATACTTTCGGGTCAGGGGAATAACCTCGGGCAAGTCAAAGACCGTAGCCCGGATATTTTTTTTTGCTCTTATGAATTCTAGGGAAAACGCGCCAGACCCGCCCCCGATGTCCAGCGTCCTGTGGACGCCGGAAAGATTGATCAAGCGGACGATCCGCGGAGCCTGGACCAAGGCCCGCTGATGCATGGACGCAATAAATCCCTCGGTCCTTCTCTTTTCGTTCGCTGTATCCTCAGTTTGCGGTTCGATAACCCTTCCGCCGCGGCAGACGGCCTGCGTCAATGAGCTCCAGCGATGCCAGAGGCCCGCTGCATGAGCAAGGCCGGCCATGTATTTTGGCTTTCCTTTAATGAGATACTGCGCGGAAAAGGGCGTGTTGGAGAAGAGATGACCCTTTTTTCGGAGAAGGCCGAGGGCAGACAGTGCGTTCATCAGCCGGTCCGTCCCCCGCGGGTTTGTGCCTAACCTTCGGGCGACCTCTGCAGATGTTTTCCCCTCGCTGTTGAGGGCAGAGAAGAGCCCGAGTTCAAACGCCGAGAGGATAACCCTGCTCTGTCGGAACGTCATGATTGTCCTCATCAGGTCATCCGGCGAAGTGAAAGCCTTTTTGGTGTTCTCTTTCATGAAAAAGTCTCCTCAACTCGTCGATTATGAATTGGCACTCGATTGAAGGAGCGCGATCATAAGTTTATGTTTCTAAGGAACTCCGCGCACTGTTCCGGATACGTCACATTGATATATATGCCCGTTCCGATTTCAAATCCTGCAGGAGTGGTTAGTTTCGGGATGATAAGCATGTACCAATGGAAGTATTTGGCGTTTTCGTCACCCACCGGCGCCGACCGAATGATAAAATTATAATCAGGATCGTCCAACCCCCTGTAAATCCGGGCCAATATATTCTTTAAAAAACCAGCAAAATCCGAAAGTTCAGCGCCTTCGATGCTGACAAACGAAGCCTGATGCTTTTTCGGCATGATCCGGACTTCAAACGGTGTCCGAGAAGCATAAGGGGCATAGGCGACGAAATAGTCGGTCTCGGCAATCACCCGATCCTGCCGTCGATTTTCTTCAGCGAGCATATCGCAATAAATACAATGGCCGTGCGCATCGTAATATCGTACCGCCTGTTCTATCGGATTCCGAACATGCGGCGGAATGATCGGCGTGGCAATCAGCTGAGAGTGCGGATGTTCTAATGACGTTCCGGCCCGAACCCCATGGTTCCGGAATATATTGATGAAACAGATCTGCTTTTCGTTAGCGACACTCAGATACCGCAGTCTATAAGCCTTGACGACATCTTCGACCGACTCGGTAGCCATTGTGGCTAGCGTAAAATTATGACGCGGAGTTTCGATGATGACTTCGGCAATGCCATAACCGGTTGCTTTCAAAAACCGTCCGACTTGTTCCGGATGAAAAGAAATATCTTTCTGAAGAGCAGCAAACTTGTTAGGAACAACTCGGACTTGCCATTGCCCGTTTCTCTTGATCGTGTGCAGCGCCAGCGGCGTTTGCGATTCATTGCCGGGACAAAATGGGCATTGAGCGCTAAACTCGGGCAACGGCGGCTTTTCCGCTTCCTGTTGCCGAAAATCTTCCGGTCGTTTGGCGCGTTCAGTAGAAATAATCACCCATTCATTGGTCAGCATGTTTTGTCTAAATTCCGGCATGATTCATTTCCCCTGGTGGAAAAACATATCAGCTAAATAGGGTCCTGTCAACTTTTTGAATTCGCCAGCCCCCGAAGATGGGGACCAGAAGAAAAATCGGAATGGACAGAAAGATTTTTTTCACAAGGCCTATCTACCATAATATAATGTCTTCGTCAAAAAGGATCGATGCCTATGAGGATCAAATGAAGAGCGCGAAAAGTTACGTCATCTTTGTCTCTGTCGTCGCTGCAATCGGGGGCCTGCTTTTTGGGTTTGACACAGCCATCATCGCCGGCGCCACGCGCTACCTCAAAGACCAGTTTGCCTTGAATTCACTCCAAGAAGGCTGGGCGGTGAGCGTCGTCCTCATCGGCTGCATGTTCGGCGCGGGCGTCGCCGGAAGCAGCAGCGACCGGATCGGGCGGAAGCGCTTCATGCTCGTCTCCGCGCTCCTCTTTCTTGTTTCAGCCGTAGGCTGCGGCCTTCCGAGGAACATTGCCGAATTTGTCGTTTTCAGGTTCATTGGTGGGCTGGGCATTGGCTCTGCTTCCATTCTCTCGCCCCTTTATATTGCCGAGATCTCGCCGGCCCGGATCCGCGGGGCGCTTGTCTCGGTCAATCAGATGGCCATCGTCACGGGCATCCTTTTGGCCTATTTGGTCAACTGGATTTTCGCGGGCGTCGGGCCTTCCAACTGGCGCTGGATGTTTGCCGCCGGCGCCTTGCCGGCCATCATCTTTTTCCTGCTCCTTGTCAGGGTGCCGGAGAGCCCGCGCTGGCTGGTCAAGAAAGGCCGGGAAGAGGAGGCGCTGGCCGTCTTGACCCGGGTCAACAGCGCCGAGACCGCGGCTGCTGAAATCCAGACCATCCGGGAGACCATTGCCCTGGAAAAAGGGTCGCTGGCCGAGCTCTTTCAGCCCGGGTTCCGGCGCGCTCTGGTCATCGCCGTTGTGTTGGCCATTTTTCAGCAGATCACCGGAATCAACGCAGTCCTTTACTACGCACCGAGGATCTTCGAGAGCGCCGGTTTTGAACGCATGTCCGCCATCGGACAATCCACGATCGTCGGGCTCGTCAACATGCTTTTCACGATAGTCGCCATTGTGCTTGTGGACAGGGTCGGCCGCAAGCCTCTGCTTCTCACGGCGGCTGGCGGCATGGGAGTATCACTTGTCTTGCTCGGCGCAGCCTTCAAGTTCGCGGCCTTGTCGGGTTCTCTTATCCTCTTGATCATACTCCTTTACATCGCCTTCTTTGCCATGGCCATGGGCCCGATCGTCTGGGTGGTGATGTCCGAGATCTTCCCGACCCGGATGCGAGGGAGCGCCATGGCTATCGCCACGGTTATCCTCTGGGTCTCGGATTTCGCCGTCACCCTGACTTTCCCCGTCATTGCCGATAAGCTCAATCAGTCTACGGCGTTCTGGATCTATGCCGTCATGTGCGCGATCGATTTTGTGTTCATGCTGTTCGTCCTGCCCGAGACCAAGGGGAAAACGCTCGAAGAAATCGAGCGACAGTGGATAAAGCACAACTAATGGACCCCGTTCGTTCGAATTGTTTTTAAAGAGAAATAAGAATTTTGAAGTTGACCACAGCCGGGAAAAATATTTGGTCACTCAGTATCCATCAGGTTTCTTAAAGCGGATACGGTAAAAAAGCAATCCTTTCCCTGATGTCTTTGGCCTGGCCCATCGGAGGCGTCGGAACAGAATAATCCATAGAAGAAAAGGTGGAGAACGTGAAAAAAGACGTCTGCGGAGGACGTCCTTCATTCTAGGGCACGAGGGAAAGAGGGCGGTCAGCGGCTTTGCGGGTTCGCCAGCCTGCTGTGCTTGCGACTATAAAGGATGAAGATCGTAAGTCCGATGATGAGCCAGACGACAAACCGTTCCCAGGCCGTCCTCGGAAGGCTGATCATCAGGTAGGAACAGAGCAAAATGCCGAGGAAAGGCAGGACGGGAAAAAGGGGAACCCTAAACGGGCGCTTGATTTCGGGACGGGTATGGCGCAGGACAATCACGCCGGCGCAGACGATGATATAAGCGAAGAGCGTGCCGATGGAGCAGAGCTCAGAGGAGACGTCGATCGGAGTGAACGCGGCGGCGATGGCCACGATAATTCCAGTTGTGATGGTCGTCAAATGCGGCGTTTTATAGCGGGGGTGAACGCGGGAGAGATACGGGGGCAGCAGACCATCGCGGGACATGGCAAAGAGGATGCGCGGCTGCCCGAGGAGAAGCACCAGAAGCACGCTGGTAATCCCGGAAATAGCCCCGACGCTGATGATCATGGAGGCCCACGGTTTTCCCAGCTCGTTGAGCACGAGGGCGATGGGGTTGGCGACGTCGAGCTTAGAATAGGGAACGACTCCTGTCATTATCGCAGAAACGGCAACGTAAAGAATTGTGGCGACAGAAAGTGAAGCGATGATGCCGATGGGCATGTCGCGCTGGGGATTAACGGATTCTTCAGCCGCTGTCGAGACGGCATCAAACCCGACAAAGGCGAGGAAGACGATGGCTGCCGAGGTCATCACGCCCCCGAATCCAAAAGGCATAAAGGGTTTCCAGTTGATCGGCCTAATGTAATTAACCGAGAGCACAATAAAGAACAAAATCACCGCGATTTTGACCGTGACGATGATCAGGTTGACACGGGAGCTTTCTTTGATTCCGCGCACGAGGAGCCAGGTCAAAAGGCCGACGATGAATACCGCCGGCAGGTTGAATGTTCCGGGCACCTTGTCCCAGGGAGAGGCGATGAGGGCCTGGGGCAATTGAAGACCCAAGTGGGAAAGGAGGTTGACCAGGTAAGCCGACCAGCCTGTTGAGACAAGCACAGCGGCGACCATATACTCGAGAATCAGGTCCCAGCCGATGACCCAGGCGGGGAGTTCGCCCAGTGTCGCATAGCCGTAGGTATAAGCGGAGCCCGCTACAGGAATCATGGCGGCGAGTTCAGCATAACAGAGAGCTGAACAGGCGCAAGCCAAGGCGGCAATGGTAAAGGAGAGGATTATGCCGGGCCCAGAATGCCTGGCGGCTTGGACTCCAGGAAGGACAAAGATGCCGACTCCTATGATGCACCCGATGCCGAGGGCGATGAGATCCCAGACCCGCAGAGTTTTCTTCAACGAATGACCGGCTTCCGTTGTTTCTGAGAGGAACTCAATGACGGGTTTTGTCCTAAACAGAATGCTTTTCATCTCATTTCCTCGCTGTAGTTTTTAGCTTATACCATAGGGTGAAATCAAGGTCAACGCAGAGACAAATCGCTGCCTTGGAAACGCCATTATCAAGATGATCGTCTTCTCGCCCAAAAAAATGGCCGCAGGGGAATCGCACCTCTCCTCGAATCTAAGCAGACAAAATTACTGGATGCCGCTAAGATTTTCCGACGACCTAGAGGCATTTCCCCGGGACTTGGTAGTAAGAATCTAAGGTGCGAGGAGACTTTCTCTAACGGATATAACCCAACGTTTTGAGCTGCTCGAGCTCTCTTTTGGAGAGCTTAGGCTCCTCTTCTGGTTTATCAGTTGAAGCTATATGCTCGTATTTGTAGGAGAATTCCAGATAGGCTTTATCCATGAGTTCGACCAGATTTTTTCTCTTATGGGCGATATTTTTTTTCTCGTAGGGATCTCGAAAAAGATCAAAAAAATAAAGTCTATCCAAACCCAGCTCTTGGCCCAGACTTTTTTCGAGCCTGACCAGATGATATCTTTCATGGACAACGGCAAAAGACCCCGGGTATGCCTGGATGAATAAAAATCTGTCTTGGGGCTTCTCGAATAAATTCACTCCTTGGATTTCGTAGGGGGGGACGAGTCCGGCTTGGCGGAGAAGGGTCGGATAAATATCCATCAGACTGACGGGGTACTTGATTCGCCGGCTTCTTTCGTTGGGCCGGTAAATAATCAAAGGAACTCTTGTGCTCGAGTTGAAGGTGAGAGGGCCATGATTGTAAAAATAATTATGTTCCCCCAGCTCTTCTCCATGATCAGCCGTCAGGATGATAATGGAATTCTCCTGATATCCTTTTTCAAAAATCAGGTTTATGATTTTCTTCAGTTCAGAATCGATATACTTGACCGCTCCGTCGTACCGGGACAAAAAATATCCTTCAGTTGAAGTGGCCTTGACGAATTTTTGTGCTCCGGCTATGATCTTGGGCCCTATTTTTTCGAGGAGTCTCCCCTCCGGCCTCTTTTCGATAAATTGGTTTGGCGGCAGGAAAGGATAATGAGGTTCAATATAGTGAGCCCAAAAAAAGAAAGGTTTTTTCTGGTTCTTGCTCAGGAATTCCAAAATCTGCTGCGTTATATAAGGTGTCGATTCTTCTTTTTCTATGGTTTTATCCCAAACCTGCAGGTATTGATCAAAGCCCCTGTTGAAATTAAAATTTTTTGAGAGGTTAGAGTTATCGACTATGGCCGAGGTAAAATATCCTCGCATCTTTAATGCTTCCGCCAGCGTGACAGGCTCCTTCTTCAGAGTATCCCTGATCGGCTTTGTCCTGTGAACAAACGGGTGGAGACCTGTCATTAAGGAGGCGATGGAAGCGGATGTCTTGGGCATCGTGCAGTAGGCATATTCAAAAAGCACTGATGTCTCGGCAAATTTATCGATATGAGGCGAGGTTTGATACTGATATCCGTAGGTGGAGAGATGATCTGCCCGGAGCGCATCAACTGTGATCAGGATGATGTTGAGTTTCTTCTCGCTGTCTTTCTGGTTCTGCTGGCAGCCAGTTAGCCAAGCGACGGTGAGAAAAAGACAGAGGAGGCCGACGATTTTTTCAGTCTTCACTCATTTTTTTTACCATTTGCCATGATTTTAGTCAATATCACCAACGCGAAAGAAGCGGCAGCGCGGAAAGGAATCTGGGGAAACAAGGCTTAGTTCAGAATGAATGAGAAGAAAATTGGACCAGGGTCAACTATGCCGATTGAAAGGGAAAATTACAGGAGGCCCATTTTCTTGAGGGCGGTTTCTCCCCGAGTTGACTGCGGCTCTTCTCCGGGAACATAGAGCATCACCCCGCGCTTCACCGGCCTGATCGCTATTTTCCCCTCTTCAGCCAGCCGGCTTGTGATCGGGACAGGGTTTTCTCCTTCGAAGTACAGCCTGAACGCTTCATTGAACCCGCTGTAGACCGAGTGGATGCCTTTGAAGTTGCCCGTCCTCAGTTTTTCGATGGCCAAGCTGACAAATTCTTCATACGACACTTTTTTTCTCATTTTTTTTGCCTCGTCCTGAACTCCCATGAATTGCCTTCAGGAGGGAAAGACGATTCTGGCAAGAAGTTGCTCTCACATCGGGCCGGCTTCCAAATTTTCGCAGGAATTTCCTGATTAGCCTTCGACTGGTCAAGACCAGGCTTGGGAAGACGCCGCCTCGTTGAGCTCATCGGGGATGATGTTTTGGGCATTTCCGTGCGAATCCGAAACGACAATCTCGCCTGCTCCTGCTTCCAGGCAGCCTTCGATAGCGGCGTTGATTTCGGCCGTCATGAGTTTTCTGCCGGCCTGATATTCAAACTGGTCGGAAGAGGCGTGGTCTTTCTTTTCTGCCTTTTTCTCTGATTTGCAGTTAGTCGTGAAGGCCACAAACAAAACGCCGAGAGCTAGAAACGCGATCATCCCGATTATCTTTTCATTTTTCAGGCTTTGCCTAACACCTCCTCTTTCTTTAAACATGTTGGCGCTATCAAAAATTCGTATTTTCATTAAAGTACACTTTCTGTTTTCATTGTTCAAGATGCAATTGATACTAGGCTGCTGCAGCCTTAACCCGATTCAGCGTCTTCCATCCACCCAGCGCGAAGCCCAGTACCACAACGGGACTGACCTGGATGCCCTGCAAAACCAGACTGGCCGCCATGGCCTGCTCTGAAGGAATCCCGAACGGCAAAAGAGCGCCGACCATCGCTACCTGAAAAATCCCGACATTTGCCGGAGTCAGCCTCAAGAGCCCTCCGAGGTTCGTAGCCAGCAAAGCCATAAAAGAGGCCCCGAGGGAGGGGCGTGTGTGCACTGAGAGCAGGACCAGATGAAATGTTGCCCACTGCGCCGCCCAGTTGACCAAGGCAAAGCCTGTCGGCAACACAAGACGCCAACGAGATCCAATCTTCGCAAGAGATTTTAGAGTCGAACTCACAAAGTGCGGCAGCCATGCCGGCAGGCACCCTTCTCGGCGAAAGAAAATCAGTCCAAGAAGGATCAGCAGCAGCAGCGCTGCTCCGACCTGGGCACCTCTTACAACCGGCGGCAAGTCCAAAAGACTTGGCGCAGCCAAGAGGAACAGCCCCAGACCCGCTGCCTCTACCCCGCGCGCCCAAAAGACAGAAGCGATGGCCGCTTGAAGCGGCACGCTGTCGCGCTTGGCAATGAGATGAATCCTGGCTGCCTCGCCGGCGAGGGAGACTGAGAGGCAGTTCACAGTGGCACCGATGAGGTTCGCCTCCTGGGCGGCTGTCCATCTGTTGAAGGCCACGGGCTTAAGCAGGAGATGCCAGCCCCAGCCCTTCACGAGAAGCGAAACCAAGTTTACGGCCAGGGCAAGGAGAAGAATTTTGGTATTGGCGCTTAGAAGCGCTTCGCGAGTCAAATGCCAAGGAAATCGCCAGGCAGCGCGAACGACCACTACCAAGGCGGCAAGAATCCCTAGTGCCTTCAGTATATTTTTCTGCTTGGCGGTCATGGTTTCACCAGGTCGTCGAGCGGGCGAAAGACATACCCGCCCGCCTTGGCATCAGCGATAATTCCTGGGAGTGCGGCTGCTGTTTGGCGTCGGTCGCCCTTCTGGTCAGACCCATCGCCGTCATGGAGCAAGAGAATAGCCCCCGGTCGAAGCCGTTTGCGCATCCGGCTGCGGATCACTTCGGCGCCGGGCTGGGCGCTGTCCCAGACTCCAAAAGTCCAGCCGATGGCCGCATAGCCTAACCGGTGGGCCATCAAGGAGACAAAGGGGTTGCGATAGCCGTGGGGAGAGCGGAAAAGCCGCGGAATTCGGCCGGCGTACGAGACAATAACCGCATGCCCACGCTCCATTTCCAGATGAATGCGGCGAGGTCCCTGAAGATGAAGTTTAAGGTGATGATAGGTGTGATTGCCAACGCCGTGGCGGGACTCGCCAACCCGGCGGGCAATATCGGGGAAGCGCTCGACGTGCTGCCCGACCATAAAGAATGTGGCTGGCACGGCCTGGTTGTCGAGGATCTCCAGAATCTTCTCAGTGGCTGAAGGACTCGGACCGTCGTCGAATGTGAGATAAAGCTCACGTCTTGAGGGTGAACCTCGACCTATTACTCTTCCAAAGATGGGACTGTTCGGATGGAATGTTCCATGCGCCCAGGCCCCTGTAGCCATCGCTCCCAAGCTTGTGGCAATGGCCAGAGTAATCATGGTCCGACCCGTTCATAGACATCGAGCACCCGCTTGGCAATTTTCGGCCAGGCATACTCTTTTGCTTTAAGGAGCCCGGCCAGAGCCATTTCCGCGCGGCGCCTGGGATTGCTGATAAGCTCTATGATCGTCCTCGCCCACGCCTCCGGCTTTTTAGGAGATCTGACGAGAACCGTCTCTTTTCCGCCATTTACGAGCTCTCTAAACCCGATAATATCAGAGACAACCAGGGGCGTTCCGCAAGCCATAGCCTCCAGCAGGGTAACGCCAAACGAGGCTCTTGTTGCGGGACAGAGGTAGAGGTCGGCGTCTCCATAAAAATCAGGGCGCTCATCATAGACATAGCCAACGAAACGGACACTCTTACCCAGGGGACGGGCCAGGCGGTCATAGTATTTTCGCAGGGGGCCATCGCCAACGACATTCAGTTGTGCTTGTGGATAGGAATGAAGAATCCGCGGCATTGCCTCCAGGATAGTGCTAAGGCCGTTCCGCGGGTCGAGCCGCCCGAGAAAGAGAAGCCTTGGGCCTTGGATAAACGCATCTTCTGGGTGGCGGCCATTGGGGTGAAAGTAACCGACGTCGACCCCGTTTGGAATGACGTCCCATTCTCCCTTAAAATAGCGAGAGAGGGCTTGGACAGCAGGTTCGCTGACTGCGATCTTGGCGTCAATCTTGTCAAGTTCGTGCTGAAAAATGCCATGGAAGAGGGAAAGAAAATAGGACCGGGGAAACCAGGAATGGAATGTGCCCACAACAGGAATTCCGAGGTGCCGTGCAGCCCAAGACGCTATAAGGCCTAATGTGGGAGCCAGAGGAGGGTGAACATGAACCAGATCAATTTGTTCCTGCTGGAGGATTTCTGTCAAACGATTCTTGAGTTGGAAGCCGATGGTGAACCGAGCAAACGATCCGTTGAAGAAGACTAGCTGGCTCCTTCCCACTCGGTAGACGAAAGGTTCATCCTGACCCCATTCTCCCATGTGGGAGGTAATGATGATGGCCCTATGACCTAAGCGGCTAAACTGGAGGGCTAAATTTTGAACGTGCTCTGTTATTCCACCCAGATGGGGATAATAATATTCTGTTACCAAGGCGATGCGCATTCCGGTTAGTTGCTAACTTGGCCTAAATTTTTATCTTAGGAGGCAAAAAAAAAGCAAGCACTTGCACATGCTTGCTTTTTTTGAGAAGGCTACAGTTCATTTCATCATTTTGACGGAGACGGCCTCATAAACACCTGCGCCAGTTGTCGAATACGTAACTGTCACTTTATCACCGGCTTTGCACTTATCCAGAGTTGTCGGCTTTCCCTGAGCATCGTGAATGGTCGTTGTCGACACGATGGAGAATGTCATTTTGTGCTTGGCTTCATTCATAACGACCAATTCTGATTTTGTTCCCTTGGCGGGATCAGCCACGGTAGCGGATTCGACCGTTCCGACGAACGTTTTGTGTTGCGCTGGTTTTTGAGCGGCTTGAGCGCTAACTTTGGCGATACTGTAGGTTGCGGCAAAACAAAGAAAGAACAAGCTCACCATGATAATAATTGGCTTTTTCATTTTTTAGCCTCCTTTCAATGCCAAATATACAATAGGAATGATTAAAACCCGATTAAAAAAAAATTAAAAATTTCTAATCTTTTAAGAAAGTCGTCCTGGGGGAGGAGAGGAGCTAAAACTTAGGAAAAAGAGGAAGCAGGATAGTAAACGTGCTTCCTTTGTTCAGACCGCTGTGGACCTCAATTTGCCCCTTGTGGGCTTCAACGATGGACTTGGCAATGCTTAACCCTAAGCCAAAACCGCTCGAATCACGGGCTTTATCGGCGCGATAGAATCGATCGAAAATATGAGGTAGCTGGTCTTCCGGCACGCCTTGACCTGAATCAGAAATTGTCGTTTTGGCCCAATTTGATTCAGGACCGACCTCGATAGCCACTTTTCCTTGCGTTGGCGTGTATTTCAGGGCATTATCGAGGATATCGAGAAAAAGTTGCCTCAGTCGGCTTTCGTCCCCGCAAACAATGGCCTCCCCTCGAGACATGAATTGAATAGAGATATTTTTTTGACTGGCCAAGGTTTTTATTTCATTGATGGTCTCTTCGATGAGTCTACTGATATCTACAGGCTTCATTTCCAGGGGGACAACGTTTTTGTCCAACCGGGCCAGAATAAGAAGCTGTTCTAAAATTTTGATGAGTTTATTGACTTCTTCCAAATTATTGTTCAAAGCCGCCTCGTATTCCTCCGTTAGACGGACCTTCTTCAACGTCACCTCGAGTTCTCCTTTTATCACCGCTAGAGGCGTTTTGAGTTCGTGAGCCAGGTCTTCAATAAACTTTTGCTGGGACAGGAAGCTCTCTTCAAGCCTTCCGAGCATCTCGTTGAATGTGTCGGCCAGCCGTCTCAGTTCATCTTTGGCCTTGGGCGGCGCTATTCTCAGCTTCAAATTCTCTGTAGAAATGCGTTGCGCCGTGTCGATCATGCGGTTGACAGGACTTAATGTCAGGTTGGCAAAGAAAGCTCCAGCAATCCCGCTGATGACGACCAAGAGAGGAAGAAGGAGAAATAAGATAAACTTGAGATCTCTAAGGGTGACCAGCATATGCGTCAGGGGACTTACGACTTGAACGATATAAGCGACCTTGTCATTTTCGAGGACAGGGAGGGTCAGGCTTCTCAATCTTATAGGCCTTCCAGACGGCATCGCCGCAGAAACCTCATCATAACGACTCTCTCCCTTGAGAACAGATGTGAAGGTCCCGCTGGGCAAGGAAACAATGTCCCGAATATTTTTTGAGGAAGCAATTTGTTCTCCGTTGCTGTCGAAAATTTGGACAACGATATTCAACAGCTCCGGGTCAATCGTCCTTTCTTGGACCCAGCGCTGGGCAATTTTTATAAAATTGAAATTGTTGATCTTGGTTGAGGTCTCGATCTTAACTCTGTCCTTGGCAGCCGCAATTTTTTCTGTCTCCCAATAGGTTTCGATCGAATCGGCGATCCCCTCTGCTCTGAGTTGGAGCATATCATCGATGGATCCCCTCAACCTCTGGTTTAGATTATGATAGATCACAACTCCGGTGCCGATGAACGTCAGCGAAAAAACCGAGACATACCAAAGGGAAATTTTAAAGCGGATGGATTTTAGAAACATGTTCTGGTCATTTATTCCTTCAAGCAGTAGCCTCTTCCCCACACGGTTTGGATCAATTTCCTGGGCTGCCCCTGGTCAACCTTTTTCCGGAGGTAGCTGATATGGACGTCGATGACGTTGGTGAAGGTATCAAAGTTGATATCCCAGACGTGTTCGGAAATCATCGTTCGAGTCACCACAGTTCCCTTGTTCCGCATCAGATACTCCAGTAAGGAGTATTCTTTTGCGGTGAGGGGGATATCCCTGCCGCCGCGGTTGACTTTATGGTTAACCAGATCGAGCTTGAGGTCTGCGACAAGAAGCTCGGGAGGAACCGGCATTTCCTTTTTTCTTAGCAGGGCTCGCACTCTGGCCAGGAGTTCTTCAAAGGAGAATGGCTTGGTCAAATAATCATCCGCACCGGCATCCAAGCCTGAGACCTTGTCTTTTATCGAATCCTTGACTGTCAGGATGAGAATAGGGGTAGTAATTTTTTCTGCTCTGAAGGTTCGGCATAAACTGAGGCCGTCGATCTTGGGAAGCATCAAATCCAGGATAACAAGGTCATATTCTTGAGTTGTCGCCAGGAAATGACCTTCTTCTCCGTCATTTGCAATGTCCACTGAATAGCCTTCTTCTTTAAGACCGCGCTTGAGGAAATCGGCAATTTTTTTCTCGTCTTCGATAATAAGAATGCGCATTCCTTTCTTTCGCTCTTTATGGCTGTAAATTCTTGCTGAAAAGTTCCTTTGCCTAAGTCTTTCTTCTCATTATTATTGCCATATTTGTTTGTGATAATCAACTTTGAGAAGGGGTGAGCCCCGTAAAAAAGTGCTTGACAAATGGAAAGTCTGTATTATATTATTAGTACAGTGATACAGAGGCTAAGGCATGATTAAGATTGAAACATCAAGTTTTATCCCGATCTATGAGCAGATCAAAAAGGAAATCAAGAGCAGGATCTCGCTCGGGACGTTAAAGCGGGATGAGCCGCTCCCTTCCATCCGGGATCTGGCGGCTGATCTTATTATTAACCCTAATACGGTCGCGCGCGCTTACAGGGAGCTGGAGCTAGAGGGGTTCATTTACACACGCAGAGGGAAAGGATGTTTTGTGGCGGATGATTCCTCGTCTCTCATCCAGGTCGAACGCGCCAATATTTTAAATCAAATTTTTGACAGCGCCATCGAGGAAGCCAGAAAGTTCAACCTCGGTCCGGAGGAAATCGCCAGAGTCTTTGATGAACGGCTGCGGCGAGCCAAGGAAGGTCAAGACAGGGGAGAGGGTGATGAGTGAAATTCTCAAGATCCAGCATTTATCCAAAGGTTTCGGGAAGAATCGGGTTCTCCAGGATTTCAACATGACTCTGGAAAAAGGCAGGGTCTATGGCCTCCTGGGCAAGAACGGAGAAGGGAAGACCACTCTCATCCGGATGATCATGGGAATTATTCCAGCGGATTCCGGAGAAATTCTCTTTAAAGGCAAAAAGATCGGCTACCTCGATGCCGCATACAAAAGAGATGTCGGCTACATCCCCGAAGAGGCCTTTTTCTATAGCTGGATGAGAATAGCGGATTTGCTGGAATTCAATGCCTCCTTTTACCCGGGCTGGGACGCCCAAAAAGCCGGGGGGTATCTCGAGAGATTCTCTTTGACCAGAAAATCGAGGATCGGGAAGCTCTCCCGCGGGATGAAGCTCAAGCTGGGCCTGGTTGTGGCCTTGGCTGCCAAGCCGGAGCTACTCATCCTTGATGACCCGACCTCGGGCATCGACGTCCCCACCCGGCAGGATTTTTTAAGAAATATCATCAAGGAGCTCTCTGACGCCGGGACGACCATCCTCTTCTCGACTCACCTCGTTCATGAGCTCGAGCGCATCATTGATGACCTTGGCATTCTCCACCAGGGCCGTCTCATCCTGGAAGAGGAGTATGAGAAAGTGAAGAATTCAGTGAGGAGAATCCGCCTGACCTTCGAAAATTCCGCTCCGGAGAAGCTCGATTTTCCGGGCATTCTCACGGCCAAAAAAGAAAACGCCAGCTGGGAAGGCGTGATTTATCCCTGGAATGAAGGAAGCGAAGCCAGGGCCAGGTCGATCTCCGGAGCAAGGATGGAGATTAAGCCCCTGACCCTTGAGGAAGTTTTTATGAGCTTTGTTTCCGAGGATAAAAGCGGGGTCTGAAAACGGAGGCGCGTGCTATGCTCAAGCAATTTCTACTAAAGGAATGGAAAGAAAAGTTCCCCTTTTTTATCTTGGCCATACTGCTCTTTGTCGGCCTGGCTGCCCTCGCCTTTTCCGGCAAGGCAGAGATGGCTGGGTTTGTGGCCGTCTTGCTTTTGATGGCCATGCTTCCTTTGATCGGAGTGATGATCGGTTCAAGTTCTTTTGCCGCAGAATTCAAGAATGAGGCCTGGGCTTACCTCTTCTCCCGCCCGGTTAAAAAATGGGCCGTCTGGCTGATCAAATATTTCTCGCAGCTCACGGTGCTTATAGCGACTTACATAGTCTTCTTTTTGCTGTTGAAACTTTTGCCTAAGGCTGCCCTTGAAATTATCCAATCTTCCTCTTTGCGAATGGGGCGAAGCGATGTCTCGCTTTTTTCGCTGAGTCTTCTGTTTTCGATCCTGGCCTTTACCATCGCCTTTTCCATTTCCATCCTCTCGGACAAACAGCTCATTATTTTCTTGTGCACGGCGCTCATAGGTATCGGGTCGGCGGTTCTTTTTGAAAAATATCTTGCTCTCCTGTTTCAACTTTCTCCGCGAACCCGGCTTCAGGGCACGAGCTTTCAGGGGGCTTTGGTTTTCCTGACGCTGAGTTTCGTCGCCGCATCGATCCTGACCTTAGAGAAATCTGACTTTTCCCAGCAGCTTAAGAAGACCTGGCTATTTACAAAGTTTGTAGCGGCATTTCTCGTCATTTCTATTGTTATCAGCACGGCCTGGACGCTGGGGATCTTTCATTCTGAGAAGAAAAATATTAGGTCGAATATTATAATTGCAGGTGATGCTGCCTATTTTGGCACAGAGAAAGGAGTATTCCGGTACGCCCGGGCTCAGAATAAACCTAAGAAAATCGATGGAACAGGATCAGCCCTATTCCTTGTAGATTTTTCTGTAGGCGGAGAAAAACTGGCCGTCCTGAAGTATAAGCTCTTTAAAGTAGGAAAAGCAAAAATGGAAGCTCCTGTTTTATTAGTGATGAATAAAGACGGTTCCGGGAAAAAGAACCTGTTAGAGGATTACCTCAAAAAGGATTCTCCCCTTCTTGACCAGTTGCTCTGGCCGTGCCTGATCTCCCCTGACGGAGGAAAAGTAGCCTTTATGACAAGAGATTGGAAGAACAAAAAATATGGGATATGCAGCATCAATTCCGATGGAACAAGACTGCAAAGCCAACCTCTCAATCTTCCCGAAGTCGATTGGCTCCGTTTCGTTGGATGGGAGATGTCCGGCAAGAGCATCATCATTTCGGCATTGTCCAAGTGGGGCACTGCGGAATCAAACAGCGAAATCTTGAGCTTTGGCCTGGATACAGGCAGCTACAAGATCTTGGCCAAAAATCTACGAAATCCCTACAGCGCCCGCGTTTCTGAGAACGGCGATTCTATGGTCTTCAAATTTTATGATGAGAAGGATTCCAAAGAGGTCCTGGCTAAGGTCGACCTTCGGAGTCTGGAGAAGGAAGAGATTTATCGGGGCGATTCCATTGACGGACTTTGCCTCAGCGAGGCGGGGGACAAAATCGCTTTCATCGCGGACAAATCGAAGTTGGGCATTTATTCCCTGCCGGAAAAGAAAATGAAAGCTATAAAAGCTATAAAAGAGTTAAAGGCAGAGAAGCAATCATCACTCTCATATTCCCTTAGCTGGGTTTCAGACGGGAAGAAGGTTGTTTTCAGCGACAACATCAACGGCGGGAATTATCTCAGGGTTTTTGGAGAAGACCTCAGGCAGAAAAAGGCCATCAAAATGCTGTTTTCTCCTTGGCGGGCTCAAATCAGCGCGCTCGGGAATATCGTTTTCGTGCCCAATTTCATGACCCAAGAATTGTGGACCGTCGATATCGACACTGAAAAGTGGCAGAAGATTTATTGAGCCAAAGGGGGTTGATTAGACGCCCTTTTTTCCTGCGGCGAAGACCGATTCTGGGACACAATACTTAATGCAGAAAATAAGTATTGGAAAATGAGGATCGTGTCAGCAAATTCGATTGCATCCCCAGATTCTTAGAAATCATAGAGGACGCCGAAGGTCAGGGTGTAGTTGCTCATATCCAGGTCACGGTCAATCGTGACGGTGACTTTGTGATATCTTCCTTCAGCAAAAACTCCGAGCTTGCCGAGCTTGACCTCAAGCCCGACTCCCAGATTGTAGCCCTTGTTGGAATCCTTGCTGATATCATTGATATCAATTGAATAGGTGCCGTAGCCTCCCATGATGTAGGGATGGACAATAAGCAGAGGGATAAAAAGCTTTCCGTTAATTCCCCAGTAGGTGAACCCGACACCATTTCCCTCCCAGGGAAACGCCTGCTCAGTGGAAATGATATTATGAGAAGCCGTCAGAACATTGCCTTCAACGGCAAACATGAGAAATTTGAGCCCGACTTTCGCTCCGTAGAGGAAGGATGTGGTTCCTTCAAAATTAACTTGAGGATTCTTGAGCGAGAAATTCGGGGCGGATGACCCGGCCTCAAGACCGATATAGAAACCGGGAGACGCGATTGCGTTTCCGCCCGAGAGCAAGAACGCTGCGGTCAGCCCTACGACCATCAGGTGTTTCCTCATCTGGTCCTCCTTAAAGTCTTCAAATCCTACCTCCCCTAATCTTAGGCAAAGGCTGAGATTATTGCAAATTAGACTTTAATCTCCAAAATTACCGTTAGAAAGCCCGACGGGTCCTGTCTCGGTTCACCCCCGGCGCCCGTCGCCATGGATTTGATGCAGACGTAGTCAAGAAAGTCACAGTCTCCGTACGGCCTGAAGCCGTCCTCAGCCCCCGGACCCCGGGGGAACCAGTCCCGTCGGTTCCCCCCGTCGGATAAGCCGATGGGTCCCCCTTCCGCTACGGGGGCTCGAGGGCGGCATCAGTGCCGCCCCAAATGGAATGTCACCCGAATTATCACGCTGATATTAGTTGATTTCCATGTGAAAGAATCCCTGGCAGCAAACGCTCCGGGCGGCGGGGGGTCCCCGAACCGAGCCACCCATCGGGTGTCGGCCCTTCATTCCGATCTCGATGAATGGCCTAAGGTTTCGGGTCCTGATGGAATGCTGACGGCAATTTTGGGGTGATAGTTGCTGCTTTGGCAAAAAGCCCGAATCTGGTATAGTAGATGGGTTTTAGTGGCGAGCTGGTGAAGAGATTATGATCACTGCGACGAAAGTCTCCTTCGGGTACAGACAGGTTACACCTGAAGAGAAGAAGAAGCTCGTCCACGAGCAATTCAACCCCATCGCTTCGACCTACGATCTGGCCGACGCCGTCCTGAGCGCCGGCCTTGATTCCCGTTGGCGGAAAAAAGGGATCAGCCTGCTCGGATTAATGAACGGGGATAACGTGCTCGACGTCTGTGGAGGCACGGGCGATTTTGCGCTGCTCGCTGGTCAGTGCGTGGGAGAGAACGGCCATGTCATTGTTTATGATTTCAACAGGGCCATGCTCGCCGCCGGGAAAATCAAGGTTGAGCGGTCTTCCCCTAAAGGAACGATCTCTTCCGTTCAAGGCGACGCCGAGAACATCGCTTTTCGAGACGCCGCCTTTGATGCCATTACGGTCGGGTTCGGCGTCCGCAATTTCGCCCGCCTCGAGCAAGGTTTGAAAGAGATGTGCCGGGTGCTCAAGACAGGAGGAAAGCTCCTGGTCTTGGAGTTTTCCCTGCCGGTGCGAAAATGGCAGAAATCTCTTTACCATTTTTATTCCTTCAGGATTATGCCGCTCGTGGCCAGGGTTATCTGCAGGACAGATGGTCCCTTCAGATATCTCGCCGAATCCATTCGCGTCTTTCCGCCGCCGGAGCAAGTGGCCGAACTTCTCCGGAGCGCCGGTTTTTCGGACGTTGTGTTCTTCCGGCTCACAGCAGGGTTGGCCGTCTTTTATTCGGCCAAAAAAGCTTAGACTTATTTTAGATAAGGAGGTCAGGAATGACCAAGATTTCCGCTGATGTTTTAAAGACAGCCGCTCAATGCCGGCATTATGCCATGTGCAAGATCGATTATCTTGGAACGGGCCTTTGTCCCCCGGGAAAAAAGTATCATTACGTGAGCTACTATCCTCAGGGGAGGATGGACCTCCTGGCCGCGCTGACTGAAAACATCATCCCGGTCACGGAAGGGCTTGTTCGTATCGCCGAAACGTGCACGCTCTGCGGGGTTTGCGAGACGCAGTGTCATTTTGTTACCGGCCTGCGGCCGATGAAGGTGATGCAGGCGCTGAAAAAATATGTCGATGATTATCTCAAACAGAATAAAAAAGCGGTTAAGGTCAAGCCTGACGCCGCCTTGAAGCGTCTCAGGGCCATAGTCGGAGGAGAATGGGCCACCAACGATCCCGCCATTCTCGTCACTTATTCCAACGACCCTTTCCCCCTGGCCGATAGAAGGATGCCGAAATATGTCGTTCTCCCCGGGACAGCAGAGGAGGTTGTGGACATCGTCAACCTGGCCAACGAGCTTGACTTGCCTTATGTCGTCCGCGGAAACGGAGGCAGCGTTTTCGGTTTTGTCTTCAGCGACGGGATTGTCCTGGACATGCAGAGGATGAGGAAGATTGAATTTGACCCTGAAAATTGGTCAGTTTCAGTGGAGCCGGGAGTGACCTCATTTGACCTCCAGGCTGAGGCTTATAAGCGGGGCTTCAGGATTAATACCGCCGAACCGGCTGCCACGGTCTGCGGGAACATCGTCTGCACTGGGTTATTCTCGACCTGGTCCAATGTCTACGGCACGGCCGCAGACAGCTTTGTTGATATGGAGTTTGTGGATAAAGAGGGGCAGCTTTTCCACCTCAACGATAAGAGAGCGCCCAACGTTTTTGCTTTCGAGCACGCCGTCATTCCCTCGCCGGGCATCTGCACCAAAGCAGTGGTGAAGCTTCATCCGGTCACAGAGGACGAAGAGGGAGTCCTGGTGCCCTTTTGGGATTTTGACGAGGCCGTGGACTTCGCCCGGGAACTGGGCCGGCGCCGGATCGGACTGGCCGTGGCTGTCCTCGGTGTCCACTACATCGCCAATTTCATGTCACCCTCAAAACAACTCGCCGCCAGCCTGAAGGACGTCCTTCCTCAATCCCTGGGAATTCGCTACGCGGTGTTCGTCATCGGCGATCAGTACGCCCGCGCGTCTATTCAAAAAATGGCCGCCGCTGTGATTGACGGCCGCCTGTGGAGGACCCTAATGCTGGGACTCCCTCGGCTGTTGGAGAAAGAATGGTTGGACCTGGTCGGCGGGTTTGAGGTCAGCAGGCCCCCCTATGAGATTTTGGCCAGGCCGGAGATGAGAAACTTGATCGAGACCGTCCTCAGACCGTCGCCGGAGACCCTCTCGAGCTGTGTGGATGAGGACCTGAGGGATTTTTATACCGGCCTCTATTCCAGGCCTGAGATGACCGACATGACCTGGCTCAACATGTTCAGGATCGTGAGCTCCCGCATGTCCAGGAACAAGCACATGTTCGCGTTCCTCGTTTATATCCCGATCGGCAGGAAAGACGTCATCAATCACATCAATACGGAGTTCGCCAGGATCGCCGAGGCCCATGGCATCGACCATGATTTCGGGTTCATCACGCCGATGGATATGGGAAAACGGGGGATCCTCGAATATGATTATTACATCGACCACACCGATCCTGCCGAGCGGGAAAAGATCAGAAAGGCCATGGTTGAGATCGATCCCTGGCTGGATGGGCTGGCCCAAAGGACAAAGGGCGTCAAGTTTCTCAAGTACGTCTTCTCCCAGGGCTGCTCGAGGAAGGAGAACTTCCTTTATCTATGAATTTCGCTATGATTCGGACCCCGAGAATCTCCACTCCGGAGCTTGAAAAAAAGCGCAAGGCAAGAAGCAGCAAGATTTTGCTCACCGGGGGAACCGGGTTTCTCGGAAGCCACATTGCCGTGAGCCTCCTGGAACAAGGCTATCGGCTCTATCTGCTGGTCCGGTCTAAAAAGGGGCTCACGGCCAAGGAAAGAGTCGAGCAGGTTTGGGATTGGTTTGGGGTCAACGCCGCCCTGAGAAAAAACGTCCGGATCGTTGAAGGACACATCGACCGGGCAGACTTGGGACTTGATGATCGGACCCGGGCCGAGTTGCACAAAACAATCGACGAGATCGTCCACTGCGCCTCGGATACGTCCTTTTCGGAGAGAAAAAGGGCGAACGTAGAGGCAGTGAATGCCTCCGGCATCGAGAATGTCCTCGAACTGGCCGGGCGGGGCCAGTGCTTTTTTTTCCATCATGTCAGCACGGCCTTTGTCGCCGGCAAAGTCAGCGGGTCATGCCCTGAGGAGCTCTCCAGCTCCCCCGAATTTACCAATGTCTATGAAGAAACAAAATGCCGCGCGGAGTGGATCGCCTGGAAACGCTCTCGGAAAATGGGGGTCAGGCTGGCGATCTACCGGCCGTCTATCGTCTACGGACATTCCGAAACCGGAAGAAGCTTGCTCTTTAACGCCCTTTATTATCCCGTGAGGACCGCTCTTTTCCTCAAGAACTTGTACGAAGCAGATATCAAAGAGCGGGGAGGACGGAAAGCCGCCGAGATGGGCATAAGGATGGAAGAGGACGGCTGGACATATATGCCTATCCGTATGGAAGTCAACGGCAGGGGTGGAATTAACCTTATCCCGGTCGATTTTTTTGTCCGGGCCTTCGCTGCGATCATGGAGGAAGCCCTTGACGGAGGGATCTTTCACATCGTCCACAGCCGGCTGAAAAAGATTGAAGACATCATCGAATATACGAACAAACTCTTTCATATCAGGGGGATTAAGCCCGGCTCAGCCGGGGATTTTGAACGTGCTCCCAAGAATGCCCTGGAGACTCTCTTTGACACCTATCTTGAAGCTTATGGCCCTTATATAAGAGACGAGAGGATTTTCGAGACAGAAAAATCCGGTCCTATTTTCGAGCGAAAAGGAATCTCCTGCCCGGATCTTAGTTTTGAGGTCTTCTCCCGGTGCCTGACTTATGCCGTCGAGGCCGGCTGGGGCGCCAAGCTTTTTCAAAAATAGCAGTACCGGCAAAAAATTTGGTATTGTCTGCCGAGCGGCACTTCAATATAATTCGTCCAGGCAATTTCACAGAAAAATGTGGTCTATTAAACGGTCCTTACGGAAAAAGCCTTCTTCCAGAAAAGCTCCTCTCTGTCGGGCTTCCTTTCTGCTTGCCCTTCTTTTTCTCTCCTTTTTCGCTTTTTTCTGCACAAAATCCCGGCGGTTCCTTGTTTCTGCCGATCTCATACTGATGCGAGGTGCCGTCTACACCATGGATTCATCGCGTCCTTGGGCTGAAGCTGTGGCGATCGCCGGAGGCAAGATTATTTATGTCGGCGATAGCTCTGGTGCCGAGAAGCTCAAAGCTCGCGGCACCAACGTGACCGACCTTGCCGGGAAAATGGTCCTGCCCGGGTTTCATGATTCGCACATCCATCTTGTCAGCGGGGGCGTCGAGCTGGGGCAGTGCAACCTGAATAACCTCAAGACCCAGGAGGAAATCTTCGCCAAGATCCGGCAGTATGCCTCCGGGCATCCGGACAAAAAATGGGTCGTGGGCGGGGGCTGGGACCTGCCCGTTTTTCCCGAGGCCAATCCGTCGAAAGAGGAGTTGGACAAACTTGTTCCCGACCGGCCGGCCTGCCTGACTGCGGCCGATGGCCATTCGGCCTGGGTCAATTCTCGCGCCCTGGAAATGGCCGGCATCACGGGGAAGACGCCGGATCCAAGGGGTGGGCGCATCGAGCGCCGGGCCCAGACAGGAGAGCCCTCGGGGACCCTGCGTGAAGCCGCCCAAGAGCTTGTCTCTCGACTCATTCCTGAGACGACGGCTGAAGAGTACTTGGACGGCCTGCGGGCCGGGCTTGCTCTGGCCAATCAGTTCGGCATCACCTCGATCCTGGAGGCCGACGCCGATGAAAAAATCCTCGATACCTATGCCGACTTCGACCGCCGCGGCAGCCTGACTGTGAGGGTTTTGGCATCCATCCATGTTGACCCGGACAAGGGCGTCGATCAAATCGCCGAGTTGATTCAAAAGCGGGAGAAATATCGAGGCCGTCTTTTGCGCGCCGAAGATGCCAAGATCTTTATGGACGGAGTCATCGAATCTCATACGGCCGCGCTTCTCGAGCCTTATCTTGACCGGCCCGGCGACCGCGGTGTTCCGCTCGTCGAAGCGGAGGCATTGAATCGCCTGGCCGCTGCTCTCGATAAAGCCCGGTTTCAGATTCACATCCACGCCATCGGCGACCGCGCCGTCCGCATGTCTCTCGATGCCATGGAGGCCGCCCAAAAAGCCAACGGGTGGAGGGATGCCCGTCATCATATCGCCCATTTGGAGCTCATCAGTCCCGGCGATATCCCGAGATTCAAAGAGCTGGGCGTTGTCGCCAATTTTCAGGCCCTGTGGGCGTATCCCGACCTATACATCACCAAGCTCACCGAGCCTGTTCTCGGGCCTGAGCGCTCCCGCCATCTTTATCCGATAGGCAGCGTGGGGCGGACCGGCGCCGTCATCGCCGGCGGAAGCGACTGGTCTGTCTCCTCGATGAACCCGCTTGACGCCATTCAGGTCGGGGTGACGCGGCGGGCTCTGGATGACATCAATGGCACAGCTTGGCTTCCGGAAGAGCTGGTTGACCTGCCGGTCATGCTGGCCGCTTATACGATCAACGGCGCCTATCTCAGCCATCAGGAAAAAACCACCGGGTCAATTGAAGTTGGCAAAGCTGCCGACCTTATTGTCCTGGATCGCAACCTCTTCGATGTCCCGGCGAGCGAGATTCATAAGGTCAAGGTTGGGCTCACGCTCCTCGAAGGGAAAGAGGTTTATCCCGGAGAGCATGGCCAAACTTGAAGGTAACCTGGGCGTTTACGGCCTGACGATGGTGGCCATCGGGGCCTGCATCGGTTCAGGGATTTTCTTGAGCCCCTCGCTTGTTGCCGGCTATCTTTCGTCTCCGCTCTGGATCCTCCTGGCCTGGGGGCTTGGGTCTGTCCATTCCCTGACGGGAGCGTTGACCTTCTCCGAGCTCGGCGCGATGTTCCCCAAGGCAGGGGGTCAGTACGCCTACCTCAAGGAGGGATACGGCGATCTGGTGGCTTTTCTCTACGCCTGGGTGACGTTCTTGGTCATTAACGGCTCCGCTATCGCCGCCCTGAGTCTGACGTTTGCCCAGTATCTTGGTTTTATTATTCCTGTCGGAAGACCAGGGATTATGGCCTCGGCCGTCCTGGCCATCCTTGTCTCGGCGGCCGTCAATGTCCTGCGTACCGCCTACTCCGACCTTTCGGCCAAAGTATTCACCGGGCTGAAGCTGGCGGGTCTCGCTATGATCATCGGCACCGGTCTCGTGCTGGGGTCGGCAAAAGATTCCCAGTTCTCTCTGGCGCTTTCCACCGCGTCTTCCACGGCGCCCTCCCTGAGCCTTCTCAGCGCCTTTGGCCTGGCCTTCGTCGGCGTTTATTTCTCTGTCGGAGGATGGCAGCATGCTTCTTACCTGGCCGGCGAAGCGCGCGACCCCCGCCGGACGGTGCCGCGGGCTATGATTATCGGCGCTTTCGTCGTTGGCGCCGTCTACTGGCTCTCCAACCTGGCCTACCTCCTTCTTCTTCCCGTGGATAAGATCGCCCGCTCTTCCTGCGTGGCCGCTGACGCTGTCGAAACGGTTATCCCCGGCGGTGGAATTCTTATTTCTGTGATGATTGCCCTGTCGGCCTTCGGGACAGTCGGTATCTGTCTTTATTCCGTGCCGCGCATCTTCTATGCTCTGGCTGCCGACGGACTTTTCTTCCGGTCCTTCACCCGGGTACACCCTCGCTTCAGGACGCCGGCCAACGCCATCCTTTTTCAGACCGGCTGGGCGATCTTCCTGCTCCTTTTTTGGGGAACGTTCGCCAACATCATCACTTACCTCGTCTTCATGGATGCCCTGTTCATGCTCCTGGTCGGCGTGAGCGTCATCAAGCTGCGCCTGAAAAGAAAGGACCTGGCCAGGCCGTACAAAACGCTCGGCTATCCGGTCACACCGCTCCTCTTCATCCTCATCACGTTCTTTTTCATCGTCAATACCCTCATCGAGAAGCCGGCCCAGGCCTATGCCGCTATTCTCTGTATGCTCCTGGGACTGCCCTTCTACTTTTATTTTAAAAAAAAGCGCTCAGCCTGATTCAGGGGAGACATGGCTTATTCCCAGAATTAGGCATTGTGTCTCAGATTAGAACGCACCCGGATACGTTGGGATAAGGTTTAGTTTCCAAACTTATGGGGGAGTTTCCATAATGAATAATAGCCGATGATGCTGTTCTCATCCGCCGCCCTGATTTGTTTCAAACCCGGCGCTCCACTCTTATAGCCCAATTCCGCGAGCGAAAGTTTATCGTCGTAAACAAGGGTGTCCGTGATGCCGTTGTATTCCACCGTTACCAAATTCCCCTTGGCCGACCAGCGTCCCGTTGTTTTTTCCGCATCGCGGCGCTCATATTCCCCGACCTTCCATGTCTCCATAATGATTTCGGCAACTCCGTCGTTTTTCAGGGTCAAGGTCACATTCCATTCCGATTCCGAGACGCTGCCGTAGGACCCTTCAAGAGCAGGCTGCCTGCTCTTGCCGCAGCTTCCTGCCAAGAGCATCGTCACCGTAAGGACTAAAATAAGAGGATTGAACAAACGAGGCTTTTCGCTTTTCATCTTATCCCTCAGTTCATGGCAAAAGTATCGGCGAACCAGTGCCAGGAGACGTCACCCCAAAATATCGCCCTATCGTTTCAGCCTCCACCTCAAAAAGAGGAAGAGTAAAATCACGATGACAATAATGCCTATAACTATCAGTGTGGTTGATAGAACAAGCTCCTTGGCCGCTTCCTCCGCCTTCAGCTTGGAGATAACCGGGAGCTCGATATAAGAAGAGGATTTCTTGTTTCGATAGACTGAGACTCTAGGGGCGGGAGATAGCTCTGGGGTCTGGAAGTTGAGCTGGTCGGCGCAGGTGACGGTCAACCGAAGGCGGTGACCGGCATCAAAAATATTGGATGTGGGGAGGAGGTCAAAGACAAGCTCCGCGGCCAGCCCATCCTCTAAAGGTTCCATATCCTCTTCAAAGCTTCGATGGTAGGGAAGTCCCATATAATTGTAGGGCGCCGGCGCGAGCCTGCGGTGAGAGGCGCGCAGCACTCCTTCGGTGATGTAATGGGAATAGCCGGTTTCATCGACTTCCTCAAGGCAGGCGAAGAAATCCCCGTCCTTGGCAGTAGAGCTGACCCAAAGATGGACGACAGGATGGCCGGTCACTTCGACATCTACTTCGAGCGGGGCCGACGTGTAAGTGAGGCCTTTGGCATCGTTCCCCGTCATGTCCGGGTAGAGGAAATCTCCGCCGCGGCCATTGTTCCAGCGTGTTGATTTGCCCGTGGTCGTCGTATAATCGACAACGTATTCGTCCTGGCCCGAATCCGCTTTGGGCGCCGCTCGGGTGAGCAGTCCGTCATTGGCTGATTTTACGCTTCCTGAAAGTCCAGCCTGGAAATAGAAGCGGGTCGGTTTTTCCTGGGGCAGAGGCCATTGCCGGGCATTTTTAATGATGTCCGCCTCCGGCGCTCCCATAGTGAAATAGCAGACCGGCGGTTCGCTCATGATGCCGTTGTCGATCCCCTTGAGCCAATAGTCATACCAGCGGAGCTGTTCCGCACCGATGTCGAATTTCAGGTCAAACCCGAGGAGCGGCTCAACCGTCTCTTTCCACCCTTTGGCAAGATCATGGCTGTGGGACCAGGGGAGAAAGATGATCTTTTGAGGATTGGGGAGATTATTAAACCACGTGAGGGCGTCCCTCGGCCACATGTCAAACCAGCCGGCGACATGGTAGATCGCAATCCCGGAGCCAGCCTCTTTGATGCCTCTTAAATAGTCGTGGGGACTCCAGTCCAAGAAGCCCTGGATATCGGTCTCCGGAATGATGCTATCCCGAAAAGGCTCTTTGAGCACGTAGTCGACCGGATAGACATTCTTTTGATGCTCCTTGAGCGCTGCAGCCAGGAGCCTGGAGCCGGGATCATCGTCCACCGGCGCGGCCGGCTCGGCGGTATCCACCGTTTTGACAAGGCTGCTCCACTCGGAAATGAAGTCATCCTGGAAAACGCCGCCCGGATAAGCGAAGGAATAAAGGTCGAACATGGCCATGTCGGGCATGATGGCGACAAGATGAGGAGGAGCGGTGCTGGCGGCCAAGTATTGGGTGATAGCGAGGTAGGAGGGTCCGAACATGCCGATCTTTCCGCTCGACCAGGGCTGAACCGCAAACCATTCCGTGATATCGTAAGCATCGGTGGCTTCTTCCGGTGTGAACGCTCCCCTGGATACGCCGAAAGAGGCGCCGCTGCCCCTGATATCCACGGCGGCCACGACATAGCCGTGCTTGAGAATTTGCTGCATCCAGGGAAACTGGTCCAGAATGGTGATCAATTTCCCGTCCGGGGTTAAGAAAGCCCGGCGGTATCGAGTATCGGTGCAGATGACGGGGAAAGGCTCGGAGACGGGTTTTCCGTTGACGCTCGGACGGAAAATATCCACGGCTAATTTTGTCCCGTCTCTCACGGGAACATACTGAGAGGTGCGCACCCACTCCTCATAGATGGGCTGCGAATAGCCCTGGTATTTTCCCGGGCTTGATATTTTCTCAGCGGATGGCGCTGCTTCCTGACGCCGGAACACGACCGTGACGGAGAACATGAAGAAAAACGCCGGCCATACGGCCAAATAACGATGGGCTCTTATTTTCATCGGACTTTCCTCCACTTAAGACGCCAATCTTGTTTTTTTATCAAATCTGATTGCATAAATCAATCCCGCTGGCACTTGAGTAAGCATCTCCGTTTATGTGATTCCATTCGGCGCAGGATGCCGCCCTTGGCCCCCGCACCCGGGGAACCAGTCCCGTCGGGCTTTCTAACACCAATTTTGGGAAAACGGGGGCGCTTGACTTCCGCCAAGCGCTGTCATAGTCTAAGGTAACCATAAGTTCGGGGAATGAGGCACCGTCGGCAAAGTTTAAATAAAAATCTTCAGTCCAAAATAAGGAGGGCGTTATGAGAAACAAAGCATCAGTCTTTTTGGCGGCGGGTCTTTTTGCGGTCCTTTTTATCCTCTCCGGCATAACCGGAGCCCAGGAGCAGAAATCCGAGCTCTTTTCGATCACGGAAGTTGTCGTCAAGCCAGCCATGGCGGCCAGGTACGAAGCGGCCGTAAAAAAAGAAATCGAACTGGGCTACCCGTATCCATTCATGGCTTACAGTTCGGATGACTTTCATTATTACTTTCTCATCCCGATCGAGAACTATGCCGGCCTGGATGCCCTAAACAAAGGGGAGGGCGAGTGGGCCAAAAAGATTGGCGAGAAGTATCAGGACTTGTTAAAAAGCATCGCAGGCACTTTCGAGTATTACCGGCTGGGCGTGATTCGTCTTCTGCCTGATCTGTCCTATGTTCCGAAGAAACCACGGCTGAAACCTGGTGAGGAGGCATTCTTGAGTTGGGGTTTTGCCTACGTTGAGTTCGGCAAGGAAAAAGAATTTGCAGAAATCTGCAGGCAGTGGATAGAGCTAAGCAAGAGCAAAGCTACCTCCATTGGGTGGAATATGTATGTTGTAGAAAGCGGGGCGGAGATGCCTTTCTATTTTTGGGCCGAGAGCGGCAAGAGCGCGGCTGAGTACTATGCTGAAGGTGAAAAAATCGAGAAAAAAATAGGAAAGGAAAAATACGCGGAGCTATGGAGTAAGACAATGGCCCTTCTTAGGAAATTTGAAACTAAAATTGGCCGTCCACGGCCCGACCTCTCCAATGTGCTAAAGACAAAATAGACGGCTAAGTTAAAAGTAAAATTGACCATTTCCCTCGACGGGGCGGCAACTCCGGTTGACGTTTTCTCGCTTTGATTCGTCCCTCCGAGCCGGGGCTCTTCCCTTTCTTTCAGGGAGACGGGAGGCCGAGCGGGTGGGAAAGTATATGATCCGGCCTCTTTTGTCCCTGGAGCGGCTCTCTTTCTCGGAGAAAGAGGCCAAGGTCTGCTATCGGTATGGGAAAGACGCTCAAGAGATGGAGCGCATGGACTACCTGGAGTTCATCGCCCGGGTCACTTCCCATATCCCCGACAAGGGACAAGTCACTATCCGCTACTTCGGTCTCTACGCCAATGCCCATCGGGGGAAGGTCAAGAAGGCGAACCTCGCCGCTTTTCCCCTCCGGATTATCGAGGACGAGCTCCCGCGCCTCCCTTCCAAGGGCTGGGCCGAGATGATCCGCAAGGTCTACGAGGTTGACCCCATGGTTTGTCCTCAATGCGGCGGCAAGATGAAGATCATTGCTTTCCTCACCGACTATGCCGTGGTGGACCGCATCATCAATCACCTCAAGCTAAGCTTTGTCGCAGACAAGCCGCCGCCCCCTCATGCCGCTTATCAGGAAGTCTTGATGGCCGCCGAGACAGGCGCTGAATATTTTTCTTAGACTTCTCTTGCCCTGGGGAAGAGAGGCCTGTCGGATTTCCTGCGCTTATGGCCCTGTCCGCGGGTTCCCGGCTCGCCCTGCGCTATCTTCAGCTCATCTTCAGCTCAATTTGACATCCGACGGTGCCCCGATTTATCCTTCCCTACGATGGGGTAAGGCAAAATTGGTGCTCGAACGACCATCCGGCCAGCTCCACAGAAAACGAAATGCTTATAATTTTAACTTTCCAGCTCGTCTATATGACAGAGCCCCATATCCGGCTTTGCCGTCTAATTCACCTTCGGGAGGCCTGGAATCCGGTACGGCCTCCAGTCGCCTCAGTATTAATTATACTACCATCAAACAGCCTCCTGGGAGTTAAGCCTTAGCATTTGAATTCCTAACCAGGGAAAGAGAGCTCTGCGAGTCTGAGCTCTTTTGAGTTTTCCCACGGCTTCCAAGTCTGATATCCGCTCTTTTGGCTCATCTTGACATCCGACGACACCAAGATTAATATTTTTTACGATGGGATGAGGGGAAATTGGGACAAGAACCCACATTTGGCCAGCGCAGAATAAGCGAAGAGGCCTGTAAAGAAACAAACAGTTTTGTGCAGTCTGATTTTGAGCGTATGCTTGCCATAAAGGGCTCGGCGGCCCTTAACGATATATACCTAAATGAAAGGAGGGTGTGATGAAAGCTCGTTTTCTGTCAATTGTCCTGGTAGGCATGATGGTCCTTGCCTGCGTGACCTGTCAGCAGCAGGCAGGTATTTCTGAGCAGGATCAGGCGGCCATCCGAAAAATGTGCCAGGAGGCAGCCAAAATGGCTATCGGCCCAAACGCCGATTGGGGCGCGTACGTCAACTACTTATACACGGAGGATGCAAAAGTCTTAATTCCCGGAATTCCGATTCTCGAGGGAAAGGAGGCCATCAAGGCGGCATACAGTTCAGGTGGCACTTTCCAGGATCTCACATTTAACACTGTGAGTATTGAAGGACGCGGGTCATGACCCCCATTTTTCGAACCACTTAGAGGGCTAATTTCCGCTAACATCTCAGCCGGGTCTTTTGCCCTTCTCTTTGAGATATCGAATCGGCGATTGGTTCTCAAGCGCCGAGTGTCGACGA
>Ga0315280_10000956_pt1 | contig 51759 bp, 56 predicted proteins | sample YL17G06_40_MG_FD_203697 | JGI IMG/M metagenome (GOLD analysis project Ga0315280, IMG submission 203697) | Sediment microbial communities from Yellowstone Lake, YNP, Wyoming, USA - YL17G06_40 | ecosystem: Environmental > Aquatic > Freshwater > Lake > Sediment | place: USA: Wyoming | collected... | reverse complement strand
GCCCATCTCAAAACACAACTCCCCAACATAGATGACAACATCCGCTTCGTTGTGCCTATAATGCTAGACAACGTCTCCATTCAACTCGGACCCTGGTCTGGATACCATCTCTTGGCGCAGCACCGAATTCCAGGGAGTTCTTGGAATCTGGGGGACACCCCCAGACCCTCGGCAGGAGATTCTCCTCTTCAAGTTGGCGATTCGGGTACGCAAACAAAACGCCGGACCAGCTTTGCGGCCGGTCCGGCTGCATTGAAACCTTTGTGAACGGCCATGACAAAGCATGGCCCTCCGGGCGCTACTTCTTGGCTTCCTTCGGCTTGATCTCCTTCTCCGGGATGCCTGCCAGCCTTCTGGCGATGTTCTTCTTCTCCTCGATGGGGTAGTTGCCCAGTATAGCAATGTCCTCCATTATCGGGGAACCGCCGCCATGGACTCCGGCAATCTGCATGTTGGAGGCCACCGGCCCGGCAATCAAGTCCTGAGCCAGGCGGAAAGCGCGGTGCACTATCTCGGGACTGACGTCCTTCTTCCGGGCGAAGTACTTGTCGAGATAGGCTCTCCACTTGGGATCGGCGTACTCTTCCTCATATGGCATGGTCTGCGGCTGTCCGCCACAGACGTCACATAGACTGTCATACTCATGGTAAATGTTGACACCGGCATGTCGGCGGCCGACGTTGCAGTAGATGACATTCGGCACCTGTGTTCCGGAAGAGGCCTTGGTCGAGGTATGGGCGGCGGCAATGCCGGCGGCAAACACCAGCTCGGCAATCGATATCATCTCCGCCAGCTTATGCCTGACGTGCTGCTCCTTCTCAATGCCGCTGACTTCAGCGATGAGCGCAGTGGTGCCCATCAGCAGGTCGGTATAAGCGGGCTTGCATCCGGTGTAGCTGTGCCGATGATACAGCGCGAAGAGAAGCGCCGCCCGTCCGCCCAGCGCGGGGTCCTGGTCCAGGAATACCCTGTCCCAGGGCACCAGCACATCATCGAAAATGGTGACGCTGTGGGCGATGCCGTGCTTCTCCATTTCCGCCGGGAAGGCTTTGCGCGGGGTAGGATTGGCGGCTTCGATCAGCATGTGCACTCCCTTGGCGTCAGCCGGGACGGAGAAACAGATGGACCAGTCGCCCTCATCCTTGGTCAGAGTGCGGCAGGGGGTGACGATGAGCTCATCGCAGTAGGGCCCGACGGTAGTGTGCACCTTGCATCCCCGGACCACGACGCCTTTGGCATTCCTCTCGATCACCCTCATGTACAGGTCCGGGTCGGCCTGTTCGTGTGGCCGGAGCAGGCGGTCGCCTTTAACATCGGTCTGGGCCGCGGCGCCCACCATGTCCTTCTCCTGAAACTCCTTGCAGAAGGCCTTGAAGCGCTCATAGTACTCAGTCTTGCCGCCGTTCTTGTCGTCGGCCTCTTTGGTTACTATCGACAGGGCGTTCATCATGTCCACACCCATGCAGCGCTGTATGCACGTGCCCGAAAGGCGGCTGAGCACCCTGGTCATCAACTGCTTCTTCAGCAGGTCATCCACGCTCTGATGGATATGGGTGAAACGGTTGATGGTCTTGCCGGTGAGATGAGAAGTAGCGGTCATAAAGTCCTTGTACCCGGGGTCACCCACCAGGTCATAGGTCATCAGGATGTCTTTCATGGAAATCATCATGCGCGGGTCATCGCGCTGTATCACCTGCCCATGCATGTAGCAGTTGGGCCGCATGGACTTCAGTCTTTCCACGAACTCTTTGGAAGTAATCATGGTCTATCCTCCTCCTATCTAACCTTCCAGCCCTCTCCGCTGAAATAGGTTTTGATACAACTTAACTGTGGGGACCCGCGCTGCATGCCTTCTAGGCCGGCTCGAAGTTCAGGAGAGTCAGCTCCTTGTCCATGTCGTCATACCGGGCCTTGACCGGCATGCCGGCTTTTATCTTGGTGCGATCAGCATTGATCAATCTCCCGGCGATGCGAGGGCCTTCCTCTAGGTCAACCATAGCCACCGTGAAAGGCACTTCCCCGCTCAGTCGCTTGTCCACCGGGTGATGAATGACGCTCCAGGTGTAGACAACCCCTTTGCCCGAGATGGGTTCCCAGCTTCCCCCTAAGGTACCGCAATAGTAGCAACTGGGAGAAGGAGGAAACCGAAAGCGGCCGCACTTGCCGCACTTCTGCAACTTGGCCTTGTGCTGCAGCAACGATTGCCAGTATGGTGTGCTGTCCTGGTCTGCCTCTGGATGAACTACATATCGTTCCATTCTTGGCTTTCCTCGCTAAACCGTCAGGATACAGGCGCTGCCAATGGTGGTAGCGCCGGAAGTGACAAACGCCACTTCAGCGTTGGGCACCTGACGCTTTCCTCCCTCGCCGCGCAGTTGCAGGACCGCTTCAGCGACGGTGTTCATTCCATGAATGTAGGCTTCCGAGAGCATGCCGCCATTGGTGTTGACCGGTATCTTCCCTTTGAGTCCTATCGCGCCCGAAGCGGCGAAGGGGCCTCCTTCGCCCTTGCCGCAAAACCCCAAGCCTTCCAGTCCCATCAGGACGGTGTAGGTGAAGCAGTCGTAGATTTCGGCCACATCTACATCCTTCGGCTCCAGCCCGGCCTCCTCGTACAATCTGGGAGCCAGGAACTTGGTGTAGTTTTCGGTCAAGTCCGGCCAGAGGAAGCTGTCGGCCCACAGGGGATCCGCGACGGTGGTCTTTCCGAAGTGCCCCGCTGCCTTCACATACACGGGCTTCTTGCGGCAGTTTCTGGCCCTGGATTGGGAGGTAACCAGCAGCGCGCAGGCACCGTCGGTCTCCAGGGACATGTCAAACAGATGGAAGGGCTCCGCGATGACGCGGGAGGCCATGTAGTCCTGCAGGGTCAGCGGCTTGCGCTGCACGGCACGCTCGTTGAGTAGGGCGCTCTCCCTTTGCGAGATGGCTATTGCCCCCAGGTGCTCCTGTTTCGTGCCGTACTTCTCCATATGGCGCCGGCACCACAGAGCCATGTTCTGGCCAAAGGTCAGCCAGCCGTAGGGCACGCGGTACTGGGCACCCCACTTAGGACGGAAGGCATCCCCGCCGCCCGCCCCCCCCAGCCGGAAGCCCGAACGGCCATTCATGGCCCGGTAGATGAGAACCCCCTTGCTCGTGCCACTGGCTACGGCCATGCTGGCGGTGGCGATCAGGGCGGAGGGGGCGAAACCGCCGCAGAACCAGTCGGCGGCGTAGTTGACTTCCGGCAGCCCCAGGCCGGCCGCGACGCTCTCCGTGGGAACGGAGTCGCCCAGGCTGAATTCGAGTATCCCGTCAACGTCTTTGGGCGCTAGCCCGGCATCGGCCATGGCCTTCTGGCAGGCCTCCACGGCCAGTGCCAGGATGCTGCGCCCGGAATCTAGCGAGTATTCGGTGAAGCCAACACCCGCAATTGCAGAATCGAACTTAGCCATGTATCACCTGCCCTCAAACTTCGGCGGACGCTTCGCGTCGAAGGCCTCCAGGCCTTCGTAGCTGTCGTAGTTGGAGACGCAGTAGTGAACGTTCTCCTGAATCTCCATGTGGAGAGCATCCTCCAGACGCATGTTCAAACCCAAGTTGCAGATTTGCTTCGTGAGTTTCGTTCCCAGCGGGCTCTTTTCCGCTATGATATTGGCAAACTCCAGGCCGGCGTCCAGAAGCTTGTCATCCGGCACCACCCGGTTCACGATCCCCCACTCGAGGGCCTGATCGGCCGTCAGCAGCTTGCCGGTAAAGAGGAGTTCGCGGGCCCTGGGCGGCGAAATCCAGCGCGGCAATCGAACATTCCCACCAGCGCCGCCGATCTGGCCAAAGTTGGGATGGCCGTCGCCTATCTTGGCCGACTTGGCGGCGTAGGCGAAGTCGCAGGCCTCCATCAGCTCGATGCCCCCGGCGATGCAGTAGCCGTTGACCAGAGCCACTACTGGCTGAGGCAGCGTGGCCATGGAATCAAACGTCTCGCGCATATCACCCAGAAATCCCCGGTACTCGGTCTCATGGCGGTACAGGTACATGTATGCCTTCAGGTCGCCGCCGGCGCTGAAAGCCTTGCCGGCGCCGGTGATGGCGATGACGCGGACGCTGGGGTCAGGCGACAACGTCTGCAGCGCACTGTGCAGCGCCTTCACCGTGGCCCAGTTCAGAGGATTCATCTCCTCCGGTCGATTGAGAGTGATCAGCCCCATGTACTGATCGGCCACCTTCAGCGGCAGCTTCTTGATGAGAGCATAATTCTGGTTATTCTCTGTCATAGATGGTGCCCCCAGATGTGTGTAAGATCGACGATCCGTAAGAGCCCAGTCACACTCCCATTATAGAGGGGCACGAACTCCTTTTTCAAATTCAAATTGTCTCGCCAAAGCTTCGGGGCCGCCCCAGTTTCTACGGCGTGATGGTCAGTATTTGGCGCACCTGGTCGGGGTACTTGGCGATGAAGCGGAGTTCGTCGTCGGTGAGGTTGAGCTGGTTATGGGCGGTAGCGTAGCGCACCAGCTCTAGGATGTGCGAGGCCTCTTTCTTGCTGCTGAACGTGATGCCCAGCCTCTCGTAGACATGCTCGAAGCCGGCTAGGCCGCCGAACTCGCCGGTGGTGATCACCCTCCCGCGTGGCGGTGGGGCTTCCAGGTCGAGGCCCAGGAGCTCGTAGTCATATAGCTCATAGTTGCGGCGGTCCTTCAGGGCTCCGTCAGCGTGTATGCCCGCCTCGTGGGCGAAGGCGTTTTCTCCCACACCGGGCTGGTTGATGGGGATGGGAACGCCGAAGGCATAGGAAACGTAGTTGGCCAGCTTGGCCGAGACCCGCAGGTTCAAAGGATCGCCGATCTGGTATTTGTCCATCTCCCGCGCGAACTTCAAGGCCAGGATGCAGCTCAGGAGGTCAGCCTGGCCTGCCCGCTCGCCGAGGCCGTTCACGGAAGTGTTGATGTAGGCATCGACACCGGCGTCGATGGCACCTCTGGCCCCGGCAACGGAGTTGGCCACCGCCATCCCCAGATCGTTGTGGCAGTGCAACTCCAGGGGGATTTCCACTTGCTCTGCGACGACTTTGGCCCGGCGATAGATGGTGATGGGTGTCTCGAAGCCCAGTGTGTCGCAGTACCTGAGGCGGTCGGCCCCTGCGTCCTTGGCCGCCTGGGCGAAGGCCACCAGGTATCCGAGATCGGTACGGGAAGCGTCTTCCGCGTTCACTCCTATGGTACTCACGCCGTGCTCTTTGGCGTAGGCTACAGCCGAAGTCATCTCATGGATCACCGCCTGACGATCCAGTTTGCCGCCGAACTTGTGCGTGATCATTTGGTCGGAGGTGGACATGGAGACATTCACGTCCTTCACGCCTGTGGCCACAGCCTCGGCTACGTCGGAGACAATGGCGCGGCACCAGCCCTCCAGGATGAGGTTGCCGAAGGCCCCCGCCGCTTTGAGCTGCAGGTTGGCCCTGGCGTAGTTCTGCTCGTTCTTGACAAAGGGGAAGGCGAACTCCGACTGGTGGATGCCCATCTGGCCCAGGTAGAAGTTCACCATGGTCTTCTGCAGCTTCGAAAGGTTGATGCGGGAGGCCTGAACGGTATCCCGGTTGGTGACGTCGATGAAATGAATCTTGGGCATGTGAGGCTCCAAAGGGTTCCGAACGGGCTACATAGGTATCATACTCAGCGGCTCGTGGCTTTGGCAAGCGGCTGCCTCATATTCTCCCCGGACTGCTCGAATTGAGACGATGCTTCGCAACCTATATCATTAGGGGCTGGGATGAGTCACAGCCGAGGGGCTTGGGGCATATCCTTCACCCTCACCTTCATCCTCTCCCATCAAGGGAGAGGAGATCGACCCGGTGGGTGTAGGGGCACAGCATGCTGTGCCCCTACGAGAGACGTAAGGCGTGCAGGGGGCAAAGCGCCTTGAGGGTGTCTCCATTTCGGACTCCCTGGAATCCCCCTTTGAAAAAGGGGGACCGAGGGGGATGAGGATGAAGAGGGTGCAGGGACTCGTCCCTGCTGAGAGTCTGGGGGTGTCCTGGGCGCATGCAATGCGCCCCTACAGGCCTGTGCCGTCACGGTGCAGCAGAATGCTGCCGGGGTTCGGGGTGTCCCCGAAATTCTTTTATCTATCCCCCCAAGAGTGGGGGCCAGGGGGTTGATTGCGCGTAACCCAAGCGCACCCCTAAACAAGAAAGGATGGCAAGACATCAATGGCCAAGAAAGACACCTGCATATTCTGTGACATCGTCGCCGGCAAAGCTGAGGCCTACAAGGTCTTCGAGGACGACAAGTCGCTTTGCATCCTGGACATCAATCCTTACACCAAGGGCCATTGCCTGGTCATCTCCAAGAGGCACGAGCCCTGGTGGCACGACCTGGAGGAAGACGAGTTGCTCAGCCTCTTCCGGGTGGCCAGAACGGTCGCGCGCAGGATGATGACGGCCCTGTCTCCGGAGTTCGTCTGCCTGTACGCCCGCGGGCGCCGGATTCCCCACACCCACATCTTTCTCATCCCTACCATCAAAGACGACGTCCTCGATCGCTTCTTCAATGCGCTGGAGAAGTTCCAGGAGTCTCCCGCCCACTTGGTTCGGCTGAAGGACAAGGAGCAGATGAAGGAGGCCATGGAGCTTCTTCGAGACGTGGGACACGACGATTGATTGTCTGTGACACGTAGCCAATGTTATAATTGATCCTTCAAGCCAAGCACCTGCATTGGGAGAGCCGCACCGAAATGAAGCTCAGCCGTGAAGAAGTCAAACATCTGGCGCTTCTGGTCCACCTGGGGCTGAGCGACGATGATGTGGAGAGGCTCAGAGAACAGCTCTCCAACATACTGGAGAACTTCGAGATACTCCAGAAGGTGGACACTACGGGAGTTGAACCCACGGCGCACTCCATTGCCTTGGAGAACGTTCTCAGGGATGACGAGACCGCCCCCTCCCTCCCCTCCGATAGGGTCCTGGCCAACGCCCCCTCCCGTGAAGAGGACTACCTCAAAGTACGGGCGGTGCTCGAGCAGTAGCCATGGATCTCTTCCGACTGACTGCCCATGAGGCGGGCGACCTGCTGCGGCGCCGGGAGATATCCTCACTGGAACTGACCCGGATGGCCTTTGGCCGCATATCAAGTGTAGACGGCCAAGTCCGCGCCTTCGTGACCGTTTGCGAGGAGCAGGCTCTGCAGCAGGCAAAAGAAGCTGACGAGCGGCTGAAGAGTGGCAACGCCACGCCGCTCACCGGCGTTCCCGCATTGATCAAGGACAACATGTGCACCAACGGTGTGCGCACCACCTGCAGCTCCAAGATGCTAGAGAACTTCGTCCCGCCCTATGATGCCACGGTGGTGGAGAAATTGAGGGCGGCCGGGATGGTGATGCTGGGCAAGGCCAACATGGATGAGTTTGCTATGGGTTCCTCTACCGAGCACTCGGCCTTCTTCCCGACGCGCAATCCGTGGGACTTGAACCGCGTTCCCGGCGGCAGCAGCGGCGGCTCGGCGGTAGGTGTAGCGGCTGATGAGGCATTCTATGCGCTGGGCTCGGATACCGGCGGCAGCATTCGCCAGCCCGCGGGGTTCTGCAGCGTGGTGGGCCTGAAGCCAACCTATGGCCGGGTGTCCCGATTCGGTCTGGTGGCTTTCGCCAGCTCTCTGGACCAGATTGGACCGCTAACTAAGGATGTCACTGACTGTGCCCTGGTGATGAACGCCATCTCGGGCCATGACCCCAAGGACTCGACTTCTCTCCCGCACCCCGTTCCCGACTACACCCAGTCGCTGGTCCGCGACCTGAAAGGGCTGCGGTTGGGAGTGCCCCAGGAGTATTTCGTGGCCGGGATGCAGCAGGGCGTGAAGGATGTCATGGATGCGGCCCTGGCCAGATTGCAGGAGTTGGGAGCGGAGATCGACCGGAAAGTCTCGCTGCCGCACACCCCGTATGCCCTGGCCGTCTACTACATCATCGCGCCATCCGAAGCTTCGGCCAATCTGGCGCGGTACGACGGTGTGAAGTACGGTTTCTCCGCCAAGGAAGCCGCCAGCATGTGGGATGCCCTGGAGAAGACCAAGCAGTTCGGTTTTGGTGCTGAGGTGAAACGGCGCATCATGCTGGGGACGTATGCGCTATCCGCGGGCTACTATGATGCTTACTATTTGAAAGCGCAGAAGGTGCGCACGCTGATCAGGCGGGAGTTCGATCAGGCCTTCGAGAAGTATGACGCTCTGATCACGCCCACCTCGCCCGCGATCCCCTTCAAGATCGGTGAAAAGACGGATGACCCACTGCAGATGTACCTCAGCGACGTCTGCACGCTGCCCATAAACATCGCCGGCGTGCCGGCGATTTCCGTGCCCGCCGGCTTCGCCGATGGCCTCCCTGTCGGTATGCAGATTATCGGCAAGCCGCTCAGCGAGGAGATGCTGCTGCGCATCTCCTACGCCTACGAGCAGTCCACCGACTGGCACAAGAGAAAGCCGCCACTCTAGTGTCAGGTCTCGGGAGATCGTATGAAGAGGGTGAGGGAGTGAGGTTTTGGGGGGTGTCCTCTCAAGAGGTGCAGGATGCATCCTGCCGGGAGTCTGAGGGTGTCCCTCAGACTCCCTTATTCTCCCCCCAAGATTGGGGGCTAGGGGGTTGAAGGTTGGCCATGAGGCGACCTCTTTTGACATGAACGCCGATGTATGTGACGTTACGGCTGTCGGGTCGGCGCCCCGACAGCCACCGAGACTGGGTTCCGCGGCCACGACGAAGCGTGGCCCTCCGAGGACTTGCCGCTTTCGCGGGGACAAGCTCCGCGGGAATGACGGAATAGGTGCAGCAGGATGCTGCCGAGGGTTTGGGGGTGTCTCCCAACCTAATTTATTCTCCCCCCAAGAGTGGGGGCCAGGGGGTTGACTAGAGATGATGCAAAACCAAGATGTCCTCAAGATTATCGATGGACTCTGCAGCAAGCTGCAGGAGGTCGAGTTCGAGGACTACGATGAGGAAAAAGACTTGATAGCTGATGTGGGCGAGATGGTCAAGGAGTTCATCGGGACGGAGTTGGGGGAGTTCGGCGCGGTATGGGTTCGGGGGAAAGACAAAGGCAAGATCATCTCGGTCTGGGCCTACGGGGCGGACTTCTGGCCGGACATAGCCGTGGAAGTTAGGGGGCTATCGACCGTGGCCATCATGGTGAGACTGGCGAAGAGGGGCGATGATCTGGCAGAGGTGCTGGCACATGCCGTGGGGAGTTCCTTGATCCACTCGGTCCAGTATTCTTATGTCATACCCTTTGTTCTCGACCGGACGGACAGCGATTCTCGCCAGCATTGGTTCGATAGCGAGATTGAGGAGCGGCTCTGGGGAGACCACCGCATCAGCCTGGTGGTCAGGCAGTAGGTGATTCGGCCACATGTGGGACGCTCAGCGGAGGTAACATGGTCAAACAGGGAAAGTACGACGTAGTGATCGTGGGTGCGGGGATGGGTGGACTGTGCTCCGCCGCCCTGCTGACGCACTACGGGTACAAGACGCTGGTTGTGGAGAAGCTGCCCTTTGTCGGCGGCCGGGCCTCGTCGGTGAAGTACAAGGGCTTCACTTTGCCCACCGGCGCGCTGTATGTGGAGACGCGCGGAGGTGTGGAGAAGCTCTTCCAGGAGGTGGGCGCGAACTTCCCGGTGCGTGACTTCCCCATCCAGCTCTGCTTCCGGATGGGTGGCAAGGACTACCCCATGCCCATCAAGGGTGGACTCAAGACTGTCATTTCCAACTTTGCCGGCGAGGCCGAGACGGCCAGGGTTATGGGCGCGATCCGGCGGGCCTTCACCTGGCAGGAGCCTTCTGCCGCCATTTCGATTCGCGATTGGTTCCGCCAATACACCCAGAATGACAAGGTCCTGGCTGTGTTCCGGGGCATGTCGAACTACCAGTGCGTCAACTTCAGCGACATGCCGGCGGCCGAGTTCATTCGCCAACTCAAGTTTGCCGGCACCGCAGGCGCTGACCCGCGGGGATTCCTGGCGTTTATGGAAGAGCTGGTAAAGGTCATCAAGGCCAAGGGCGGCGATGTGTGGACCGGTTGCCGGGTGAAGCGCATCAATGTCGCGGATGAGGTGGCCAGGGGCATCGTGGCGGACAGTCCGGGTGCGGGCGAGATGGAGATACCGGCTAAGGTGGTTATCAGTGATGTTGGCCCTCATGGCACAGTGGGACTCGCGGGAAGCCAGAACTTCGAGAAGGGCTATCTCAAAGAGGTGAAGGAGAGAGTAAGGCCACTGTCGTATGTTTGCCTGGAGATCGCCAGCGAGAAGCCGCTGGTTGATTTCCGTGGGGTGATGGTGGTTCCGGAAGGGCGGCGGCAGATGACCATGATGTGCACCAGCCTGGTATACCCGGAGTACGCGCCTCCTGGGAAGCACTTGCTTCAAGCCTGGGCAGCACCGGAATCGTCGTTCCTGCCGCTGGACACCAAGAAGGAGATCGACCTGATGGTGCAGGACGTCAGAGAGGCCATCCCCGGCTTCGACCGAGAGGCGGAGATACTCCATGTCAGCTACTGGCAGAAGGACTGGCCGATGTACCGGGCGCTGCCTGGAGCGCTGGGTCAGAAGACCACGGTGGAGAACCTGTACAACGTCGGCGACGGTGTGGCGCCGCTGGTGCCACTGGGGCTGCCGGCCTGTGCCGAGTCGGCGCGCATCGTAGTGGATGACATCAAGCAGCGGGTCAAGCCCGCCGCCTGATCTCACGAAGGAGGTTGTTCATGCTGGCCGTTAACAAAGACAAGTGCGTTGGCTGCGGCCTGTGCGTCAGCTTCTGCCCCAGAGAAGCCCTGAGGGCCTGGGGGTTGTGCCGGGTGGACCCGGATAAGTGCAACGATTGCCTGATCTGTCTGGACTACTGCCCTGTGGATGCCCTGGCAATTCAGGAGGAAGCCCGCAAGTGAAGCCGGTGCAGGTGAAGTGCTATTCCGGTCGCGCCTATGCGGATCGCCCCATTTTCTTCACGCTGGAGGGCGTTACTTACAGCGTTCACAGTGTGGAGAAGGAGTGGAGAGAGCCGGGCACCAAGCACTTTCTGGTCTGCACGGGCGATAAGGAGCGTGTTGAACTTTGCTATAATGAGCAGAATCATGAATGGTCGGTGAGCGACCCTGGTGGAAAGGAGCTGGGATGATGAGGAAGGTCTTTGAGATACTGGAGAACGATGCCCGATTGACACCGGAGCAGGTGGCCACTATGGCCGGCATGACGCAGGCAGAGGTTAAGAGCGTAATCGAGCAGGCCGAGAAGGAGCGGGTCATTGTCAAGTACAAGACGATGATCAACTGGGAGAAGGTGGGGGACGACAGGGTGTGGGCCATGATTGAGGTGAAGATGCAGCCCCAGAGGGACGTGGGCTTCGATGCTCTGGCCGAGCGCATCTATCGTTTTCCCCAAGTCCGCACAGTTTACCTGGTCTCCGGCACGTATGACCTCGCGGTATTCATAGTCGGCAGAACGATACAGGAGGTTGGCTTGTTTGTCTCCCAAAAACTGGCTCCACTGGAGGGCGTGCAGGGGACGGTCACGCATTTTCTACTGAAGCGCTACAAGGAGGACGGCGAAGTCCTTCATCCCGGTGGGGGGGACAAGCGGTTGCCGCTGAGCATATGAGAAAGTGCACTACTAGTCGGCTGGACAAGGTACCACCTTCGGGTATTCGGAAGTTCTTTGACCTCATTGTTGGCATGGAGGGCGTCATCTCCATGGGCGTGGGCGAACCGGACTTCTCCACTCCGTGGAACATCACTGAGGCGGCCATCCGTTCTCTGGAGCAGGGGTTTACCATGTACACCTCCAATGCGGGCATGCCCGAACTGCGCCAGGAACTGGCGGCGTACCTCAAGCGTACGTACGGTCTGGAATACGACCCTGACACTGAGCTGCTGATCACCAACGGCGTTAGCGAAGGGCTCGACCTTGCCGTGCGGGCCATCCTGGACCCCGGAGACGAGGTCATCATGCCTGACCCAGGCTACGTTGCCTATCCAGCCGCTGTCCTGCTGGCCGATGGTGTGCCCGTCCGGGTTCCCACCTCTTGTGAGAATGGATTCAGGCTGTCGGGCACCGATGTTAGAGATGCGGTTTCCTCAAGGACCAAGGCCATTCTCATCGGCTACCCGGCCAATCCCACGGGAGCCGTAATGGAAATGGACAGGTTGGCCGAGATAGCGGATGTGGCCCAGAAGCGGCGATTACTGGTTATCTCTGACGAAATCTACAGCCTGCTGGTCTACGACATGCAGCCGGCCTGTTTCGCCTGCCTGCCCGGCATGAAGGATCACACCATCCTGCTGGGGGGGTTCTCCAAGGCCTTTGCCATGACGGGCTGGCGCATCGGCTACGCCGCGGCCAGGCCGGAGATCATTGCAGGCATGGCCAAGATCCACCAGTACACCGCGCTCTGCTCTCCTACCATGGGCCAGGTGGCGGCTCTGGAAGCCCTGAGGTCGGGGGAGCCGGAGGCCCAGAAGATGATTGAGGAGTACGATCGGCGACGCCGTGTCATCGTAAGGGGGCTGAATGACATCGGGCTCAGTTGCTTTGAGCCTAAGGGTGCTTTCTATGCCTTCCCTTCGATCAAGAGCACCGGCATGACATCGGAGGAGTTCGCGGAGAATCTCCTGATGGAGGAGAAAGTGGCAGTGGTACATGGCAATGCCTTTGGCGCGTGTGGAGAAGGGCACGTCCGCTGCTGCTACGCTACCTCAATGAGCAACATCGAAGAGGCGCTGGTCCGGATGGCTCGGTTTGTTCAGAGACACCGCTCGGTGTAGCACTGGCTGAGCCATGATCCCCGTCTGAACTCTCCTATTCCAACCGACATGGAGTTGCTTCTCCAAGGGTATGCAGAGGGGCAAAGCCCCTTTACCGGGGGTTTGGGGGTGTCCCTCAAATCAATATTTCTTATCCCCCAAGAGTGGGGGCCAGGGGGTTGAAAGAGTCTAGGCCACTCTTGTCTCAAACGCCTTCGAAGCGAAGCTGCGACTGACCCTGGATCAGCTTGAGGAACTCGCGGTGCAAGGCCTCGTTACCGGCCACGATGACTCTGCTTTCGATAGTGGCGGGTCTGCCCTGCCAGTCGGTAATCTTGCCGCCGGACTCTTCCACGAGGGCGATGGCGGCAGCCACGTCCCAGGGGTAGAGATATGGGTGAATGTAAGCATCCAGGCGCCCGCAGGCCACGTAGGTCAGACCGAGCGCTGCTGATCCCATCAACCGCAACCCGCCCAAGTCCGGCCAGCAGGAGCCGACCGCATCCAGCATGGCTTTGCCCTTGTCAGCATCGTAGCCCAGATCCACTCCGAGGAAGGCCTCTCCTATCGCTGTCCTTTGGGCCACTGAGATGGGCAGGCCATTCAGCGAAGCCCCGCGCCCTCTCTGGGCGGTGAAGAGCTCTTTCCGCACCGGGTCGTATACCACGCCCAGTACTGCCTCCTGTCCGAGCGCCAGGCCTATGGATACGCAGATGAAGGGTACGCCGTGGACATAGTTGTTCGTACCGTCCAGAGGGTCAATGACCCAGGTAAACTGGGAATCTCTGGCCACGGCGGGCGATTCTTCCGAGAGGATGTTGAAGTCTGGATACTCGCTCTGGAGAACCCCGATGGCCGTCTTCTCTGCCATGACGTCCACATCCGTCACCAGATTGGCTCTCCCCTCTTTTTGCCCCAGCTTCAATTGGCCGTACATATGCTTTAAGAGGAGGCTTCCGGCCTCCTCTGCTGCCCGGGAGGCCACCTCTAACACCTCCCGGCCACTTCTGGACAATGGCAGGCTCACTATCAGGTATTCCTCCGTATGAGATTCATCCGGCCTTTCACTTCGCGCATTGTCTCTCTGGCCAGGGCCTGAGCACGGCGAGCGCCGTCGGACAGGACATCTCTGACGTACTCGGGTCTGTTGGCCAATTCACTGCGTCTCTCTCTCAGAGGCGCCAGCGCGGCATTGACTTCCTGGGCCAGGAGTTTCTTGCACTCCACGCAGCCTATCTGAGCGCTGCGGCATTGCGCTGGGATGTCCTTGGTCTTCACGGGTTCAAATGCTTCATGAAGGTGATAGATGTTGCAGGTTTCCGGATGCCCCGGGTCGCTCTTGCGCTTGCGCGTGGGGTCAGTGTAAGCCGTCATGATACGTTGCGCCGTCTCTTCTGCCGTGGCGGCCAGCTCAATATGGTTGTTCAACTGCTTGCTCATCTTCTGCATACCATCCAGCCCCACTATCATAGGAGCTTGGGTCAGCTTGGGCAGCGGTTCCGGGAACGTATCGCCGTACAGGCTGTTGAATCGCCGGACGATCTCCCGCGCCAGTTCCAGGTGAGGGAGTTGATCCTCGCCCACCGGAACGACCTCAGCCTTGTAGAGCACGATATCCGACGTCATAAGCACGGGATAGCCCAGCAAGCCGTAGTTCACGTTATCCGGCTGCATCTTGACCTTCTCCTTGAAGGTGGGCACCCGCATGAGCCAGCTCAGGGGCGTAGTCATGCTGAGCAGAGTGTGAAGCTCGGTTACTTCAGGGACCTCGGACTGTACGAAGAGGATGCTCGCCTTCGGGTCCAGTCCGGCTGCCAGCCAGTCGAGAATCATCTCACGGACGTTCTGCTGCAGGTTCTTGACACCCTCGATACCCTGGAGTGTAGTCAACGCATGAAGGTCAACAATGCAATAGATGCACTCATACTCGGCCTGGAGGCTGACATAATTCTGGATAGCTCCGAGGTAGTTTCCGATGTGCTGTCTGCCCGTGGGGCGGGCGCCGGAGAAAACTCGCTTCTTCATCAACCAGGCTAGTCCCTTTGCGTGTTCCATTATAACACGTTGAGGCGGTTGAACATAACCGATCGTGGTTGGACAGGCGCGAACGATGTGGTCATTTTGTGACAGAAGTGGAGACTTGGGAGAGGTGCACGCAACAACCGTGTAATAGGATTTCTAAAGGGCTATGCTCTTGCATGCAAGAGAGACTTAGAGGCAGGGGAGGGTTGGATGAACACACTTCTGGGCTTAGACAGGATTGCAGGGGCTACTCCGTGGCTGGTTGAGACCAGCCCGTGGAGGGAGGATCCCCTGGCGATAGAAGAGACCATACGGGGATTCTTCGATGCCTTCAACGGGATGAACTACGACAGGTGCTTGGGCCACGTAGCGATGAGTGTTGATGCAGAGAGAGGCAGATTGATTGGCCTGCTGAGACTGGCTCGCTATTTCAGCGGGGCGATAGACGTGCAGCGAGTGACGAACATAACCATTAGTGATTCCCAAGCCAGTGCGATGGTCAATGCCATGGTTCGCGGTGAGGCCACCAAAGAGGAAGTGGAACTGGTGAAAGCCGGTACGGGCTGGAAGCTGCTTTGGGAGGGTGCGCCGACCCACAAGATCGTTGAAAAGACAGACGACAATGGCAGGACTGACAGCAGAAGCAGCAAACGACCCAAGAAGTAGCCTTTGACGTTTCCGGCAATTCGCCTGAATTTCGTATAGCCCCACCAACGGGCGGGGGCTATGTCTTTGCCAGGCCCTTCGTACTTGGGAGGGTTTGCCCAGCGGAACCTGACGACCGGGCTGGCTACTCCCAAGGCATTCCACCGCCTGAAATTTTTCTCAGGGGTGTCTGATGTCGTCACGTAGAACGATGGTGGCCCGCACGAGGGCCGGTCTCCAGTGCGCAGCAGACCTGCTTGGTTGGCCACCAAGGCTGACGCCATGATGGTGCCCTCCGCTTCAGACTGTCAATCTGCGACTCGCAGGTGGCGCCGCATGTGGCCTCACACTGGCCATTCGGGGTCACTCTGCTGGCTTGACTAACTCCTGCCCTGGGTCTAGAATTCCAGCGCTTGTTGCAGAGGTCTGGCGCTTGCCGGGTGGGATTGGGATATGAAGCCCAGAGACAATAATGATGTTGACCCCTGCGGTTTCCGTCGTCATACTGCTCTGGCAAAGGGAGAGACACCATGGATATGAATGAACACGAGATGGCTTGGGCAGAGCTGTCCGTCACGTCCACCATACTGAGAAGGGCTTGGGAAATGGAGTTGGCTCAGATTGGCCTGACCGTGCCGCAGGCGCTAGTTCTGACCATTGTCCACAGTTCGCCCGAGCCGATTACGCCCATGAAGCTGTCGAAGCTGATGCACCGGGAACCACATACCATTTCTGCGTTGTTGACTCGCATGGAAGCCCAGGGATTGGTCAAGAAAGAGCGTAACCTGGAGAGAGGCAACTGGGTCAGAGTGTCATTGACCAAGAAGGGGAAGGAAGCCTACGAGCGTCAAGTCGTGGTCAGGAAAGTCAGGAACATCACGGAATGCCTGTCAAGACAAGAGCTCGACGCCCTGAACAAAATGAACAGGAAGCTACGTGCCAGGGGTGTTGAACTAATGCGAGAGATGTTGCCCAGTCCCTACAGTGAACCGCTTTGGTGAGGACCGTTGCCCCACCGACGCTGTCCCATAACCCTCTTTCAACCCTCTATATCCCCCATTCTTGGGGGAACTCGTGTAAGGGCATGATTCATCATGCCCCTACGGACACCCCCAGACCCCCGCCAAAGGGGCTTTGCCCCTCTGGATGCCCCTGCCACTCGCTCGCATGGAGGAATCTTCGTCACGCCGATGCGCCGGAATAGCGCCGTAATCCCGCCCGCCAGAATACTCGCGAGACTGCCAACAGAACCACGCCCAGTACTACCGCGCCCAGCAGGGTTTCCCAAGAGAGGCGGCCGGTCAAGGCTTCAGCAGGCACTGTCGTGGCGAAAGCCACTGGTACGATGAAGGTAAGGCCGTATCGCAGCCATCCTGGATACAGGCTCACCGGCCAGCGTCCGGCCTCGTACATGCTCTGAAACACCACGAGTATGTTCTCTACCCGTACGAACCAGAACGAAAGCGTGGCCAGAATCAGCCAGAAGCTGTAGATGATGGCCGCGCCCGCGAGCAGCATCAGAACGAACACTGCCGCCTCCCAACCTCCCACCTTCTCGCCCAGTCGAACAAGCGCGGTCGCCAGCACGGCAAAACCCAGCCCAATATCGATCAGTTGCCAGATTTCCACGCGCTGGATGCTGACGATTAGCTGCGCGTCCTCCGGCTTGGTGAGCGTAAAATCCAGCGTCCCGTCGCGGACCGACTCGATGAGATGCTCCATGGCCGGCTGAATCACCAAGCCGATCATTCCACCGACGAGAAAGTAGACACCAACAAGCGCCAGCACCTCGTCAGGCCGCCAGCCATGCAGAGTGCTGGTGTAGAAGAAGATTATAGCCAATCCGGCCAACGAGAGGGCTAGACTGAGAAGCGACTGGAACAAATGCACCAAGAAGTTCACCCGGTAGGCCAGTTCGCCCATGACGTTGACCCGGAAGAACACCCCAAACAAACGGAGGTAGTTCATGCGCCCACCGCCGAATAGACCCGCAGACCGGCACGCCATACGACCCGAAGTAGCACGAGACCTACAACCAACCAGGCAGCCTGGGCTCCCAGGCCCATCAACGCTTCGGTGGGCGTAAGCCGGCCCAGCAGGAGTTCTACTGGAAAGCCGATCATCCAGCGGAAGGGCATAATGTCAGCCACAACCTGGATTGGGCGAGGAAGGAGAGTTAGCGGGGCGATCTGCCCGGAGAGAAACAGCATCAGGACAAAATAGGTCTGATTGATGGCGCTGACACGTGTGGTCCAGAACGCCGCCAGTGCCAAGGTCCATTCCAAGAGGAACCGAACGGCAAAGGCGAGCAACAATGCCGGGATGAATACTGCAATGGCCCAGGGTGTGAGAGAAAGGGTGGGATGGAAGATGAGCGCGAGTACAGCTGCGATGAGTAGCAGGAAAGGCAGTGTTATCAGTTTTGAGGACACATTGTCGGCAATGTCCGAATGGATCGGGTGCACCGGCTTCAGCAGGGCAAATGAGAGGCTACCTTGCCGGACGCGGTACTCGAATTCGTACATTATCCAGGTGTAGGTGACCCCACTGACCAGCATCAGCAGAATGAAATAAGCGGCGAACTCCCTGGTGGTGTAGTCACCAACGCTCCCGCCGGCGCTGTTCGAGACTACTGACCATACGACGAGGTAGACTAGCGGTTCGAGCACATGCCCAATCATCCAGATGAGCAGGGAGGCACGGTACTGGAACATCGCTGCCAAGGTGGTTTTGAACTGCTGTACGTATAGGTCCAACAGGGCTTTCATGGATTCTCCTGCGCGAACACTCGCTCGATCACTTCCTCTATCGGAGGATCTTCAACCAGCAAGTCTATTACCGGCAGATCCGCCAGCAGTCGCTCGGTGACGTGGGCTGTTTCGGCTTTTGGAACTCGAATCGTGAAGTGGCCGTCGGCGCAAGATATGACTTCGCCGTAGGAGTGCAAATCGGCTTCGCACTCTTCTAGCTGCACTACGATGGTTTTGTGCGCTGTGAATTTCTGCACCAGTAGGGAGAGATCGCCGTCGAAAAGGAGCCGGCCGTGGTGGATGACGACTACGCGCCGACATAGCGCCTCGACGTCGGCCATGTAGTGGCTGGTCAGCAGAACAGTCGCCCCAAAGCGGCGGTTATACTCGGTGATGAAGGCGCGAATGCGCCGTTGCATGGTCACGTCGAGACCGATGGTGGGCTCGTCCAGGAAGACGACACTGGGGCGGTGCAGGAGAGCCGCCGCGATCTCGCACTTCATCCGTTCGCCGAGGGACAGATTGCGGACCGGTTTATGCAGAAGCGGTCCCAGTTCCAGAAGTTCGGTCAATTCGCCAAGCATGCGATGGTAATCCTCGGGCGGAATGCGGTAAATCACCCGGTTCAACTCGAACGAATGCAGGGCGGGGATGTCCCAAACCAGTTGGTTGCGCTGCCCCATCACTAGTGTAATTTGCCGCAGGAATGATTTCTCACGTTTCCACGGAATATGGCCGAGCACGGTCACCTCACCCGACGTAGGGTGCAACAGACCTGAAAGCATCTTGAGCGTGGTTGTCTTGCCGGCGCCGTTGGGGCCCAGAAAACCCACTATCTCGCCGGGAGCGAGGTCGAACGAGATGCCATCCACAGCCCGAACTTCCTGCTTGCGGCGGTGCACGAGGCCTTTCAGCGCGGCTGTGGCGCTGGCTTCCTGCTCGCTGACGACGTAGGTCTTGTGCAGGTCCTGGATGTGAATTGCGGGTGACGTCATGCTTGGCCTAGCCTAGGGGAAAGAGAAGGGTCCATTCCTCCTCCCATCCCTGTATGTCAATTATGTACCCCATCTCGTTCTATTTCCAGTAGTTCTTCGTTTGTCAGATGCTCATTGTGTCGCTCATGTGTACTCACCTTTGTTGGCAGGACGTTCGCGAAGAAGACCGGATCCTGGCTGGATGTTGCCCGTGACTGACATTGGCAAACCGGTGTTGGCCATGGGCACGATGGATTGCTGCAGAAGGACCAGCCTGTGCGGTCCAGGCTGGAGTTGGCGTGCTATAATGTCGCAGGGGATCGGGGGGTGAAGCAGTCAAATCATGGTTGCCTGGAGGCGTCGGCGTGACTTGAAAGGCCACGCTGTGCCGCACCTAATTAGAGAGTGTAGGCAGCAGGGGTTAGGAGGATGTCATGTTGATAGGGATCATAATCGGGGTGCTACTGCTTGTGCTTCTCTTCTTCTTCGTCATTGTTTTGCCGTCAATCAGGGTGATCGGGCCAAATGAAATAGGACTGGTAGTCAAAAGGTTTGGTCCGAAGAAGCTATCGGCTGATAATCCCATAGCGTTTCGCGGGGAGGCGGGATATCAATCAGAGCTACTCATGCCCGGGTGGAGGTGGAAGTTCTGGGTTGTGTATAGTGTATCTAAGTTCCCGTGGGTTCAGATACCTGCCGGTGAGATTGGCGTTGTCATAGCTCAGGTGGGCAGTCCCCTGCCAATAGGTGCTAAGTCGGCGGTGTACAAACAGGGTCTGAGGTTCGACGACCTGAATGGTTTCATTGAGGCTGGCGGACAGAAGGGTGTTCAAAGGCCTGTGCTTCCTCCAGGGACACTCTTTCCAATTCATCCCGTTGGCTTCCTGATCATAGCCAAAGACAGGGTGTACGGTTTGCCCATATCTCCTGAGTTGTCTGAGGTGTATCACAAAAAGGGCAGGCGACTCGCGCCTACTGATCTCGGATTAGACCCATCGGCACTGACTGTGACCATAATAAAGCCTTCTGCTGAGGTCGGGCAGATTATCAAGGATATGGTTCCTGGTAAGGAAGAGGAAAAGAAGACAAAGGTTGCCGACGTTGTTGGAGTCGTTACTACCCTTGAGGGAGAGCCGTTGCCTCCCGGCGATATTGCCAGTAGGTTGGGTGGGTTTAAGGATGTAGAGGAGGCTGAGGCTGGCAGCATTACCGATGGACAGTTGGTGGAACTCATAATTGGCTCCAAGAACCAGCAGCACAACAATTATCAGGACATGCAGGCGTTTCTAGATAATGGGGGCAAGATTGGGTTACAGCATGATCCCCTACTATATGGAGCCTACTTGTTGAATCCCTTCCTGGTCAGGGTCAACCTAGTGCCAATGCTTGTTGTAGAACAGGGCGAGGTTGCGGTCATAAAGTCGTACGTTGGTCTGTCCGAAGAAAAGGGGACTGTAGTTGATAAGGAGAAGTTCAAGTTCGGTACATTGGTGAGACCTGGTCACCGTGGCGTCTGGAGAGAACCCCTCAGAACCGGCAAGTATGCCATCAATCCGCACTGCTATCAGGCTGAAATAGTCCCCACAGCCATACTCACTCTCAACTGGGCCACCACGCAATCCAAAGCTCACTTGCTGGATGCTAATCTCACGCCCATAGATGCCAAGAGCAGGGAAGGCTTCATGTTTCATATCGATCTGCAAGTGCAGATTCATGTGGCGGACACAAAGGCTCCGGCGGTTATATCCATGGTGGGAACAATGCAGAATCTTGTCGGTGAAGTTCTGCAGCCTGCTGTCGGCAATCATTTTAGGGACAAGCTGCAGAGTATGCCGGCGGTGAAGTTTATCGAGACTCGTCAGCAGGTCCAAGAGGAGGCTTATAAACATATCAGTGCGCAGCTAGACCAGTATCAAGTTGAGACGAGGGGTGTGTATATTCAGGATGTCATATATCCGCCTCAACTTGTTGAGGTGCTGACTAATAGGGAGATAGCGAATCAGCAGATAGAGACATATAAGAAGCAGAAGGAAGCCCAGGATCAGAGGGTAGAGCAGGAGCAGTCTGCCGGTACTGCTGATATGCAGAAGGAGCTGGCGAAAGCCCGGGTGACTGTTGAGATAAGACAGAAAGGAGCCGAAGCCAGAAAGGCAGAGGCTGATGGTGAGGCTACCTACATTGAGATGACCGGTGCTGCACAGGGTGCTCAGGTAAGGGCTGTAGGGTTGGCCAAGGCAGAGGCGTACAAAGCACAGATAGAAGCCCTCGGTCCTGAGGGTACCACTCTTGTCAATGCGATAACTGCTCTGGCAGACAAGAACCTGAAGTTTGTTCCGGATGTATTAGTTGGCGGTGACAACTCTATGGGCGGCCTGGCCGGTGTTCTGATGAACTACATCAACAAGAAGGGACCCGGAAAGGATGCCAAAACGTGATGGTCCTGGGGTAGGTGCCACGGTCGAGTTAATGGAGGTAATCGGATGAAGGAAAGAAGAGCCTCGAATGAAGCGGGCTACGTCCATATCATTATCCCTGGCCTTCTCCTGGTATTGGTGCTGATCGGCATTGGCGTGCTTATTGGCTATGCGGTTTGGGCTAAATGAGGCTTAGGAGGGATAGATGTGAGAGCTTCTGCCACTGATGCCTGGTTGCGCCAATTCGGGCCAAGCTTCAGGGCAGGCCATTTTCCTTTTTCCAGGGCTTCAAGTAAGCTATGGCCTATATGTGACTTGGGCCATAGATGAGCGGCTTACACAATTGACATTGTGGCGATCGTCTGCTGCCCCCTATTAACCCTGAATCTCCTAGGCCAGCACCCACCCTGGCCAGACAATCCTCTCTCAGCCTTCCCCTACCCCGCAGCAGAACTCTCTGCATTGAGCTAGTCCTGGGCTGCAAGAACGACCAGCACAACAACTACCAGGAATTCCAGAAGTTCCTTGATCTGGGGGAAGATGGGGCTCCAGCACGATCCTCTGCCACTGGTACCCAGCCTCTTTGTGGAAGACTATCGGCTCGTCAGCCGGGAGTTTCTTCTCCACCCTCTTGATGATGAGGCCCACCTCAGTGGGCCCTATGTACTTCGTGGAGGCCATCAGGATCACCAAGACGATCAATAGGACGATGATGATGACGACACCAACAATGATGCCTACGAGCATGGACTCCTCCTCTTAGGCTAATCTAGGCACATGTGGAAGCCCGGGAGTCTACTTCACCATATCCAGTACGTACAGGATCGAGGCGACTACCGCGTAGACACACACACCGAAAATCGCCACGGCCAGTGCAACTGGGGCGATGAAGACCGCGCCAAGGACTCCCTGGCGCACTGTCCCTCTAATGCCGGTGGCCAGCCAGTTGTCTGAGAGAGCCATGGTGGCCACCAACAGTGCGGCAAAGACGCCTGCCATCACAAACAGAGCAATCATCATCTCACACCCCCGTTCTATGTTGTAGCAGCGGCCCCTATGCTGCCGATCCGATCAGGCTCCAGCTTACATCAGCATTCGCCGCTACGGCGAACACATCAAGGACCTCCCTTCAAGGGTGATCCTTAGCCGGAATAACATCATACCATACCCTCTGCGGACCTGCGCTCTGCGCCATGTCCTCGCGGTAGCATGTGAAACAGGCTATGACGAATGCTAGCACAGTAGACGAACATGTTCAAGCCTTTATCGGAGCGTGACGGGCAGCCTCAACCTCCTCACCTTTTGGCCTTTCTGTCGTTGCATGTCTCAGAGAAGGGGCATCCGGGCCAATCATCGATAGGCCCGGCGAGGTAGAAAGGACAAGTAGAAAGGACAAGATGAAGAAGCGGGGTTTTCTGGTCATCGGGTTGCTGCTAGTGGGGTTGGTGGTTGGGGTTGCAGTCCCGACTGCCATGGCCTCGCGGGCAGCTAATTCAGGCGGTGGGACACTGCCGGCCACGTCTGACGAAGCCGAGCTGGCTGAATTGGCAGCGGACCTGCAAGAGGCCGATCCGGTAGCTGACAATGACGAGGGAGTGACCAAGGAGATCAAGCTCCTTGAGGTGACCTTGGGTGGTGGGTTCCAGGGGGTGTGGGGTACAGACAATGCCGAGGATGCCGATCCCATGGGGAGTTTGGTGGGCATCTATGGCAAAGTGAAGAGAGCTGGCGGCAAGGAAGTCGGTTATTTCAAGGGCATCTGGCTGACCGACAACGATACTGTGTTTGGCTATCTGAGAGGCATTTGCAGCGACAAGGGGACCTTCGGCGGTGTGTGGCGCAATCCTGAGACCGGAGCCGGTGGACCGGTGAATGGCACGTATTCTCCCACTAATGATGACAACGTCACGGCAGGTGAGTTCAATGGCACCTGGGAGACCAGGGATGGAGAGCAGAGCGGCTATCTGCGCGGCACCTGGTCTCCGGTAGTGTCGGCGGAGCGTGAAGGACGGTTTGGCGGTCGTTGGATCAATGGCGACCAGACTCTCGCCCTGACCAAAAGCGCCCGAATCTCCGCCGGACGTAATGCTAACAGTGATGCCGCAGGCAATCTCAAGCTGAATCGTGCTGGCAGGATCTGGGGATGCTACGGCCGGATCGATCTTGCCGATGGCAGCTCCATCAACTACTTCAGAGGCAAATGGCATGCGGCCAACAACAGGGCGCACGGGCGACTCGGCGGGATAGCCATCGATGGCAAGTTCTATGGGGTGTGGGGTGGCCAACAGAAGGTCTGCGACGCTGGGGGCTATCTGACTGGAAACTACTCCTATGACAGCCAGTTGGAGAAGGAGCCCAAGGGAACGTTCGAGGGCACATGGGGCCTCTTTGGACAGGAAGACAATGGGCAGTTGAAGGGGAAGTTTGGCCCCCTGCCGGTGCCTCAGCCGTTTGAGGATCAGGAATTCTAGCTCGATCAGGGTTCAGGTACATTCGAGCCCGTCCAGGTTACTTGGACGGGCTCGATTCGTTTCGGCTGGAACTGCGTCCGCTAATGCTGAGATGACCCTCTTCTGGGTGACACCGGGTGACGCAGGTTGACATCGACGACCTGAATGCTATCATAGCTGGTTGAATCGAACAGCGCGTCATGCAAAGACAAAAGGGGGGACACGATGCGAGTGTTGGTCACCGGTGGCGCGGGGCGGCTGGGGCTTAAGGTCTGCAAAGCCCTTCTCCAGGACGGATTTCAGGTACGCGTGTTCGAATTGGATACACCCAATAACCGCAAGCGTGTCAAGCAGTTGCGTGGGAAGGCGGAAGTCAGTTGGGGCGACATAACCCAGTCCGATTCGGTTCGGCAAGCCCTGGATGGTGCAGACGCTGTGATCCATATGGCTGGCATCCTGCCTCCGGTGACTGATCAGAATCCCAAGCTGGCCAGAAGAGTCAATATCGGCGGGACCAGGATTCTGGTTGACCTGCTTAAAGGGAAGGGCGGCCATCTCCCCTTCGTTTACCCCTCTTCAATAGTCGTTTTCGGTGCCACGCCGGATGCCACCGAGCCGATAAGCCCGGAGAAGAATCCGCCTCATCCCGAAGAGCCCTACGCCGAGACCAAGTGGGAATGCGAGAAGCTGATACAGGAATCCGGGATCGATTATGTGATCTTGCGCATGTCAGGAGCCTTCGATCTCGACATGGGTGCGCTCAAGCTGATGTACCGGCTGCCCCTGCACAACCGGTTCGAGTTCTGCCACCCGGACAATACCATTCTGGCCTTGGTTAACGCGGTCAAAAACTTCGAAGCAGCGAAGGGAAATACTCTGGTCATAAGCGGGAGGCCCTCTGATCGGATGACCTATGGGGAGATGCTGGGTGGGGCCTTCGGAGTTCTGGGCCTACCGGTGCCTCCAGCCAAAAAGTTCAGCCAGAAGTGGTACTGCACCGACTGGTACGATACCAGCAGGTCTGAAGACATGTTGCACTACCAGCGAAAGAACTTCGACGACTTTCGCCGGGAGATGGCCAAGACAGTGCTTGGACCGCTGTCGCCGATCGTGGTTCCGCTGATGCGCTACTTCATCGGACCGGTCTTTGGCCGGCTCATCGTCCGGTTGCTTTGAGCCTCATGCGCATGAAAGGCGGGCTACCTCTTCACTACGACTAGGCAGTTGGCCATGATGTCGTGGAGTCCCTGCTTCTTCTTGGTGAAGGCGATCATGAAATAGCCGATGAGCAGTATTATAATCGAGATGATCTTGCCCAGATTCCTGCCAATCGCCCGACCGAATGAAACACGTTTCCCATCGATGTCAGTCACCACTATTCCCAGTACCATCTTGCCCAGAGTTGCCTGTTTGGAGGAACTCTCCATGATAGCGAAGTAGAGGATTTGTGCTACGAACATCACTGCGCCAAGTATCCATATCACTGCCATGTAGTGTCGATACTCTGCAGTGCCCGGGCCCGCCTGCAGGTCACTCGTGGCAATCACTCCGACGCCCATAAGAATGAACTGGATCACTGCCTGTACGGCCCCCACAATCAAGCCGTCAATAATACTGGCGAGTACCCTCCTCCAGAAGCCGGCGTATTGGACGGCTGCGGGATATGTTGGTGCGGAAGCCGTTGTTGCAGTGCTAGGTTTCTGAAGAGTCGCTCCGCACTTGTCGCAGAAAGCGGCCTGGTCATCATTCGGTGCTCCGCATTTGTGGCAATACATGGTGTTCCCTCCTGTTGCAGTGACGTGACTGCTCAGTGGGATTGTATCATCTCTGAGTCATTTGCGCACCATGGCAGGAAGTGCTTGAGTGAAGATCAGTGATCAACAGACTCAGCCGCGGACTGGGGCTGCCCCTTGATCATGAAGGCCAGGATGCCTGTGGTGATGAGCATCGCCATGAGTACGTAGAAGACGATCGAGTAGCTTCCCGTCTGGTCGTAGATAAACCCCGCCACGTAAGGGGCCATGGCTCCGCAGACCTGCCCGATGGCGGTGCTGATGCCGATGAGCTGTCCCAGAGAAGAGAGGCCAAAGGTTTCCTCCAGTATTCCCATCTGGGCCGGAACCCTGATGCCGTGGCAGATGCCGTAGCAAAAAGCGAAGGCATAGAGCATCCAGGCAGCGCCCAGGAATAGCAGCCAGATCAGTGATAGGGCTATACCGAACAGGGCCAAAGCCAGCGTTTTTCTCCATCCCAAGACATCAGATACGGGGCCGGAGATAAGACGTCCCGGGATGGAGAATCCACCCATCAGGCCAAGAGCGGCGGCGGCGGATGCTGCCGATATCCCCTCATCGATGGCATGCGGTGTGAAGTGAACGGAGATGGCTTGGAACGACACCATGGCTACGGTAACGACAAAGGTTATGCCGAGAAAGGGAGCGATCATAGCTCTGGTCGTCTTTCGGTCCTTGGGGGTATGTTCAGGCGTCTCGGAACCGGAGGGTGAAGTTCAGTCGGCCGCCGATGATCAGGGAAATGGCGTAGCAGATGAGGAAGGCCGTAGCCCGAGGAAGTGATGGCGCGGCTCCAGCCGAAATCGGATTCCAGCGGCTTGAAGAAGACGCCGAAGGACCAGAAGGTCTCGCCGAGTGTCAGAGTCGCCAGGAAGCAGCCGGCGACCACAAACCAGCCGTAGAAGATTCTGCGGCCTCTCTGTTGTTCAGTGCTCAAGGGATCTGTCTCTCAGTGGTGCTTCGTCGAGAACGGTGAAGTATCCTCTTTCAACCCCCTTGATCCCCCACTCTTGGGGGCAAGGTAATTGAAATGGGAGACACCCCCAAACCCCCGGCAGGGAGGAGTCCCTGCACTCTCTTGGGATGCTAGCACCGAAGCAAGGAGAACCCGCTGGCACTGTATCACCACTTGGTTTCAAGGCCCTGCCCCTACTCTTGAGGAGTCATGACGCTGAGGGACACCCCAAAACCGCTGGCAGGAGGCAAAACATGCACCCATCTTGAAGCAGCACCGCGCTCGCTGTTCTCCAGACCTAGAGCCGCCCCCCATTGACGCTTAACGACTGGCCTGTTATGAAGGACGCCCGGTCGGACGCCAGGAACACGATAGCCTCCGCCACCTCTTTCGGCTCTGCCAGCCTCCCTAGAGGGTAGTTCCCGGCGAAGCCCGCTGACATGCCCTCTTGTCCAGGGGTGCTGACAAGCGCTGCGTTCACCACGTTGATCCGTACATCAGATGAACCGACCTCCTTGGACAGACAACTGGCAAAGGTCATGATGGCAGCCTTGGATGCAGCGTACATGCTCTCACTGGGTGGAGCCATCCTGGCGGAGTCCGACCCCATGCAGACGATGCTGCCGCTCCTCTGTGCCAGCATGGGCTTGAGCGCGGCCTTCACCGCGTTGAGCACGCCCCAGAAAGTCACATCGACCACCCGGTGCAGCTCATCTGGGCTGGAATAGGCGAAAGGCCGGTAACCCATGTAGGCTGGTATGGTGACCAGAATATCGACACGACCGAATTCGGCCACAGCTTTGTCCACCATGTCAGTGCACTCATTCAGGCTGGTGACGTCGGCGTAGGTGGCTATTGACTTCATACCCTGCGCCTTGACCTGTTTGGCCACTCTGTCGGCCCAGGCTCGGTCGATGTCGTTGGCCACGACATAAGCACCCTCGCGGGCTAGCTCGTAAGAGACACTGGTGCCGATTCCCCCACCCCCAGCCCCGGTCACTATGGCTACCTTGCCTTTGAGGTTCAGATCCATGCTACCCTCCTGCTTCTGTTCATAATGGTTCGCCGGTGGCCTTCGCCCCCCGTGCTCTTATAGGATAGGGATTATTCTCGGGACTGACAAACACCGTTTGGTCTTGTCTGACATTGGGCCTGCAACCGTCCTTCAACCCCCTTGGTCCCCCACTCTTGGGGGAGGTTGGAAAGTTGGGGGACACCCCCAGACCCTCGGTAGGAGACTCTCCTGCACCTCTTCTCACATGTCAGGGCGAGGAGAGCGACGTTGTTGGTGAGTGTCAGGTCTCCCGACCTGACCTGCTAGTCGGCGGGCTGCCACGCGCAGTTGCATCAAGGCTTCCAATCTACCCCCTGCCCCCCATTCTTGAGGGGAGAGCTAAAGGAGAATTGGGGGACACCCCTAGACCCCCGGCAGCATCCTGCTGCACCTTTTCTGTCATTCCCGCGCAGGCGAGAATCCAATCCCGAGACTCGCCCCATCAACCCCCTGGCCGCCGCAAACCGCCTCAGTCCGCCTTGGCAAAGTGGATTCGGGGGATTTCGAAGGTCCGTAGAGACGCTTCCCGCACTTCTTCTGAGACAGGCCTTATTGACCGCCTGAGACTGTGAGAGTGCAGAGTGCGAATTACCTGCCTCTAGCGCCGGCCTCTCTTCAGGGACAGGATGGCCACGGCCAGGAAAGCGGCCGCGAATCCACACAGCGCCACGATGTCTATCCAGATGCCACCGATGCCCCAGCCCCGCAGCATGACGGAGCGGGTGGCATCCACGGCATAGGACGGAGGAATCAGGTAAGAGAGCGGCCTGAGCCACTGAGGTATCGCCTCCACAGGCCAGAAGATTCCTGCCAGCAGGAACGTGGGCAGAACTATGAGTGGGAAGAACTGGATGGCCTGTGATTCCCTCTTTGCCAGGCTGGAGAGCAGTATCCCCAGGCTCAGGCTCACAATCGCCAGCAGGGCAATGACGGCAAACGCCAGTATTATGTTCCCGACTATCATTATGTGGAACACCGTGACGCCTATGGTGAGAAGCACCACCGTCTGCAACATGCCGATTATGCTGAAGGCGATGGCATATCCTACGACAAGTTCGCTTTCTCTGAGCGGGGTGGACTGTAGTCTTTCCAGGTTCCCGGAGGTCCTTTCTCCCACAAAGGATATGAGGGTGAGAAGGGTAGTAAGCATGAAGACTACGAAAGCCATGATGCCGGGCACGAAGAAGTCCATGAACTTCGCGCCCTTTCCGTAGATGGCGTCTTCTGCATCCACCTTCATGGGAAGATCCTGTCCGGCTTGCTTGGCCGTCTGCAGTATGGCGTCGGTGACACTCTTGGTTATCGCGTTGGCTACGTTCACATTGCTTCTGTCCTCTCTCACCTGGATCGTGGTGTCGCCCGAATAGGACGGATTCTGCCGCTTCATGTAGAGGCTTTCAGAGAAGTGTTCGGGGAAGATGATGACTGCGTATGCCCCACCTTCTTCGACACGGCGGACACCTTTCTCAACATCGGCAACGTAGTTGACTTTGAGCACTTCCTCATCGAAATTCGAGATAATGGCCTGTGAAAACGATACGGTGACATTGGAGCCAGGGATAGTGAACTCCGCATCCTGGTTGACGACAACTACAGTCACATCCTTTACATCGCCGCTGAACGCCAAGCCGAAAACGCACATGGCGACAATGGGCGCCAGGAACATCAAGGCCACTGTGCGTCTGTCGTTCCTTAGGCCTCTGAAGATCCGTTTAGTGATGGCGAAAGCTCTGTGTATGTTCATGATCTGGCGTCCCCTCGCTTCGCCAGCGCCAGGAAAGCCTCCTCGAGGTTTGTCGCACTGGCTGAGTTGATGACATCCACAGGTGTGCCTTCTGCCAGGAGTTGCCCCTGCCTCAGAAGGGCTATCCTGTCGCAATGCTGCGCCTCGTCCATGTAGTGGGTTGTCAGCACAATGGTGACACTTTTCTTCTTTAGCAGGTCGAAGTACTCCCAGAACGAAGCCCTCAACTCCGGGTCAACGCCCACGGTGGGCTCGTCGAGGAAAAGGAGTTTCGGCTCGTGTATCATGCTGCACGCCAGTGATACCCTGTGTTTCATACCTCCGCTCAGGTTCGACACCAGCGAATCCTTCCATTTCTGCAGAGCTATGAAGTCCAGCAATTCCTTCTCCCTCTCTGCGATCCTGCTTCTGGACAGGCCAAACAGCTCACCGTACAGCGTCATGTTGCCGTGTACGGTCAGGTCGAGATAAAGGGCAGTCTCCTGGGGCATATATCCGATTTCAGGCAGAATGCTTCTGTCCGGCACCTTCTTGCCTAAGACATACCCCTCGCCGCCGCTGGGCTTGAGCAAGCCGCACAGTATCTTGATGGCGGTGGTCTTGCCGGCGCCGTTCGGGCCCAATAGTCCGTGGATGGTCCCCTGCTCAATGCTCAGGTTCAAATTGCTCAGCGCTGTGAATGAGCCGAACTTCTTCGTCAGGCCTTTCATTTCGACGGCAAATGACTGCATCTCTCCACTCCGTATCTGATCAGCGCCCCGGTTCCTGGGGCGAATCGCTCTCCCTCACTCGGACTCCTGTCAGGGCAATGTCTGCTAGCTGCGCCGCCAGTTCTTCGATGGGGATGCCCCGGTAGGGGCTCTGTTCACCCTCGAGCACAGTCAACACGGCGAAGCCGATGGCCATCCCAGCCAGTGCCCGGACCGTAACGCTGGCATTCATGGGACGAAAGGCACCCGAATCAATCCTCGACCCCACGTACTTCTCCGCTCGCTTCAGTGCCGGTTGGACAATATCTTGAGCCCATTGCCGCCGGAATTCCTGGTCGCGATAGATCTCGCCAACCATGAAGAGAAACTTGTCAGCGTTCTGACTGAGCATAGTCAATCGGTCCTCAATCAGCGATCTGAAAAACACCTTGTCGTCTGCTTCAAGCGACTGCTCCATTAGCTTCAGAAAAGGCTCGCTCAGGACATTACTGGCGAGAACGGACACAAGTATGTCTCGCTTGCTAGGGTAGTAGTTGTAGATGGTGCCAACTGCTATCCCTCCCTCGCGTGCGATGTCAGGTATAGTAGCCTCGCCATAGCCTTTTCTGGAGAAAACCGCCAGTGCAGCATCGATTATCTGCTTCCTGCGGCGTTCTGTGAGTAGTTCTTTCTTCTGGCGTTGACTTCCCACTGCCGCCTCCAGCTGGGTGAATGAATATTCATTCATTATTCTACTGTGCCATTATGCCCTTGTCAATGCGCGAGGCCGTTCCACAGAGCAGGGCGATGCAGGCTTTCTCGCTACCCTCCTTCAACCCCCTGGCCACCAGCCTTAGGGGGAGAACAAGAGAATTGGGGGACACCCCGAAACCCCCGGCAGGGACGAATCCCTGCACTCTTTTCGGGCTTAGGATTTGGAGTTCGGTGGCACTATCAGAGGCTTTGCCCCTCTGCACACCCCCGATATGGGTGGTGCGGCTTCTAGGAATCGCTCGCTGACGGGCAGAGAGGGTTGAGATCTCGGACAACGGCTAGGTGCTTGACTTCACAGTCGAACCGAGCCTATGATGTACCTCGGATGACGATGTATGGTGTAGAGGAGTTGTTGAGGAGAGCATGAATACTGCGCTCTTGGTGGTCGCCATTATCGCCATAGGCTATCTGATTGGCAGTATCCCCACTGCCAATATCATGATGTACCTGTTCGCCAAGAAGGACCTGCGCCGGCTGGGCACAGGCAATGTGACTTCGACCGCGGTCATGATTCACGCGGGAAAATTGCCCGGCACGCTCTCTCTCATCGGGGAGATACTGAAGACTTTCCTCTGCCTCGCCATAGCCGGCATCCTGGTGAATGGTCTTTGGGGATACCTCCTGATTATGGTGGCGGCTTCGGTCGGCCAGGTATGGAGCGTCTGGTTGGGGTGGACCGGGGGCAAGGCGCAGACGATCTTCATCACCGGTTTCCTGGTACTCTGTCCAGTGGCCATGGCGCTGGCGGCTTTGACCTTCATCGGAAGCCTCCTCATCACGAAGCGGTTCTACTTGAGTAATATGATATTTCACTTGGCGGCACCGCTGTGTCTGCTGATGGCCTGGTTTTTCAATCCCCTTCCGTTTGGCCTCGGCTATCATTCCTGGGGCTATGCGCTCACGTGCGCGGTGCTTTGTGGCATCTTCATCATGAGAAACCAGGTTGAGACGGATGACATAGTGCAGACTGAGGCCTGGGGAGGATATAGCCGCTAGCCGCAGAAGATATGTGGCACCTATACTTGGGCGCTGTTACTCTCGGCCTCTCAGTGCTTCTGATCAATCTCCTCCTGAACCTGAGAGCTCTCCACACGCTGGGTTCTGACAAGGGCAAGTTGCCCGACGGCTTGCCGCTCATCTCCGTTCTGATCCCGGCCAGGAATGAAGAAGAGGACATTGTTCCCTGCCTGGGGTCACTCAGGCGGCAGGACTATCCGAACTACGAGATACTGGTGCTGGACGACAACTCCACCGACCGTACGGCAGAGAGAGTGGCGGAGGTGGCGGCGGCAGATCCCAGAGTCAGGCTGCTGCGGGGCCAGCCCCTGCCTCGGGGATGGGCTGGAAAACCCTACGCCTGTCACCAGTTGGCCGCTGAGGCCAGGGGTTCCTGGCTGCTATTCACTGACGCGGATACTATTCACGTGCCGACGATGCTTAGCAGCGCTCTGGCTTATGCACATGAGAACAAGTTGTCACTGATCTCAGGGTTGCCTCTTCAGAAGACGGTCTCTTTCAGCCAGCGGGTCGTTGTGCCTGCCATGTATTTCATCATCCTGTGTTGTATGCCTCTGTGGTGGGTGCAAGGCTCTCGCCGTCCCAAGCCGGGTCTGGTCATCGGCCAGTTCATCTTCGTTTCTGCTGCGGACTATCATGAGGTGGGGGGGCACGAAGCGGTCAGGTCGCGTATCCTGGAGGACATCTGGCTGGGATTCACCATGGCCCGTCGCGGCAAACGGCAGGGAGTGGTGGACCTCTCCGGGGTGGTGTCTTGTCGCATGTATGAAGGGGTGGGTGATTTGTGGGAAGGCTTCGGCAAGTTCGCCTACTCCATCGCTTCCCTCGGCACCTGGCTTTTCGTCCTGATAGCTTTGGGGGTGATGGGGCTGTTCGTGACGCCTTTCATCTTGATGGCCTCTCACCTTTCTCCCTGGTTGCCCAAGTTCGGTGATTGGTTTGCCATTATCGTGGCGCAGGTGGTGCTCATCCTGGTCATGCGAGTCCTGGTCGACCGCCGCTTCAGCTACAAACGTCTCTATTTCGTGTCGCTGCCTGCCGGCGTTCTGTTCCTGCTGGCCTCCGGCGTCTGGGCCTGGAAGAGACGATTCACCGGCGGCGGCGTGTCCTGGAAAGACCGCACCTATAGACCCGACACAAAAGTTCAGTAGGATCGCCGTTGCCCACTACTGATCGATAGCCGACCTCAACTCCTTGATGAAGCTCTGGAGGCTGACTGTCGAACCTTCGCCCATCAGATTCACAATCCGGCTCCCGACGATCACCCCATCGGCTATCCTGGCGACCTGACCGGCCTGTCTGGCGTTGGAGATGCCGAATCCCACGCAGAGAGGCAAGTTGGTGGCGCTCCGCACTCTGGCGGCAAACTCATCCAGGCCGGGCGGCAGTTCATCTCTGGCTCCCGTGACGCCGGCTACCGAGGCGAGGTACACGAAGCCTCGCGACCTGCCTGCCGCCAGCCTGATGCGCTCATCGGTGCTGGTAGGGGCCAGAATGTAGATGAGGTCGAGGTCGTTCTTCTGGGTTAAGGCCTCCAGTTCCTGGCTCTCATCCGGCGGCAGGTCGGGAATGATCAGCCCGTCGATTCCCGCGCTGGCACAGTCACGGCAGAATCTCTGGTGGCCATAATGCAGGATGGGGTTGTAGTACGTCATGAAAACCAGTGGGATGTCCACTTTCTTGGACAGTTCCCCGGCGATCTCCAGGCAAACTGCAGGAGTGACATTGTTCTGGAGCGCCTGGAAGCTGGCCTTCTGTATGGTGACGCCATCAGCCAGCGGGTCGGAGAACGGAATGCCCAGTTCCACCAGGTCGCATCCGCTGGCGGCGAGAAGGGGCACGACGTTCAGAGTCGCTTCCACGCTGGGATAACCGACAGTGACGTAGGCTATGAGCGCTTTGCGACTGGGCCTGGCGAAGGCCTTCTGGATGCGGCTCATAGCTTCACCCCTTTGGCGGCAGCCACCACGCCCATGTCCTTGTCTCCTCGTCCGGAGAGGCAGACCGCAATCATCTGGTTCCGGTCGCAGGATCTGGCAATCCTGGCGGCATGGAAGACGGCATGGGCGGATTCGAGGGCCGGGATAATGCCTTCCGTTCGGCACAGCAGATCGAAGCCTTCCAGCGCCTCCTCGTCGGTGACCGCCACATAACTGGCCCGCCCGCTGTCCTTTAGGTAGCTGTGCTCCGGCCCCACGCCCGGATAGTCCAGGCCCGCGGAGATGCTGTGGGTTTCGCGAATTTGTCCGGCGTTGTCCTGCAGGAGATACGACTTCGTTCCGTGGAGCACGCCTATCCTGCCCTCCGCCAGAGAAGCGGCGTGCTGGCCGGTATCCAGGCCTTTGCCAGCCGCCTCCACACCAATGAGCTTGACGTTCGCATCAGAGACAAAGGGATGGAACATCCCGATGGCATTGCTGCCGCCGCCGACGCAGGCAACAATGCAGTCAGGCAGCCGACCATAACCATCGAGGGCTTGCTGCCGGGCCTCCTTCCCGATGACAGACTGGAAGTGTCGCACCATCAGTGGATACGGGTGCGGGCCCACCGCCGAACCGAGAAGATAGTAGGTGTCCTTGACGTTGGTCACCCAGTCCCTGATGGCTTCGCTGACCGCTTCCTTCAGGGTCTTGCTGCCTGCCGTAACCGGGGACAGCTCCGCTCCCATCAGCCTCATCCGGAAGACGTTGAGCGACTGGCGGTGCATGTCCTCCTCGCCCATGTAGACAACGCACTTCAGCCCCAGCATGGCGCACACGGCGGCGACGGCCACGCCGTGCTGCCCGGCGCCGGTCTCGGCGATGATGCGCTTCTTGCCCATGCGGTCAGCCAGAAGAGCCTGTCCCAGCGCGTTGTTGATCTTGTGGGCCCCGGTGTGGGCTAGGTCCTCCCGCTTCAGGAGGATACGAGCGCCGCCGCAATGCTCTGTGAGCCTTTCGGCGAAGTAGAGGGGCGTCGGCCTCCCTGAATAGTGCGCGGACAGCCCTTCAAACTTGGCCTGGAATGTCGGATCGTCCCTGGCCTTGCCGAAGGCTGCCTCCAGCTCATCCAGAGCCGGTATCAACACCTCTGGCACAAAACGGCCCCCGTAGACTCCAAAGTATCCTCGGCTATCAGGCAACATCTCTTTGCTCATTTCTCACGCTCCGAAAATCCGATTATGGCCTTCACGTCCTTCATCAGTTCTGCGAACTGGTCGGGATACAAAGACTGCCGGCCGTCAGACAGGGCATGTGCGGGATCATGGTGCACTTCGACCAGGAGACCGTCGGCGCCCACCGCGATGGCACCTCTGGAAAGGGGGATGACATACTCCCGGCGTCCGGCGGCGTGACTGGGGTCAACGACAACCGGCAGGTGGCTGACCTCCTTGATCGAGGGTATGGCGCTCAGATCCAGAGTGTTTCTGGTGTTGTCGGAGAAGGTCCTGATGCCGCGCTCACACAGGATGACCTGAGGATTTCCTTCCGAAGCAATGTATTCCGCCGACATGAGCAGTTCTTCGATGGTGGCGGCGAAGCCCCGCTTCAGCAGGATCGGCTTGGTGCAAAGACCGGCTCGACGGAGAAGGGAGTAGTTCTGCATGTTCCTGGCCCCGATTTGAATGATGTCGGCGTATTCCTCGACCATCTCGATATTGTCGTGGTCGGTGGCCTCGGTGACCACCGGCAGGCCGGTCTCTTCGCGCACTTTCCGCAGTATCCTGAGTCCCTCCTCCCCCAGTCCCTGGAATGTATAAGGCGAGGACCTGGGCTTGAAGGCGCCACCGCGAAAGACTTGCGCTCCGTGCCTCTTCACTATTTGGGCTATGGCCAGCGTTTGCTCTTCGCTCTCCACCGCGCACGGCCCGGCCATAACCACCGGTTTCCCTCCACCTATGGTGACCTGCCCGACGGTAATTATCGTGGGCTGCGGGTGCGTCTCTCGGCTCACCAGTTTATAGGGCTTGGTTACCCGGATGGTCTCCTTGACGCCTTCCAGGGAGAGCAGGCGCGAGTCGTCCACTTCGTGCTGATTGCCCACAATGCAGACGGCAGTTCGCTGGGCACCCGGTATGGGAATCCCGCGGTAGCCCAGGTGTTCAATCTCGCGGATCACCGCATCCACTTGCGTTTCTGTAGCATCGTTCTTCATGATGACAAGCATGTTGCACCTCTTTTGTCAGTCGTAGGGTGGGCTGTGCCCACCAGCACCTGATCCTCATCTTCCCCGCTGTCTCAACGCTCGCCTTCAACCCCCTGCCCCCCATTATTGGGGGAAGTAGAAAAAGGATCTGAGGGACACCCTCAGACTCCCGGCAGGAGAAGCTCCTGCACCTCTTCTGGGGGGACACCCCCAAACCCCCGACAAAGGGGCTTTGCCCCTCTGCACACCCCTGCGGACCACCAGTGTCATTCCTGCGGAAGCGAGAATCCAGGCGTAGGGTGGGCTGTGCCCACCAGCACGTGTTCCTCAGCTTCCCTGCTGGCTCAACGCTTGCCTTCAACCCCCTGGCCCCCATTCTTGGGGGAAGTAGAAAAAGGATCTGAGGGACACCCTTAGACTCCCGGCAGGACGCTTCCTGCACCTCTTCTAGAGTGACACCCCCGAACCCCCAGCGGAGGGACTTCACTCCTCGGCACACCCTTAGGTGGAGCGATACCCTCTCCCTCGATGGGAGAGGGCTAGGGTGAGGGTGAAAAGACCCCAGTTGTTGGGCGGGTAGAGCGAAGCGAAAGCCGCCGGCAGGAAGTGTCCTGTACCTCATGGCTTCACTGACCTCGCTGCCTGAATGAAGGCCTTGATCTTCCGGGCGTCCTTTCTCCCGCCGGTCTCCACCCCCGTGGAGACATCCACTCCCCAGGGCTGAACCTCTCTGACCATGTCCGCGACGTTGTCCGGGCTCAAGCCCCCCGCGACAATCACTGGAAACACAGCCGAGACCTCTCTGGCCAATCGCCAGTCGAAGACTTGACCTGTTCCGCCGTAGGCGTCGCCTGCCTGCGAATCCAGAAGGAACAGCGGCTCGTGTTTCAGATGGCACTCATGTCCTCTCGCCAGTTCGGCATTGATCTCGGCGGCCGTATTCCCGGCTGACACATGAGTAACCTTGATGATCGGGCGCTCGATCTTCTGGCAATACTCCCAGGTCTCGTCACCGCTGAGCTGCACCCAGTCCAGATGGCATTGCGCCGCTACGCGGTTCACTTCCTCGGCTGGTTCATTGACGAAGATGCCGACTGTCGCCGGCTGGGACCTCGGTCGGTGCACTGCTGTTGATATTTGCAGAGCCTGCTCAGGGGAGACTCGACGTTGGCTGGGAGCGAGGACCAGACCGACGAAGTCAGCACCGGCCTCGGCTGCAGCCAGCGCATCCTCGACTCGTGACAAACCGCAGATCTTGACTCTGATCACAGCAGTTCCTCCATCTTGGCGGCGATGTCCGGTGCTGACATGAGCGCTTCGCCGACGAGAATGGCATCAACCCTTAGGTGCCGCAGCATCTCCACGTCCGCATGGCTCCTGATGCCGCTTTCGCTGACGACTATGCGATCAGACGGGATGAATGGCCGCAGCCGCTTGGTGGTGTTGAGATCGACCTCAAGCGTGTCCAGGTTGCGGTTATTGATGCCTATGATGCGCGCTTCGGTCCTGAGCGCAACGGCCAGTTCAGCTTCGTTATGTACTTCCACCAGGCATTTCATGCCAAGCTGGTGACTCAGGAAAAGCAGTTCCTTAAGCTCACCCGGCTTCAGAATAGCTATGATGAGCAGCAGGGCGTCCGCGCCGTAGGCTCGTGACTCGTAGATATGGTATGGGTCGAAGAGGAAGTCCTTTCTCAGCAGAGGGACCCGCTTCTCCCCCAGCGCGTCGCGGATCCCTCTCAGACACTGGAGACTGCCATGAAAGTGCTTTGTCTCCGTCAGCACGGAGATGGCTGAGGCTCCATTGCTGGCGTAGACCTTGGCGATCTCCACCGGATCGAGGTCCGGCCGGATGACTCCCTTTGATGGCGACGCTCTCTTGACCTCGGCGATAAGGCGCACTTGATCGCCCTGAAGAGCGGCGGCGAAATCCAGCGCAGGCGGTTGTTCCAGGGCCGCTCTGCGCACTTCCGCCAGAGGAAAGCCGCGCTGCCTGTTCTCCAGCTCGTGGCGGTTGTGGGCTACTATCTCATCCAGAATCATTCTGTTCCTCTCGGGCACCAACACGGATAGTCGGCTATTTGGCTCTATTTGGTCTTGGCCTATTTGAACCGTCGGTCCTGAGTTCCTTCTCTCTCTTCTGCCAGATCCTTCGTACTACCTCGCCCACCTCCTTGAATTCTTCATGCGTGAACATATTGCTCTTGGCCATGTTGCACAGCGCACAGGCCAATACACAACTCTCGGGGTTGTCCTCCAGCTGATCCTTGGTGCGCTTCACGACTGCCCCGCCTTTGATGACCACAGCATCCTGGTGGTCTATCTCCAGCCTCCTACCTCTGTACGGAAGACCGTAGAACTCCTTCCACAAGTCGAGGAACTTCCCTTCTGCTATCCCACAGTAATGGCACGCATACCCATCCCGCTCGTAGAGCTTGTCCCGCAATTCTTCCTTTGCCCTAGTCATGTCACTATCCTCCATAACCTCAGATGGCCATGTTTCGAACTAACTCACCGTCAGACTCTGGCTGAGCTTGATTAGCTGCTCCAGTTTGTCCAGGGCGCGGCCACTGTCAACGGCCGCTGCGGCCAGTTTTGCCCCCTCCGGCAGACTCCTTGCCTTGTCTCCGGCGACGAGCGCGGCGGCGGCATTCATCAAGACCACGTCTCGCTGTGGGCCGGGAGCTCCAGAGAGAATCCGGCGGACAAGCGCAGCATTCTCAGCAGGCGCGCTGCCTCGGATATCCTCCAAGCTGGCTCGGGAGAAGCCGAAGTCCTCGGGACTTACGGAGTACCTCCGGATTTGGCCGCCTTCAAGTTCACAGACTTGGGTTCTTCCGGTGATGGTGATTTCGTCGAGCCCGTCCTCGCCGTGGACCACGAGTGCATGGTGGCAGCCCAAGGCATGCAATACCTCGGCCATCTTCTTCATCAGCGATGGTTCTGCCACGCCCAGAACCTGGGCCTGGGCGTTGGCCGGGTTGGTGAGCGGGCCGAGGATGTTGAAAACGGTGCGAATGCCGATCTCACGTCTGGGTGGTCCGGCGTATTTCATGGCGGGGTGGAATGACGGTGCAAACATGAACCCGAGGCCCACTTCCCTCAGGCAGCTTTCTACCTGCTCCGCCTTGAGATCGATCCTTACGCCGAGAGCTTCGAGCACGTCGGCGCTGCCGCAGTGGCTGCTCATGGCTCGATTGCCGTGCTTGGCCACCTTCAGCCCCGCACCGGCAACGACAAACGCCGCAGCGGTGGAGATGTTGAAGGTGGAAGAGTTGTCGCCGCCGGTCCCGCAGGTGTCTACCACGACGCCATCTGCGTGTACTTGGATGGCCTTGGCTCTCATTACCTTGGCCATTCCCGCGATTTCCTCGCTGGTTTCCCCCTTGATCCGCAGGGCGGTGACGAAGGCGCCAAACTGCGCCGGCGTGACTTCGCCGTTCATAATCTCGGTCATGGCCGATTCGGCCTGATCCATCGAAAGTGATTTCCCGGTCACGAGAGAGGCGATAGCATCCTTGATCATGGCTGCTGCCCTTTCTTCAGGAAATTTCTCAACAGGTCTTTGCCCACTGGCGTCATGAAGGACTCCGGATGGAACTGGACGCCCTCCACCGGGTGCTGGCGGTGTCGCAAGCCCATGACCGTGCCGTCGTCTGTCCAGGCGGTCACTTCCAGGCAATCGGGGAGCCCTTCAGGCGATACCGCCAGGGAGTGATAGCGGATGGCGGAGAATGGGTTGGGCAGCCCGGCCATTACTCCCTCACTCTTGTGGTGAACAAGGGATGACTTGCCATGCATAACGGCCTTGGCTCGACCCACGGTGCCGCCGTAAACGTGGCCGATGCACTGGTGTCCCAGACAGACGCCGAGCAGGGGCAACTTGGGGCCGAAGTGGCGGATGACGTCGTTGGATATCCCGGCGCGCAGGGGCGTGGAGGGGCCGGGGGAGACGACTATTCGCTCCGGTCTGAGCCTCTCGATCTCTTCGATGGTTATCTTGTCATTGCGCGCCACCAACACCTCTTGGCCCAGTTCGCTCAAGTACTGAAAGAGGTTGTAGGTGAAGCTGTCATAGTTGTCGATCAGCAACAGCATAGTCGCTCCTCACTTAGGCCGAACTCTCGGCCTGTTCGATAGCTTTGAGCATCCCCCTGGCTTTGTTCTGGGTCTCCTCGTACTCGCGCTCTGGCACGCTGTCGTAGACCACGCCGCAGCCGGTCTGTGCATAGGCGACTCCGTTCTTCATCACGATGGTTCTTATGGCGATGGCCATATCCATGTTCCCGGTGAAGGAGAAGTAGCCGACAGCGCCGGCGTAGATGCCTCTCTTCTCCGGTTCCAGTTCGGCGATGATCTGCATGGCTCGAATCTTGGGAGCACCGGAGACCGTGCCCGCCGGAAAACAAGCCCGCAGAGCATCGAAGGGCGTCATGTCATCGCGCAGCTTTCCCTGCACGTGAGTCACCAGGTGCATGACGTGAGAGTATCGCTCAACGTCCATCAGGTCGCTGACCTTGACGCTGCCCGGTTCACTGACACGGCCGATGTCGTTTCGCCCCAAGTCCACCAGCATAATGTGCTCGGCGCGCTCCTTCTCGTCGCTTCGCAACTCCTGCTCCAGTTTGGCATCTTCTTCGGGATCCTTGCCCCGTGGCCGGGTCCCCGCCAGTGGGCGGGTGATCACGGTTCCCCTCTCCACTCTGAGCAGAATCTCCGGCGAGGCGCCGATGATGCAGAAATCTCCCATATCGAAGAAGAACATGTAAGGCGAGGGGCTGATGGTGCGCAGGGCACGATAGATGTCCAGCGGAGCGACGTGGGTAGACTTGGCGAAACGCTGCGACAGCACTACTTGTATGGCCTCGCCGGCAGTTATGTACTCCTTGATCTTGGCGACGCCGGCCTCAAAGCCTTCTCTGGTAAAGTTCGATGACAGATGGGCACCTGAAGAATGGTGAGCTTTGACTGGTTCGTGGGCCGACTGTAGCGGTTGGCGCAACCTATCTACCAGACCATCAATCCGGTTCACTGCCTCCTGGTAGGACTTCTCTATGTTGCCATTGAGGCGGACATGGCTGCACACCTTGATCCGATGAGTGACGTGGTCAAAGACCAGCAGTGTGTCCACAAACATGAACTGCGATTCTGGCAGTCCCAGAGGGTCGCGCTGGGGAGTCGGCAGATCTTCAAATCGGGCGGCCGTTTCATACGACAGATAGCCGACAGCACCGCCGGTGAAGCGGGGCAGGCCTTCGACGGGTATGATCTTGTGCTTGTCCAGTTCCTGCGCGATGGGAGCGAATGGATCAGCGCCGGCCCTGCCGCTGGAGCTGACCACTAGATACGGATCGGTGCCGATGAAGCTGTAGCGGGCCAGCCATTGGCCGCCCTCCACGCTCTCCAGCAGGAATGATCGCCCGCCGCGGCTGATCTTCAGGAAGGCCGATACCGGCGTCTCCAGATCGGCGACTATCTCGCGGTAGATGGGCATGAGGTTGCCCTCGTTCTGGCGGCTCTTGATCTCCTCCAGTGTCGGACTATACATAATTCCCTTCTCTCAAACTGCCTATAAAAAGCAAAATCCCTCGCCTGTAGGGGCGAGGGATTTGTCCTTCGCGGTGCCACCCCACTTGGTTGCTGAACCCCATTGCTCAACAACCATCTCTTTTCAGGTACGGCTCCAGAACTTCCGGGCTATACCCTGAGCTCTGATAACGGTGCTCTCTCCGGCGAAGCCTACTCGAATCTGCTCGCGCTTATCGTTTCGGTTCGCAGCTCCCGAGTCCATTCAGATCTCTGCGCTGGCACCGGCTCACACCTTCCCCGGCTCTCTGAGCTTCGCTGGAGTCCTACTACTCTCGTTCGCAGCCTTTGCTACGTGGGTCACATACTACAACAATCGGCCTGGATTTGGCAAGTCCAGGAACCAGTTGAGGCAGTTCTCAAAGACGTCACAGCAGCTGGCAAGAACGTCACGTTTTGCAGAACCAAGGGTTGCCAACAACCAGCGATCCGTTTGGGGCACGGGCAAGCCTCGGCTTCGCTGCCCGTGGCATCCGCCCGAATCTTATCAAATCGATCATGGCTCACAAACTTGACATCCTGCCCGACTGCACCATAGGATTCGTGAACTATTGCAGCTAGACATAAGTGTCTTGAGGAGACATTATAGTGACTACACTGCAGGCCGTGACGCTGGCGATTGCCATGCTTGGCGCTGTGCTCGGTGTCCTTAACACCTGGCACGCGCTTGACAGGGATCGCGTTAAGCTGCGTGTCGTCCCGAAAACGGCGTTCGGCGTTGGCCCAATGGTTGACCCCCGAGTTCGCCTGTGCATTGAAGTAGTCAACCTCAGTGCTTTCCCGATTACTGTCTCCCAAGTCGGCTTTCTTCAGCGAGGCTCGAAAGAACGCCTTGTCTTGCTGCGGCCCATCCTGATTGATGGTGGCACGTTCCCCAGGCGTTTGGAATCACGTGCCTCTGTCACTGTCTACTTCGAGCCGGGCACCGAGCAGGAAGAGTCATTCACACGGGTACGTTGCGCCTTCGCACAAACTGACTGCGGCGTGCTTGCCAAAGGAACAAGCAGTGCTCTCAAGTCACTTCTGCGGAATGCTAGACGGGGCACCTAACAGGTGGCGGGTGGCACGGGCGAAGGGAGGCTTGACCGTGGTCGCTGTGCAATAAGGTCAGTCAGAAGAACTCTCGCCAGTATCGCACTGCAACCGGCTGACCCGACGGTCATCTTTACCCGAACTAGGGCGCAAGGAATATGGGCATGACTAGTCATGCCCATACGGGGAATAGGGACGATGAGGTTTGACCCGGACAAGTACCATCGCCGCTCCGTCCGCCTCAAGGGATATGATTATTCCCAGCCAGGGGCGTATTTCGTGACGATCTGCACCCGGGCCCGTGAATGCCTGTTCGGCCATGTGGTGAACGGCGAGATGCGGTTGAACCCTTTGGGGAAAATGGCCGCCGCTTGCTGGCAGGCTATCCCGCACCATTTCCCGCGCGTGGTGTTGGATGAGGCGATCGTAATGCCGAATCACATTCATGGAATCATCGTAATCCAGGGTAGGGGCGAAGCATCCGCTGTCCCCCTTCATGTGTCTAAGGAACAACCAAAATCGGATGCTTCGCCCCTACAACGATGTCCGAACGGCACCCAACCAGGGTCGTTGTCCGCGACCGTGCAGAATTTCAAATCCATATCCACCCGGAAAATGAACGCCGCCCGCGGCATGTTGGGCATGCCGCTCTGGCAACGCGGTTTCTACGAACACGTGATCCGAAACGAGGAAGAACTGAGGGCGATCCGTGAATACATCCTTTGCAATCCCGCTCGCTGGAACGAGGACGAGAACAACCCTTCTTTGCTGAACCCCGGACGATGAACCACACAAAACGACGGGTGGAGTTCTTGATTGGAGAGGACGAAACCCGCCGACAACTTCAGGCCACCGGCGTGGTTATTGCGCCTTGGTGATTTGCTGACCGGAACGGCTTGCCCCTCCGCCCCACCCCATAGGCCCACTCGCACCAGAAACTGCTGCAGATGTGGGGCTTTGTCTCGTTGATGGCGCAGGCGTAGGCCCGGTGGTCCACCATCTGCAGGAAAGGACAGTAGGCCAGGGGTTCATGGGTGTCCGGATCCGCCCAGTCTATCCAGACGTCATGGTCCAGGATTTCAGTGTGGTGGAGTGGGATGTAGCGGAGGACGTCCTCCCGCTTTTCATCCTTCCAGCGCCTGAAGTCAGCCGGGGTCATGGTGAAGCCGGAGCCTTGCTTCAGGCAGCAGGCACCGCAGCGGGAGCACCGCGGCTTCCTGGTGGCCACAGCTTTCATCGGATGACTGCCGATGCGCGGGATAGCGACCCTGATCACCTCGCACTCTCCGGAGAGGCCTGACTAGGCTTCTCAACATCTTCGCCGCCATTATAGCACCGGGATGCAAGACCCAATCGGCGACTTTTGACAATTGGTCGGGCACAGGGAGGTTGTCTCAGAAACCTCTTTTCAACCCCCTGCCCCCACTCTTGGGGGAATGAGAAGAACAATTGAGGGACACCCTCAAACTCCCGGCAGGGAGGAATCCCTGCACTCTCCTCTGTCATTCCCGCGCAGGCGGGAATCCAGAGAAAGAAGCCCGCAAGACCCGCTGCACAAACTGCCTTTCACCCCCGGCTCCTCGAACCCCTCAGTCCCCCTTTGCTAAAGGGAGATTCCAGGGGGTTCCTGGAATTGGGGGGCACCCCCAAACCCTCGGCAGGGACGAGTTCCTGCACCCTCTTGAGACAGCCTCGGTTTGAGGCTGGAGGGCTCCCTCAAGACTCCCGGCAAAGGGTGAGGACGCGACGGATCGTGCCCCTCCAGCTCCTCTGCACACCCCTGCGAAGTGCCAGTGTCATTCCCGCGCAGGCGGGAATCCAGAGAAAGAAGCCTGCAAGACCCGCTGCCCAAACTGCCTTTCACCCCCCGGCTCCTCGAACCCCCTCAGTCCCCCTTTGCTAAAGGGAGATTCCAGGGGGTTCCTGGAATTGGGGGCCGGTTACTGATGGAGGTACGGATGTGAGGCTGGATAAGGATGGCTGGGGGCTTATGGTGCGAAAACACCCAGTCTAGAAGACGTTTCTTATCTTTGAATGCAGGCCACCGCCCACTTTCTCGATGGTCTCATGTCTCAATTTGTTGAGTTCCTTCTGCTTGACTTCGAATGTGCCGCCCGAGTAGAGCAGTTCTGGATGGAAGTAGATGTCATCAACCAGCCTGACCGCCGCCGGCACCTTGAGACCGGATGGGGAGTCTACCCAGTCCTCAAGCCCGCCCCTGAGCAGAGAGTCCAGGATAGCCAGCGTGTACTCCAGCCTTATTTGCCTGTACTCTTCACCTTCGCCGATTCCGCCGGTGTTGATCAGATAGTACTGCAGATGAGGAAGGCCTTTTAGTAGTTCATAGAAGAGATTGGCGTGCTCTGCTTTGTCGCCGGCCATGAACGGGTCATAGAAGAACTCCGTTCTGATCCGTCCCGCTTTCGTGGGATCGCCCGCGGATGACTCCATAGCCTGTCCCAAGATCATGAGGGCCACTGCCTGTTCGCGAGTCAGCTTGGCTATGGCTGGTATGATTGGGCCTCTGGTCAGCAGAATCAGGTTGTCCACTCTCTCGACGTCGATGTGGCGGCTGGCATGCAGGAAGTCTCGCCTCTGGATAACTGCCCTCCCGTTGGAGGTCAGACTCAAGTTGTAGAAATCGAGGTCGCCGTCTTCGGTTACATGAACGTTCTCACCGAACGTCCCGGGTTTTAACAGGCCGTAGTATATCTCAGCTTGCTCGCCCGGATTCACGCCCTCCGTCTTCACGAACACGCCGCCCATCTCAAACCCATGGAAGGAGCCGTCAGGCATCAGCGTGCCTCCGTCGTCCTGTACTAGCCAGGACTTCTCCTTGCCCTTTCGCGCGAGGGCTTTGCCTGTGGTGGTGGTTTTGCCATTGGCGCTCAGGGATGCCAGCAGAGTCCTGGTGGTGCGATAGTCGCCGTGTGGTGACTGAAGGTAGTCCTCACGGCAGCCGGCGTGCATGAATATTCCGCCTCTCTTGGTCTTGGCAACCCAGTCCTCTGAGGCAAAGACTCCCTTCTTATACTCACCGATGTAGTTGGAGTTTCTGACCACCTTGACCACCCGGCCATCAGGAAGCATGGCCAGTCTGATGGTGATGTCCTTCTCGGGAAGAGGTTTTGTCTTGTTGGTCTCGAAGGCTTCGTCCGTGAACATGATGATGGTGTAGTCCGGCTGCTGCACCTTGTGTTTGGGTGGAATAAACAGGTTCTTCCCGCCGTAGGCGACATGGGCGAACTCCTCAGGGACAATCAGACGGACGACCGTCTTGCTGTCTTCATCACCCACCACCCGATCCATGGAGATCAGTCGCTTGGTGGCCAGCACACTTTCGCATTGCGCCAGGAGCTTCTGTTCTTTTTCACCGAAGGGATAGTCGACGCTGTTCTGAGTGGACATCGCTGCCCGGGACATGGGCTCACTCCGGGCCACCATGTTCCCATAGCAGGTTGTCCGCATCCCGGGCTCCTTCTCAACGAGAGGCTTCAGTTCCCCGTCCGAGGGGTTGTCTCGTAGTCGGCCTTCCGCGTTTGCCTTCTGTCTGATTCGCTCGATCGTCCGGGGGAACTCTTCCAGATCAAATGCCGCCATCTTGACCTCCGCTTCGTTGGGATTGCCGGTTTGACAGAACTTAGGATAGCGCTTCCAGGGTGCAGATGGCAACCTTTCAAGCGCCTAGTGTCAGATTATCTATCAGTCTGGTCTTCCCGACGTACACTGCCATGGAGACAAGGGCTGATCCCTCGATTTGTGACAGCTCGTCCAGCGTCTTGGGATCGGCTATGCTGACATAATCTATCCGGGCCAAAGGCTCCTTCTTGATGAGGGCCACCATCTCATGGCGGATCTTCTCGGCGTCCCGCTCGCCTTTCTGCCAGAGTCCCTGGGCCAAATTCATCGATCTCCACAGCACCACGGCTGCCTGCCGTTCCTGGGGATTGAGGTAGATGTTGCGGCTGCTCATGGCTAGGCCGTCCGGTTCGCGCTGCGTGGGGACCACCACCACTTCCAGACTCATGTTGAGGTCGGTCACCATCTTCTGGATGACCACCACCTGCTGGGCGTCCTTTTGCCCAAAGTAGGCCTTGGTGGGTTCGACAATGTTGAAGAGTTTGGCTACCACGGTGGCCACCCCGCGGAAATGCCCGGGGCGGGCGGCGCCCTCGAGTGTCTTCGTGACATTTTCCACGTCCACCCAGGTGCTGGCCCCGGCAGGGTAAATCTCCGCAACGGGCGGCATGAACACCAGGTCGGTCTTTTCTTTCTGCAGCATGGCGCAGTCGCGCTCCGGGTCACGCGGGTATCGGGCGAAGTCCTCCTTGGGCCCGAATTGGGTGGGATTGACGAAGATGCTGACCACTGAGACATCGTTCTCGGCTTTGGCCCGCTGAGCCAGAAACAGGTGCCCCTCGTGAAGGTAGCCCATGGTAGGCACGAAGCCGATGGTGCCCCTTATATTCCGCCGGGTTTCTTTGAACTCGGCGACGGTCGATATGACCTTCATTCTGCCGGGTATCCCACTGGGACGATGTAAAGCGGCCAGTGTTCATCGGGCAGCTTGAGGGCAGCGTGAACCTGGTCGTCGTCGAAGGCGCCGATGGGTGCAGATCCCAATCCCAGAGCCACCGCTTGCAGATGAATGTTCTGGGCGGCGTGCCCGACTTCGATGCAGACGTAACGCTCGGCGCGCTTCCCGTAACGCCCTTCCATGCCTCGGTCGTCAGCAGCGATGATGATATTGACCGGAGCCTCCCGAAGGAACTCTTGCCCGACAGCCGCCTGGCAAAGCTGAGGAAGCACGTCACCGTGCAGCGTCTCCACCAGCTCGTGGTTCTGGGGCACGTAGTGATAGACGCCTTCCTTCGCCACCAGGTAGATCTCCAGTGGGTAGAGTCCGCCGGCTGAAGGCACTGTCCTCTTGCCCTTCTGAAAAACGCCCTGGGCGGCCCAAAGAAGCTGCGAAATCTGCTCCGGAGTGAGTCGCCTAGGCAAGTACGCACGCTTGGATCTTCTTCGCTCCAGTGTCTCTTCCAGGGAGAATGCTCCTTTCTTCTTTGGAGGTGGCAGTTTCACCAGCTGTACTCCTGTTCCAGTCCGGCCAGCAGGCTTTCATCCATGGTATAGCTCTGTTTATCGGTGGGGAAAGTCCCGGCCTGGACTTCGTTAATGTAGTCTCCCACCGCTTGCTTGATGATATCAGACAGTCTGGCGTACTGCTTGGCATGCTTCGGAACGAAGTCGGTGAAGAGCCCGAGAAGGTCGCTGACCACCTGGACCTGTCCATCGCAGAAAGGCCCGGCTCCGATGCCAATGGTAGGGACCCCCACCTTCTTGGTTATTATCTTAGCCAGGGGGGTGGGAACGGCCTCCAGAACGATGCTAAAAACGCCGGCCTCTTCTAGAGCGCAGGCATCTTTCACCAGACGGATGGCTGCCTCCTGAGTCTTCCCCTGCACCTTGAATCCCCCTAACTGGTGCACGGACTGGGGCGTGAGGCCGATGTGCCCCATTACCGGGATGCCACACTCCACGATGCGGCGCACTGTCTCCGCCATGGTCTCCCCGCCTTCCAGTTTCACTGCCTGGGCTCCGCCCTCCTGGATGAAGCGGGCGGCATTGTGGAGAGCTTCGCTGACGCTGGCGTGATAGGTCATGAAGGGCATGTCGCCGATAATCAGCGCCTGTTCGGTGCCACGCACCACGGCTTTCGTGTGATGGAGCATCTCGTCCATGGTCACCGGGATGGTGGACTCATAGCCCAGCACCACCATGCCCAGGCTGTCCCCGACCAGGATGAGCGGAACGCCAACCCCATCAATCAGCTTGGCGGTCGCGTAATCGTAGGCGGTGAGCATGGGGATTTTCTTGCCCTTCTGCTTCATTTCTTTGATCTGGATGATGGTGGTCCGCATCTTCCTCTCCTTCATGGAACCGGAGGTGCTAAAGCAGATGGGGCAGCCAGCCTCCGGTCGCCTTATGATACCATGGCCGGGACCTCTGGCTAGAGGCTTTGGTTCTTGCCGACTATCTGGTCGAGTCTAGAGGGCTTTCAGTGTTTCCGTTAAGTCGTCCATCCATCCGTGCCCGCCGATCTTCTGTTCACGAATGGCGTTGTTGGAGTCAACGTAGACGAGCCGAGGTTGGACGTGCGGTGCTTCTTCGTCGGTGACGGTGCTGTAAGTGAGGATGATGACGATGTCGCCCTTGGCCACCATTCGAGCGGCGGCTCCGTTGAGAACGATATCACCTGAGCCGGCCTCTCCTTCAATGGCATACGTCTGGAACCGGTTTCCGTTGTTGACGTCAAGGATGTGGACCATCTCGTAGGGGAGGATATCCGCTGCTTCCAGCAGCAGCTTGTCGATGGTAATGCTACCCTCGTAGCCCACGTTGCCCCCTGTGACTCTGGCTCGGTGTATCTTGCTTCTTAGCATCGTCCTCATGTTGTTCCTCCTCTGTTTGCGTCCGGGCCACTCACCGACCAGGCTGGCTCAAGATCGCATTCAGTTCGCTGGCTTTTTCCTTGTCGATTTTTCCTTTGGCCAGGGCGATGGGAATGGTCTGGCGCCCCAGCTCCTCGTAGGCAGGCAATAACTCCGGCGCTCTTTCCTGCAGAGCTACCAGGTGTTTCTGTACGGTCCCGGCATCCCCTCGGGCGATGGGGCCGGTGAGGCTATTCGGCAATCCCACATTGTTCAGGTTGTTCAGAGAACCTCTCAGCAGAGGGAGCAGGGCCTGCGTGGCCTCCGGCGTGGAAACACCGAAGGTCTTCCACAGGTCGGTAGCGAGTTTGACCAGGGTGATCATGTAGTTGCAGGCCAGCACTGCCGCAGCGTGATAAACGACCTTGTCACCCGGTTTGAGCACAATCCAGTGTCCACCCAGGGCCGCGGCCATTTCCTTCAGAGTGCCCAGCAGGGGTTCGTCGGCTTCCAGGGCGAAGGTGGAACCGGGGATGTTCTCGATGGCATAGGCAACGGTGGCAAAGGTCTGCAGGGGGTGGAACCCGCCTCTAAGAGCACCGTGCTCCGCGGCTGGGGCCAGGGTGTTCAGGGAGTCAGCGCCGCTGCAGTGTACCACGCCCTGTCTGGGGTGCCAATTCACCTGTGCCGCGATTTGGGGGATGACACCATCCGGGGTGGTGATGAAGACCAGGTCGGCAGCATCAGCGACTGCTTGAGCGGTGTCGTAGACTCGGCATCCGTCGACCATGCCGGCCAGTCTCTCTGCGGATGCGCGAGTGCGGCTGGCTACTGCCACTATGCTGTAGCCTCTTCCCCTCAGCCTGACGGCGAGGGCGGTTCCTACAGTTCCAGCGCCTATGAAACCTACATTCGGCACTTTTCCCCCGGCCCAAACAAGAAAGCCTTCTCGGCACAGCCAAGAAGGCTTTCGGAGTCAGTCACCCTATTTACCGTCTCGGTCGTTGCCGATCCAAGCGATCTAGTTTTTAAGTTTTCTAAGACTGCTGGTGCTCACCGCCAATTCGGTCGATGGCGCTGTCACTATACCAGAAACCCAGCCCATTTGTCAAGTTGCCGCTCTATTCGGTTCTCCTCGGTTGTCCGTGTTCTATCTCCAAGCCTCTCCACTTAGCCTCTGTGGGGGTGACTGAATGACTACTCAGACTCATGCACCCCACAAGCAAGTCCCCGCCAAGGTCAACAGGTTTGTTGATGAGGACATCAAGGACTTGGTAGAAGCATTGAACAATCTGGATGGCAGGTTATGGACGTTTGAGAGTTGCCAAGGATTAAATGGGCAACCAGCGGTGGTCTCGATGCGGTTTGGTCGGATAGGGGAGTATGACTCTGCTGAGGTAGCCAGATTTGCAGATAGCCTTGTTGAAATGATTAGGCTTGAAATGGATCGGGAGAGTTTGGCTAGTTCTGAGGGAGACCTTGCACCTTCAGGCTACGACACGCGGGTCTCCCTTGAGTGGAGTGGGGATAAACAACACCCATTCATCACAATAGAGATACCGCATAATGAACTCAAGACCATAACCCGTATATTCAACGAATCAGCTTCTTGCAGAACGAACAGACACCCATCAGGTCATTCGGAGGTTGTAGATGAGAGTTAGGACGAATGTGGATGTAGAACACATTCCATTCCCCCAGTTCCTCATTGCATCGTTCCGATGGGTGAAGGGGATGACGGGTGTCACCGCATTCACATCGGCCCTGCGCCCTCTCCAAAACCTGTTTTCTAGCCTGTGCATTTCGTGCATCAGTCATTTCTCTCTCCCTTGTTCAAATATCGTCCAAGGACTATATCACAGCCACGCAAGGAAGCAGATGTAGCCAAAGAAGCCAACAAGCCAGATGTGAAACTCAGCGTCGATGCATCAAGGGCCAAACGTGATCTAGTATTCGCCAAACCGCACAAGGGCCGAAAACATGCGAGGCAAAACGTGAAACCGAGATTATCGAGGTGAGAAGAGAATGACCATTGATAAATGGTTGGTGATAGTCATGTGCGTCGTATCACAATGTCTGTTTTGGCTCCTGTGCTCCTATGGGACAAAATTGAAGCAAGCAAACAAGAAGATAAGCCAACTACAGGATCAAATTATGGGTCATTGCTTGGATACCCACTTGATGATACCTACCAAGCCAGTAATAGTCCCTGCTATGTCGGATATGCCTAGTAATCCAATGAAGAGACCATTCCAAGGGGTTGGTGCTGAGGCTATCGGCGGCACTATAGCAGCATTAAGCACGCCTACTATCAGGCACTGGATAGAGAACAGCATTAGTACCTTGAAAACCCGAATAACCGTTTCCATGTCCATGCTTGCTATCTATCCTAAAGTGATACGTCAATGCATATCGAGGAGAACCCTCTATTCTCCGTAAATATCCGACAGTCTGCCTCCTTTGAGTGGTCTGGCATTAGAGGTGGCCTCATACCTAAACCCAGGTGAGGTCGATGATAATGATATCTCTGGAGAAACGATTCCACCAT
>Ga0315280_10000955_pt1 | contig 51764 bp, 47 predicted proteins | sample YL17G06_40_MG_FD_203697 | JGI IMG/M metagenome (GOLD analysis project Ga0315280, IMG submission 203697) | Sediment microbial communities from Yellowstone Lake, YNP, Wyoming, USA - YL17G06_40 | ecosystem: Environmental > Aquatic > Freshwater > Lake > Sediment | place: USA: Wyoming | collected... | reverse complement strand
GGCAAAGAATCCAAGAAATTTTAAAAGGAATTTTAAAAAGTAAAAGGGAAATTTCCAGAATCGAAGCCTACGATGTTTCAAATATTCAGGGGCAATTAGCCACCGGAGCAATGGTAACTTTTATTAAAGGAAAACCAGAAAAAAATTATTATCGAAAATTTAAGATAAAATTTTCAGGAAAACCAAATGATATTGCAATGATAAAAGAAATTCTATCTCGAAGAGTAAACCATCCGGAATGGCCTTATCCAGATTTAATTTTAATAGATGGTGGCAAGGCCCAACTCAACGTTGCTCTTAAAAGTTTGACATTAAATTTTAGGCCTGGAGCTATAGCAGTTGCAAAAAAGAGAAATGAACTTTATCTTAAAGATAGAGAGCCAATTTTATTGAGAAATCTTCCTCGAGAAATTTTTAACTTAATTTTACAATTACGAGACGAGGCCCATCGTTTTGCCATTTCTTATCATAAAAAATTAAGAGAGAAAGCGTTATTTGATACGGGATTGACATTCAATTAAATTTTTGCTATTTTTAATTTTGTGAAGCGTTTGATCTCTCAAATTCTGGCCGGAATCTTAGGATTCTACCTTGCAATCCGATTTATTCCTGATGTAGAATTTACCGGTTCCTGGCAAATTTTAATTTTAGCAGGGTTAGTTTTGGGTCTGATTAATTTCTTCCTTAAACCAATTTTAAAAATAATAACCCTACCCATTCGAATCTTTACATTTGGTCTCTTCAGTTTGGTCATCAATATGGGAATGATTTGGGTTATCGCTCATTTTTTTCCGCAGTTGAAGATTTTTACTATTTTATCGCTTTTTTTAACTAGTATTATTGTCTGGGGATTAAATTTAATCCTCCCCCTCTTTATTCGTTCTAAAAAATAATGAAAGAATTTTTACTTTCTGCCCAAATTGTAGTTTCTATTTTTTTAATTTTATCCATTCTTTTGCAACAAAGAGGAGGTTCTTTGAGTTCTGTTCTCGGTGGAAGTGGTTTTTATACTAAACGGAGAGGAATCGAGAAAAAAATTTTTTGGGCAACAATAATTCTTGGAATCATTTTTATTCTTTTGGCGATTCTCAATTTGATTATTTAATTTTTGATGAGTCTCTTTAATTTAGAAATAAAAAAATGGCCTTCTAAGGGCCAATGGCGGCAGTTTTTTAAAATTTTAACTAAAAAGGAGAGAATTTTGTTTTTTATTTTCTTCTTTTTAGCATTAGGGTCCTTTATTTTTATTGTAATAAATTTTTATTTTGAACATACTGTAGTTAAGCCGGCTCAAGACGGAATTTTTGTTGAAGGGGTAATAGGGTTTCCACGGCTTATTAATCCTATTTATGCTCCTTTAAATGATATTGATCAGGACCTAACGGAACTTTTGTTTTCAGGATTAATGAAATATAACGAAAGAGGCGAGGTTGTTCCGGATTTAGCTGAATGTGAAATTAAGGAAGAAGGGGAAATTTATGAATGCCATCTCAGGGATAATATTTTTTGGCACGACGGACAAAAATTAACGGCTGACGATGTACTCTTTACAATTAAGATAATTCAGGATCCTGAATATCAAAGCGTTCTTCGAATAAACTGGTTAGGAGTTGAGGTTGAAAAAATCTCTGATTTAGCAATTCGTTTCAAATTAAAAAATCCCTATCCTTCTTTTTTGGAGTATCTTACCGTAGGAATTTTACCCAAACATATCTGGGGACAAATACCGGCTCAAGATTTTCATTTAAGCGATAGTAATCTTAAACCAGTTGGTTCTGGCCCTTATCAGTTCAAAGAATTGAAAAAAAATGAATCCGGTAATCCTATTTATCTAACCTTAATTTCAAATTCTAAATATTATGCAAAAACTCCAAATATCGTTCAAATTACCTTTAAATTTTTTGAAAAAAAAGAGGATTTAATTTGGGCTTACCAGGCAAAAGAAATTCAGGGTTTTTCAATCTCAGACCCTAGGGATTATAAATCCTTAAAGGAGGTTTGCTGCCATTATTCACTTTCTCTACCCCGATATTTCGCTGTTTTTCTAAATCCCGAAAAATCAAAGGTTTTAGCAGAAAAAGAAGTCAGGGAGGCCCTAAATTATGGAACTAATAAAAAAGAAATTTTAGAAAAAGTTTTAGATAATCAAGGAGAGGTAGTTGATTCACCTATTTTGCCAGAAATTTACGGATTTTTTCCCCCCGATAAAACTTATCAATTTGATTTGGCAAAAGGCAAGGAAATTTTAGATAAAATCGGCTTTAAAGAAAATGAAGAAGGAAAGAGAATAAAGACAATTAAAAAAGAACTGGAATTTCAATTCAAAAGCGATCTGAAATTAAGTTCAAGAGGAAAAGATGTCGAGGAACTCCAAAAATGTTTAGCCAAAGATCCTGAGATTTATCCTGAAGGAGAAATTACTGGTTTTTTTGGAAATTCAACCAAAACGGCAGTGATAAAATTTCAAGAAAAATATAAAAAAGAAATCTTAGAACCTTGGGGATTCCAAAATGGGACGGGTATTGTTAGTAAAACTACGCGAGACAAATTAAATGAGATTTGTTTTGAAAAACCAATTGAAACCTTACCTCTTTCTTTTTCTTTAATTACTGTTGACGAACCCTTTTTAATCGAAATGGCTAATTTACTAAAAGAACAATGGAAAACTTTAGGAGCCGAGGTAGAAATTAAAACCTTTGATCTCTCGACTTTAGAAAGAGAGATTATAAAACCGAGAAATTATGAGGCGCTTTTGTTTGGTCAGGTTTTAGGTTCGATTTTAGATCCCTTTCCTTTCTGGGATTCATTACAGAAAAATGATCCGGGATTAAATTTAGCTCTGTATGAAAATAAAAAAGTCGACAAATTGCTTGAAGAAGGAAGGAAAACGCAAGATTTAAATGAGAGGGCAAAAATTTACGAAGAATTCCAAAATCTTTTAATCGAAGACAGCCCAGTAATTTTTCTTTTAAATCCGAATTACATTTATTTTGTTTCTCCGGAAATTAAAGGAATTGAAGTAAAATTTATTGCCAATCCTGCCCAAAGGTTTTCTGGAATCGAAAATTGGTACATCAAAACCCGAAGGGTTTGGAAATAATGTACCAATTTCAGAAAGGAGTCGGGGAAACTGGGGTTTCCCCGTGGCGGAAACAGGGAGGCCGAAGCCGACCGCCAGAACCGAGGGGTTCCTGGGAAGCGGTGTTAGCGGAGCGGGGCGACGCGTGCCGCGACAAATTGGTATATTAAAACTAAGAGGGTATGGGAATAAAATTAAGCAACAAGAAACCTGAGATACGTTATTTGGATAAAATAAGGAGTCTTTTATGCGATAAAAAGTGGGCAAAAACTGCTCCTAATTTGAAACTGTATTATGTCTATCGGGAAATCAAAAGAAAAGGTGATTTAAGATATGATATTACAGTTATTCCAGCAAGAATGTTGGGTAAAGAATTTGTGAAAACGAAGGGTAATCGAAATTCGAACGGTTATCAAGAACTCTACACGGTTTCGGAAGGAGAGGCAATTTTTTTGATGCAAAAAGTTCAAGGGGAAATTGTGAAAGACGTTTTCGCAATTGAAGCAAAAAGAGGAGATTGGACCATCATACCTCCAAATTATGCAGTGGTGATGATTAATTCTGGTAAACGAAAACTAATAACCAGCAACTGGGTTTCGGAAAAAACCAAAAACATTTATGAAGAAATTGAAAAAACGAAAGGAGCTTGCTATTTTTATACGAAATCGGGGTGGGTTAAAAATAAAAATTACAAAAAAGTTCCTAAACTGCATTTTGAAAAACCTTTAGAGAAAATGCCAAGAAATTTAGATTTTTTGAAATGCGGACGTGGCGGAACTGGTATACGCCTTGGCCTCAGGAGCCAAGGGGTTTAAAAACCCGTGAGAGTTCAAGTCTCTCCGTCCGCACCATCACTTACTTTATGCCTAGTTAATAAAACACAATTGTTTAATTTTTGATTTTCATTATATATCATTAATTATCATTTTTTCTTATGACTAAATTTAAAAAACAAAAACTCAACATCAGAATGAAGCTCGGTGCCGGGAATCTAAAAATTATTCCTTTGGGAGGATTGGGTGAGGTTGGCCGAAATATGATGTTGCTTGAATATGGAAAGAAGATTTTGATTATTGATCTGGGTTTTAGATTGCCAGAAGAAAACATGCCAGGAGTAGATTATATTATTCCCAATATTAGTTATTTGAAAAATAGAGAAAAAGATATTTTAGGCATTGTTTTCACTCACGGTCACTATGATCACATTGGAGCAGTTCCTTATCTGATTGAAAAATTGGGAAATCCAGAAATGTTTGCCTCTCCTCTCACCCGCGGCATCATTCTGAGAAGACAAGAAGATTTCTCCAACCAACCTGAATTGGGAATTGAAGAGGTTAAAGATGGGTCAAGAATTAAACTGGGACCCTTTAAAATCGAATTTTTTAGAATTAATCATAATATCCCCGATAATCTAGGACTTTTTATCGGAACACCAATAGGTAATATTTTACATACTTCTGATTTTAAATTTGATCCTACGCCAATCAATGATTCACCGACTGATTTTAAAAGATTAAGAGAGTTAGCCGGAAGAAAAATTTTGATTTTAATGTCGGATTCTACCGGTGCCGAAGAAGAAGGGCATTCATTTTCCGAAAGAGAGATTTTAAAAAATTTGGAAGAAATTTTTAAAGAATCGAGGGGTAGAATCATTGCTGCTACTTTTGCCTCCTTAATAAACAGAATTCAACAGATTATTACTTTGTCAGAAAAATTTGGCCGAAAGGTAATTCTTGAGGGATATTCAATGAAAACTAATGTTGAGATTGCCAAAGTTTTGGGATATATCAGGGCCAAAAAAGGAACGATAATTAATGCCAAAGAAATTGAGAATTATTCAAATTCCAGAATTACTATTTTGTGCACCGGTGCCCAAGGAGAAGGATCGGCTGCTTTAATGAGAATTGCCAATCGAGAGCACCGCTTTTTTCATTTTGAAAAAGGAGATACCGTTATCCTCTCTTCGTCGGTTATTCCTGGCAACGAAAGATCGGTTCAAGTTTTAAAGGATGAAATTTTAAGGCAAGGGGCGATGGTCTTTCACTATCAGATGATGGATATCCATGCCGGTGGTCATGCCCAAAAAGATGAATTAAAAGAAATGATAAAAATTATGAAGCCGAGATTTTTTCTACCGATACATGGCCAATACTCAATGTTGGTTTCTCACGGAAATTTAGCTCAAAAAATGGGAATGCCAGAAAAAAATATTGTTGTAGCAGAAAATGGTGAAATTATTAATTTAAATCGGGAAAGAATTTTCTCTGAGAAGAGAGAGGTTCCAGCCAATTATGTTATGGTTGATGGATTGGGTATCGGTGATGTGGGTGAGATAGTTTTAAGAGATAGAAAAATGCTAGCCAAAGATGGGATGTTTGTCATTGTAACCGTAATTGATAGACAAACTGGTAAGGTTCGGGGTTCTCCTGATATAATATCAAGAGGATTCGTTTATTTAAGAGAATCAAAAGAATTGCTGAGAGAAACCAGAAAGAAAGTAGTTGGAATTATCCACAAAAGCACTGGTTCGGGTGGAGCTGTAAATTGGGTTTACGTTAAAGATGAAGTTAGAAATAAAATAGGAGAATTTCTATACCAAAAAACCCAAAGAAGACCAATGATTTTACCAGTGGTAATTGAAGTTTAAAATTATGCGCATTTTTAGCGGTATCAGGCCAACAGGGGAAATTCATATTGGAAATTATTTAGGAGCGATTAAACAATGGATTGAACTTCAGGATACGGCTGATTGTCTTTTTTGTATTGTGAATTGGCATGCAATCACTACCCCTTTCAATCCTAAAGAAATGCAGAAAAAGATTTTGGATATGGCTATTGTTTATTTAGCGGCCGGTTTAAATCCTGAAAAATCAACCATTTTTGTCCAATCTCGGGTCAAGGAGCATACCGAATTGGCCTGGTTGTTAGGAACGATCACTCCCTTGGGAGATTTAAAAAGAATGACTCAATTTAAGGAAAAATCAAAAGAACATCCAGAATACGTAAATGCTGGACTTTTAAATTACCCTCTTTTGATGGCAGCTGATATTCTGCTTTATCAAACTGATTTAGTTCCGGTTGGTAAAGATCAAGAACAACATGTAGAATTGACCAGAGAAATTGCTCGCAGATTTAATCAAAGATTTGGAAAAACTTTTAAAGAACCTGGGGTTTTGCTTTCCAAGGCGGGACAAAAAATTATGTCCTTGCAAAATCCCAAGAAGAAAATGGCCAAAACTGGCGACCCGAAAAGCTGTATTGAATTGTTTGATGAACCAGAAATTATCGGAAAAAAAATAATGGCCGCGGTCACTGATCTCGGAAAAGAAATGAAATATGATCCTATTAAAAAGCCAGGGGTTTCCAATCTTCTAAGGATTTATAGCCTGGTTAGTGGAAAATCCATTCCTGAGTTAGAAAAAGAATTTAGAGGTGAAGGGTATGCCGAATTTAAAAAAGCCCTAACCGAACTTTTAATAAATTCTTTGAAACCTTTCAGAGAAAAAAGAAAAGAACTTCTCAAAAGAGAAGGTTATTTAAAAGAGATTTTAGAAAATGGGGCAGACAAAGCAAGGAAAATTGCAGGATTAACAATGACTGAGGTTCGAAAAAAAATGGGCTTATCTTAGCAATGTTTCACCTTACTAATCACCGGTATTGTTTATAAAATTTTAGCAAAAATTCTGCTAATAATTCGCCACCTAATTCTCCTTGTTTGTGATCGATGAAATATTCTGCCTGAACTCTGTTTGGTTCTACCGTAATTCCTTTCCCAAATTTGATCATTTCTGCGTCATTATAATTATTTCCAGTAGTTATTATCTGTTTTGGATCAATTTTAAAATACTTAGCTAAATTAACAATCCCAAGTCCTTTGGTCATTGATTTATTCCCTATATCGTATCCCTCATTGGTCCAAAGGCAATATAATTCTTTCTCTTTATCCACTTGTTTCACCAAATTTGGTATTTCCTCCATTTGATCACAATGGGGAGTCAAAATAAACAGTTTTGGCTCAAATCCTCTTATTCTGTTATCAACGACCATCATTGATTTGATTTTTTCTTTAATATCTCTTAACTTATTAAAGTAGCGATCAGGATAAATAGGGTGAATGATCTTGCCCTCCAACCAGGTTATATTACCATTTTCCGCTTGTAAAATGATGCTTTGGTCGAAAATTTCGTTAACCAAACTTCTAAGATATAAAATATTTCTGCCCGAAGAAAAACATAATTTTAGATATTTTTTAAGTTCTTTTAAATTTTTTATAAAACCCGGGGATAATTGTTTGGATTTCATATAAAGTTCGGTGCCGTCTTGATTCTCTCTTAATTCTGTACCGGTCGGTATAATCACTCCGTCTATATCAAAAGTAACAACTTTTATCGCGTCCAATTCCTTTTTTGTTATTTCGTTTAAATTTTTCATAATTTAAAAATTTAAAAAATTGACCCCAAGTTAAATTTATTATAATCTATCCTTATGAGCTTTTCAATTGGCATTGTTGGTTTACCCAATGTGGGTAAGTCAACTTTATTTAAAGCCCTTACTAAACAAAAAGTTGACATTGCCCCTTACCCCTTCACCACCATTAATCCTAATATTGGTAAGGTTTTTGTTCCTGATGAAAGATTAGAAAAAATCGTTAAAATTACAAACCCTGAAAAAATTACCCCAACCACAATTGAATTTGTGGATATCGCCGGTTTAGTTAAGGGAGCTTATAGGGGCGCGGGGTTAGGAAATCAATTTTTAGCTCAAATTAGAAATTGTGATGCGATAGCAGAGGTAATCCGGGCCTTTGAGGACTCGAGAATTGAACATGTCGAAAAAGAAGTTAATCCTAAAAGAGATTTGGAAATCGTCGAGGTCGAGCTTTTAATGAAGGATTTGGAAACGATTGATAAAATCCTAATCAAATTAGAAAAAGAAGTGAAATCAGGCGATAAAGAAAAAATAAAAAAATTTGATCTTTTGAAAAAAATAAAGGAAAATTTAGCCCAAGGAAAAAAAATATCTGATATCCCTTTTTCTGAGGAAGAAAATCGTTTAATCGAAGAATTCCAATTTTTGACTCAAAAATCAATTGTTTATCTATTTAACATCGGAAAATCGAACGGATTCAATATTGATGAAAGTTTGAAGTTAAAGATCGGCTCTCAATTCTTAACCGCTAATCTTAAGTTGGAAGAAGAAGTCTCGGAACTTTCGGAAAAAGAAATAGAAGAACTCAACATAAAACCATTTCTTGACCAGTTGATTTTAACTTGCTATAATGTTTTAAATTTAATCACTTTCTTTACTATTGCCGGCGGGAAAGAAGTTCGAGCTTGGACAATCAAAAAAGGAGCTTTGGCTCCCGAGGCCGGAGGAAAAGTTCATTCTGATTTTGAAGAAAAATTCATTCGAGCTGAAGTTATTCACTGGCAAAAACTGGTAGAATTGAATTCCTGGAAAAAGGCTCGAGAACTTGGCCTAATTAAAACGGTAGGAAGGGATTATGTGGTTCAAGACGGGGATATTATCGAATTTAAAATTTAAATTATGAAACTTTACGAATTAAACTATTTAATTTCACCTGATCTTTCTGAAGAAGAATTGAAAGTTTTCCAAGAAAAAATCAATTCTAATATTCAAAACGAAGGTGGAAAATTAGAAAGGGCAAAGGTACCGATTAGAAAAAAATTGGCTTATCCTATTAAAAAGAAGGGTGAGGCCTATTTAGTAACTTCGGATTTTTATTTTTTGCCAGAAAAATTAGAAAATTTTGAGAAAAAGTTGAAAGCGGAATCAAATATTCTCCGCTATTTAATTTTAACAAAGGAGATGCTAAAGAAAACTGAAATTCCTCAAATCGTACCCGAAGCTAAGGTACCTAAAGTAAAAAAAGAAAAGAAGGTTGAACTAGAAAAAATTGGAGAAAAATTAGAAGAAATTTTGGGGGAAATTTAATTCCTAAATTATGTATTTAAATAAAGTAATTTTAATTGGAAGATTGGTGGTCAATCCGGAAATGAGATCTACTCCTGGTGGCCAAAGCGTTTGTAGTTTTCGCTTAGCTACTAATAGGATTTGGGTTGATCAAAAAACTGGTCAAAAAAAAGAAAAAGCCGAGTACCATAATATTGTTTTATGGCGAAGATTGGCTGAAATTGCCAACCAATATTTAACAAAAGGGGCGTTAGTTTTAATTGAAGGTAGAATCCAAACAAGAAGCTGGCAGGACCGATCAGGAAATCAAAGATTTCGAACCGAAATTATAGCCGAAAGAATGCAATTGGGTCCAAAAGCAGCAGGAAAAGTAACTCCTGAAGAAACTCCTCCAGAAGTTCCTGAAGGAGAAATACCTGTTATTGAAGAGAATGAAATCGACATCAAAGACATCCCTTTTTAAACTAAAACCTGATCTATGAATTGTTATCTCTGCCAAAAAGGAACAAAGGAAATTGATTTTAAAAACACCGAGCTTTTGAAGAAATTTATTTCTGGCTTGGGAAAAATTAGGTCTAGAAAAAAAACTGGCATTTGCGCCCAACATCAAAGAAGATTGGCGATGGCGATAAAAAGAGCCAGATTTTTAGGATTGCTTTCTTATACTGAAAAATAGAATATAAAATCCTAAATTAGGAATCGAGAATCATGAATTGAGAAAATAAAACCGCCTTCAGAGGCGGTTTTAAGTTGTTTTTAGGCATGATCGGTATTCTTGATTCACAATTCTTTTTGGGCTTGGTTTGTAATTGCTGCTTTTATTTTTTCTACAATTGCAGGATTCTCTTTTAAAAATTTTTTACTGTCTTCAAACCCTTGGCCCAATTTGGTATTTTCAAACCCTAACCAACTTCCAGCTTTTTTAACTATCCCGGTTTTAATGCCAGTGTTCAAAATATCAGCTGAATAAGAAATTCCTTCGTTATAATAGATATCAAATTCTGTAGTTTTGAAAGGAGCAGCTACTTTGTTTTTTACAACCTTGGCTTTTATCCGGCTACCAATGATTTCTTCGCCATGTTTTATTTGGGCTATTCTTTTCAATTCAATTCGACAAGAGGCATAAAATTTTAGAGCTAATCCGCCTGGCGTTGTTTCCGGATTGCCCCACAAAACTCCAATCTTCATTCTGGTTTGATTCAAAAAAATGACAACGGTTTTTGTCTTAGATATAATTCCGGAAAGTTTTCTCAAGGCTTGACTCATTAATCTTGCCTGGAGTCCGATTTGGAATTCTCCCACTTCACCGGCAATTTCGGCCTGAGGAACGAGGGCGGCTACTGAATCTACAACAATAACATCGATTTCGCCTGATTTGACCAGGGTTTCAACGATTTGGAGAGCTTGTTCTCCAGAATCAGGTTGAGAGATTAATAAATCTTCAACATTTACGCCAATTTTTTTTGCCCAATCAGGATCTAAGGCATGCTCAGCATCGACAAAAGCTGCTACTCCCCCTCTTTTTTGAGCCTCAGCTAAAATATGAAGAGCTAAAGTTGTTTTTCCACCGCCTTCAGGGCCATAAATCTCAATTACTCTTCCCCTCGGTACTCCGCCTACTCCTAAAGCTGAGTCTAAAGAAATGGAACCAGTAGGGATAACATCAACATCAACCGGCCTCACTTCTTTCAATTTCATAATTGCTCCTTCCCCAAATTTTTGCTTAATTTCCTCAATCGTCTCTTCCAGGGCTCCTTTTTCAATTTTTGATTCTTTCTCTTTTTTTGCCATCTTTTTTTATTTTAAAATATTTAATAGTTTATTTCAAGTTACTTAGAGACAAAAGCAATTTTTCAACTAATGATATTATTCTCTTCGGATTGAAACTTTTGTTCCTCAGTATCTTCGGTAATATAAACTTCTCGGGGTTTAGCTCCATTTAAAGGTCCAACTACTCCTCTTTCTTCTAAGACATCAATTAATCGAGCCGCTCGAGCATAGCCAATTTTTAATCTCCTTTGTAAAAGAGAAGCCGAAGCCTTCCGGGATTCGATCGCTATTCTTTTGGCATCTTCATAAAGGGGGTCTTCTTCGGTCGGGAAAAACCCTGTTTTTTCCTCAACGGGATGCACCAGATTTTCTTTTAACTCTTGGGCCAACCTATCCTCAAATATTTCCTGGGATGTTTTTGACCTGAGCCATTTAACTACTTTTCTAACTTCTTTCGAAGAAATATAAGCGCCTTGTATTCTCCTGGATTTAAATGTTTCAGCTGAAATAAAAAGCATATCTCCTAAACCCAAAAGTTTTTCTGCTCCGGCCGTATCCAAAACGGTTCTTGAATCAACCTGAGAAGCTACTTGGAAAGTAACTCGAGAGGTAATGTTGGCTTTTATTAAACCAGTGATAACTTCTACTGAGGGTCTCTGGGTGGCTACAATTAGATGAATTCCTACTGCTCTGGCTAATTGTGCTAATCTAACAATTCCCGCCTCAATTTCTTTGCCTTTAGCAGCCATCAAATCAGCTAATTCATCAACAATTAAAACGATGTAGGGCAAGGGTTCGCTCTCAGTTTTTAAAGCTATTTCATTGAAACCAGTAATGTCTCTCACTTTAGCTTGGGCTAAAACCTCAAACCTTCTTTCCATTTCTTTAGTTAACCACTGTAAAACGCTAATCGCACGATTCACTTCTAAAATTACTGGCGTTAAAAGGTGAGGTAAATCATTATAGACCGGGAATTCAACTCTTTTTGGATCTACCAAAATAAATCTCAAAATTTTAGGAGAATTACGATAAATTAAACTCAAAATTAAACTGTTTAAAAAAATAGTTTTACCAGTTCCGGTACTACCGGCTACCAAGAGATGAGGCATTCTAGCTAAATCGGCAAAAATCGGAAAGCCAGAAACGTCTCTCCCTAAAACAATAGTTAAATTAGAAGGTAATTGCTGAAAATTTGGGCTTTCAATTAAATTTCTCAATCTGACTTTCGCCCTGATTTTATTTGGTACTTCTATCCCAACCAAAGATTTTCCTGGAATGGGTGCTTCAATTCGAATGGGATGAGCGGCTAAGGCTAAAGCCAAATCATTAGATAAAGAAGTGATTTTAGATAGTTTTACTCCTTCGGCTGGCTTTAAAGTATACTGAGCAACCGTCGGACCGACATTGATTTCTCCCATCTCTACCTTAATCTCAAAATTTTCTAAGGTCTTCTTAATAATGACGGAATTATTACGAATATCACCGGAATTGGGAAGTTCTCGATCGGTTTCAAGTAGATCGAAAGGAGGGGGTTGATAGGGAAAAGAGAGAGCTTTCTTTTCTAAAATTGGTTTGGTTTCAAAATCAATTGATTCTTTAATTTCGAATTTAGGCATTGGTTCAATTTCTTTAATTTTTAGTTTCGGCTCCTTGATACTTTTAAAAATCCGAGTAATTAAAGATTTCCTCTCCTCTTCCTTTACGATTGGCAAGGATGGAGATGATTTCTTAAAAATTTGCCAAGAAATTAAAAAAGCAGCTAAAATCAAAACCCCAAAGATTATTTGGGTGACTAAAATTCCAAAAAATTTTAAAGGAAGCCAACTTAGAATATAGCCCAGGCCTCCACCGCTTAACTTTCCTGGTTCAAGAGTTTCGAGAATTCCTGAAATTCCCAGAATTAAAAATAAAATCGCTAAAATTATTGAATTCCCAAATTTTTGATGTTTTAGGTCAGAAGTTATCCAGCCCAAAATAACTAAAAAAAGAGGCAATAAAAAAACGGTATTCCCCCCCAAAAAAAACAAAATTTTCAGAATTAATTTTCCACCAATTCCGGCTAAATTAAAAAAACTCAAAGTAATAACAATAGCAATCAAAAATAAGAAAATTCCCAAAATCAATCTCTTGGTTTGAGAAGATATTTTGGGTTTTTGATTAGTCTCTTTCGATTTTTTTTGATTATTAGCCATCTCTTCTTATTATACAATTTTATCTTTTACTTTTCGAAAGCCGGTACCAGCCGGAATCAGTTTCCCAATCATTACATTCTCTTTCAAACCATAAAGTTTATCTTCTTTCCCTTCCAGGGCCGCTTTAATTAAAACCCGAGTTGTTTCTTGAAAGGAAGCGGCTGATAAAAAGGAGTCGGAGGTTATAGCTACTCGAGAAATTCCCAGCAAAATTGGCGCTCCTTTGGCTGGTTTTTTCTTTTTTTCTTTCAAAATTTTATTTTCTTCTAAAAACCTGGTTCTTTCTACGATTTCACCGGGGACGAAAGAACTATCACCGCCGTCACGAATTCTCACCCTTGAAAACATCTGACGGGTAATAACTTCTAAGTGTTTGTCATGAATAATAGCGCCCTGCGAAACATAAATTCTTTGAATTTCTTTGATAATGTAACGTTGGGTTTCCATTTTGTCTCTTAATTTTAACAATTCTTTCAAATCTAAATTTCCTTCCGAAATTTGTTGACCCTTTTTCACTTCTTCTTTTTCTTTAACCCAGATTGCCATCCGGGGAGAAATTTTCAATTCTAGGATTTCTTTCTTTGACCGAGGATCTCCTTTTGATTTTATTTTTATCACCTTATCTTTGGTTATCTCAATGACCTTACCATCAACAGGAGAAAGTATTCCTTTTCCAGCCAAGGGTCTGGCTTCAAAAATTTCCTCAACCCTTGGTAAACCAAAAGTTATATCTCCTCCGCCAGCTACGCCACCAGTGTGAAAGGTTTTCATTGTCAACTGAGTGCCTGGTTCTCCAATTGCCTGGGCAGCAACAACTCCCACCGCTTCACCTAACTTCACTAATTGATTTACCCCCAAATCCCAACCGTAGCACTTCTGACAAATTCCCCTTATCGATTTGCAACTTAACGGAGAACGAACAAGAATTTTTTCAGCGCCCGAAGCAATAATGGCCTCGGCTTTTTTCCAATCAATAATCTCGCCTTTCTTTACGATTATTGTTCTTTTGTCTCTGATATCCTCTAAGACCACTCTGCCTAAAATCTTGAAAACAAAGTTTTGACCAATTTCATCGGCAGCGGTCCGGAAAATCTCAATCCCCTTTTCGTCGCCGCAGTCCTCTTCCGAAATTACAATTTCGTGGGCAACATCGACCAATCTCCGGGTTAAATAACCAGCGGTAGAAGTACGTAAGGCAGTATCAACTGTTCCTTTTCTGGCACCATGAGTGGAGATAAAATATTCCAAGACATTAAATCCTTCTTTGTAAGAACTTTTAATCGGAAGTTTAATTATTTCTCCCATAGGATTAATCACCAACCCCTTCATCCCGCACATTTGGACTGGTTGAGTCCATGAACCTCGGGCTCCGGAATCTACAATTGAAAACACCGACCCCTCGGGTGGTAAGGTTTGAGGAACAATTTTTTCAATTTTTGATTTTGTTTTTTGCCAAATTTCGATGGTCTTTAAGTTTTTTTCTTCCTCAGTAAATAAACCTTTTTGATATTCATTCTCGATTGTTTCAATCTCTTTCTCGGCCTCTCTGATTAGTCCTTCTTTTTCTTTTGGAATTTTCAAATCGTCTATCCCCCAAGAAAGTCCTAACAAAGTGGCATATTCAAACCCCAAATCTTTAATTTTGTCTAAACTTTCTACTGCTTTTTCTTTGCCATAACTGTCAATAATTTCATTAATCACTTTTTCTAACTTTTTAGAATTTATCAATTCATTAATAAATCGGTAGCCTTCGGGTAGGGTCTGATTAAAAATAATTCTTCCAACCGAGGTCTCTAAAAATTTAGGACCACCTGATCGAACTTTGATTTTGGCTCTTAAATCAACCTGGCCAAATTCATAAGTCAAGATAGCTTCTTGATAATTAGCAAAAATTTTCCCTTCCCCTTTTGTCCTTTCTTTAATTCTGGTTAAAAGATAACAACCAATAATAATGTCTTGGGCAGGAGCAACGATCGGGAGACCCGTGGCCGGTTTTAAAAGATTCAAGGTTGAAAGCATAATTTCTCTGGCTTCTTTTTGAGCTTCCTCAGAAAGTGGTAAATGAACCGCCATTTGATCACCATCGAAATCAGCGTTGAAGGCACGACAAACTAGGGGATTAATTTGGATTACTTCGCCCTCAACTAAATGAGGTTCAAAGGCCTGGATTCCCAAACGATGAAGGGTTGGGGCTCGATTTAACAAAACCAATTTGTTTTTAACCACTTCCTCCAAAATTGCCCAGACCTCTTCTGTTTCTTGTTCAATTAATCTTGAGGCCGCTCGGACATTATAAGCTAATTCCTTATCCAAAATTCCTTTAATAACAAAGGGTTTAAATAGTTCTAAAGCCATTTTTTTAGGCAAACCGCATTGATTAAGTTTCAATCCCGAACCTATTACAATCACCGATCGACCTGAGTAATCTACTCTTTTACCCAAAAGATTTTGTCTGAATCTCCCCTGTTTACCTTTAAGCATGTCAGCCAAAGATTTCAAAAGTCTTTTACCTCCAGTGGTGGCTTTAGTAATTACTCCTTTTCTCATGCCGTTATCAATTAGAGCATCGATTGCTTCTTGCAACATCCTCTTTTCGTTTCTAACAATTACTTCAGGAGCATTAATCTCCAGGAGATATTTAAGTCTATTGTTGCGATTGATAACTCTTCGATATAAATCATTTAAATCTGAAGAGGCATAACGACCTCCATCTAACTGCACCATTGGTCTTAAATCAGGAGGCAATATCGGCAAAACAGTTAAAAACATCCATTCCGGTCTGATATTGGCACTTAACATTGATTGAAAAATTTTAAATCTCCTGAGGATTTTTCTTCGATTGGCGGCTGGAATCTCTTTGATTTCTTTTTTCATTTTATCAATCTCTTTTTTCAGATCAATTTGCTCGAAAATTCTTCGCAGAGTTTCTGATCCCGTGCCGGCCTCAAAAATCTGGCCATATTTTAAGGAAAGCTCTCGATATCTCACTTCCGAAAGAACTCGTAAGGGTTGTAAATTCAAAACTTCTTCTCTGGCCCTATCTCGAGCCGATTTTAGTTCTTCCATTGTTGTTTTTAATTCTTTTTTATTTTTTGGTTTTTGCTTGTCCGCCGAAGCTTTAGCGGAGGCGGAGGTTTTTATTTTTTGTTTGTATTCTTTTTCAATCTCTTCCAGAATTTTTTTCTTTCCTCCTTCATCGACTTTAGTAATGATATAGGCAGCAAAATAAATCACTCTTTCTAACCTTGGTAAAGAAATATCCAAAACCATTCCCATTCGCGAAGGAACTCCTCTCAAAAACCAAATGTGAGAGCAAGGCGTTGCCAATTTAATATGCCCCATTCTTTCTCTTCTAACCGAGGACTTTGTTACCTCGACCCCGCAACGATCACAAATTATTCCTTTGTAGCGAATCCTCTTATATTTTCCACAATAGCATTGGTAATCTTTGGTCGGTCCAAAAATTTTCTCGCAAAACAACCCGTCCTTTTCCGACCTCTGGGTTCGGTAATTGATGGTTTCGGGTTTTGTCACTTCGCCATGTGACCAAGATAAAATATCTTCGGGTGAGGCCAATTTAATTTTTATTGATTCAAGATCAGTTACTCTCATATTTCCTACGAATTACGAATTTATTACGAATATACGAATAGCTTTGAAGCGAGGCAAGTAATTTCAGGGACGCTTAAAGGCTTGAGCGGGCATGGTTTCTGCCAAAGGCAGAAGAGCGAAAGCCTTTACGCGAGTGAGCGAGACGCGCTGTCGGGACGCGAGAACTTCCCGCGTCAGCGGGAGTTCCCGTCCTAGGCGAGCGAACGACCCTGAAATTAGCTTGCCGAGCGATCCTCTTGGGATTTTTCTTTAATTTCAATATTCAAACTAATAGCTTTTAATTCATTGATTAATAAATTTAAAGATGCCGGAACATTGGGGTTCTTAATCGGCTCTCCTTTCAAGATGGATTGATAAGCGGCTGCTCGACCCTGAACATCATCGGATTTTATCGTTAACATTTCTTGCAAAGTGTGAGCGGCTCCATATCCTTCCAGGGCCCAAACTTCCATTTCACCAAATCTTTGACCACCAAATTGGGCTTTACCACCCAAGGGTTGTTGAGTAATTAAAGAATAGGGACCAATGGATCTGGCGTGAATTTTATCTTCAACCATATGAATCAATCTTACCAAATACATATAGCCCACCGTGATTTTTTCAGGAAAGGGCAAACCATTTCTGCCATCATAAAGGATAATTTTGCCATCTTCAGATAGACCTGCTTTTTTAAGTTCTTCTTTAATTTCAATTTCGGTAGCCCCGGCCAAAGAAGGAGAAACAGCAATGTAGCCCAGTTTTTTAGCGGCCAGACCCAAACTGGTTTCTAAAAGTTGACCGAGATTCATTCTCGAAGCGATACTTAATGGATTCAAAATAACATCGACTGGGGTTCCGTCTTCTAAAAAGGGCATGTCTTCAATTGGTAAAACCTTAGCAATAACTCCTTTGTTCCCGTGACGGCCAGCTAATTTATCACCGGCTTGAATTTTTCTCATCTCAGCTACTTGAACATCAATTCTTTTTATCGCTCCGGGGTCCAGTTGATGACCCAGGTCTCGAGAGAAAACTTTAACTTCTCTCACTCTCCCTCTTTTTCCATGTTCCATTAATAAAGAAGTATCTTTTACTTCTCTGGCTTTCTCCCCAAAAATAGCCCTTAATAATCTTTCTTCAGCGGTTAAATCTACTTCTCCTTTGGGAGAAATTTTGCCAACCAAAATATCGTTTGGACCAACTTCTGCCCCAATCCTGACCAATCCTTCTTCGTCTAAATTTCTCAACTTTTCTTCAGAAACATTTGGAATATCGGCAGTCGTAATTTCTGGCCCTAATTTTGTTTCTCTGACATCGCAGATGAAATCTTCAATATGAATTGAAGAAAAAAAATCGTCTCTAACTAATTTTTCCGAAATTAAAATAGCATCTTCAAAAGTTCCTCCGCGCCAAGAGATTAAAGCAACAAGAACATTTTGTCCCAAAGCCAGATGACCTTGGGAAATTCCTCCGCCATCGCTCAAGACGTCTCCATTTTTGACGATATCTCCTTTTCCAACTAAAGGCCTTTGATGAAAACAGGTAAACTGATTAGTTCGAATAAAGGTTTGCAAGGGATAATTTTTTTCTCCTTTTTGGCTTTTAATTTTAATGTGATTGGCATCTACTTCTGTAACAACGCCATCTTCTTCAGTAATAACTTCTCGGCCCGAATCTCTGGCTACTCTTTCTTCAGTTCCAGTGATAACCAGAGGAATTTCGGGTCTAATCAAGGGAACGGCCTGCCTTTGCATATTAGAACCCATCAAAGCACGGTTAGCATCATCGTTTTGCAAAAAAGGGATAGAAGAAGTGGCAATGGAGATAGATTGAGCTGGCGAGATATCAAAAAAATCAACCTTTTCCCTGTCAACGAGGCCCGGTTCACCTTTTATCCTGGCCTCAACTTTTTTTGGTAAAATTTTTCCATTTTTATCGGTCTCTACTCCGGCATGGGCAATGTTGTATTGTTCTTCTTCATAAGCATTGAGGTATTGAATGTCAAAGGTGACTCTTCCATTTTTAACTTTAAAATAGGGTGTTTCAATAAATCCGTAAGGATTAATTTTCGCAAAACAAGCTAAATGGGAAATTAGTCCTACGTTAGGACCTTCTGGTGTTTGAATGGGACAAATTCGACCGTAATGACTAGGCTGGACATCTCTAACTTCAAATCCAGCCCTTTCTCGAGTCAACCCTCCCGGCCCGGTAGATGACAATCTTCTTTTATGTTCCAGTTCGGCTAAGGGATTTTCGTTGTCCATAAACTGAGCCAATTGCGAGGAAGAAAAGAAGGTTCTAATGACTGCCATAAAAGGCCGTGGATTAATTAATTGAACTGGGGTCAGGGTTGAAATATCTAAAGTAGCCATTCGATCTTTGATGATTCTGGTCATTCTCATCAAACCCACCCTTAGTCGATTGAGCAAAAGTTCATTTAGGGTTCTGACTCGCCTATTACCTAAATGGTCAATCTGATCGGCTTTTGCTTGAGGGTTGTTATTTAAACGAATAATCTCGCGCAAAACGGCGACAATATCTTCTGGTTTTAAAACTCTGTCAGATACCGTAATCTCTCCCTCAGGATTTCGAGGGTTATCCAATTTAATTTTTAACCCCGCACCAGAAACTTCGTTTCGGTGCGGGACTAGTCCAGCATCGAGCTTCGCTCTGGTGCTGGGTTTAAGTTCCGGCAATCTCTGCCCAGTTCGCCAGCGACCCACTTTTGATAAATCATACCTTTCGAAGTTAAAAAACATGTTCTCAATGAGTTCTCGGGCTGTTTCGGGTGTAGCTAAATCTCCGGGTCTTAAATGCTGATAAATTTCAACTAAAGCTTCGGACTGACTTTTAGTTTGGTCTCTTTTTATTGTTTCTTGGATGTATTTAATTTCTGGATTAACATCAGCGTCCTGAAAAATTTTAAGAATTTTTTCGTCTTGATCAACTCCCAGGGCTCTCAAAAGAGTAGTGGCTGCTACTTTTCTTTTTCGATCAATTTTGACGCCAATAAAACCTGAGGGTTCAGTTTCAAATTCCAACCAAGCCCCTCGATTGGGAATAATTTTCGCTCCAAAATAATTTTTGCCCCTAAGGAACTGAGAAGTAAAAAAAACTCCCGGCGAACGAATAAGTTGGGAGACAATTACTCTTTCTACTCCGTTAACGATAAAAGTTCCCCTTTCGGTCATCAAGGGGAAATCAGCTAAGAAAACCTCTTGTTCTTTGATTTCTTTTGTCTTGAGGTTAACCAGTCTCGTTTTCGCCCGTAAAGGTGCTTCAAAGGAAGCGTTGTTTTCTCTCGCCTCCAAAGGAGTTTTGTACTTCGGTTTGTCTAATCTATAATCTAAAAACCACAGTTCTAATTCCTTTCCAGTATAATCTCGAATTGGAGAAGTTTCGGCAAAAAGTTCTTTTAAATCTCTTTCCCAAAATCTCTGCCAGCTTTCTCGTTGAATAATGAGTAAATAAGGTAGGGGTAGAGAAATCTTTGATTTTGAAAAATCTTTAAATTTCATTAAAATTTGAAAACTTTCCCCATTTCTGGGGATAATATTGAAATTAAAAATGAGAGAAAAACCAATCTGTGGATATCTTCTATCTTATTCTTAATTTAGAATTTGTCAAGTCCCGCTACAACTTTAGTGGTGTGGGACTACTTCCGCACCTAATTTATTCGGCGACGGAAACTAAATCCAGGACTTATTTTTCTAATCTTTCTTGTGGTTTTTCTTCAATCAAGGGCTGGGTAAGATTTATCCCTTCTAAAGCGGGCTTGCCTTCTCTTAAATTGGCTAAAATACTTTTTATTTCTAAATTTTCTGGGTTCAATTTTTCAATTTTCTCAAATTGTTCAATGGCCAAATCTTTTTTTCCTTCTTTATCATAAATTAGCCCCAAAAAATATCTGGCATTAGAATAATTCTCATCTATTCCTACTGCTCTTTCAAATTCGGCTTTGGCTTTTTCTAATTGATTCTTATTATAATACAAAATTCCAAGTTGAAAAGCCAAACCAGCATCGAAAGGGGCTATTAATTTTGTTTCTTCCAATTTTGCAATGGCTTCTTCGGTCTTTCCTTCCCTTTGGTAAATCATGGCTAGTTGAAAATGGGCCGGAGCATAATCTAATTTCAATTCTATTGCCTTTTGAAAGTTGTCTTTTGCCAGATTTAAATTTTCTAAAATTTCCTTTTCCTCGCCTCCAGCCTTGGTTAATAAATCAGCTTTTGCTAGATAAACTAAACCGATTTCGTTAAAAATATATGGGTTTTTAGGTTCCAATTCCATTGCTTTTTGATAAGATTCTATTGCCCAATTTTCAGCTTCCCCTGATAAACCAATCAAGTTTCGGTAGATAAATCCTCTGGCATCCCAGTTAGCCACATTTTTTGGTGAAATCTCAGTGGCTTTCTTTGTCAAATCTAAAGATTGGAAAATAATTTCTTGAGATTGAGGCAATGTCTGCCCTGAGGCCAACGATTGATTGAGTTTAATTAAATAAAGTTGCGAAAGATATTGAAGATAATTATCTGAATTAGGATTTAAATAAACTGCTCTTTCTAAAAAATTTATCGCCTGATTTAACTCTCCCTTTTGCCAAACATTCAATCCTTGAGAGTACCTTAATTCAGCAAAATAGTTTTTCACCAAAATAAAGGATAAACTAATTCCCGAAAGAAATATTAAAACCAAAAAAGTTGCCAAAATAAAAGAAGAACGGGCAGAAAAAAAGAGGGTTTTCATCTTTGGGTTTAAACTAGAAAAACTGGCTAAAATCAACCAGAAAATAAAGAGTAGGGAAAAATTTATCGGAGAAAGAAATTGAGAAAAAACTACACCGAAGAAACTAGCAAAAATTCCAAGATAAAATAAATTATCCTCTTGGGAGAAAAGATTTTTAAAACCAAACCTGAAAAAAGTCCCAAAAATGAAAAATAAAGACAAAAGGCCCAAAATTCCGCTGGTAATTAACTTATCTTGAATTTCCGAAGCACCACTTGAAAATCGCCAGGCCCAAAATGATGTTTGATTTATCTCAATGGGTTTAAATTGAGAATAGTCAAAAACGAAGGTAGAAGGACCGGTTCCCAAGAATAAATTTTTCAACCCTTTAAGGGTATTTTTGGCAATTTCCAATTCACTTTTTTGATTCAGATAAACTTCCGCTGGAAGTTGAACTTTCGGCCAGGAAACTTTAAAGGTTAAAAAGAAAAGGGCTAAAATAATGATCAGAATTGGAAAAAAAACAAGGCCAAATTGATCGGTTCGTTTTAAAGTTAAAAGACCAAATATCAATAAAATGGAAGTCCCGGCAATTAAAGTTACCCAAGCCAAAGAAAAATTAACTAAAATTATAAAAAAGAAAAAAGAAATTGAATAGATTGCCAAAAACCATCGAACTAACTTTTTAGAAATGATTGCTAATAAAATTGTCAAGGGCAACAAAATAGCCAAAAAGATTGTTAAAGAATTTGGGGTTCCAATGGTGTTAAAATAGCTATTCCTAACTAAAATCTGGAAAATTGCAAAAATGGTTGCCAAAAATATTGAGGTAACAAAAACAAGAAAGAGCCGGAAGATTTCTGCTTTTTTATTAAGAATATTTGAAACTAAAAAATAAAAAATTACGAAAAAAAGAAGAGTTAAGAAGCCTTGGCTTAAATTTAATGGCCAGCCCCAAAAACTTCCTCGGCGGAACAAAGAAAAAATTGTTGAAAGGGCATAAGTTAAAAGAAAAACTAAAATCGGTATATTAAGAAAATTTAAATTGATTTCAGTTTTACCGAGCAGAAATAGCTTCAGTAACCAAATAAATAAAATAATCAATACAAAAATTACTAATAAATTCTGTTTACTGAAATTAAGAGGATCTAAGGTAAAAGGTAAAAAGAAAATTGGTAATAGAAAAACTAAAAGATAAATTAAAACCTTGCTAATTTTCTGGAAAAGCTCGATTGTTCTTGGCGATTTAATTTTCAAGGAAATTTTCATTTTAACCGTTAATTTAAAACTATTTAGATTATATCAAGAATGTCACTTTTAATCAAGGAGATTTAATGGGTTTTGAAACTTTGTAAGATACCCAAACTGATGAAATTTGAAATTAAATTACTTCCTCCATAACTCACGAAGGGTAACGAAATGCCAATAATCGGCAATATTCCTAAATTCATTCCAATATTAATGAAAATTTCAGATGATAAGAGAATAGCAAGGCCTAGGGCAAAAAGTCGGGGGAAATTTGATTGGGACAAAATGGCAATTCTAAGAATTCGCCAAATTAAAATAGCAAATAAAAAAAATAGAAAAGCTACCCCGAAAATCCCTGTCTCTTCGGCTAGGGCAGCAAAAATAAAATCAGTTTGGGGTTCTGGCAAAAAACCGTATTGGGTCTGAGAACCCTTCGATAGTCCTTGACCAAAAATTCCTCCGGATCCAATAGCGATCTTTGATTGGGCCTGGCTCCAACCAATTCCTCGAGGTTCAAATTTAGGTTGAAAAAAACTAATTATCCTTTGCTTCTGGTAATCTTTTAAGAAAAACTGCCAGCCCAGAGCTAAAACTAAAAGGAATAGGATCAAAAGGAGAAAAAAATGTCTGATTTTTATTCCAGAAATAATTAAAATTCCAACCCATAAGATAGCTAAAATTAAAACCAATCCTAAATTTGGTTGAAAAAAAATCAAGATAGCCGGTAGTAAAAAATAAAATCCCGAAATTACAATGTGTGAGATTCGGTACATTTCAACGTGTCTCTTGGAAAAATATTTTGCCAATAAAATTATTAATGTAACCTTAGTAAATTCAATCGGGTCAATTGAAATCGGGCCCAATCTATACCAACCTTTTGTTCCCCTGATCTCCGGGGCGAAAAAGAAAAGACCGGCTAATGAAATTAAACAAAATAAGTACAAAACCAAGATTAAATAAGAATTCTCCTTGAAAATTCGCCAATCTAAAAAACTCAATAAAATCATTAAAAAGAAGGAGATTATTAAAAAAACAATTTGTTTCTTAAAATTTAAGAAATCACCTTTGGCATGCGAGGAACTGTAAATTGATAAAAGACCAATAACAACTAAAAGAAAGGCAGTAATAATCAAAACCCAATCTAATTTTTTAAAATGAATTAAAAGGAATTTCATTTTATCATTTTTAAAAATTCTTCCTCAGAAATTATCTTTACTCCAACAAGTTTTTTTGCTTTTTCCATTTTGGAACCAGGCTTTTTTCCAACAACCACAAAATCTGTTTTTTGGGAAACCGTTTCTAAAATTTTTCCGTCTAGAAATCGAATTTTTTCTTTAGTTTCTTCTCTGGTCATCGTTTCTAATGTACCAGTTAAAACGAAATTCTTTCCTCTAAGAGGTTGGTATTTTGGTTTTTTTTCTTCAATAATTTCTACTCCAACTTTTCTTAATTTATCTAAAAATTCTAAATTTTCCTTTTTTTGAAACCAAACGTAAATAGATTTCGCAACTATTGGGCCAATATTTATTAATTTTTGAAATTCTTCTGAACTTGCTTTTTCCAATTTTTCCAAAGAACCAAAATATCGCGCTAAATCCTGAACCGTTTTTTCGCCACCATTTCTAATTCCTAAAGCATAAATAAATCGGGATAAGATAATTTTCTTTTTACCCTGTATAGCCTCAATCAAATTTTTTGTTGATTTTTCAGCAAACCTTTCCAGGGAAATTAAATCTCCTTCTTCTAACTCAAATAGATCTGCCGGATCTTGAACTAAACCCTCATCTAATAATCTATCAATAATTTTGGGGCCCAAACCAACAATATCAAAAGCTTTTTTGGAGACAAAATGATAAAAGTATCTTCTTTTCTTTGCCGAACATTTTGGATTTTTACAACGCCAGATTGCTTCCCCTTCTAATTTTTCTAGTTTTTGACCACAAATTGGGCAATTTCTGGGAAAATTAATCTCCCTTTCTTTTCCTGTTCTTAATTCTGGGAGTGCTTGAATTACCTCTGGTATCACATCCCCCGCCCTCCCAACGATTACAGTGTCGTCAATTTTTACCCCCAATTTTTTAATTTCATCTTCATTATGAAGAGTGGCTTTTGAAATTTTCACTCCGCCGACTTCAACCGGTTTTAAGACCGCAACCGGAGTTACCGCTCCCGTTCTTCCAACCTGAAATTTAACATTTTCTAAGATTGTTGTTGCTTGTTTGGGAGAAAATTTAAAAGCCCTAACACCCCGCGGACTTTTCCCTACCACCCCCAACCCTTGAAAGATCTCATTATTATTAATATTGATAACCACACCATCTATTTGAAAAGGAAGTTTTTCCCTCTTTTTTTCCACCTCTTTCCAAAATCCAATTACCTCATCTAAACTTTTACAAACTTTTCCTGGATCAGTTTTAAATCCCAAAACTGGTAAAATCTGATGCTTTTGGGAATGTTTCTTCTGTCCAAAATCAGTGATGATATCATAGGCCAAAAATTTTAAAGGTCTGGAGGCTGCCAATTTTGAATCTAATTGTCTGATTGATCCGGCGGCTAAATTTCGAGGATTGGCAAAAGTTTTTTCTCCTCTTTTTTTAAGTTCATTGTTCAATCTTTCGAAATCTCTAACGCCTATATAAACCTCGCCCCTGATTTCAATTTCTCCTTTTTTAATCAATTTTTTTACCTTCTCTTCGATTTCTTTTGATGGTAATTTATTGTGAATTTCCAATTTTAAGGGAATCGATTCGATTGTCTTTAGGTTTTGGGTGACATTTTCTCCTAATAAACCCGTTCCTCTTGTCGAACCGTAAGTGAAAATTCCATTTTTGTAAACCAAAGAAATAGCAAAACCATCGAATTTTAATTCAGCAAAATATTCAAATTTTTGACCAGGAACTAATTTTTTGAAATAATCTTCCCAATCTTTTAATTCCTCTTCGGAAAAAATATCTTCAATGGACAACATTGGAATTTTGTGTTCAACCTTTTTAAAACCTGGCAAGGGTTCTCCAGCCACTCTTTGGGTTGGGGAGTCAGAGGTAATAAATTCGGGAAACTCTTGTTCTAATTTATAAAGTTCGTGTTTTAAAGAATCTAGGGCTTCAGGAGAAATCTCTTCTCTATCCAAAACATGATATAAATAGCGGTGGTAATTTATCAATTTTTTCAGTTTTTCAATCCTTTTTTTCAACTCAAATTTTGTTAATTTTTGAGCCATATTTTCTTGAATTAATTATAAAGGAGGCAGAATCTACATTAAAGATTGCTTGGAATTCCCAAAAAGTAGGCTAAGTAGACATTATTTATCATTCCAAAAAATAAAATTTTAGCTAAAAGATTCTATTTTCCACCAAAAAAAGAAAGAAATTTAGTTAAAGCAATAATAATTTTAAAAGCTTTAGAACTAATAGAAGAGATAATTAAAAAGTAAGAAGTTTTTTAAAATAAATGGAACCCTTAATGGGTTTTTAAATTTCCCAATTTAATTTTTAGCAGAGGTCTGCCGAAGGCGGGACAATAATCAGGAAAAATAAATAGACTTGACCCCATTTTATGACCCCATTTTACTAGTTAATCACCGCATAAAGTTGAGAGCAAAGCCCATCTGTAACCCCAATCGCTTGCTGTCGCAAACTAACGCCAATATCCAAATCATTAACTTCATCAACCGTCCACGCCACGCCCGTTACTGGGTTTGTTGTCCAAGTTTGACTTTTATCTGCCCAAACACCATCTGTTAATGCAACTGCTGTTCCCTCTGTTATTGCCTGTGCTAACGCCCTTATTCTTGGTCTGGCATAACTTGCCTTTATGCCGCTTTTCTCCACACGAAAATAAACTGTAACCGAGTTAATCGTTGAACCCGCTGGAATAGATGGTGAAGACGTTGAATACAAATCGTCTTGGAATGTGGTTTGGTCTTCCTCCCCTACATAATCAGTATCATCTGCGGGCGTTTCATTTACGCAGTCCCAATTTGCCCGCCCCGCTGGCCATGGAAGAAGCACTACTGAAACATTAGCATTCGGATATAAAGTTACGGTTACAGGCGGTGGCGGTGGTGGATAACTTATCTCAACCGCCCTTTTTACTTCTTTAAAACTGCCTACCGATTCCCATTTTTGTTCTCCGACTATCTTAGTGACTTCGTAACTAGCCTCACCAAGAGGTGTATCAAAAATTTCTCCAGTTTCTCCCTTGACTCTTTTGTTATAAAGCGAGTGTTCGATTCCAGTATCGGCAGCATAAAAGGCAACTACCGAATCTCCCATTCCTCTAATCATTTTCATCTGGGAAACAATAATTAAACTTACTCCTAAACCAATGGCTATCAAAATGAACATAATTATTAAGGCGAGATAGAGAGAAACACCTTTTTTATAATTTTTAAACATAATTAAAAATTAATAATACATAATAAATAATCATTGAACAGTGTCTAAAGCTCTTTGGGAAATCGAGGTTTGAATTTGGATTTTTGGCTGTTCTCCGGTTGCTCCCCTCCCCAACGCCTCCAAAAAAATAGTCACCCTCGGTTGAAGGGTATCGGTTTGAGTTTCGCCAGAGAGATTAATTTTGAAATTTTGGACAATTATTTTTTCTGAGGTTAAATAATTTTCGACACCCTCTCTTGATTCTTTTAATCTATTCGAATCTAAATAGAATGTTTGGCATTCATTGTGATAGTTTCTAAAATTTATTCCATTGGAAAAAGTTTCGTAATTTACTTTATCCCCAGTAAGACAATTTTTAACTACGCCACCTGAGTCTATGTCATCTTTTATTGCCATCCTCAAAGCTCTGCCCATATACTCTAAAACATAACTTGTTTGATCTAACAATTCTTGGGTTGCCAAAATTTTTCTTTGAGAACGAATTACCGAAATAAAAATTCCAGAAATTGCCCCAATAGTTATGGCAAAAATTGCCACTGCCGCCAAAATCTCAATCAGGGACACTCCTTTTTGTTTTATTGTTAAATTATTAAATTGTCTCATTGTTTATTTCCAATTATATAAATTTTCTTGGACGGGAAAACTATGGGGTTTTCCCCTTTCTTCCCAGAAAACTTCAACTGTAACTATCATTTTATCGTATCTACCGCTACCTGCAGGATATTCTTCTTTTGAAATAGTAATTTTTCTTTTAAATTTTGTTTCAGTTCCGGTGGCATAATTGTAAAAATTGTTAGTATCAAGTTTTAAAAAATTTCCCGTGCCATATGAAGCCAAACAATTATGAGAAGGAGGATTGGTGGCGTCAGGATCAACAACGGTGGTGCAATAGTAGTCAACCTCACAACCAGTAGAACAACTGGTTAATCCTTCATCCCAGGGATTAGTGGTACCTTCTAACCAATTTGTATCCCTGATATTCCTGACAATTTCAATTCCTTCCTGGGCTAAATAGGCAGCAATTAATCTGTCCTTAGAAAAAGTAGCCGAAGAAATTGTCTGGGCAACCAAAGAAGAAACCCCAACAATTCCAGCCGTAATGACAAAAATTGCCACAATCGCCTCCATCAGGGTAAAACCTTTTTTTATCATTTTGTTTTGTTTCATTGTGTTTTATTCTATTTCAATTAAACCGGCGGAATTTACGCTAATTGTTTTAGTTTGACTATTAGCGCCAATTAATCGGATTCCTCCGAGTGAACGTGGATCGCCTGGATCTCTAATGTCAGTTATTGGGTCAGGTGATTTAAAAGTGATCCAAAGACCTGTCTGAGGAGAAGAAGTAAAAAGTTCGACAATCCTCACCCCTTCTTCTAAAGGTATTTTTTCAACTTCGACGTCAGGATTAGATTGATATGTGCCATTATCATTATTATCGGCAAACAAAATATAATAATCTGGATTGGCCGTAGTAAACTCAACCCCGTAACGAGGCGGAACCGAACCCTGGTATTCTTTTGCTCCCATTGCCATTGCCTGGGCCCTTCTGATATCTTGAGCAAGTTTGTTTGCCGATCTTTGTAAAGCGAATTGTTGCCCACTTTGACGGTAATTAGCAAAAACTACTCCGGCTATTAAAATGATAATAAAAATTGAAACCAGAAGTTCAACCAGGGTGAAACTTAGTTCCTTGTGAAATTTTTTCATTATTATATTCGGAAAAAAATTAAATACCAATTTATTAATTGGTTGCTCCAAAATAAGGCAACGAAAGTTCCGGTTACCAAAAATGGTCCAAAGGGAACTTCACTCTTTAAGGTTTTCTTTTTAGCAAAAATCAATCCAATTCCTATTATAGCACCGATCAAATAGGCAAAAAACAGAGAAACTAAAATATTTGGGAAACCCAAAAAAAGCCCCATCAAAAATCCCAATTTGACATCGCCAAAACCGAGCCATTTACCTCGTGAAATGAGGAAAATCGAGAGAAAAAATGCGGATGCTCCAAGAGCACTGTAGATAGAATTTAGAATGTAGAATTTAGAATGTAGAATTAGATTGCAAAGAAAGGAGGTGAAAATGGCAGGGTAAATTACTTTGTCAGGGATTAGATAGTGCTTGAAATCATAAACAAAAATAACAATGAGAAAACTAGTAATTAGTAACCAGGAACCAGTAACGAGTAAATTTGGAAAGGTGTGATATGTGACAAAAATAAACAAAACACCGGTTGCTAATTCAACAAAAGGATACTGCCAAGAAATTTTTTGATGACAATAGCGACATTTTCCTTTTAAAGTTAAAAAGCTCAAAAGAGGAATTAGGTCTTGCCAACTTAAAATATGTTTGCAATGAGGACAATAAGACCTGCCTCTTAAAAAACTTTCGTTTTTTTCCAACCGATAAATCACACAATTTAAAAAAGATCCAACTGTTATTCCAAAAAGAAAAATAAAGAAATAAAAAAAGAAAACGCAATCCATTTCTTTATTATAACCAATTTATCGAAAATGAAAAAACGAGGTTTAACCCCGTTTTTTCAATTCTATTTTTAATTTTCATTTCCTCTACGGACACTTAATATTTGTCGGACAATAGATGGAATCAATGATACGTCCAGTATAGCCAGTCGAATCTAAACAATAGTAAATGTTTAACCTGTTTAACTGTTTAACATCGGAAGTTAAACAGATTATTCTAAGTATAAAGGGTGGGGAAAAACAATTCTCTGCTCCAAAAAGTCCTTCGCAAATTTGAGGTATTCTTCTTGATTTATAATTGCTTCTTTCCCAAAAAATTTCACTATTAACTCTCGGGAAGTTAAAATCTTGGATTTTCTTTTTCCAAAAAGGTCAGGGAAACTTGAATATTGATATTCATTTAAAAATTTTAATGCTTCTTTTCCATTTTTTAAACCTTCTTTCCTCCAACCTGGTTGATAGACATCTAAAGGGTTTATTATATTGATGTAACGCAAAACGGCATCTAATTGAAAATTGGTTTGAATTGGCACAATTTTGTATCGACTTTCAAATAAAGTACCCTTCCGGTTATGTTTCAAGTTAAAGTATTTCGCAAAACCAATGTTTAATCTTTGCATATATATTGGAATTCCATTTTCTATGTTGGGAAATAAATTGAAATGATAATGATTAATCACTAAAACAAAACTCAAAAAATTTACCAATGGAGGATGTTCTTTGATTATAAACTTAGAAGATATCTCCTCTCCTGCCAACAATGAATAAGCAGCTTTGATTACATCTTTTCGATGAAGATTAGATGCTGGCTTGCCGACATTTGCGGCATACATTTGAAAAATGAAACGAAGACAATCTCCTTCCTTAGCAAAAATTTCTCTTCTTTCCACTGCTCGATTAAGAATATGATAAGGCTGATTTCTATTCAAAAAAATTTCTCTTTTTGCCGCCATATATTTAACTTTTCATTGTTTAACTTCCGATGTTAAACAGTTAAACAGATATTAAAAAGAAAGAAAAAACAGGTCATTTTTTTATTATAACTAATTTAAACAAAACAAAAAACGGGGCGAAGCCCCGTTTTTGTAACCATTTTCGGATTATTGACAAGCAATGTGTCCAGCCGCACAATTAGCAGTCGTCCCGGCATAACCAGTTGAATCTATGCAATAGGAACCAGAACCATTTGGTACTAATTGAGCCTGGACGCAGTATGCATCTCCGGTCGCATAACATTCTGGATAAATACTATTTATTCGATAAATATCACTCTCAATTACACCTAAAGTACTTTGATAACTACCGTCACCATTAAGTGTATCATCACTAGGATCGCATAGATCAATGTAGGAATCGTCATTGTTTTTAATCATGACAGCTTGAGGTCTAACTTGAGCTAAGTCCGTTTCAATTCTTGAGTTTCTAGCCCTATCCCTTGCTGAACGGGCAGCAACTGCTACAAGTGACGCCAAAATGCTAATAATGACAACTACTAGCAATATTTCAATTAAGGTAAAGCTATGTATAAATTTCTGATTTCCTAGCACGCTAAAATTATTGTCATTCTTAGAAAGGCTTGCCATCAAAACAATAAAAAGTAATGTTTAACTTCGGATCTTGATCATTAAAGATCCACTAATCGCAGAGGCAGTTACCCCCTGCAACGCAACCGACGACACAGGTAGTAGAGGCTGCAGTAAGTCTTTCAGATTTTAATCCGCTATCTACACACCAATAACCACCTGAATTCAATTTAGACACTGCACAAAAATTACAATTTACACAAGTAGCAGAATTACCTATACGAATAGCAAGATCAGTTCCTCCCTGTCTATAAATATCAGTACAAAGAGTCTGTATATCAGTACTACCAGCGCATACGCATGGATCAGCAATAGTTCCACAAGCCACCTTAGCATAATTCCCATCGGTATCATATATAATTTCACCTGTGGTTCTCATTTGCCCTAAAGAGGATGTAATTCTAGCGTCTTTTGCTTTATTTCTCGCCCCGCTCAAAGAAACCAAAACAATAGAAGCCAAAATACCAATAATAGCAATGACAACTAACAACTCAATTAAAGTAAAACCTTTCTTTGGAATCATATTTTATTTTTGAATTATATATTATTAATTATTATTTACTATTCATCTTTTCGACCTTTTGATTTTTAACTCTTTTCCCCTTTTTTGGGGATTATACTTTATTATATCAAATTTCTTTAGCAAGTAAAACTGTGGACAATTAGAAAACCCCTAGACCAATCTGGTAAATCGGCATTAAAACAGCAACTACTAATCCGGCAACTATAATTCCCAAAAAGATAATTAAAAGGGGCTCAAGAAAACCGACGAAATTATTAAGAGTTCTCTCAACGTCCCTGCTATAAAAACCAACGACATTCATCAAAGCAGGACTCACCTGCCCGGCTTTTTCTCCAACCAAGGTCATTTGGGTAAATAAAGGCGGAATAACTTGGGGATACTTTTCTAAAACGGCCGAAATTGGCTCTCCCCTTCTCACTCCGTCTCTGGTTTCTAAAATAATGTTTTTATAAACCGAATTTCCAACAATATCAGCGGTAATTTCCAAGGCCCGGGCAATTGGTAGACCACCTGAAATCAAAGTGGCTAAATTTTCAGCAAAACGGGTTAAATAAAGTTTTTGTAAAAAACCAGCTAAAATAGGCATTTTTAAAGAAACTCTATCAACCGTTTTTTTACCATTTTCCGTTTTTAAAAAACGATAAAAGGCGAAAATAACAGCAGCCAGAATAAGAACAAAAAGAATGGCTCTTTTTCTTAGAAAATCAGAAAAACTCAAGACAACTTGAGTAAGAAAAGGGGGCTGGACTCCCATTTCTTTTATCATTTCCCCCAATTTTGGAATGACAAAAAGAGTCATGGCTACGATGACCACTGCCACAACAATCAAAACCATAATCGGATAAATCATTGCCCCAATTATTTTGGAATGGAAATCGCTATCCCTTTCTAAATGAGTGGCCAAATATTCTAAAACTTCGGAAAGTTCTCCCGAAACTTCTCCTGATTTAACCATACTGACATAAAACTGGCTAAAAAGTTTAGGGTGCTTGGAAAGAGCAACTGATAAGGCGACTCCGCCTTCAACATCCTCAGAGATTTCAATAATTTTTTCTTTCAAGAGCGGATTTTGAGTTTGTTTTGCCAAGGTGTAGAAAATTTCAACAATCGGAATTCTCGATTTAAACATAATGGCTAACTGCCTTGAAAAACTGACAATTTCACCAGAAGGAATCCTCTGAAAAATTTTAATTTTCCGAAGAAAAACCGGTATTGCCTCGGCTCTCTCCAAAGAGGTAACAAAAAGGCCGTATTTTTCCAAAAGAGCTAAAGCCGCCTCTCTTGAAGAGGCATCAACTGTTCCTGTTTGAAGTGAACCTTCTTTAGTTCTGGCTTGATAGTTAAATTTCATATCTAATTTTTAGTAACTAGTAACCAGTAACTCGTAATAAGTAACCGGAACTAGTTAATATCTGAGGAGTTTCCTGAGTTCGCCGGGTTCGGAAGAATGAAGCAAAGCATTATCAAGAGAAATCTCTTTTGCCCGAACTAAATTAGCCAAAGATCTATTTAAAGAAACCATCCCCATTTCAGCTGAAGTTTCAATAATTAATGGTAATTCGTGAATCTTGTTTTCCCGAACTAAATTAGCAACGGCCGGAGTGTTAAGCATTATTTCACAAACAGGAATTAACCCTCCTTTTATTCTCGGAATCAATCTTTGAGAAATCACTCCTAAAAGTGAAGCCGATAATTGAGCCCGGATTTGATTTTGCTGTTCGGGCGGAAAAGAATCGACAACACGGTGAATGGTCTGACTGGCGGAATTAGTGTGTAAGGTAGTAAAAACTAAATGCCCGGTTTCGGCTGCCGAAATAGCTGTGGCCATAGTTTCTAAATCCCTCATTTCTCCAACCATAATAACATCGGGGTCTTGGCGAAAGGTCGATCTTAGGGCTTGGGCGAATGAAAGAGTATCCTGATAAACTTCTCTTTGATCAAGTATGCATCGATCGTCTTTGAAAACATATTCAATAGGATCTTCGATAGTAATAATATGATCGTATCGGGTATGATTTATTTCATCAATTAAAGAGGCTAAAGTTGTTGATTTTCCATGAGACGAGGGGCCGGTAACTAAGACAAACCCCTGCGATGGTTTGGTGAATTGATGTAAAATGGGGAGCAAATTTAATTCTTCAATAGTTGGAATTTTAGCTGGGATTAAACGGAGAGCCGAAGAAATGCTGCCGCTTTCAAAAAAAATATTAATTCTAAACCTGGCCTTGCCTTCAAAATTATAGGAAAAATCAATTTCTTTTTTTTGCAAGAATCTTTCTCTTTGTTCGTCGGTCATTAATTCGAAAGCTAATCCTTGAGAATCTTCAGAAGTAATTTTCTTGAATTTAGTTAAGGGGACAAGACGTCCGGTTATCCTTAAAACCGGTGGATGGCCAACAGAAATATGTAAATCAGAGGCCTTTTCTTGAATGGTGAAATCTAACAAATCTCGAATTTCAATAGAATGATCCATGTTATTATTGAAAAATTTTCTTTATTTCCTCGACTACTTCACTGGGAGTAAAATTAGCTTTTATAAAATATTTGATTGCTCCCAATTCTAAACCCTTACGGACTTCATCTTTTTGGCCTAAATTAGAAAGAACAACTACTTTTAAATCTTCCAGGCCCAGTTCTATTTTGATTTTTTTGAGCAGTTCCCAGCCATCAATATTGGGCAAAACAATATCTAAAATCATCAAATCTGGTTTCTTTTCTTTTATTTTCCTCAGGGCCTCTTCGCCATCTTCAGCTACATCAACGGAAAATCCGGCACTTTCCAATTTAGTGGTGTAGATATCAACTACAAAAGGATCGTCTTCAACCAGCAAGATTGACTTCATATTATTTTTCTTCGGCTACTCTTAAAACCTCTTCAATTGAAGTAATACCCTCTAAGACCTTTAAGATGCCATCTTGTTCCATTGTAATCATCCCCTGATTTTTGGCCTCTTCGGCAATTTTAACTTCCGATGGGTCTTTTAAAATCAATTCGGCTAAAGTGTCGGTCATAGCTAAAACCTCAAACACACCGATTCTACCAGCATATCCTTCAAATCGACATTTTTTACAGCCTTTTGGTTCAGAAATCATCAGGTCTTTAGGAATTTTTATTTCCTTTTTGGCACTGGGGGGAATGGCATCTAACCCAGCTAAGATTAGATCTCTTACTTTTGCCGCTGGTTTTATTTTCTTTTTACATTCTGGACATAATTTCCTAACTAATCTTTGGGCTAAAGAAACATTCACGGTTGATGGAATTAAATAGGGTTTAACTCCTAAATCAATCAATCGAGGAATAGTACCAATGGCATTATTAGTGTGTAAAGTAGATAAAACTAAATGGCCGGTCAAGGCAGCATGGGTAGCCAAAAAGGCAGTTTCTTCATCTCTAATTTCTCCGACCATGATAATGTCAGGGTCTTGTCTGACAATGCTTCTTAAACCAGTTGCGAAGGTATATCCAATATCTGCCCTAGTTTGTGATTGATTGACCCCTTCCATATAATATTCAACAGGATCTTCCAAAGATACTATGTTAACACCTTCTTTATTTAAAATTCTCATTACGGCGTATAAGGTAGTAGTTTTTCCTGAACCAGTAGGACCGGTGGATAAAATCATCCCATAAGGTTTCTCTATTGCCTCTTTCAAAACTTTTAAATTTCTACCTATCAATCCCAGATCCCCCAAATCTAATAAACCTGTTGAAGGATCCAAAACTCTAATCACAACTTTTTCTCCTTGGGTAGTGGGAAAGGTGGAAACTCGAAAATCAACATCTTTACCATCGAATTTGGTTGAAAACCTGCCATCTTGGGGTACTCTCATTTCATCGATTTTAAGATTAGAAAGAATTTTAACTCTGGCTACCACTGCTTGATGAACTCTCATCGGCAAAAGCAGAGAGGAATGTAAGACTCCATCTAAACGAAAACGAACTCTCAATTTATCTCGAGTTGGTTCGATATGAATATCAGATGCCTTTCCCTCAACTGCATGTCTTAAAACCACTGCCACTACTTTGGAAATTGGGGCCTCTTCAACCAATCTCTCTACCTCTGCTGCTGCCAAAGGTTCAGCTTTAACTTTTCCAACCTTTATTTCTTCTTCTAATTCTTCTAGGGCTTTGGAAATTTCCTTTTTCAAGGTCCGATATTGTTTTAAAAGATTATTAAGGGTGGTAGGAGCAATTAAAAAAACTTGATAAGATACTTTTTCTTGACGTGTTAAAAACTTTAAGGCTTCTTGGGCTTTTAAATCTTCGGGATAAACCATACCCACCTCCAAAGCATCGTCTTTTCTACCAATGGGTATCATTTGATAATATTTAATTGATTCTTCAGGAATTATCTCCAAAATTTTTAAAGAAACATCTTCGGGAGCGACTTCTCGAAGTGCAATTTTAAGATTTTCACTTTTTAAATTAAATAAAAAATTTTCAGAAACAATTCTTTTTTCCAAAATCACCTCTTCTTCTTTTCTTCCTGAATTTTTAATTTCAAATTCTAAGGAGGTGGCTTTTTCTTTATTAATAATATTCCTTTGAAGTAATTGCTGAACTAGCGTCATGTTTAATAGGGTGTGAAGGGATTTTCGCGACCAATTCCTTCTTCAAAAGGAGGAATTTTTTCAAATGGTTCAAGTTGTTCCAAAAGCGGACTTTTTAAAATTTCAAAATTAATTTTTATTTCTGGTGGTGGCGTGGGTTTTAAAATATTTGGGGTAGATTTAGTTGAAAAATAATTCCAGACCAAAAATGAAACTACTAAAACTATCGCAATTAAAAGCAAGATTAAATATTGTCGTTTCCTTTTTGGTTCAATGAAAGTTATAGCCATTTTAATAAGAATAAGTTTTTATTTTTAAATCAAAAGAGGGCGTTTCCTCTTTTTCTTTTATTGAAAAGGAAATATTTTCAACTTCAATTATTTTGGCACTTTTTTCTAAAGCATTGAGAAAATTTTTCAAGGCAAAGTAAGAACCTGAAGTTTCAAAATCAAGTGAAATTTCCTTGATTCTTGAAGGAGGTTGAGTTTGGGAAGAACCAGGGGTTGAGGCTGGACTTTTGGGTAAAATTATTGAAAAGGATTTCAATTTTTTCACAATCAAACCATTTTGAGAACTGGCTCTCTGGATAAAGTTAATCAAAGAAATGGCTGTTGATGAAGAATCAGAAGGAAGGGCAAAATCAATTTTTGAAAGTTGGTTTTCATATTCTGTAAGTTCTTGGGAAAGTTTGTTCAATTTGGCAAAGTATTCTTCAACATATCTTAGTTCTGTTTCTTTGCTTTCAATTTCAAGTTTGAGAGTACTTAACTTTTGATATTTTGGCCAGATTAAAAAGAAACCTATTAAAGCAATAAGAAGAAAACAACCGATGATTAAAATTAATTTAGACATATTACTGGGTAAATAATTTGGGATTTAAAGAAAAATCAAAGGAAAATTCGATTTTCCCTTCTTTCCCAATTTCAATTTTTGATAATTTTAAATTTTGAATAAATTCAGTTTTTTGGAAAATAAAAAGTTGCTGGCCCAAAGTTTGGAAATCATCGGTTTCCCCTAAAAGTTCAACCTGATTACTATTTGTATCCAATTTCAACTCGGTGAAGAAAACTCTGGGATGGGTATTTTTTTCTAAAAAGCTAAAGAAATTTGAACTTTTTTGGTGATTTAAAAGCAAAGGTGTAAAGTCCTCAATTTTCGCTCGTAAAGTTTTAAGTTCTTCCTCTTGGGCAATTCTTTCTGGACTTTTAGCTTTGGTTATTGCTTCGTTTGTTTGTTGAAGTTTCTGTTCTGATTTTTGAATAAAATAATTTAAAGTAAAATAACCTATTATTAAACCAATAAGTAAAAAAATGCCAAAATAGAGCAAGATGTTTTGCCAGCGAGGAATTTGAGTTTCTTTTTTGGGAATAATTTCAATTGCCATATATTTTATTAAAAATTTGAGATTAGAGATTAAGAATTAGAAATTTTACTCAAGCCCTCTTAGGGCCATACCAACGGCTATGGCGTAAGAAGGTCCCATTTCTTTTAAAGGTTCTTCAAGAATTTGAGGATAGAAAATATTGGCAAAGGGATTGGCAATCTCCACTTCTTTTCTTAGAACTTTTGAGAAATATTCTTTAAGACCGGGGAGTAGAGATGAACCGCCAGATAAAATTACTTTTTCAATTTTTCGTCCTCCGATTTGAGAAAAACCTTGGGAGGTTCTTTCCAATTCCATTAAGATTAAATCGATTAAGGGAAGCAAAATCTCCCCCACTTTTTTAGTTATTAATGCTGGTTCTTGAGTATTATCAGAAACGTCTTGCTTCGAAACTAAATATTTTAAACCGTGAACTTTTTTTAGATTTCCGGCTTCGGAATAATCAATGTTTAAGGCCTTGGCTAAAACTTGGGTGAGTTCATTACCAGCAACATCAAAACTATGACTAACTTTTAAAATTCCCTGGTCAACAATATTAACGGTAGTGCTACGAGCACCAATATCTAATATTGCCATTATACCCTTGTCTTCGCTAATTAAAGATCTAACCAACCCGAATGCCTCAACTTCCAAACCCTTGAGTTCTAAATTTGACAAAGCAACGATTTGACGATATTGATCAATAAGATCATTGGAAACGGCAACTAATAAAATCTTGAGAGGAGTTTTTTTATGATCGCTCGCTTCGCCTTCAATTATGGACCAATCTAAGGTTACTTCAGCTAAGGGCAGAGGAATGTGATGCCTGGCTTCAAATCTGACTGCTTGAGAAATTTCTGTCCGATTCATCGGTGGTAAATCAAAACTAGTAAAAAAACTGGCGAAATCTGGAATAGCAAAAAAAGTTTTTCTTTCTGAAATTTTCGCTTCGCTACAGATTGCCAAAATTGCCCGAGCAATATCTTGCGTTGACAACAAAAGGGTGCTTTTTTCAAAAGTCCGATAAGGTTGCTCATAAAAAACCTGAGCTGCTGCCTCTCCGTATTTTTCTAAAGTTACCCTTTCTCCTCTCAGAGCTAATTGAACAATTTTAATTCCCGCAGTTCCGATATCAATACCCAGGCAACTTTTTAAACCCGTTTTAAAAGGAAACCAAGCCATCTTTTAAATTCATTATAACTCAATTTTGAAAGAACAGGAAACATGATGGAAAAAATCAAAAATTTTCTTTTAGATTTCTTTTTCCCAAAGTTCTGTTTTGGCTGTGGCAAAGAAGAAAACTATTTATGCCCAGATTGTCAATCAATTTTAGAAATTTCACAATATCAATATTGTCTCTGTCAAAAACCAAACCGGTTACCGACAGGGGGGAAATGTCCAAAATGTCATTCTAAAAAACTTGACGGTCTTTATTTTGCCATCGATTATCAAAATATTATAATCAAAAAATTGATTCAGGGATTCAAATACAATCCTTTTATCAAAGAACTAGCTGGAACTTTAACTTCTTTAATCATAACTCATTTTCAATTGCTAGACAATAAACCAGATTTCTCCAATTTCATTTTAGTCCCAATTCCTTTAAATGAAAAGAGGTTGAGATGGCGAGGATTTAATCAGGCTGGAGAAATTGCTCAAGGACTTTCTAAGTTTTTAAAAATTCCGTTAATCAAAAATTGTCTCGCCAAGATAAAAAATACTCAACCTCAAGTTGAGCTTGCTGCAGAAGAAAGAAAAGAGAATATAAAAGATATATTTATCTGCCAAAATCAAAAAGAAATCTGCGGAAAGAAAATTTTCTTAGTTGATGATGTCTATACCACCGGAGCAACCATGGAAGAAGCAGCTTTAATTTTGAAAAAAGCAGGGGCGAAGGAAGTTTGGGGTATAGTATTAGCCAGAGCTAAACCAGGAGAGGATAAACTTGAGAATGTTTAAGTATAAGTTTTTAAAATTTAAAAACCGGCCTTGGCCGGTCTTTTTATTGGCGGTGTGGGTGAGATTCGAACTCACGATACCCAAACTTATTTAAGAAGATAATCAACTGTAGGAACAATGGAATTACGATTTGCTAGACATTGTTTAAATAAATATTCTTCCCCCGAGTTCTTAAATATATAAAGCCAATCATACGCATTGGCCTTCGTCTTTTTCACCACATATCCCTTTGAATTAGAATGAATCCTCCGTAGCGCTACTTCTTTTACACTGCTATATCGCACTTGTACTCTTTTTAATTCCTTGCCCGTATCAACGATTAAGTCATAGTGGGCAGATTCGGTAAGTGGTAGGGCTACATCGTAGCCCATTCTTGTAAATCGTGCGATCGCTTGTGAAACGGCTATATCGCCCTTACGTTGTGTTGTTCTCATTGGTTAATTATGGCAGTAGGGGAAACTGTTGTAAATAGAGTTATTGCGGAGGGTGCAGGATTCGAACCTGCAAACCTCTTACGAGGTTCTAGTTTTCAAGACTAGTGCATTGCCGTTCTGCCAACCCTCCATTTTGTTGCTTGCCGCTTTCAACCACTCAGCCACCCCACCGTTGATTTGCGGACAGTGTCCGCCGTAGCCGAGCTTCAGCGAGGCGAAAGCGGGACATCGTGGACAACGTTAGAACTATACTTCAGAAACAAACTGAGTATATTTACATACCAGATTTGAGTCCACGAACCTAATAATAGGTTATCACATTTTACCTCGTCCTTCAACCCACCATTTTTTTAACTCAAAACGTCCGATTTCGGGCGTTTTAAACTTTTTCCTGCTCACCAGTTTTAGTTGGGGTTTATTTTGAAATAATAATCATTTGTGTAAAATTGTAATTGTCTAATTTTACAAATTTTATTTTATTTCGTTTTATCCATGAAAAGTAATCATAAATTCTCTTTCTTGTAAATCTTTGGCTCCAAAAACCTTCTTTAGTTGCAGTAAAAGAATCTTTTTTAGAAGTAATGACAGTCATACCACACTTTTTGTAGAATTCTTCTTGTCTTATTCTGTTAGCATCTGTATCAATGTAAGTTGTCCCCAAAATTATCTTTCCATTATCTTTTAGGAGTTTATAGGTTGTCTTAAAAATCTTAACAAATTTTTTATTAGGCTCTAAGCAATTTTTAGGATAAGGAATAATTAAACCGTCTTTACCAGTTTTTATTTTTATCTCATCTGGTTTAAAATTACCAGGAGTAAAATAGGTGCAAATTATTAAATCGTATCTGTGTTTGAAAATTTCATTTGAAGTTTTCTTGTTTAAGTTGATGGCATCAAAATAAACAATTTTGACTTTGCTTTCAATATCCCCTTTCTTTATTGCGTTTTTAGCTTTCTTAAATTCAACCTTACTGTTATTAAAACCTACAAATAAATTTATCTTTCTCCAAATTGGTTCTTTACTAAGAAGTATTGGAACTCTACCGTCTCCAACGCCTATATCAAGTATCGTTAAAGGTTCTTTAGTTTCTAAATAGACCTTCTTTATGATATTTTTCAATTCTTTAAATTCTGCTATTTGAGCCTTTTTAAGAGGAGGGGTCATAAATCTTTCATTTAAAGTCGGGCCAACTCTCCTATTTTTATACATAACAAAAGATTTCTGCATATAAGTTATTTTATTAAAAAATTACCTATTTGGCAAAGAGACTTGATAGAAAAGGATAAATTTAGTAATATATTTCTAATGAAACTTAAATATAAATCAGGCAATACTCCTTTAATTAAGATTGAGAAGTTATGCAAGAGATTTGGTCTTCGCAATCTTTTTATTAAAGACGAAAGTAAAAATCCATTTGGAACTTTTAAGGATAGAAGAAGCGAATTTATAATCCAAAAAGGAACAGAGGAACACGTAGATAAATTCGTAACAGTTACTTCTGGAAATGCTGGTTATAGTTTAGGGAAATTTGCCAAAGGAACAAATATCAAGATAGTTAATTTAGTTGATAAAAAATTAAAAAAATCTATTAAAAATAAACTTAGGGAAGTTACTTATAAAATTATTGAAGTTGATTTATCAAAGAAAATTTGGAATCCAGAAGAAGTAATCGCTATGGCGAGAGAAAATGATACCGAAGTAATTTGGGATACAACAAATGGATTTCACGGATATCACGAAGGATATATAAAAATCATTGAAGAAATTCAAAAGGAAAACCCAGACCCAAATTTTATAATTGTTCCCGTGGGAAGCGGGGAGGCATTTTGTGGATTATGTAACGGAGTTGAAAAATTTAGATGGAAAACGAGAATAATTGGGGTTGGAGTAAAAGCCAAATGGTATAGCTTTGCGGATAAATTATATACCCCGTGGACACCTTATGAGACTTTGATTAAAGCAATTTTAAAAAGGGGGCATAAACTTATAAGGTTAAACGAAGAAGAAGTCAAACAAATATGGAGAGAGTTTAAAAATGTTGTTGAGTGCGAACCATCGGCTGCTGTTGTTTTTTCAGTATTTTCCAAATTTAAATTTAAAAAAGATGATGAAATTATTTTAATTAACTCAGGTAAAGGACTCTTTTGATTGTAGTCTTATACCTTTCCTAAAAGTTTAAATAAAAACTGCCCAGCGATGGGCTTTTTTATTTAAAAATTGGGGTTGAGATTTGTTTTACGAATGCTCAGATAGGATGAAACTCTTAAGCCATTCGGCATCGGGACTATTCAATTCCAATCTCCCATCGGGTTTATAAGTAGTTTCTTTTTTATTAACCTTGATTTGTTGTGGAGAAGATGTCCAGATATTCACCCTGGAGAGACCAAACAACCTTAACAATATTCCTCCGACATTTTCTACATTTTGGACTTTATCAAATGGGATTGATTTTGAGCGTCTGATTATTACCCCAGAGTTTATGGTTATCTTGTCGTTCTCAACGATAAAGATTAAACGGCTGTAATAGATTGAAAGGTATAGAAATACGGGTAGACCGACAAAGAAAGCTAAGAATGAAAACAAACTGACTCCAAAGCTCTTGCTAAACACCGAGAAGAAAAGAGAAGGTATAAGGAGTAGGAGTAAAATATAAGTCAAAATATACCACTTAATTTTTCCAGGTATTTTGTTTGGTTTGCTTAACTCTATCATATTACTTCATTTTATCAGAAAACCAGCTACCTTGGCAATTTTTTGGCTCTTTATTTTCTAACCTAAAAAACTTGACTTTTTTTGATGGTTTGCTATAATTATGGTGTTATAGAGTTCTTTGAAAATTATGGTTCAGGAAATGAGGCGAGCGTTTTGGACGCCAGAAAACTGGTTTCTAAAGTGCTCGTCTCATTCCGAGATGAGACCGCACCCTTCGGAAAAGGGTATAAATCTCTCTAAAGTCTCGCAGTGCGGGACAAAGAGAGAAAAAACGAAAAAGGAGGTGTAAGCGTTATGGAAAAAAGAAATGAGGTAAGTGCTACGAGAAGCACAAATCTCAGCGGTCTCTGGACTGCAAGTTACGGAGAGATAGGTGCTTCTTTAAAAGCACTGGAAGACCACGGTGTCACAACAGAACATCTGGCTCGGCTTCGTGCTGAATCCGATTATGCTAAGCGTGTTGCGGAGTTTATGCTCCGTGGCGGCTTAGAAGGGTCGGTTCATCAGAAACTTGCTCGTGCCATTCTCGGCAAAAACTTCTTTGGAATTGAGGAATGGGCAACCCTCTATGGAGTAAACTTCACCAACAAGCAACTCCGTGAAGTAGCTAACTTCCCGTGGAACGAGGATGTCTTGAATACTCCTTGTCCTTTCCACAAAGGCAAGAGCATTAAAGAAACACACTTCGCTTTTCTGGGACTTGATGGTTTCAAGGGCAAGCCACTAACCATCATCAAATGGCAAGAGCTTCATTCAAAGTCGGGTCAGCCACGGTTTTACTCCTACGCCCAAGATTGCTGGTATGCTAAGGAAAAGTTTGCAATAAACCCAACCTGCCGTTTCAGATGGTATCTGATGCCTCTGGAAATCATCCCTGACTCCACAGAAAAGACCTACCAAGAACAAGTGGCGATGTTGCCTGCCGAATACGAAGTGCCGCTGGCAATAGAGGAAGTTACCAAACTCATCCTCTACTACAGGAAAAACGGCATCTACCTTAACCAAACAAACTATGGCAGATGTCAGGATGTCACTTCGGACGGCAGCCGTGTCTATGTCGGTCGCTTTGACTCTTACGGGCTTGATGTCAGCTACTGCTGGGATGACAACCGTAACTACAACATCGGTCTTGCCGCCTCTCGGAACTTCTTTCTTTATCCAATAGTTAAAAACGCTCTCCTTCTCGGAGGGCGTTTCATTTAGCGTTCTTTTGTTGATTTAATCCATCCGCCAAGCATTCTACCTATCTCATCAACTATTTCCTGCAAGAGAGTATATTTTTTATTATCAATTGCCTTTACTTCTTTACAGAGACGCAAAAATACTCGTAGGAAGTTTAACTTGAGGCTGGTTTTTTCTAATATCGGAAGTTTATCAGCCTTAGATAACTGACTTGCCCATAAGATACTTTCAAGAACATCTAAGATTAGATTTTCGCACCGTTGCCAAAGGGTATAACGGTCTTGCTTTGATACCGTGTTCCGATAACCATAAAAGGTTTTATACAGTTCGTAGGTTTTCTTAAAGATTGGTATATTAAATTCTTCCATAATATGAAAATTTACAAAAATGTTTTTGAAGAAATAATTTCATCTGAAAACCTGTTTTTAGCGTGGGATAAATTCAAAAGTGATAAACAGAGGAAGCGGGATGTCCAACAGTTTGAATGGCGGCTTGAAGAAAACATTTTTAAACTTCACAGAGATCTGAAATATAGAAGATACAAACACGGGACGTATACTTCATTTTATATCCAAGACCCGAAACGAAGGCATATCCATAAAGCTACTGTGCGAGACCGTGTGCTTCATCACGCTGTTTTTAGCGTGCTCAATTCAATCTTTGAACCAACATTTATTTCTAATTCCCTCTCTTGCCGTATTGACAAAGGAACGCATAAGGGAATAGATATTCTGGATGAAATAACAAGAAAAATAAGCAGGAATGCTTTTAAGCCGTGCTTTGCTCTCAAATGCGACATTAAGAAATTCTTTGAAACAGTTGACCACAGGATTTTATTGAACATTATTCGCAGACGAATAAAAGACGATGATACTTTATGGTTTTTGGAAGAAATCATCGGAAGTTTTATCTCTCAATACTCTACCCTATTTGAAAGAAAGGGGTTGCCAATAGGGAATTTAACCTCTCAACTTTTTGCCAATCTCTATCTTAATGAATTTGACCAATTTGTTAAACATAGACTAAAGATAAAACACTATATCCGCTATACAGACGACTTTGTCATTGTAGCTGGCAATAAATTTTACTTGAAAAACACTATCGCCCCTATTCGTTCTTTCCTGTCAGAAAAACTCGCTCTTGAATTAAATCCTAAGAAAGTTACAATTCGTAAATTTCATCAGGGAATAGATTTTCTTGGCTATATTCTTTTGCCACATCATCGTTTACTTCGCACTAAAACTAAACAGCGAATTTTCAGAAAATTAAAAAAGCGAATTAAAGAATATAAAAGTGGGATAATTGGCAGGCAGACACTTGAACAATCGCTCCAGTCCTATCTTGGCGTTTTATCTCACGCCAATAGTTATAAACTTGAACAGAAGCTGAAAAATCAATTCTGGTTTTGGCTCAGCGAATAGTTCAAGCCTCTTAAATTTTCTGCCAAATTTATAAAATTTGTTAGTCTATTACCATACCCCGTTACTCACTATTTATCAAATAAAAATAGCTCAATTAGGGGCTTTTTTATTTCAAATTATAGGTTTTTTCTTCCCTAATAATTCCTCAATTGTAATTAACTTTATTTCTAACCCCTCTTTATTTTTAATCCGTGCCACTTCCTCGTAAGCCCCCTTACCAAAACTAAAAGCTACAATATAGCCTTTTTTATAACCTGCTCTTTTAAGTGCTGTTTCAAAATTATCTACAACATTACGCCCTATTCCGTCAGACTGTTTTACTTGTATGCCCGCTTCTTCAGTTAAAATACTTTTTGGGTAATAGCCATCTAACCCCATATCTCCTACTTTCTTTCTGCTTGCGTTGGCTCTCATTTTATCTATCACTACCCAGTTTTGAAACTCAAAAGGTTCTAATTTTCTTACTCCCTCTGCGGTAGTTGGCATACCAACAACCGTATAATTGATACCCTCTATTGCCCCTAATGTCCGCTCTCCTCCTTTATCTAATCGTCTCTGTATTACTTTAATTGCTGTTGGCGATATATCTACCCCTATCCATCTTCTCCCTAATTGTTGGGCTACAATTATAGTTGTCCCACAGCCACAAAAGAAATCAGCTACTACATCATCTTTATTTGAAGACGCTTTTATTATTCGTTCTAAAAGTGCTTCTGGTTTTTGAGTAGGATAACCTACTCGCTCTTTTGCCATTGCGTTAAACTTTATATCCCAAACATCAGAAGGAATTTTACCTTCAGGCATTGGTTTCCCTCTTTGTCCGCCTCTGGTATAACGCCATTCGGTCATTTTAGATTTAAATGGTTCAAGTATATCTTTTGCGTTAAAAGTCCACTCTCCAGATTTGGAATACCAAAAAATAGTATCGTGCTTACTTCCAAAAGTTTTCTTGCTTCTTGCCCCATAATCGTAATGCCATATAATTTCATTCCTAAAGTTCTCCTCGCCAAAAATCTCATCTAACATAATCCGTATATGAGCGTTAGCGTGCCAGTCGCAATGGATATAAAAAGAGCCAGTAGGTTTTAAAACTTCATACATCGCTTTAACTCTCGGCTTTAGCCAGCTAATATAATGCTCTATCCCGCCTTCCCATCTGTCTTTATAACTCCTAACCTCTGCCTCGTCGCCCCAGATTACTTCGTATTGTTTATGAGTAAAAAATGGCGGGTCAATGTAGATTAAATCTACGCTCTCTTTAGGAAGTTTAGCTAACTCCTCTAAATTATCACCGCAAATAAGTTTATTGGTTTTCCAAATTTGCTCTTGGTTAGACATACCTTGCACGGTTTTTTAAAATTATACCTACTGACTGGGAACATAAAGCTCCCCGTCAGCGATAATCCTTTCGGACTACCCATACCCCTTTCGGGATATGACCGTGCAAGGTTGCTCTGACGAGGAGCTTAATGCCTTGCACGGTTTTTGATGCCATACCTTATAAACAATTCTATAAGGGTTAGGCTATTTAATTTTAAATCTACATCTTTAGAATAACATAAATTTTTTAGTTTTTTAATATAAACATAAGAACAATTGAGAAAATAATGAAAATATGGCAAAATAAAGAAAAATTACAATGAAAATTAAATTATTATGACAACCTCTAAAAAGTGGATTTGTATTGAAAAATTCCTGCCAGAAAAATTTGATGTTGATTATAACGAAAAGGTCAAAAAAGCCATAGATTACATAAGGGAAAGAAGGGAATTTTTACTATACGAAGGAAAAAATCCTGAACAATCCTATATATTTTTGTCTCCTGTCTCGGATGAAGATGGACTTGGGTCTGTTGTTAATGATTTTAATGTAGGGAAATTTTTAGTTTTATTAAAAAGAACAGGGGTGATAGATAACTTATATTTACCTATCTTTATAAGAGAAACACAAAATAAAGAAGTAATAGAGATTAAATCACTAACGCCAGTATGGTTTAGTCCAGAGTCAGCCGTGATGGAAGCCTTAGAAGCCCCAAAAGAGTTCCGAAATAAAATACCCAGATTTCAAATTAAAAATTGGAATAAGTTTTTAGAAATAGAAAAACAATTTAAGGAATCAAAAAATAAGGAAGAAATTGCTAAATATCCAATTAGGAAAACGGCATTACAAAATGTAGCGGTTGAAATAAAAGAGCTTACAAGCCATAGCGGATTAGAAGATTTTTTTAGTGATTTTAACATACCAAAAGAATTATACGGCGAAGGGTCAAAATACGATAAAGTATTCGCTGTCTTATCTAAAGTAAATCAAGAAACACTATTTAGAATTATTGAAGAGGCGGTGCATCCCTTGAGGTTCTTCGGCGGAGACGAAGAAAGAGCCTTACAAATGCAAGATTTATTTAGTTCCTTTTTACAATATGATGGTTATTGTATTCACGATGGCAAAGTTGTTAAAGCTACGCCAGAAACATTAAAAAGAATTAAAGCAAGAATAGGAAAAAGAAAAGAAAAACAGACTAATCAGGCATCAGATAGTAAGGAAATTGTGCCTACCAAGGAACCTTTTCCGATTAGGATTGTCGGCGAAACAGAAATAAAGGGATTGGAAAAAGGATTAGAAAAAATTGCCAAAACAAAAAAAGAAGAAGATAAAAATAAATTTCCTTATAAACTACCTGCGGGCACAGTATGGGAAAATATCATTTTTCAATTCTTGAACGATGAAAATGTATTTATTAAAGTCGGGCAACACAAACATTATACGAATTATAAAGAGATAGGGTTGGTAGGAAAAGGAAAAAACCCAAAGCCTAGCGAATTGTGGACTTTTTTGAAAGTATTAGCATTGGAAAATGGCGAGATACCCATAGACAACCTTAAAAGAGAAACGAAATATAAAAAACAAAAAGAGCTATTATCAAAATTCCTGCAATCCTATTTTGGTATTAACCTTGACCCATTCTATCCTTATAAGCCGTATCCGCCATATAAACACGAGAAGTCATATAAAATTAGAATGACACTAATTCCACCACCACAATCAGCGAAAAAACAAAATGACTTTAACAAAGAAGATAAAAATGATTTAGGAATGAAAGAATACTATAAACAGCAAACTCCAGAAATTTACGATAAAGACCAGTAGAGCGAAATTTACCTTAGATTACTATCACTAAAAACTCCTCAATTTATGAGGAGTTTTTTAATTTCTCTATCAATACGGTGAAATTCGCCATCTCTTTTAAGAAAGATAATGAAAATTATTATGAACCAAAATTTTTCAACTTATGATTTGGGACTGGCTACGGTTCTGGTAACACTGGAATACGAACTGTTGAAATTAGATAAAACTAATCCGAAGAAAGTGCGATTTGTTTTTAAGGAAGAGGGGGACATTGAAAAAGTAATGATTGATTACTTCAACAATAAAATTAAACTCCCAGCCCTAACTTTATTTAATAATCAGAAAAATCTTAAAAACCGCATTTATTCAAATGCGTAATTTTTATGTTGTCGGATGAACAAATAAGAAAATTTCAAATACTTTATAAGAATCGCTTCGGCAAAGAAATCAGCCGAGAAGAATCCTACGAAATGGGAGCAAAACTCATCCGACTCGTTGAGCTGATTTATAAACCAATGACCGAAGACGAGTATAAACAACTGCAAAAGCGTCGTAAGGAAACAGACGGCTTAAAACCTAACCAAAGGAGTGATACTACAACCAAGTAATTCTTTGAAGATAATGATAGATACCATTACACTACAAATAAATAGGCTGGAAATAGACGAAAAATACTTAAACCGTTTTCAAAGAAACACAGTAGGAAAACCGCCCACAATAAAATACATTTTTAATCCTAACACTAAAAAAGACGGCTATTTGCCAAGAATTACAATAAAGAAGCTTGAGGGACAAAGGGATTGGTATACCGAAAGCATTGATATTGAATTTTCCGCCCCTAAAATTCTATGTGGCACTAACTATTTTGGGGTTGATGAAAACGATTATAATAAATTACTTGATAGTTTATTAGAAAAGCTGAGTTTTATATTTAATGGTTCGCCTTTCACTAAAGACCAAATACAACAAAGCAATATAAAAACCATCGCATTTGTTTTTAACTTTATTCTACCCGATAGTTCTGGTCGCCCGATTGAGTTTTTAAAAGTGATACCATTTTTAGATATAGGCAAAAACTATAATAAAAGTAAAAATACTTACTTTACAGAAGAAAATGAGCTGGGATATTGCGGACGGATTTATAACAAACAAGTAAGTTTTAAGATTTATGATAAAGGTGCAGAACTGATAAATAACGCTAAAACCACAAAAGAGATAGAAACGGTGTCAAAAATTAAACAAGGATTATTGCCTATTAAAGTAATTCGTATGGAAATCACCTATCAAAACAAATTTACCCTAAAAAGACATCTGGCTACAAAAACCGATGGCAACAATAAAAGAGAAAGGCATTTATCTGAAGTGTTTAATAATAAATTATGCCAAAGCATACTTTTAGAAAGTTTTAATAAATTAGCCGATGAAGTAAATATCCAAGCATTAGATACGCCCTTATATCCAATGGCTGACTGCCTTAAAACCATCAAAGAAGCTGGAATGTATCCTTATGACGCCTACGCTTGGCTTGGCAGGTCTTTAGCAATTCAACAAGCTGGCTCTTTGCAATTAAAATTGATTAACGATGATTACTTTAGCAGACAAGACCGCTCTCGTGTTGATAAGAAATTCAGAAAGCTACTTGATTTGCATTCGCTCCCTTTTTTCACGCTTAAAAAAGTATTTGACGAGTGTAGGAAGCAATTAAACGAATTTAAGGTTATGAAACCAGAAGATTACAGTTAAAGTTATTTACTTGGCTTACTCCATAGAAAGCGTTATAATAACAGTGTAGCCCATAGTCGCAATAAATCCGTGAGATTTTTATTAGCTCCTGCCCTTTGAGGGGCGGTCTGCCAGAAGCTAATCCTCACGGAAAGGCGACTGGGCTACCAGACCGTCCCTTTGAGTTATATGGAGCAAAAAAATAATAAAATTAGATACTTCCTCTACGCCAGAAAGTCATCGGAAAGCGAAGACCGACAAGTGCAGTCTATTAATGACCAAATCAATCGGCTAAAGCAACTTGCCAGTGATTTAAACTTGGATATTAAGAAAATCTACACAGAAGCGAAGTCAGCCAAAAAACCCAATAATCGTCCCCTATTTGATGAGATGATACAAAAGATTGAAAATGGTGAAGCTGATGGTATTTTATGCTGGCAGATAAATCGCTTATCTCGTAATCCAATAGATAGCGGAAAGTTAAGCTGGTTATTGCAACAAGGGATACTTAAATCAATTCAAACAATAGACCGACAATATCTTCCCGATGACAATGTTATTCTTTTCAGCATTGAGAGCGGAGCGGCAAACCAGTATATTCTGGATTTAAAAAAGAACGTAAAAAGAGGGCAGGAGTCAAAACTCGCAAAGGGCTGGCTTCCAAGCTTCGCTCCACAAGGATATTTGAACAGCAGAATTAAAGAAAAGGGAGAAAACGATATTTTAAAAGACCCAGAGCGGTTTCCGCTGATAAGGAAGATGTGGGATTTAATGTTAACAGGTAATCACACGCCGCCTCAAATTTTAGATATTGCCAATAATGAATGGGGATATAGGACAAGAAAAACAAAGCGAAGCGGCGGTAACCCTTTATCAAGAAGTGGAATTTACAGAATTTTTACTAATATCTTCTATGCGGGAATTATTGAATATGGCGGCAGGCAATACGATGGCAAACACGACGTAATGATTACCCTTGAGGAATATGACCAAGTGCAAAAACTTCTCGGAAGAAAAGGTAGACCAAGACCAAAGACCCATAAATTCGCTTTTACTGGATTTATTCGGTGTGCGGAATGCGGTTGTCTTTATACGGCTGAAACTAAAAGCAAACTCATCAAAAGCACTGGCAAAATTAAAGATTACACTTATTATCACTGCACGCACAGAAAGACAGATATTAACTGCTCTCAGCGAACGGCAGTAAAGGATAAAGATTTAGAAATACAGATTGAAAAAGAAATAGAGAAATACACAATCCTACCAGAATTCCTGCATTGGGCATTAGAGGGTCTTAATAAGAAAAATGATACCGAGATTGAAGACAGAACAAAGGTTTACGAAATGCAACATAAGACACTCGTCCAAACTCAAAAAGAATTAGACGAGCTGACTAAGATGAGATTCCGCCTATTGATTGACGATGAGACTTTTCTAAAGGAACAAAAAGAACTTCAATCTAAAATCGCCCAACTTAAAGGTAAATTAAGAGAAACTGAAACGAGAGCAGAGCGATGGCTGGAACTGACCGAGAGAACCTTTAATTTCGCAACCTACGCCCGTAAGGCGTTTATTAAGGGCGGGTTAGAACTAAAGAAGGAAATACTGATGGCTTTGGGTCAAAACCCGATAATTAAAGGGAAAAGGCTCATAATTGAACCGAATGAGTGGTTTCAACCAATCAAAAATGGCTACCCTGTCTTAGAAGAAGAATATCTAAGGTTAGAACCAACAAAATTGCCTCTAAATGAACGTAAAACAGAGGCTCTTGCCT